>Ga0302314_10001960_pt1 | contig 38459 bp, 30 predicted proteins | sample III_Palsa_N2_3_FD_200533 | JGI IMG/M metagenome (GOLD analysis project Ga0302314, IMG submission 200533) | Peat permafrost microbial communities from Stordalen Mire near Abisko, Sweden - III_Palsa_N2_3 | ecosystem: Environmental > Terrestrial > Soil > Palsa > Peat permafrost | place: Sweden...
GCATGACCTCTGTTCCGGAACCGCTGCCCGAGTCCTTCTACCTGGACCTGGGCCACGGGCGCTACGCGAGCACCTCCGCCACCGCCGGGCCGTGGAGCCCCAAGACCCAACACGGCGGGCCGCCCTCGGCCCTGCTGGGCCGGGCCCTGGAGCGGCACGACCCGCGGCCCGGCCTGCGGATCGCGCGGATCACCCTGGACCTCCCGCGCCCGGTACCGGTCGGCGAGTTGGAGGTACGGACGCGGACGCTACGGTCGGGCGCGCGCGCCGAACTGCTGGAGGGCGAGATCACCGCGGACGGGCGTCCGGTGCTGCTGGCCCGGGCCTGGCGGCTGGTCGCCAGCCCGGACGACACCCCCCAGCTGCGCCCGTGGCCGGCCGCGCCGCCGCTGTTCCCCGCGCAGCCCCCGCAGACCATGCGCGGGGCCCATCTGGACGGCTACATCCGAGCCATGGAGTGGCGCTTCGAGCCCGGTCAGGGCTTCGATGCCTCCGGTCCCGGAACGGCCTGGGGCCGCCAGCGGATCCCGCTGGTGGCGGGGGAGCAGGAAACCCCACTGAGCCGGGCGCTGACGGTCGCCGACAGCAACTGGGCGGTCGCCTTCGAACTCGACCATGTGCGCCGCCTGGTCATCAACACCGACGTCACCCTCGCGCTGCACCGTGACCCGGTCGGCGAGTGGCTGTGCATGCGCGCGCAGACGGCGGCCAGCCCCGACGGGTCCGGTCTGGCACTGGGGCAACTGCACGACACCGTCGGCGACTGCGGCCAGATCCTGCAGACCCTGCTGGTCGCCGAACGCTGAGCCGGGCGACACCTCGGGCGTACTCGCGCGCACACGTACCGGCGCCGTCAGACGGCTGTGGGCTGATCGGCTCCGGTGTCGGTCAGCTGGGCGGTCAGGGCCCACAGCCGCGCGGCCGTCACGGGATTCAGGGCAGCGGCGGCCGGCTTGCGGATCTTGGGGTAGCCCCTGAGACTTCCGGGCCCGTTCGGGCCGACGTACGCGTTACCGGGGAGGTCCTGGGTGGCCGCGTACAGCGACGGCAGGGCGCCGTGCTCGGCGTCGTTGAACAGAAAACCCAGCGCCCGGGTCAACTTGCCGGCGACGGTGTGGCTCGCCAGATTCGTGGCGGCGATGCCGGGGTGCGCGACGAACGATCTGACCGTGCTACCGGACGCGGCCAGCCGCCGCTGCAACTCGGTGGAGAACAGGACCAGGTTCAGCTTGGAGTCGTTGTAAGCGGCAGCGCCGTGGTAGCGCCGGTGCCGCCCGGCGAGGTCCTCCACGTCCGCCAGGTGCGTGCTGCCCATCCGGTGCAGCTGTGAGGCGACGGACACCACCCGGTCGGTGATGTGGGGCAGCAGCAGGTTCGTCAGTGCGAACGGCCCCAAGTAGTTGGTCGCCATCTGCGACTCGAACCCGTCGGCTGTACGGATCAGCGGCACGTCCATGATCCCCGCGTTGTTGACCAGGACGTCGATGCCGCCCGACCAGTCGGCCGCGAACCGTCGGACCGACGCGAGGTCGGAGACATCGAGCTCACGTACCTCGGCCTGCCCGGGCAACGTCGCGGCGACAGCCTGCCCCTTGGCCACCGACCGGACGGCGAGGACGACGTGCGCGCCCACACGGGCCAGCTCACGAGCGGTGATCAGACCAATCCCGCTGGTCGCCCCCGTGATCACTACGGTGCGCCCGGTCATGTCGGGCAGATCGACTGCGGTCCAGTTCGTCATGGTGCCTCATTCCCATCGCTGCGGCGGAGCCCGGCCGAGCCGCGCCGACCCCTCGGCCCTCCAGGTTCCATCACCACCCAGTCGACACGGCGCCACGGCACGGAACAAGGACCTGGCTATCCACTGATTGGCAGGGCGTGGATAACCGTCGGCCCCCCTTCTGTTCGCCAGCTTCTGTTCCCCAGCCCTCTGTTCCCCAGCCCTCTGTTCCCCAGCCTTCTGTTCGCCAGCCTGTGCGAGGCGATGCCGGGTGTGGGCGGCCCATTTGGGGAAAGCGCTCGGCGGTACTGGCGTCGTGGATATGACGTGTGTTCAATTGGAGCCAACCAGGACCGAACGCGGAAAGGAACTCCTGGCCGGGCTGATCGCGCGCGGCGGCCAAAAGCGCCCCCGATGGTGCGGCTACGTCGACGGTGAGCGGGTCCTGCCGCCGGCCGGGTATCGACGCGGATGGGGTTCGGGTCGGCGGCGCGCGCAAGGTGTGGGGCGGCATCGTCGTTATCACGGGCGGGCGGCCGGCTGCCACGAGGACCGGGCCAGGGCCGGGACCATCGGCGACGAGCGCATGGGCAACGTCGGAAAACATGAACTACGGCCGCCGTGTCAGCGTATGGCCAACTGCCGCAATTGTGCAGTTGGACAGTCTCAGCCCAGGTGACTGGGTGTCCCGTGATCAGATGCGATGTCCCCGGGCTGGTTAGGTTGCAGCGCCCGGGGTGATGCCGTTAGCGTTCGACCGCCCGGTGAACCAGACGTCGATGACATCTCTGAAATGAAATACGCAGCCGATATGGGTACGTGCGGATTTCCACGAACTGATAACGGCGCCCGGAGATGAGAATTCCTGATCGCCTTTTGTGGAAGTCGCCGCCGAACCGGCCGGTTCGGCGGTACGACGTCATGCAGAGGGCGGTCGCTTTTCCCTGTCGCATACATGTTGCTGAGATCTGAGGGGGCGTCTACCGCCATGGCTTGTTCGGGATGCTCATGTGCGGCCGCCGCCACACCGAATTCCTCTCCGGTAAACCCAGCAGCCGTAGTCCTTGATTAGCATGGTGGGCTCAGAGCGTCTCCGCTGCCGCGACGTGGGTCCAGCACCGGCGGCATGCCCGGGCGAGCACCTGACGACGGCACGGCCAGGCCTCCCAGCGCAGGACGTGGCCCGTGAACCGGCGGCCGCTGTCCGCGAGTTCACCCAGCGTCCAGGCGGCCATGCGCGCACGCACCGCCAACACGACCTGGGCCAGTCCCCGGGTCAGCAGCCGGTACTCCAACTGGTGCTACAGCCGGTGCGACAGCCGGTGCTCCCGGCGAACGACCAAGAGCGACAGCTGCCGGGGCGAACACTCCTGACCGGCTCCCGCCCCCGTGGGCGCGACAACCACATACCAGTGCGGACACCCCGCGAACCGGGTTCCCAGCCCGTCCCAGTCACCAGGGAAATGGCGATGCCACATGGCCGATGAAGACAAGCTCCGCGACTACCTCAAGCTTGTCACCGCCAACCTGCGGCAGACCCGTGAGCGGCTGCGCGAGGTCGAGGAGCAGAGCCAGGAGCCGATTGCGATCGTCGGCATGGGCTGCCGGTTCCCCGGTGACGTCCACAGTCCCGAGGACCTGTGGCAGTTGGTCTGCGAGGGCACCGACGCCATCACCGGGTTCCCGACCGACCGGGGCTGGGACCTGGAGGGCCTGTACGACCCGGACCCCGACCACCCCGGCACCTCGTACTCCCGGCACGGCGGCTTCGTCCGCGACGTGGCCGACTTCGACGCGGGCTTCTTTGAGGTCAGTCCCCGCGAGGCGCTGGCGATGGACCCGCAGCAGCGGATGATCCTGGAGGTGTGCTGGGAGGCCTTCGAGCGCGCCGGCATCGACCCCGCAACGCTGCGGGGCTCGGCCACCGGCGTGTTCGTCGGCGCGTTCTCCTCCGGATACGGGGCCGGGCTACCCGTCGAAGCCGAAGGCGTCGAAGGACACCTGGTGACCGGCACGGCCAACAGCGTCCTGTCCGGCCGAGTGGCCTTCAGCCTCGGCCTGGAAGGCCCCGCGGTCACCGTGGACACCGCCTGCTCCTCCGCACTGGTGGCCCTGCACCTGGCCTGCCAGGAACTTCGGGCCCGGGAGTGCTCCATGGCGCTGGCCGGTGGCGTCACGGTCCTGGCCAGCCCGTCGGTCTTCGTGGGCTTCTCCCGCCAGCGCGGCATGTCCGTTGACGGCCGGTGCAAGTCGTTCGGTGCCTCAGCCGATGGATCGGGCTGGTCCGAGGGCGCCGGTGTGCTGGTGCTGGAGCGGCTCTCGGACGCGCGGCGCAACGGGCACCAGGTGCTGGCGGTGATCCGTGGCAGCGCGATGAACCAGGACGGTGCCAGCAACGGCCTGACCGCGCCGAATGGTCCCTCGCAGCAGCGGGTGATCCGCGCCGCGCTGGCCAACGCGCGGGTGGACGCGACCGACATTGACGTGGTGGAGGCGCACGGCTCGGGCACGGTGTTGGGTGACCCGATCGAGGCGCAGGCGCTGATCGCGACCTACGGCCAGGACCGTTCGGAGGACCGGCCGCTGTGGCTGGGTTCGGTGAAGTCCAACATCGGCCACCCGCAGTCCGCTGCGGGCGCGGCAGGAATGATCAAAACCGTGATGGCGCTGCGGCACCAGGTGTTGCCGCGCACCCTGCACGCCGAAGAGCCGTCGCCGCACGTGGACTGGTCGGCGGGCGCGGTACGGCTACTGACCGAGCCGGGGCCGTGGCTGACCGACGGCCGCCCACGGCGCGCGGGCGTATCGGCGTTCGGGATCGGCGGCACCAACGCGCACATCATCGTGGAGGAGGCACCTGCCGCCGATGAGGCGTCGGATGTCGCCGACGTGCCGGTGGGTGGGGTGCCGTTGGTGTCGGGCGCGGTGCCGTGGGTGCTGTCCGGACGTTCCTCCGAGGGTCTGGTTGCGCAGGCGGGCCGGTTGGGCGCGTTCGTCGCGGGGCGGCCGGAGTTGGACGTCTCGGATGTGGCGTGGTCGTTGGCGACGACGCGGTCGGCCTTTGAGCACCGGGCAGTTGTGCTTGGAGTGGATCGCGCTGAGCTGACGGTGGGCTTGGACGCTGTGGTGTCGGGTGATCCGTGGCCGGGTTTGGTCTCGGGCGCGGCGGTTGACACGGGCCGGGTGGTGTTTGTGTTCCCGGGTCAGGGGGCGCAGTGGGTGGGGATGGGGCGTGAGTTGGCTGGGTGTTGCCCGGTGTTCGCGGAGCGGTTGGCGGAGTGTGGGGTGGCGTTGGCGCCGTTGGTGGATTGGTCGTTGGCGGAGGTGATTGCGGGTGTGGCGGGTGTGCCGGGTTTGGAGCGGGCTGAGGTGGTGCAGCCGGTGTTGTGGGCGGTGATGGTGTCGTTGGCGGCGGTGTGGGAGGCGGCTGGGGTTCGGCCGGATGCGGTGGTGGGTCATTCGCAGGGTGAGATTGCGGCGGCGACGGTTGCGGGGGTGTTGTCGTTGGAGGATGCGGCGCGGGTGGTGGTGGTGCGTTCGCGGGCGTTGTCGGGTTTGAATGCGCGGGCTGGGATGGTGTCGGTGGTGATGCCTGAGGGTGCGGTGCGGGAGATTTTGGTTCGGTGGGGTGGGGTGTTGTCGGTGGCTGCGGTGAATGGGCCTGCGGCGACGGTGGTGTCGGGTGATCTTGGTGCGTTGGGTGAGTTCGAGGCGGAGTTGGCGGCGCGTCGGGTGATGCGTTGGCGGGTGCCGGACACCGATTTTGTGGCGCATTCGGCGATGGTGGAGGGCTTGGAGTCGGTTCTGGCGGCGGAGTTGGGGTCGGTGCGTCCGGTGGCGGGTCGGGTTCCGTTGTATTCGACGGTGGAGTCGCGTTGGGTGCAGGGTCCGGAATTGGACGCGGCTTATTGGTATGCGAATGTGCGGCAGACGGTGCGGTTCGCGGATGCGGTCCGGGGGTTGGCGGCGAGTGGACACCGTATGTTCGTTGAGGTTTCTCCGCAGGTGGTGTTGGGTTCGGCGGTGGTTGAGACGGTGGAGGAGGCTGGTGGGGCTGCGGTGACGGTGTCCGGCACCTTGCAGCGTGAACAGGGTGAGGGTCAGGCGTTGTTGGCTGCTTTGGCGGCGGTGTATGTGGCCGGCGGCTCAGTCGACTGGGCGGCGGTGCTGGGCGGTGGTGCTCGGGTGGACTTGCCGACCTATGCTTTCCAGCACCAGCGGTTCTGGCCCCAGCCTGTCAGCCCGGCCGTAACCGAGATCGAGCAGGCCGTCTCCCCGGCGGAGTCCCAGTTCTGGGCTGCGATCGAGGACGGCGACGTCGAAACGCTGGCCGCCACGCTGACCGTGGACGAGCGCGAGCACCTGACCGAACTACTCCCCGCACTGGCATCGTGGCGGCAGCGCGAACGCAACCAGTCGGTTACCGACGCCTGGCGGTACAAGACCACGTGGGATCAGGTGGCCGATCCCGCTCCTGGAACGCGGCCGGGTCCGGCTTGGCCGCGTTGATCTTGCCGGAGAGGGCAAGATGGTCCAGGTCGCGCATCCAGGGCTGGGCCGCGAGGAAGGCGTCCGCGTGGTCTGCGGGGATGTTGGAGAGCACGGCGACCTTGGCTCGGCTGCGCAGGGATTGCGTGAAGTCGACCATCCGGCTGTCCACCCGTGACCAGCTGTCGATGTCGGCGAGCCGCAACTTCTCGATCAGGCCGGGATCGACCGGACGCGAGAACCGCCGCAGCAGCGCGGCCCAGTACTCCGGCGCGGACTGCCGTCCGGCGTCGTAGGCCGGGCGTAGCTCCCAGTAGGCCTCGGTGAAGGCGTCCGCGGGCACGTCGCAGCGGGCGGCCATCTCGGCGAGGGAGCCAGGGCGCTGGTCCAGGGCGATGACTCCGTAGAGGTCGAGCAGCACGATCGGCCGGCTGGCGGACATGGCGACTCTTCTCGGTTGTGGGGACGAACGGCTATCAAGGGCACGGCGCCAACGCGGGCTCGGGTTCGGACTCGCGCTCCGATCCGGTGCGCAGGACCCCGGCGGCGACGGCGGCGACCACCAGCAGCAGCGCCGGGAGCAGGAACGTGTGGTTGAGCGCCGTGAGCCGGGTCATCCAGCCGATCAGTGCCGGACCGGCGAGCATCCCGAGGTAGCCGAGGCCGGCGACCCTGGAGACGTTGGCGCCCGCGGCGGCCGTGTCGGTGTGCCCGGCGGCGCTGAACAGCTGCGGGACGCAGCCGGACAGGCCCAGGCCGAACACCGCCCAGCCGAGCAGAGTCAGCCAGATCCACGGCGAGAAGGCCACGAGCGCGAGGCCGAGGGCGCCGATGGCCGCGCCGTAGCGCAGGACGGCCATCGAGCCGAAAAGCCGGGAGACGCGGTCGGCCAGCAGTCGGCCGATGGTCATGGTCGCGGCGTAGGTGCCGTAGGCGAACGAGGCGGTGGCGGCCGTGGCGCCGAGGATGTTCTTCGCCTCCAGCGCGCTCCAGTCGTTGGCAACGCCCTCGCACAGCATGCACATCAACGCCAGGGCGGCGAGGATCCAGATGCGTCCGGGAACGGCACGCCGCTTTGGCGACGGTTCCCTCAGGCGTTCCGCTGCCGCCGACCCGGGCACCGACTCAGGCACCGACCCGGGTGCCGACTCGGCCGCCGACCCGGGCGTAGGGGAGGGCTCCGGGGTGGTCGCCGCACGCGTCAGCAGGCTGCGGGCCGGAATCAGGGCGATGACGACGCCCACGGCCGCAGCGGCGCCGAGGGTCGCGGCAGGACTCAGCCCCGCACTGGTCGCTCGTGCCCCGATGACCGCGGCGATGACCCCGCCGACGGAGAAGGTGGCGTGGAAGGCGGACAGGATGGGGCGGTTGTACGCCTTCTCCACGTGCACGGCGTGGGCGTTCATGCTGACATCCAGGCAGCCGTTGCAGAAGCCGAGCAGCAGCAGCGCCCCGGCCAGCGCCCAAGGATCCCGAACCAGGCCCGGCAGGGCGAGGGACCCGGCGCACAGCACGCCGGAGACGGGGACCACGACGCGGGTGCCGAATCGGTCGGCCAACCGGCCGGCCGCCTGCATGCCGACGAACGCCCCGAGGCCGAGCAGCACCAGCAGGCTGCCCAGCGTCGCGTTGCTGACGCCCACGTGTTTCTCGATGGCGGGGATCTGCACCACCCACATGCCCATCAGGGTGCCGTCGAGGACGAAGTAGACAAAGGTGGCGACGCGGGCGGCTCGCAGTGAACGTTCCATATGATCACCGTAGCAAACAAAATTAGTGTTTGAAAAGTCGCTTTCCGAACAGCTTGCATGTTCGTTCAGGGATGGTGTTCAATCGCGGCATGAGCAACGCAGACCGGCACCGGCTGATCGCCCAGGCGGTGAAGGACTCGGGCAGTGCCACGGTCCTGGAACTCACTGAGCTGACCGGCGCCTCGGACATGACCATCCGGCGCGATCTGGACACCCTCGCCGCGCAAGGCGTCCTCGAACGATTCCGCGGCGGCGCGCGCACCCTGCTGCGGCGGGGCGAGGAGCCACCCTTCGCGCTGCGCGCCCACGAAGCGGTCGACGCCAAGCGCCGGATCGCCGCCGAGATCTGCGAACTCATCGCGGACGGGGAGACCGTCCTGCTCGACAGCGGCACCACCTGCCTGGAGGTCGCCCGACTGCTGCACGGCCGACAGGTCACCGTGATGCCGCTGTCGTTGCAGGCCATCCACATCCTCAGCGACGCCCCCGCCCCGACCACCCTGATGGTGCCGGGTGGACGGCCGCGCAACGGTGAGGGCGCCCTGACCGGCCCGCTCACCCTCGCCTCCCTCGCGGCGCTGCGCTTCGACACCGCGGTCCTCGGCTGCTGCGGCCTGAGCGTCGCCGAGGGTGTGACCGCCTACGACCTCGACGACGCGGCGGTGAAGAAGGCGATCATCGTCTCCGCGCGCCGCGTCATCGCCGCCGCCGACGGCAGCAAACTCGGCCGCACCGCCCACGCCTACGTCGGCCCCTCCAGTCTGGTGCGCACCCTCGTCACCGACAGCACCGCGCCCGCCGACGAAGTGGCAGCGCTCGAAGGCACCGGCACCGTGGTCAAAACCGCCTAGAGTCAGAACCGCCTAGATCCGAGGAAAACCTCTCCATGCCATCCGCACTCGCCGCTGCCGAGGTTGCGACCACCCCGTCCGCGGCCCGCTCGGTCCGGGCTTCGCCGCTCTACCGCGGAGCGACCGTCGCACTGTTCCTCTCCGGGCTGGGGGCGTCCGCCGCCGCGCCGCAGATCACCCTGTTCCTGGTCAACGACCTGCACGTGTCCCTGACCACGGCCGGGCTGTTCTACCTCACCAACATCACCGCCCCGCTGGCCGGCTACCTGATCGGCTCACGCTCGGACCGCTCCGGAAAGCGGCTCGGGCTGTTCCGCTGGTGTGCCCTGGCGGGATTCCTCGGATGGGTCGGGATGTCCCTGGCCGACCAGGTGTGGATACCCTTCGTGATCAGCGCCGTCGTCCTGGCCTTCTCGGGCGCCGCCGGTTCGCAGCTGTTCGCGGCGGTCCACGACGACCTGAAGGCGACCGTGAGCCCGGTAGCCGACGGAGTCGTCTCCATCGTACGGATGGCGCTGACAGCCGGATGGGTGGTCGGCCCCGTCGTGGGCTCGATCCTGGCGACCGCCGCCGGTTCGCGGGTGATGCTCGCGGCCACCGGGCTGTGCGCCCTCGCGCAGATCGTCCCCATGGGCTTCGCTCGCCCCGGCTCGGCTCGCACCGGCGCGGCTCGCCCCGGCGCGGACGCCGGGTCCGCCTCCGCCTGCGAGGCGCAGGCCGGGAGCCCCGCGCAGCGCCCGACGCTGCGGGAGCTGCTGCCACTGCTCGCGTTCACCGGGCTGTACGTGTTCGTCTACGCCGGCGAGCCGATCAAGTACGGCTACCTGCCGATCTACATGCGCGACGACCTGCATCTGCCGACGGCGGTCAGTGGCGCGGTCATCGGTATCCAACCTCTGATAGAGCTGATCCTGATGCCGGTGGCCGTGGTCGTCGCCCGCCGGATCGGCATGATGCAACTGATGGTCCCCGGCGCGGTGTTCGGTGTCGGCGCGAATCTCTGCTTCGCTCTGACCGGCAACGCGGCCGGAATGTTCGCCGGGCAGATCCTGATGGGCGGGGTATGGGGTGTGTTCGCGGCCCTGGGGATCATCGTCGCCCAACGACTGCTGCCCCAAGCCGTCGCGACCGCCTCAGCCGTCTTCATGAGCTCCACGGCGATCGCCAGCGCCCTCGGGGGGCTGACCGGCGGCCTCGGCGTCACCGCACTCGGCCTGCCGCATGTGTTCTTCGCCCCAGCTCTCTACGGACTCATCGCCACCGGCGGGATCGCCGTCATGAGCCGCTCCCGATTCGCCGTGCGCTGAGTCCTGTCGGCGGGGGCGACGCCGGCCGCGCGAGCGGGTTGAAGCTGGGCGTGTGGCTCATGAATTGACGGTTAGTCAGTTTGTGCTGCTCGGGGCCTGCTGTCGACCAACGGCCCGGCCGTCCTTGAGGTCATCCCCCACCCAGTGGAGCGGAAACCAGATATGACGTACCGTCATATAGACGGTCAGGCACGAGACCTGGAACCTGGGACCGGTACCCCGCGTCAGCGCAGCAGCGCCTCGATCAGGTCGGTGCCGAGCCGTGCGGTCTCGGGCAGGTCGAGTTCGTAACTCACGTAGCGGCCACGTCGGGTGGCGGTGACGACGCCCGCGTTCTTGAGGACGGCCAGGTGGCGTGAGACCTCGGGCGGGGTCAGCAGCCAGGCTTCGGCGAGCTGGGCGGTGGTCTGCGGTCCGCGGGCGATGCTGCGCAGCAGGCGCAGCCGGACGGGGTGGTCGAGGGCGTGCAGCCGGTCCTGGACGGTCGCCACCGAGACGGAGGATTCGCTCGCGGTGCCGAGCACCGGGTAGTTGATCACCGGCCGCCAGCCGGGTGCGTGGACGACCAGCAGGTGCGGGTGAGAGAAGGCGCTGGGCAGGAAGGTCAGCCCGGTCCCGACCGAGCTGGCGGTGCGGTCCTGCAACTTGTCCACGACGATGCGCTCGCCGGACGCGGAGAGCGTGACCGCGGGGGAGATCGCCGCGAGGGTGCGTTCAAGTCCGTGCCTGGCGAGCAGGTCGCGTTTGTGGCGCGCGTCGCCGGCGAGCCGGCCGGCCACCCGGCGCCAGGCGGCGTCGAAGAAGCCCGTCGCGCAGTCCTCCAGCAACCGCCGCAGCCAGCTTCTGGCGGTCGGCGGATCGGCCAGGATGTGGTCGACGAAGTCCAGCTGCCGGTCCCCACGCGCTGCCGCGCGCTCACGGGCGAGGTCGCGGGCGACGTCATCGGTCACCGGCGATCCGAGGTCGTCGCGCAGCGGCACCACCCCACAGCTGCTGGTCATCAGCGCGGTGCGCACCCAGGTCTCGTCGTCCAGTTCGTCCAGCACATCGAGCTCCTCGGCCAGGGTCGGCTTCGGCCGGGCGGGTAGCAGCATGTCCGACCGGGACGTCCGCCAGAGGTAGTCGGCGGTGACGATACGGTCCATCAGCTCCGGGGCGATCCGCGCGCGGGCCGCGGTGATCCAGCCGGCCTGCTGGGCGTGGTGCGCGGGCTCCACGAGCAGGTGCAGGGCGGAGCCCAGTTCGGCCAGCGGCGACGGCGCGAACAGGTACCGATCCGCGCTGATCCCGGACACATCGATGCTGACGCTCATGTCGTCATCCTCGCACCGGCGGCACCCGACGGCCTCGCCGATTGACGACCACCGTCAATCGGCTTCAGACCCGCGCGGAACCGCGGCGATCGTTGCGGCATGCCCCCCACCACAGTCAGCCCAGCCACCGCCTCCGCGCCGCCAACCAAACTCACGACCGTCCAGCTGTTGCGCGGTCTGGGCGGTGGACGCTACGCCTGCGCGGCCCTGGTCGCCGCCCTGGGCGGCGGGCTGATGCGACCCTTCCTGCTCCTGTACGCGGTCACGGTCAGCGGCATCAGTGCCGACCGGGCCGGTCTCGCCCTCTCGGTGGGCTACCTGGTCGGCATGGCGGCAGTGCCACTCGCCGGTCGACTGGTCGATCGCGGAGCCCGCCGATCTCTCATGGTCACCACCCTGGCCCTGCGCGCGGTGGGGCTGCTCGCTCTCATGCTCATCCCCGGCCCCGACGGCTTCATCTGCTGCTGCCTGCTCCAGGGAACCGGCAACCAGGCCGGACCGATCGGGCAGGCCGCGGTCATCGCCGGCCTGTCGGTCGGCTACGAACGCGACGCGGTGCTGGCCGCACTCCGCTCGCTGGGCAACGGCGGCATGGGCGTAGGCGCGCTGCTGGCCACTGTCGCGGTCGGCTCCGGCGGGATCGGGATGCGCTGGCTGGCGGCCGGCACCGCGGTCGGATACCTGATCTCGGCAGCACTGGTCTCGACCGTCCAGATCACCGAGACCACCGCCGGGCGTCGTCCGGAGACCGCGACAGCCGTCGGGAACGCCGACCGGCTGGTGCTTCGCCGCCTGACGCTGATGAACCTGGCCAACCTGCCCTTCGCGTTCTGCTTCGACATCCTCGAAGTCGCCCTGCCGGTCCTGCTGGTCACCCGAATGCACGCGGCCCCCGCGTGGTCCTCCGGCATCTTCGTCGCCAACACCGTCATGGTCATCCTGGTCCAACTCCCGGTCGTGCTGTGGATGTCACGGCGGCCACGGCGCAATGTCCTGGCCCTGTCCGGCTGGGTGCTGGCGGCCTCCTACCTCGGGTTCCTGCTCGCCGGTACCGGGCACGGCGACGCCGGCGCCGGCGCCATCGCGCTCGTCTCGGTCCTCTACAACCTGGGCGAAATCCTCTATACCGGCGTCGGCACGGCGCTCGTCATCGACGCCGCCCCGCCCCATCTGCGTGGACGCGCGCTCGCCCGCTGGCAGCTCTCCCTCGGCCTCGGCCGCGCGCTCGCCCCGCTCACCATCACCGCGGCCCTCAGCGTGACGGCGGCCGCGCTCTGGCTCCCGCTCGCCGCGGCCACCGTCCTCGGCGCGAGCCTGATCTTCTTCTGCGCCCCCACCGACGCGGGACGCCCGAACCACCCGGACTCTCACCTCACCCGACGCCAGCGGCGAAACCGCGCGGCCATCGAACGCGCCAGGATCGCACACCAACTGCACAGGGACGGCTACCGGGGGCCCGACGGCCGGCCCGACCACTGGCCCGACGGCCTGCCGCGTCGGCAGGCGGGGGAATTTGCGGCGCGACGGTAGTCCCGATCCGCCCGCCGGGTACGTTCCGCGCATGTCCGTCACCATGATCAGCCACCACGGCAGTGCTCCTGACCAGGCCCGGTCCGCGGTTCGCGGCCCGGCGTCCGGGCGAGCGGCGCAGCGCGGATGACAGCCGATGAGCCGCAGCGGACCGGCGGCCGGCTGGGCGTCCGGCTGGCCGCCTGCGCGGTGGCGGTGGCGGTGCTGCTGCCCGTCGCGCTCTGGTCGGACTCCCGGTCCGCGGTGCAGGGGCAGGCCCAACGGATCTGGGCGGTGGCCCGGGTGAGCGCGGCCGGCGCGCTGGTCACCGGCCGGGAGGTCGATCAGGTGCGTCGGCCGCGGACCGGCGTCTACTGCGTGCACCTCGACAACCCCTTCGTCGACCTGCCTCGCAGCGTCGTCCTGGCGACGCCGGACCAGGGGGCCGACCGTGAGCTGGTCATCCGGACCGACTCCGCCCCGGACGGCTCGTGCGGGGGCGACCCGCAGACACTCACGGTGAGGGTGTGGACCGGTCCCGGCGCCGCCGTGGACGCCGCCTTCCAACTCGCCGTGCTCTGATCTGAACGGCGCGGGTGGGTCGTGCGGGCCTAGCGGGCCGGCTGGTCCACCGTTCCCTCTCTCCGCTCGACGGAGGGCTGGGTCAGCACGGTGCCGAGGAAGATGCCGATCGCGACCGCGGTGACGATCTCCACCATCTCGGTGAGGTCGTGGTAGCCCTGGGTCGAATAACCCCCGGTGAGGGCGGTCAGGCCGCGCACCCCCAGGGAGCCCGCGGTCAGGGCGAAGAAGCCCGGGAGCAGCAGCAGGACGCGGGGAGGCTGGTGGGAGTGCCGGGCGCTCCAGGTCGCGGCGAGTCCCAGGACGACGGCGGCGGCGAAGGTACCGCCGATCTCGCCGGCGTGCCGGGTGATCAGGAGCTGCACCCCCACGGTGGCGTAGATCAGCACCAGCAGCCGCCAGAGGAACCGCATGGGGATGGCGAAGGCCAGCACGGTGCCCACGGTGAAGGGGATCCAGCAGCCCCAGAGCACCCAGGTCGGCAGGTTCGCGGGAGCCGAGGCGTCGAGCAGCACCCGGGGAGGCCGGCCCGAGAGGGTCAGTCCCACGATCACCCCCAGGTAGAGCTGCACCAGCAGGAACGTGGCATACACGATGCGGATGGCCCCGGTGGTGATGTAGCCCCCGGCCAGTTCGGCGGAGGCGGCGCTCAGGTAGTCCCCGGGGATGAAGTAGAAGAGCGCGGGGAGCATCAGCAGGACCGGCCCTCCGTCGGCCGGGCTGCGGGCGAACACCTCCAGGGTGACCAGTGACACCGCGGTGGAGGCGGCCAGCGGCAGCACCTTCTCCAAGCGGGGCAGATGGGTCGCCCCGACCGCCATGGCCGCGGGCAGGCAGGCGATGACCGCCGTCGACCCCACCTCGTACCAGGTGGCCTGCATCAGGGGAGCAAAACCGACCGAGAAGAGCACGATGCCCAGGAGCTTGAGCCACCACGGGTACGGCGGCGGGCTGTCGATGATCTCGATCAGCCGCCGATCCGCCTCGTGGACGTCGGCCTCGCCGAACGCGACAGCCCGGAGGAGCAGCTTGAGTGACGCGAGTTGGTCCATCCGGAAGATCTCGGGGAAGCCGCGCACCCCGACCGTGGTGCTCCGGGCGTGGGAGTCCACGGTGACGGTCGCCCCGTCCGGGACCACCAGCACCGAGGCCTCGCCGCCCAGCTGCCGAGCGGCGTCCACCACCGAGCCCTCAATGTCCTCGGCCCCCTCGCCGCTACAGGTCAGCTGAAGCCAGGTCAGTCGTTTGAGGAAGCGCACCAGCGACTGATGCGGGTCGTCGGCGCGGATCCCCTCCTCGGCCGCCGGGACCCCGGTACCTGCGGACACCACTGGCCCCCCGATCCTCAGTTGCCGGCGGCCCACGGCCGACCGGTGCACGGACATGTCGTCCCGGTTGCTGTCTGACTCGTCCCGAAACGCACATGAATGGTTATACCGGCAGTCGCACCCCTGGCACGCCACGCCGCACCAGGGCGGCCCCGGCAACCGAAGCCGCCGGCGGGAGGCAGGCGGCCGGTTCCGCTCAGTCGGCGCCCAGGGCCACCGCCTCGTTCACCACCAACTCCTCGATCCCGTAAAGGAACGCCTCGACGTCCGGTTTGGGCAGGTGGGCGGTGTCCGCCGTGATCAACACCTCCAACGAACCGGGGGCGTGCTGCACGTCCATGGCGAAGGTGGTGCCGAGGCGCGGCGGGCACTCCTCCGGCCAGCTCAGTGTGGTCAGCGGCCGCGACCGCGCCAGCGGCGGCGGGTCGCCCGCCACGGGGTAGTGCGGCACCAGGTCGCGGCGGTCGTTGAAGACGCAGCTGCGGTCGGCGATGGCGCCCTCCTGCTCCAGCATCCGCTCGATGTCCTGCTCCAGCAGCCGCTTCTGGTAGTAGGCGTTGCGGTAGGAGGAGAGGGTGACCGCCTGGGCGCGGCGCACCACCTCGGCGAACTCCCGGTCGGTGTCCGGCAGATGGACCAGTCCTTCCTGTGCCACCGTGCTCACCGCGTGCGTCAGGTCGGAGCGGAACCGGTTGCTGACCACCACCTGGAACATTGCGTCCGGGGTTCCGGTCAGCCGGAACAGCATGGTCGATGCCGCCGCCAGCAGCACCGAGGAGCCGCCCGCCCGGTGCCCGGCCGAGACCAGGTCCACCGCGCGGGCCAGCGACGGCGAGTTCAGCACCGCGAGGGGGTAGGTCTCGGCCCGCGGTCCGGTCGGGGGCCGGGCGAAGACCGCCCGGGGGCCGAGCCGCAGCTTCTTGGCCCAGAACTCGCGGGCGCCGGCGTCCCGCCTGCGGCCCCGCTCCGAGGCCTGGAAGGCGGCCTCCGCGAGCGGTTGCAGGTACGGGTACTGCTCCCGCACCTGCTCCGGCGACTCGCCGTTGGCCAGTGCGAACAGGTCCATCACCGCCCGGGACAGGCCCCAGCCGTCCACCGCCGTGTGGGACAGGCAGAACCCCACGAAGGTCATCAATCCGCCGGTCTCCGCCACGGCGATCCGGATCGGCAGTTCGACGGCGCAGTCGAACGACGTCGCCACCAGCCCGGCCAGCAGTTCGCGTCCCTGCTCCTCGGCGTGGTCCGCGTCGGCCTCCAGCAGGTGCACCGGGACGCTGCCCTCGGCGTCCAGGAACTGCCACAGCTCGCCGCTCCGGTCGGGTACCAGCCGGGTCCGCAGCGACTGGTGCAGCTGGAGCAGTTTCGGCACGGCCGCCAGCACCCGGGGCACCGGAATCCCCGGCTCCACCGGGAAGCCGATGGCGATGTTGTAGTGGTGGGCGCCCACGCCCAGTTTGCTCACCGCGTCCCAGATGGCCTGCTGGCCCCAGGTGGCCGGTCCCTTGCCGGAACTCCCGGACGAGAAGCCGACATTCTCAACTCGACTCACACGCGCAGTCACGGTCATTCCGGGAGTTTCGCGTACTTTCAGCCCCGGCGTCGAGGCTTTCCGTGCAAGGGAGTTGACGAGACCTCAGATCGCCTCGGCCGGGCCCGCGTCGGGCCCGCCCACACCGTCAGCAGCCGTACGCCGGTTCTGCCTGGCTTATGATGACGCGGTGAAGTTTGTTATGGTGCCAGGTGGTTGGCAGGGCGGATGGGCGTTCGACTCGGTGTCGGCGGAGCTGCGCCGGTCCGGCCACCACGTCGAGGCGGTGACTCTGTCAGGGTTGGAATTGGACGGCCCGGCCGATGTGGATCGTCCGCCGAACCTCGACACCCACATTGACCAGGTGGCCGAGATCATCGACTCCAGCGACGAGGGGCCGCTCGCGCTGTGCGGGCACAGCTACGGCGGGATGGTGATCGCCGGTGTCGCGGATCGGCTCAGCGACCGCCTTGACGAGCTCGTCTTCATCGACGCCTATGTCCCGGACGACGGGGATTCGTGCTGGTCTTTGACCAGCGACCGTTTCCGGGAGTTGTTCATGACCGGTGCCCGCGCCGACGGTCGTTGGGTCGCGGTCCCCGGTGGGCTCGACCCCCGTGCGCGACCGCACCCGCTGGCGAGCTTCGTCCAGTCGGTCAGGCTGGGCGGGAACCCCAGGCACTCGCTCGGCCGTACGTTCATCAGCGGCGGCGCCTGGCCGGGCAGCCCGTTCGTGACCCTTGCCGAACGGTTGCGCGACGACTCGCGCTGGCGGGTTCACGAGATCGCGGTCGGTCACAACATCGCCCGCCGCGACCCGTTCAGCCTCGCTGCCGTCCTTGACGCCCTGTCACCGGCCAGTGGCAGCCGATGAACTGGGACGCAGCGGCTCGGCGGGCCCGGTAGCAGGACCGGCCCCCAGGCCGCCTGCCCGCGCGAGGTATCACACGTTGCAGCCGCAGAGGAGAACGACGTCGAGGATCTCCTGTACGCGGGCCGTGAGGTCCTCGCGGTTGTGCTCGACCCAGGAGATGTGTTGGCTGCCGAAGAACGCGGCGACGATGACCCGGGCGATGACGGCGGCGTCGGCGGTGGGCCGCCAGTCGCCCTCACTCTGGGCCCGGGCCAGTAGCTCGGTGAGCAGCTGGGTGAACTCGCTGAACGGCGTCGGCATGTCGGCGTCGACCAGGTTCCGCTCGATCTGCAGCCGGGCACCGGCCTGCGCGACCGGGTTGTCCCGCAGGAAGACCGCGGTCCGCATGAGGAACTCGGCGACCGCGTCGAGCGGCGGGAGTTGCTTGGCCGTGACCGATTCGGCGACGCTGGGGAGCTGTGTGTAGAACTCCTCGGTGACGGCGACGGCCACCGCCTCCTTGTTCGCGAAGTGGAAGTAGACGGCCCCCTTGGTCACCTCCGCGCGGTCGGCGATGTCCTGGAGTGTGACGGCGGGATAGCCCTTTTCGGCGAAGGCCCTGGCGGCGGCGTTGAGGAGTTGCCTGCGGGTGTGGCCGGCCCTTTCCTGCTTGAGTTCCCGCGGGGCGGTTTTGGCTCCGGCGGACCGGAGATCGCTGTTCCGGTTGCTCATGATCCCTCTTCCGTACGTTTCTGGGCCCTGTGGTGCGAGCCTTGAGTCTTGTTGGATACCTCTGCGAAGGTATATTTTTGCGTCGCACCGCCACCACATTCCCGATTCTAATAGGAGCGGGTCACCATGGGCCAGTTGCGTGAACTTCCGGCGAGACCGTGCGCCCATGTTGTCGGCGAGGCTGACCAGCAACTCCGCACCCAGGCAAGGTGATCTGACGTGAGTACGACGATGCGCGCCGCAGTCTGCGTCCAGCCGGGCGGACCCCAGGTGCTGGAGGTCCGTGAACTGCCGGTACCACAGGTCCGCGACGGCTGGAGCCTGGTACGAGTGGAGGGCGCGGGCTTGAACCGGTCCGAGCTGAGAACCCGTCAGGGGCACTCGCCGAGCGTCGTCTTCCCCCGGGTGCTCGGTATCGAGTGCGTGGGAACCGTCGCCGTCTCGACGGACCCCCGGCTGCCGGCCGGGCGGACCGTCGCGGCGGTGATGGGGGAGATGGGCCGGGAGTTCGACGGTGGGTACGCGCAGTACGCGCTGCTGCCGAACGAGCTGCTGATGCCGGTCACCACCACACTGCCGTGGGAGGTCCTGGCCGCGCTGCCCGAGACCTACCTGACCGCGCGGGGCTCCCTGGACACGCTGGGGATCGCATCGGGAGGCCAGGAGCGGCTGCTGATCCGCGGCGGGACCTCGTCGGTGGGGATGGCAGCGGCCCAGATCGCCTCCGCGCACGGGGTCGAGACCGCGGCCACGACCCGGAGCAAGGACAAGGCCAAGGCGCTGGCCGAGGCCGGGGTCGACCACGTCCTCCTCGACGACGGGGGGTCACTGGCGGACAGCGTGCACGCGCTCTGGCCCGACGGCCCCCACCACGTCCTGGACCTGGTGGGGACCAGCACCGTGCTGGACTCACTGCGCCTGGTCCGCCGTGGCGGGACGGTGTGCGTCGCGGGCTCGCTCAGCGGCTGGCTGATCCCCGACTTCGAACCCATCGCGATGATCCCGACCGGTACCAGGCTCACCGCGTTCCACAGCGACACACTCAAGGGCGGCAACGGCGCGGGCCTGCTGCAACGGATCATCGACGAGGTCGAGGCGGGCCGCTACCAGCCGCACCTGGACCGTGTCTTCGCCCTGGACGACATCGTGGCCGCGCACCAGCACATGGAGGCCGACCAGGCCACCGGGAAGACGGTGGTGCTGCCCTGGGCCGACGTCACCGGCACGCGAACCGACAGCTGACGCACCATCGTGCGCCGATCATTTGCCGACACATCCATGTGACTATGCGTGACCATGCGGAGCAGGAGCACCGCCATGGGGACGGAGTACGGCAGGATGACCGCCTGTCGTACCGACGAGCGAAGGGCACACCGGATGCCGCACCCCGCACCGCGATCAACTCCCGAGCCAACTCCTGAACCCACCGGGCAGCTCACCGCCGAACTGGTGCAGGATGTCGCCATGGCGGTGGCGCCGGTGATCTCACCCGACGGCCGCCTGGTCGCCCACGGGGTGGTCGCGAACGGCGGCAGGGACGGGCATCCGCACGGCTCCATCTGGGTCGCCACCGCTGACGGCGGCACAGCCCCGCGCCGACTGACCGACGGCACCGCCCGCGACCTCGCTCCGAAGTGGGCACCCGACTCGGCGTCCCTCTTCTTCACCTCCGACCGTGAGCAGCGGGGCACCGCGCAACTCCAGCGAGTCCACCTGGACGACAGCGAGGACGTCGCCAAGGTCGAGCCCCTGACCAGGTGGCGCGGTGGAATCTCGAACCACTACCCGCTCGCCGACGGCCGCACGGTCGCCCTGCTCGCCGAGGACGAACCCACCGCGGAGGACGAACGCCGGGAGGCCGAGCGCGACGACGCCAAGGTCTGGGGGCGGCACCTGCCGGTCACCCGGCTGCGCCTGCTCGACCTGGAGACCGGCGCCCTGCGCACCGTGGACGGCCTGGGGGACCGCCATGTGGTGGAGTTGACCCAGCGTCCGGACGGCGGCCCGCTGGCGGTGCTGAGCTGGTCCACCCCGGAGCTCGACCCCGGGGTCCTGACCGCTGAGCTGCATGTGGTCGACCCGGGCACGGCAGCCGTCCAGGACCTGGGCCCGATCGGGATCGAGGCCGAGTCCCCGGCCTGGTGGAACCACGACGGCGAATGGCACCTCGCTCACCTGGCGATGACCCCGCCGCACTCGATCGGCGGGCTCGCGGTGCTGGACACCGTCCCGCCGGCCACGGGCCCGGCGGTCGAGCACCGCAACCTGACCCTCGGCATGCCCGTCAGCCCGGCCGAGCTGGTGCAGGTCGCCGATGGGCCGCCACTGGCGCTGTTCGCCGACGGACTGGACACCGCGCTGTACCGCCTCGATCCGCGGTCCCGACGGTTCCACCGGCTGTCCTCGGCCACCGGCAGGCTCGCCGGGCTGAGCGCGAGCCGCTCCGGCGAAACCCACGCCGTGCTGTGGAGCACCGCGTACGAGCCCAAGAACGTCCATGCCGGACCCGTCGGCGGGCCGCTGCTACGGCTGAGCGACACCATGCCGGAACTGCGCGGGATCCGCTGGGGAGTCCAGCAGCGCCTCAGCTACCAGGCCTCCGACGGACTCCAGTTGGACGGACTGCTGATCCTTCCGGCCGGCCGCACCCGGGACCAGGGTCCCTTTCCGCTCGTCACCCTGGTCAACGGCGGCCCGTACAACCGCTGTGCCGACGAGTTCAGGGTCAACCCGGTCGACTGCGGGCAGTGGCTGGCAACCGCCGGATACGCGGTCTTCCTGCCCAACCCCCGGGGCGGATCGGGCCACGGCCATGAGTTCGCCGCGATGGTGGCGGGCGCGGTGGGCGGCGACGAGTGGACCGACATCCTCGCCGGAATCGACCTGCTGGTCGCCGAGGGGGTCGCCGATCCCGAACGCCTGGGCATCTCCGGCTGGAGCCACGGCGGCTTCATGGCGGCCTGGGCCATCGGCCGGACAGACAGGTTCAAGGCCGCCATGATGGGCGCCGGGATCAGCGACTGGGGAATGCAGGCCGGGACCGGCGACTGGGGCATCCTGGACGCGGCGCTGGGCGGGAGCACCGGCTGGGACGGGCCGGGACCGCATGTCCACGACCGGAACAGCCCCATCTCCTACGCGTCCAGAATGCGCACCCCGGTGCTGATCCTGCACGGCGAGGAGGACACCAATGTCCCGCTCGGCCAGGCCGTCCACTTCCATCGCGCACTGCGCCACTTCGGGGTCGAGCACGAGTTCGTCGTCTATCCCCGCGAGGGCCACGGCCTCACGGAGCGCAGCCACCAACTGGACGCCCTGCGGCGCATCCGCGGCTGGTACGACCGCTGGCTCCAGCCGACCGAACCGGGGGCAGCGAACACGGCAGGACCCAAGCCGCTGCGGCGCGTCAGCGGCCGCAGCGGTGCGGATCCTGTGGTTCCTCATCCTGGATGAGGCGTCGTGCCACATGGGCGCGGGGCTGAAGTCGTTGCCGTGCCGCATCATCAGCTCGAACTGGGAGTCGGTCGCGGTGGCCGGCGAAAGAGGCGCGTAGTCCCGTACGAAGTCGCATATCCCCACAGAGGCGGCATGCGACTCCGTCGGAGCGGGCGGCATCCCCGTCGCCGTGCAAGTTGTGGGGCATCCGCAGTTGCACGGCGTGAGCCAATCCTGGTTGGACACCGCATGCCCTGCAACAGGTGGGTAATAACTGACGGGTCGTCATATCGTGGCCTGGGGTTGGGCAAAGGGCACCGAGAGGACCTGCTTCATGCCCAAGTGTCCTATTGGCCAAGAAATCTGACGCCGATGGCGGTCAAGTAGGGCCTTCGGTATGGATGTTGGGTGCGGGCTGCTCCCATTGAGGATTTACATACCTTCGCGAAGGGATTATTCTTGTCGCATGGAGCGGGTCCGGGCGCGCCGCCGCCCATCATCCAGAGGAAGCAACCACACCATGATCACGCCAAACGCCCGTTCGCCACGGTGGGGCGGGTACACCCTCGCCCTGCTGGCGTTCACGCAGTTCATTGTCACGATCGACTTCAACATCGTGTATGTGGCGTTGCCGGATATCGGCCGCCAGTTGGGCTTCTCGCCGCAGTCGTTGCAGTGGGTGGTGTCCGCCTACGCGGTCGCGCTGGGCGGACTGCTGCTGTTCGGGGGCCGCGCGGTCGACCGCATCGGCCCACGCCGCATGCTGGTCATCGGCCTGGTCATCTACGCCCTGTCCTCACTGACCGGCGGACTGGCCCAGAACGCCGGACTGCTGGTGGCCGCCCGCGCGGCCCAGGGCGTGGGCGGTGCGCTGCTGACCCCGGCGACCCTGATGCTCATCTTCACCACCTTCGCCCCCGGCCCCGAACGCAACCGCGCCACCTCCGTCTGGGGCGCCATGGGCAGCGCCGGCCTGGCCGCGGGCTCCGTCCTCGGTGGTGTGCTGACCAGCGCGTTCGGCTGGAACTGGGTCTTCTTCGTCAACGTCCCCCTCGCCCTGATCGCCGCCGCGGCCGCCACCCGGATCCTGCCCCCCGACCGCCCGCTCGGCACCGGCCGCAGCTTCGACCCCTTCGGCGCGCTGGCCGCCACCAGCGGCTCCACCCTGCTGGTCTTCGGCCTGGCCAGCGGCCCCGCCAAAGGCTGGGCCTCGGTCGAGGCCGCCGGAGCCATGGCCGCAGGCATCGTCCTGCTGGCCCTGTTCGTCCTGATCGAGAAGTACTCCGCCGACCCCCTGGTCCCCCTCACACTCTTCCGCCTGCGCGGCCTGACCGTCGCCATGCTCGCACTGATCGTCTTCCAGGCCTCGGCCGGCGGCACCTACTACCTGCTCACCACCTACCTGCAGGACGTGCTCAACTACAGTCCGCTGAACGCCGGGCTGGCGTTCCTGCCGCCGACCCTGGCCTGCATGGTCGTCTCGATGAAGCTCAACGCCCGTGTCCTGGGCCGGATCGGGGTACGCACCACACTGTTCTACGGCACCGTGATGACCGCCATCGGGCTGGCCGCGATCGTGGCCGGCATGTCCGTGCACGGCTCCTACTGGACCCTGCTGCCCGGAGTCGCCATCTGGGGCGCCGGCGGCGGCTTCGCCTTCCCCTCCCTCTTCGTGGCCGTGGGCAACTCCGGCGCCATCCCGGCCCAGCAGGGCGTCGCCTCGGCCCTGGCCGCGACCTGCCGCCAGATCGGCGGCGCCATCGGCCTGGCCGTGCTGGTCGCCGTGGCCACCTCCCACACCAGCCACGATTCCGACACCGCCACCATCGTCCACGGACTGCGCACCGCAGGCTGGGTCGGCGCCGCCGCAACCCTCGGCGGAGCCCTCATCGGACTCGCCCTCAAAAAGCAACCCCGACCCGACACCACAACCACACCCGAAGCCACCGACATCATCACCGGGACCGCAACAGAACAACTCAGGTCAGCGGCTTCGCGGACTGGCTGAGGAGTGCGAGGAGCACGTCTGCCCGGCCGTGCACGCGGTGGCCCAGGAGTCCTCGCCGCTTGCTTGACCACTATCGTCACGACTGACATCCGCACGACACTCGATCTCTGGAAGGAGTCCCATGGAGCAGCAGGTGGACACGGCGTCGCTGGGCGCCTTCCTGCGCGCCCGACGTGAGGCGCTGCAACCCGAAGACGTGGGACTTCGCCGAGGATCGCGTCGGCGCGCGCACGGGCTTCGCCGTGAGGAGGTCGCCGAACTGTGCGGCATGTCGGCCGACTACCTCGCCCGTCTCGAGCGCGGCAACGGAACGCAGCCCTCGCAGCGGATGGCCGCGGCCATCGCCCGCGGGCTGCGGCTGACCCCGGAAGAGCGCGATCACCTGTCCATGCTGTGCGGGCACCGCGAACCGCACCGGGAGTTGCGCAGCGAGCACGTCAACCCCGGACTGATGCGCATCATGGACCGGTTGCAGGACACCCCCGCCCAGGTCATGGGCCCGCTCGGCGAGACACTGTTGCAGACCCCGTCGGCTGTCGCGCTGCTCGGGGAACAGACCCACTACACGGGAGACGCCCGCAGCGCCCCCTACCGCTGGTTCACCGACCCGGCGGCCCGCGAGCGGTACCTCTACGACGACTACGAGGTCAACTGCCGGGTGAACATCGCACTGCTGCGAGCGGCGTCCACGAGGGAGGGACCCGGATCGCGGGCCGCCCGTTTGGTGGCGGAGCTGCTGCGGGACAGCGCGGAGTTCGCATACCTGTGGGATCGGCAGGAGGTCGGGCTGAACTGGAGCGACGTCAAACGGTTCGTCCACCCGCTGGTCGGACGTCTCGACCTGTTCTGCCAGAGCCTGCAGGACCTCGACCACGCGCAGTCCCTGCTCGTCTTCACCGCGACGCCGGGCAGCGAGAGTGAGAACAAACTGGCACTGCTGAACGTCATTGGCAGTGACAGCTTCCCCGCTGACTGAGGGTCACGCGGGTCGGCCTCGCCCTTCCGTGCCACCAGTTCGTAGCACTCGCGGCGCGGTGTGGAGCGCGGCACCGGTCGGGGTCGGCGCGTCCGATCACCGAGGTGGTTGATGCCCGCGCCGCGCCGCGCGTCCGCGCCCAGCAGGTGTGGCGCCCTGGGCCTGCGGCTCCGGGCTGGGTCGGCCCGGCAGTAGCAGGCACAGCGGGACGGCGGCGGCGGTGAACGCGGCGGACCACCAGAAGGCTTCACCGAATCCGGAGGCCAGGGCGGCGGGACTGTGGGCGCCGGCTGAGGCACGCTGCAGGATCATGACCAGGACCGCGACGCCCACGGACCCGCCGACCTGCTGGGCGACCCGGCTGATGCTGGAGGCGGCCGGGATCTCCTCGCGCTCCAGTCCGACGAAGGCGGCGCCCATGATCGCGATCATGGCCCCGCCCAGTCCGACGCCGCGCACGAACAGCACGGCCATCAGCGCGATGTCGCTGGTCGAGGCGGTGATCAGGCCGAACGGCACGGTGGCCGCGAAGGTGACGGCGAAGGCCGCGACAGCGACGGGACGCGAGCCGAAGCGGTCCATGTACCGGCCGGCCAGCGCGCGGGACAGCAGGGCGCCCACGCCCGTCGGGATGAGCAGCAGTGCGGCGCCGAGGGCGGATTCGCCGCGTACCTGCTGCCAGTACAGCGGCAGCAGGAGCATGGTCCCGTACAGGGCCGCGCCGGTCAGGAACACCAGCGCCGAGGACGAGGCCAGGGCGCGGTGGCGGAACAGCCGGACGTCGAGCAGAGCGTCCGGTCCGCGCCGCAGCGCCCACAGGACGTAGCCGACGAGCAGGGCCAGGCCCACGATCAGCGGGAGCGCCACCTTGAGGCCGGCCAGGCCACCGGAGCCGGAGAGCTGGGTCAGACCGTAGATGACGGCGGCGATGCCGGGGGACAGCAGGAGCATGCCGATGGCGTCCAGGCGGGGGCGGGTGCCGGTGCGGGGCTCGTCCTGGGGCAGGTCGCGCCGGGCGAGGTAGCCGCCGACGAGGCAGAAGGGCACGTTGAACAGGAAGATCCAGCGCCAGTCGCCCAGGTGCAGGATGGCGCCGCCGATGACCGGGCCGATGATCGGACCCAGGGCGGTGGGCACGGTGATCAGGGACATCACCTTGCCGATGTTGCGGCCCTTGGCCGCCTGCATGATCAGGGTGAACATCAGCACCATCAGCGTGCCGCCGCCGATGCCCTGGACCACCCGGAAGGCGATCAGGGCCTGGACGTTCCACGCCGCGGCGCACAGCAGCGACCCGATGAGGAACATGCCCAGGCCGGCGATCCACAGGCGTCTGCCGCCCAGGACCGACTGGGCCCATCCGACCGCCGGCATCGTGGCGGACAGGGCCAGCAGGTAGGCGGTGGTCACCCACTGGGTGGTGTCGAGTGAGGTGTGCAGCTGTCCGGCGAGGCTGTTGATGGCGACGCTCATGATCGTGGTGTCGAAGATGACCGCGAGCGCGCCGATGATCAGGGTGAAGGTCATACGTCGCAGGGCCGGGTCGACGCGGTCGGCGTCTGCGGCGGGTGGTGGCTTGGCGTCGGTGGCATCCATGAATGCTCCTTAGGATACGAGACTCTATCTTACGAGTGCCAGGCTAGCCCGCTAGGATTAGATAGGCAAATCTATCCAGAGTATCCAGGGAGTGTGCATGGCCGAGCGACGCCGCGGAGCGGCACTGGAGCAGGCGCTGCTCGACGCGGCCTGGGAGGAACTCACCGAGCACGGCTACGCCAGGTTCACCATGGACGCCGTCGTCAAGCGCGCCGGCACCAGCCCCCCGGTCCTGTACCGCCGCTGGTCCGACCGCGACGAACTCGTCCGGGCGGCCATCGCCCACGTCCTGCGCGAGCACATCCTGGAGGTCCCCGACACCGGGAGCCTGCGGGGGGACGTCCTCACCCTCATGCGGGAGATCAACGCCACCCGCCTCCAGCTCGTCACCGTCATGAGCGTGAACCTGGCCGGCTACTACCAGGAGACCGGAACCAGCCCCGGCGACCTGTTCGACCCCACCACCACGGGCCGCAAGGAAGCCGTCGACGTGCTCTTCGACCGCGCCCTGGCCCGCGCCGAGGTCACACCGGACCGCCTCACCGAACGCGTCAAGTCCCTCCCCTTCGACCTGCTGCGCCACGAATTCCTCACGACCTTCGCCCCCGTGCCCGACCACGTGCTCGAAGAGATCGTCGACACGATCTTTCTCCCCCTACTGCGCTGACCGCGGCAGCGCCCGTCCCGAACCCGTCCCGCACCCGAACGCCGCCGGGAGCCGGCGGTCATCTGCCAAAACGTCGCACCCTTCCGGCGAACGACCGCAGCGCCCGGAGAAAGTCGATCCGGCGGAAGGCCGGCCAGTAGCAGTCGACGAAGTGCATCTCGGCATAGGCGGACTGCCACAGCAGGAACCCCGAAAGCCGCTGCTCGCCCGAGGTGCGGATGATGAAGTCGGTCTGGTCACGACCGGTTGACGAGTACAGGTGCTGGGAGATGTGCTGCTCGCTGAAGGCCTCGACCAGATCGGCCGGGTCGCCGCCCTGGTCCATATGGGAGTTGAAGGCCGACTTGACGGCGTCCACTATCTCCCGGCGCCCGCCGTACCCGACCGCGACATCGACATCCATCCCGGTACGGCCGTCGCTCCGGGCCGCCGCCTCCTTGAGGGCCACGGCGGTGTCATGGGGCAGCAGTTCCAGTGACCCGATGACCTCGACGTGCCAGGGCAGCCCAGGTGCCGAGATATTCCGCACCGTCTCCAGGATGACCTCGATCAACGGCCCGATCTGCTCCGGCGGACGGTGCAGATTGTCGTCGCTGAGCATGAACAGCGTGACATGCGCGATACCGGCCGTGGAACACCAGCCCAAGAGGTCAACGACCTTGGCTCCGCCCGCCCGGTAACCCTCGCGGGGGTCGTCGTGCCCGGCGCCGCGGGCCCAGCGCCGGTTGCCGTCCACCATGACCCCGACGTGCTGGGGGCGGGGAAGCCCTTCGAGTTGGGCCGACAGGCGACGCTCGTAGACCCTTTCCAGGGCGGAGCGAATCACCGAAAGAACCATTGCGTCTCCCAATTGAGAAGGTCCCGAAACCGTCAGGCTGTGGACGTGGGGACGGGCGCGTCGTCGGTCTTGTTCGGCAGGGCCCCTCCGTAGCGGCGATCACGGGAGGCGTACTCCTCGCACGCCCGCCACAGACCCCGCTTGTCGAAGTCGGGCCAGAGGATGTCCTGGAACACCAGCTCGGCGTACCAGGACTGCCATGGAAGGAAGTTGGACGTCCGCTGCTCACCGCTCGGGCGGATGAGAAGGTCGACGTCCGGCATGGTCGGCTGGTACATGTACCGGGAGAGGACCTTCGCACTGACGTCTTCGGCGTCCAGGCGACCGTCCCGCACGTCGCGGGCCAGGGCGGTCGTGGCATCCACCAACTCGGCTCGGCCGCCGTAGTTCACGCACATGTACAGGTTGATGACGTCATTGCCCCGGGTCAGCTCCTCGGCAGCCTTGAGCTCCTCCACGACGCCTTTCCAGAGCTTCGGCTCGCGTCCCATCCAACGTACTCGTACGCCCATCGCGTGCATGGCATCCCGGCGCCGGTGGATGACGTCACGGCTGAAGTTCATCAGGAAGCTCACCTCCGCGGGGGACCGCTTCCAGTTCTCGGTGGAGAATGCGTAGAGCGAGATGTGCTTGATCCCCATCTCAATCGCACCCTCCAATACGTCGAGAACCGCCGCCTCGCCGACCCTGTGGCCCTCTGTGCGTGGCAGTCCGCGCTGCTTCGCCCAGCGGCCGTTCCCGTCCATGACAATCGCGACGTGTCGCGGAACCAGTTCTCGCGGAATCCTGGGCGCAGCAGCATCCAAAGAATCGTGGAACGCTTTCTTGGGCCTCTCCGGCTTCTGAATCCTGCGAACGAACACGAAGCTTATCCCTTTCGCGAAATGAAGGCGTGAGCTCCAACTGCCGCCCCCGGAAGCCGCACTGAGGATCAAGCGGAGACAGTCGATCGGCACACCCTACCCCTGGCTGCTGTGCGGACAAGCGAGTGGCAAGCGCAAGGAGTAGAAAAAAGCGACAGAGATATGCCTGCTTCTTTCCATTGACGCGGCCCTTCGGTCAGGGCGTGTCCAGCCAGCCGGCTTGGGCGGCCTTGATTCCGGCCTCGAATCGGCTGCTGGCGTCAAGCCGTTCGCACAGGTCGTTCATGACCCGGCGGACCGTGCGGTCGCTGACCGCCAGCCGGGCGGCTGCGCCCTCGTCGGTCATGCCTGAGGCGAGCAGTCTGAGGACCTCGCGTTCCCGGTGGGTCAGTCCGTGGCGACCGGGCGCGGTGCTGGCGCCGAGCGGGGTGGCGGTGTTCCAGATGCTCTCGAACAGGGCCGCCAGGGCGTGCACCAGGCCGGGGTCGGTCACCTGGAGCGCGCCCTTGCCGGCGGCGCGGGTGTCGAGGGGGACGAAGGCGATTGACCGGTCGATGATGACCAGGCGGTGGGGCAGCGTGGGAGAAGTGCGGACCTCGCCGCCCGACTCGGTGAGCCACTGGGCGTGTGCCGCCGTGGCGGGGTCGTTCCGGCAGGAGTCCTGGATGATCTCCTGGATCGTCAGTCCGCGTTCCAGCGCTCTGGCATCGTTGCGTTGCGCCGCGTCCAGGTCGGTGGCGCTGCGTGCCGCACCGGGGGTGATGCCGAGTACTTCGCGATGGGCGGTCTCCACCTGCTGTTCGATGCGGGCTATCACCGCGTCGGTGCCGTTCAGTCGCTCGCTGCGGCCGGCCGTGTCCGGTTGCCCTGCGGTCCGTTCGGCGATCATCGCGGTGATCTCCGCCTGGGAGGCGGCGATCCGCGCCCGCTTCTGCTCCAGTTCCGCGTTCTGGCGGGCCAGCAGCTTCTGCAGGCCAGTCTGCGGGTCGACTGCTCGCCAGCCGCCTGAACGGTCGGAGGAACGGCGCACCAGGGCGAGAGCGAACATCTGGTCGAGGGCCCGCCGGACCTGATCCTCGGTCAAGCCGAGAGCCACGCACAGTTCCTCGACCCCGTAGGTCTGTTCCGCAAGCAACGTTCGATAGACGTCTTCCGCAGCCCTGTCCAGCCCCAATACGTCCAGCACGTGTGAAGCCCCTCACTGCCCTGTGTCGAGACTTTAGTTTACGCGACCCTGACAAGAACTCCGCATGACGTTTGTGTGACGCGCCGGCGTAGTTGGGCGCAAACTCTCCCATAAGCCGTGAAGTTTCGGAGCGGATTCGGCTGTGTCCGGGTCCGGACAGTCCGCTTTAGTCCAGCCCAAAGCGCTGGTCGGCGCTTGGCGTTGCACGGCACAGTCATTCCTGTCAGCGGCTCGCCGCTTCGGGATCTCGATCCCGGGAACTGCGGCGGACCGATCGGGAAATGTCTTTCTGGAGGATATCCCATGAGCATCGACGCAAAGCAGATGATGGCGAACCTGTACGCGAACGGCGCGGAGTTCGACGCCGACTGGAGCGGTATCAGCGACGAGTCGCTGACGGCCCTGCGTGAGGCGTCCGAGTCGGGTGACGCGGCGCTTCAGTCCGTTCTCACCAACCTGGCCTTCTCCAAGTTCTCGACCCCGGCCCAGGCCGGCCGGCTCGCCGCGTCCCTGGCCGGCATCAAGCAGGCGACCGTCGCGAGCATCTTCGACGAGCTGCCGACGACCTCGATCGAGGACCTGCGCGTGGCTGCCGAGGCCGCGGGCTACGAGGTCGAGGTCCTGGTCTGAGCGGTACGTACCTGAATCGATGCGGTTCCCCGGGCCGCTCCGGCCCGGGGAACCGCATCGGGTATGACACGTCGAGAGCAAGGAATCGGAGACATGGACAGTTCTTTTGCGATCCAAGGGCTCGAATGGCGGGACAACTGGCGGATCGAGAATGGGAACGACTCCTACGTCGTGCCGTTTCCGACGCTGCGTCCGGCCAGCCTGGTGTTCCACGGGGAGAGTGAGTTCAGCTACGGTCACTACGGCATCCACCTGGGGCAGGCGGATGTCCTGACCTTCCTGGGCCCCAGTGAGGGCACCGCTGTCACCGGCTACTTCATCGACTGCCGGTTGGGCTCGCCGACCGCGGGGATGCGGGAGACCCGGGTCTGGTCGCCCACCTCGGCGCGGGCGCTGTACATCCCAGCCGGCGTGGCTCACACGTTCGACGGGCTTGAGCGCGTCAACACCATCAACACCTACGAGCTGTTCCTGCCGTCGCCGGAAGCCTGGGTCCAGGGGGACCTGGACTGGCAGCCCGATGCGGACATCATCAATCTTCCGCTGGACGTCGCGGACCAGGACCTGCCGTACTTCGTTCCCAACAGCCACCCGGCCGGCGAGGCCTGGTACGACATCGTCGCCGATCAGCAGCGAGCGGCCATTCCCAAGCTGGCCTCGGTCGAGTTTCCGATGACCCGGGACATGCAGCTGGTCGACGGCTCCGTTCGACGGGTCGAGCTCCGGCGCCGGCTGACGCGTTCGGCGAAGCCGAACTGGGAGCCCTTCCCCGGGGTGTTCGGCGTCGGCTGGGTGCGCCATCCGGTGATCCCCAGTGGGCCCGAGTCGGGATTCTCGGTCCTGGTCGACCGTTTCCCGCTCTACTTCATCGACCACGGCGAGACCGGATACAGCCACGACGCCTACGGGATTCACCTCGGGCAGGAAGACCGGCTCACCTTCGTCGGGCCCAAGGACCGGACCGTGACGATCCGGCTGATCGACACCAGGGCCGACTCGCCCACCTACGGGGCGGACACCAGCTTCACCTTCTCCCCGGACCCCGAGCACTACCTGCTGCTGCCCCCGGGGGTCGGGCACGCCTTCGAGCACATCGAGAAGGTCTACACCATCAACCGCCCGCGGACCCTGCTGCCCGCGGACGGCAGGGAGTACCGCCCGGGCAACGACGTGATCGACTGGCCTGTCGAGAAGCGTCCGATCCCGACCCTGCAGCCCAATGCCCTCCCCGCCGGGCGCGACTACTACGAAGCCAGGGTCGCGGACCAGAAGGAACTGAGGCGGACCCCGGCCACCCATTCCACCCCCGCGGTGCTGCTGACGCGGGACGCGGACGGCCGGGAGATCCGGGTGGCACTGCGGAAGAAGGTCGCGGCCTAGCCGCACCGAGCCCCGGGCGGCGAGGCACACGTTCCCTCGCCGCCCCGGTTTCTGACTCCAGAACTCTCAGTTATCGCGGAGGAAAGATGGATACACCGCGCCCGGACGCTGATCGGCGTCCGAGCCTGTGGCGAAACCGGGCGTTCCTGTTCTTGTGGGGCGGCCAGTCGGTCAGCGTCCTGGGATCGACCGTCTCAGGGATCATCATCCCCCTCTACGCGGTGCTCGCTCTGCACGTCTCCACGTTCGAGATGGGTCTGCTGGCAGCCGCCGGAAGCACTCCCTACATGCTGGTCGGGCTGATAGCCGGAAGCGTCGTCGACCGGTACCCCAGGCGTCTGCTCATGTTCTGGTGCGACCTGGGACGCGCGCTGGCGCTCGCCTCGATCCCGCTCACCATGCTGCTGTCCGGCACGCCGACGGTCGGCCAGCTCCTCGTGGTGGCGCTGGTGGTGGGGCTGATGACGGTGTTCTTCGACGTCGCCTACGGGAGCTATCTGCCCACCCTGGTCGAGAATGAGCAGCTGATCGACGGCAACGGGAAGCTGTCCACGACGGAGTCCGTCGCCGAGTCGGTGGGCCCGGGCCTGGCGGGTGTCCTCATCACGGTGCTCGGCAGGGCCGGCGCGATCCTGTTCGACGTCGCCACCTATGTGCTCAGCTGCCTGTCGCTGGCACTGATCAAGACCCCGGACGAGGTCATCGAGAAGCGCGCCGTGCCCAGGCCGCGGCAGATCGCCCGCGAGGTAGCCGAGGGCGCCTCGTATGTCGCACGCAATCCCATCCTGCGCAGGCTGGCACAGTTCGCGGTGACGGCCAACCTCTTCTGCGCGGCCTATGGCTCGCTGGAGATCATTTTCCTCAACCGCGACCTGCACGCCCAAGCCTGGATGATCGGAGCGGCGGCGGCGATAGGGAGCACCGGGGGCGTACTCGGCGGCCTGGCCGCAGCGCCGCTCGGGCGCCGCATCGGTACCGCGCGGGCCGTGTGGCTGCCGCTCTTCGCTGTCGGCTGGCTCGTCCTGCTGATCCCGCTGGCACAGCCGGGGTGGGGATTCCTCCTGGTGGGCCTGGGAACCGGCGGCAACACCGCGTCCATCGTCATGTACGGGGCCGGCGGGGCGAGTTACCGGCAGGCGAACTGTCCGCCGAACCTCCTGAGCCGGGTGACCTCCTCCCAACGCTGGCTCGCCTGGTGCTCGATGCCCGCCGGAGCACTGCTCGGGGGTGTGCTCGGCAGCGTCGCCGGACTGCGCGCCGGGATCTCGATCGCGGTGGTCGGCTGCTTCCTGGCCGGCCTGTGGATCTTCTTCTCCCCGCTGCGCGGGCTCCGCGACCTGCCGCCGGCGCCGGACAGCACCAAAAGCGCAGGCGAAACCGTGGAGGAGGTATCCGAACTGACCCTCGCGGTACCCGTCCAAGGGAACACAGACCACCCGGATGACCCGTCTGATACCTTCAGCAACGAAATATTCGTTGCTTCAGGGAGTGGCCATGAATTCTCCGGTTGATCTGGACCGTGAAATGCGCGAGGCGATCGAACTTCGAGGCAGTGGCCAGTTCGAGGAGTCGTGCACCGCATTCCAGGCGCTGGTGCTGCGCTTTCCCGAAAATGCCGAACTGAACTTCCAGGCCGCCTGGTCGCACGACCGCGCCGGGCTCCAGCCAGTGGCCTGCGGCTACTACGAACAGGCCCTCAGGCTCCCGGACTTGTCCAAGGAGGACCGCGAGGGAGCCATGCTCGGACTCGGGAGCACCTACCGGGTCCTGGGGCGGCACGAGGAGTCCGTGGCGATTCTGGAACAAGCCGTGCAAGAATTCCCCGAGGCCAGCGCCCTGCGGGCCTTCCTGGCGATCTCCCAATTCTCGGCGGGATCACCGGAGAAGGCACTCGGCGTGCTGTTGCACCTGCTGGCCGACACGAGCTCCGACCCGTCGATCCAGGAGTACCTGCGACCCATCAGGCAATACGCGGACGAATTCCTGGCGAACTGAATGCCCGCACCCTCCGCACGCAGCTGTCCCTGAGCTTGCTCGGGAACGGCTGACGCGGTCCCGCCCGATCACTTCAGATCGGGCGGGACCTCGTTGTTTCGGGTTTGCCGGCGAGCCGGCCACCCCGGCAGCGGACCAACGGGCTCCCCCTGCACGGAGTCCGATGGACAGCGTGTCCGGCTCCGGACATGCCGCTTCCGTCCAGGCTCCGAGGCTACCTCGGGCCGACTGCTACAGATAAATTTTGCCTCGCGACCGATTCTCGGACTCAAAACCCCTGACAGTTCGGGCGCCATAGGACATCTGCTTATTCGAGCCCGTTACCGAAGGCGAGCCCCGCATGCAGAAAATCGCTCGTAATCTCCTCATGGCCCTGACTCTTGCCCTCGGTATCGGAACCGCAGCCGCGCCGCTGGGCGGCGGCCATCACGCCAATGCCGTGGAAACTGCTTCGTCCGCCGCGTCGACCGCGTCGCCCAATGACCTGTCCTGGGGGTGACTGACTCGCCTCATCAAGAGTGGGAAGCTCAACGGTGCATCTCGCTATTGTCACCCTGGTCCCCGGCGCCGAGGCGCCCGAGCAGCCCGTCGATGCCCAGGTGCTCATCGACGCGCTGTGGACCATGGTCCTGCCGACCGACCGCATCGAGCACATCAGCGCCGTCACCTCCCCTGGCCTCATCGAGTTGGGCTTCTACCTCCAAGTGGACAGTCGCCTTGAGACCGAGCTGGCGGCGCACTCCATCGGATACCGGGCCTGCCAGATCGCCCCGTTCCTTCGTCACTGGCGACCCGTCCCAGGTCACCCCCGCTCGCCACCGAACGCGGAGAACGGCTAGCAGCACTCGTGTCGCGCCGCGGTCCGGAAGCTTCGGGCGGACCAGCCCACTGGACCAGGGGGCGGCCGTGGTGGTGATCCGGGCGGCCGTCGTTCAGGACAGGCCGTCGCATCCACGATTCAAGCGACTTCCTCCAGCGGCACCTGGATCTCAGTCACCCAGGAGTCCTGCGGGCCGCAGGACTCCAGGTAGAACTCCCGCCCCAATCCTGCGGCCCGCCGCCCGGAGGACTCGATCCAACGCGCGAGCGTCTGGATGGTGGGCAGTACCGCGTCCAGGGAACCCCGGTGCACGATAGTCGCCGCCTGATTGACGGCGGGCAGGTCGATGACCGCGAAGTTCTGCCCGGAGCCGGTGTCGGCCGAACCCGGGTCGACGGACACCGGCGCGCCCGCGTGGAGCGTGATCGCGTTCGGGCCCGGGTCCCCGTGGTCACCGCCGCCGACCTCGGTCGGCTCGTACCAGGCGATGTCCGGACCGGTCACGGTGATGCCGGCCGCCTCCAGTTGGGCGTGCAGCCGTCGGTAGAGCGGCTGGATGACCGGACCGATGTGTCGCGGGTCGAAGCTCTCGGCGGTGGCCGACAGCACGGCCACCCGGGTGGCCGGCAGGAACTTGAGTACGACTTCGTCGTTGGGCATGACGCCCTCGCTTTCGATGGTTCGGAGCCTTCGCTCGACCCGTGCCAGCCGGTCCGCGCTCTGCGCGACGACGTCGGCCAACTCGGCCCGCCGCAGCCGCAGCATGCCGCGCAGTTGCTCGGTGTCGACCTTCTCGTCCAGTACCTCGCCCACTTGCTGAAGGCTGAGGCCGAGGTCCTTGAGCGCGATGATCCGGTTGAGCCGGGACAACTGGGCCGCGTCGTAGAAGCGGTAGCCACTGGACGGGTCCACCCGGGCAGGCGGCAGCAGGGCGAGTGCGTCGTAGTGGCGCAGCATTCGGACCGAGACCTGGCCGTAGGCGGCGAATTCTCCGATGGTGAACATGACTCCTCCAGTACAGGGTCTGCCACAGTGTGAGGGTCAAGTGCCCGAGGGGTCAGCCGGGGGCGGGGCGCAGGCGTCCTTGACCGTGCCCCGGATCCCAACCGGCAACTCCGCCGGTCGCGAAGCCCACGGCCGTCGCAGACGCGGACGCCGGGACCGGCGGTCGGCGTGGAACGGGACGATCCGCTGCCGCCGCACCCACGGTTGCCGTTCCGGCCGTTCCGGCCGTTCAGCGGTGCGTTCCGGTACACGCTGGCGCGGACGCCCGCCGTTCGGGAACCGTGGCTGCGGGCGATTTACGACCGTCGGTACTGACCCGAACCCGAGGACCAGGACGCGTTCACGGGCTCCACAGCCGGGCAGCCGGGTCGCTGGCTGCCACCGGGGAGCTGAGGAGCCCGTACCGGTTCCCTAGCTGAGCGTCTTCAACGCCGCCGCGTCGTAGGGCTTCACCTCGTCGAACCGGCCGCCCAGGACCTTCGCCGCCCACTCCGGGTCCTGCAACAGCGCGCGGCCGACGGCGACCAGGTCGAACTCGTCGCGCTCCAGCCGGTCGAGGAGGTTGTCGATGCCCTGGACCGGGGCGCCCTCGCCCATGAAGCCACTGATGAAGTCTCCATCGAGGCCGACCGAGCCCACCGTGATGGTGGGCTTGCCGGTGAGCTTCTTGGTCCAGCCCGCCAGGTTCAGGTCCGAGCCCTCGAACTCGGGGAGCCAGTAGCGACGGGTGGAGGCGTGGAAGGCGTCGACGCCGGCTGCGGCGAGCGGCGCCAGGATCGCCTCCAGCTCCTGCGGCGTCTGGGCGAGCCTCGCCTCGTAGGCATCCTGCTTCCACTGCGAGTAGCGGAGGAGCACCGGGAAGTCCGGCGAGACGGTCTCGCGGACAGCGGCCACGATCTCGGAGGCGAACTTCGTACGGGCCACCGGGTCGCCGCCGTAGCCGTCGGTACGGCGGTTCGTCCCCGCCCACAGGAACTGGTCGAGGAGGTAGCCGTGGGCACCGTGCAGTTCGATGCCGTCGAAGCCGACGCGCTCGGCGGCCGCGGCGGCCTCGGCGAAGGCGCCGATGACGTCGTCCAGGTCGGCCCTGGTCATAGCCTTGCCGGTGCCCTCGGTACCGTCGAGGCGGATGCCGGACGGGCCCACGGCGGGTGCGTCGGCGTAGGGCGGCTCGCCGTCCTTGCGTACCATGCCGATGTGCCACAGCTGCGGCACGATCGTGCCGCCCGCAGCGTGAACGGCATCGGCGACCTCCGCCCACCCCGCCAGCTGCTCCGCACCGTGGAACCTCGGCACACGGTCGCTCTGCCCAGCCGACTCGTGGCCGACGTAGGTCCCCTCGGTGACGATCAGGCCCACCCCCGCGGCGGCGCGACGGGCGTAGTACGACCGAACGTCCTCGCCGGGGACACCGCCCGGGGAGAACTGGCGCGTCATCGGAGCCATCACGATGCGGTTCGGAACGGTCAGGCCGTTCAGTGCGACCGGCCGGGACAGGATCTCGGCCGCGCGGGAGGCAGGGGTGGGGACGGTCACAGAGGTGCTCCTCGTCATACCGGACAGTAGGCACGCAGGCATGGATTGCGTGCAGGTTTCAACCGTTCCGGCGGCCACGGCATTTCATCCGCACCGCGACCGACCCTGTGATCCCGGACACTCGCGCTGCTTGACCTGGCCGGGCGCCGCATGCAGGCACGGATCGTCCTGGTCAACGCCCGTGCTCAGTCCCAGTCCCAGTCTCAGTTCGAGCGGATCCAGACCGAAGCCGCCCTGCTGCTGCTCGCGCTCGCCCGTGGACCGTCGATGCGGCAGCCGTTCACCCGGGGCGCGCTGGAAGGACAGGACTCCGCGAAGGCCGGCCATGGGCGGCATGCCATCCTTGACGCCGTGAGAGCGACACAACGGGATGATGTCGAGACTTTGGCGACGGGGGCACTCGACTGGCTCCTCGCATCCTCGCGGGATACCGCAGGCAGGGGCCTGGCCTGGACGACCAGGCCGAGTGATGACGAGCTCAACCCCACCCTCTACAGCGGCACTGCGGGCACAGTGCTGGCGCTCTTGGAGGGACGAGGGCACTTTCTCGACGACCGTTACGGTGACGCCGCTTTGCGTGGTGCTCGCAGCATCGCCGATGCCGTCGAGGGATGGGAGCTCAGCTCCCTGTACTTCGGCCTGACCGGGATGGCTGTCGCGTTGCGTGCGGTCCACGACGTGCTGGGCGACCCGGCCGCCGGTGCGGCCGCGGACCGCGCCTTGGGTCGCGTGCGTTCACAGTTCGACGGGACGCGCTGGGGTCCTCAGTTCGAGCTGCTCGGCGGCAACGCCGGTATCGCGCTGGGCGCGCTGGCTACCGGCGACATGGAGCTGGCTCTGCTCGCGGTGACGCCTTACCTGCGCACGGCGGAGACGACCTCGACCGGCGTTCACTGGGAAACGCGTATCGGAAGGCCGGCCCGGCAGCACCACATATCGCATGGCACGCTGGGCATTGTGTACGCCCTGGCTTCCGTCGGCCGAGCAGCGAATCGCCCTGACCTGATCGAGCTTGCGGCAGCGGGCGCCGCGGACGTAGTGGCCCGAAACGAGGCCGGTCCGGATGGCTTTCTGGTTCCCCACTCCGACCCGCAGGACCAGCCTGAGCGCATCGAGCGGTACAACTACGGCTGGTGCCAGGGCCCGACTGGCGACGCCCAGGTCCTCCGCTTGCTCCATGATGTCCTCGGCAGCTCGACCTGGTCGGCTCTCGCCGACCAGTGCTGGTACACCGTCACCCGCTCCGGCCTGCCACAACGGCTACGGCCCGGCTTCTGGGACAACAGCGGCCGCTGCTGCGGGACGGCGGGAGTGCTGGCGCTGGCCTGCGACCGGCACGTCGAGGAAGGCGACGGACTCCCATTCGCGAACGTCCTGGTCGCGGACCTCATGTCCCGGGCGACAGTGGATGCCGACGGTGCACGCTGGTCGAACGTCGAGCACCGGACCACTCCGAGCGCGCTCGAACCCCTGACCGGATGGGCGATGGGCAACGCGGGCATCATCCGTGAGCTGCTCCGCTTTGTCCGCGCCGGCACCGGGCGGGATCCGGCTTACGCGAT
>Ga0302314_10001961_pt1 | contig 38438 bp, 28 predicted proteins | sample III_Palsa_N2_3_FD_200533 | JGI IMG/M metagenome (GOLD analysis project Ga0302314, IMG submission 200533) | Peat permafrost microbial communities from Stordalen Mire near Abisko, Sweden - III_Palsa_N2_3 | ecosystem: Environmental > Terrestrial > Soil > Palsa > Peat permafrost | place: Sweden...
CCAGGATCTGGCCGGCGCCGGACAGGAAACCGTCCAGCCAGGCCGCTGCGGCAGCCGGTTCGGTACCCCGAGCCAGTGCGCGCGACATCTTTCCGGCGAGTCCCGCGCGGTCGAGTTCTCCGCTGTCGGCGAGCAGCCGGACCGCTCGTCCGACCAGCAGTCCGTGCGCGGTCTCCAGGTCCGCCAGCCGACGCAGCGCCGCGAACCAGGGGCCGCGCACGTTGCGGGCCGGGCCGCTGTCGCGGTCCAGGATCTGGATCGCCGCGTGCACCTTGGCCATAAGGGGGCCGAGCACTTGGGCGGCGCTCTCGTCGATGTTCGAGCACGCGCCGGGCAGCCCCACCGCCAGCCGCACGCCGATGCTCTCGACCACGGCGCCCAGGCTGCGCGCGCTGCCCTGGTCCTCGCGGGCGCCGCGCACGTCGCCGTAGCGCAGGATATTGGCCAGCGGCGGCAGCGCGGTGGCCAGGTCGGTGAGGTCGTGGTCGAGCGCGGCCCGGTTCTGCAGCAGTTCGGTCAGCGGGCCGATCGCGTCCGGCAGCCCGGCCGTGAGGCAGCGTTCGACCAGGACGGTCAGCGAGCCGAGGGTGCTGCTCTCGGCCGCCTTGGCCATGGCCTTCGCGGTGCTCGCGCCCAGGACCGTGCTGCCCCAGCAGCTCGCCTCGGCCAGCGCCACCTCGAACAGGGGCTCCCAGACCACCTGCCAGGATTCGCGGAAGGTGCCGGTGGAGGTGGCTCCGGCGGGCACGGCCCAGTCGATCCCGAGCAGGTTGAGCCGGTGGAACAGCTTGGACCGTTCCAGGTCGTTCGGGTTGCGCAGGTCCAGGTGGTACTCCTTGGCCGCTGCGCTTTTCGGCACACGCAGCCGCCGGGCCTGCCGGTCCAGGTCCGAGGCGAGCGGGACGGTCGGGGTGTCGGCGGGCACGGTGCCGAGCACGTCCCCGACGATCAGCTCGCGGCTGATCAGGCTGAGCGGCTCGTCGCGTCCTTCGCACAGGGTCGCCCGGACCGCCTCGGTCAGTTCCAGCAGTCCCGGCGTGGGACGGCCGCGCACTTGGGCGAGGGCGTCGGCGAGCCGGGCCGCCTCGATCAGGTGGGCGCTGGAGACCGGGTAGCGCTCTTCCCGCATCAGTCGTGCGACGCTGACCAGCCAGCGCTGCGCGACCTGGTCCTCGGCGTGGAAGACGTGGTGGTACCAGCCGGGCGAGTCGATCCCGGCGCCGTAGCCGGAGCGGTACGAGAGCCTGGTGTACGTCCACGGGACCCAGGTCAGCGCGGCGGCGGTGGCCTTCGTCGGCTTGGGGAGCCGGGCCAGCAGCGCACGGTCGGCGGTCGGTCCGCCCCGAGTGCCGAGCACCGCCGGGCCGAGCGCGGGCACGTGGTAGGCGCCGCAGACGACGGCGATCCGCTCGAAGCCTTCGGCGATCCGGGCGCGCAGAACAGTACGCATGTGGGCTTCCCGGACCAGGTCTTGCTCACTGACCGGGGTCTCCTTCCGGACCTCGGCCATGGCCTCGGCGAGCGCGGCGAAGACCTCGTGGGCCTCGCCGCCGCGCTCCCGGCGCAGCTCGACCACGTTTTCCCACCAGCTCTCCGGATCGGACTGCCCGGCCGCGTGGGCCAGCAGCGCGATTGGGTCGGCGGCAGCTGCGGCCGACGGACTGGAGGGCTCTGGGTCGTCCGGGTCGTCGGGCGCGGGGTCGTCATCGTGAGCTGACTCGTCGGCCGCGCCCGAGCTGAGGGTGAAAATGCTCGGCAGATCGCAGAAGGAGGCCGTGACGCCCTGCTCGACGGCGTACCGCAGGGCCACCCATTCGGGTGAGAACGCGGCCAGCGGCCAGAACGCGGACACCTTAGGGTCGGCCTCGCGGTAGGCCAGGATGGCGACCGGCGGCTCCAGGTCCGCCCGGTCGGCCAGGCCGATCAGAGGGTCCGCGTCGGCGGGACCCTCGATCAGCACGCAGTCCGGCTTGTACTCGGCCAGGGCCTCGGCCACCGAGCGGGCCGAACCGGGGCCGTGGTGGCGGATGCCTAAGAGCAGGGGCGGGGCCGGTGTCAGTTGTGCCCTCATACCGACAATTCCCGGCAGGCCGCGTAGAACGGCCCCCAGCCCTCCCGGTGCCGGGCCACGGTCTCCAGGTACTCGCGCCAGACGACCGGGTCGTTGGCGGGGTCCCGGACCACCGCGCCGAGGATCCCGGCGGCCATGTCCTCGGGGCGCAGGGTGCCGTCGCCGAAGTGGGCGGCCAGTGCGAGGCCGCCGGTGACCACGGAGATCGCCTCGGCGGTGGAGAGCGTGCCGGAGGGGGACTTGAGCTTGGCCCGGCCGTCCTCGGTGCTGCCCGAGCGCAACTCACGGAAGACGGTGACGACCCGGCGGATCTCGGCCGCCGCGTGCGGGATCGGCGGCAGCTCCAGCGCCCGGCCGAGGTCGGCCACCCGCTCGGTGACGATCCGGATCTCGTCCTCGGCGTCGGCCGGCTGGGGCAGGACCACGGTATTGAAGCGGCGGCGCAGGGCGGAGGAGAGCTCGTTGACCCCGCGGTCCCGGTCGTTCGCGGTGGCGATCACGGTGAAGCCCTTGGCCGCCTGGACCTCGCTGCCGAGCTCCGGTATCGGCAGGGTCTTCTCCGACAGGATCGTGATCAGGCTGTCCTGGACGTCCGCCGGGATCCGGGTGAGCTCCTCGATCCGGGCCACCTTGCCCTCGCGCATCGCGTGCATCATCGGCGAGGGGACGAGCGCGTCGTGGGACGGCCCGTGCGCCAGCAGCTGCGCGTAGTTCCAGCCGTACCGCAGCGCCTCCTCGGGGGTTCCCGCGGTGCCCTGGATCATCAGAGTCGAGTCGCCGGAGACGGCTGCGGCAAGGTGCTCGGACACCCAGCTCTTGGCCGTGCCCGGCACGCCGAGCAGCAGCAGCGCGCGGTCCGTGGCCAGGGTGGCGACGGCCACCTCCATCAGCCGGCGCGGGCCGATGTACTTGGCGCTGATCTCGGTGCCGTCCGCGGCCTGGCCGCCGAGCAGGTAGGTGAGCACGGCCCAGGGCGAGAGCCGCCAGCGCGGCGGCCGGGGGCGCTCGTCCCCCCGGGCCAGCGCGGCCAGCTCCTCGGCGTAAGCGTCCTCGGCGTGGGCGCGCAGGATCGCGGGCGCGATCGCTGAACTGCTCATGGCTGTCGTCCTTCGGGTTCTGCCGGCCGGCTGCGGCGGGCGTTGAGTTCTTCGTGCATGGCGGCCCGGTAGGTGAGGGCGTCGAGGATCTCGGTCAGGTCGACGACCGGGTTGGCCTGCCCGGCGCCCGGCCCGGACTGCTCCTCGATCAGCTCGGCGACCATGGTGCGCAGGTGCAGCGGGGCGTGGTCGCCGATCGTGCGCTGCAGTTGTTCGATCGCCCAGTCGGAGGAGCGGGCCGTCGGCTGGGCCCCGTCGATCGGGCCGACGACTGTGAACCGGTGCGCGGCCACGTATTCGATCAGAAGACGGGAGCCTTCCTCGGGCCACAGTCCCGGCTGGCGCATCACCAGGTTGTAGAGGTCGTTGCTGTTCTTAGTCCGGGCCAGCAGGCGGCGGGCCTCGGCGGTGAAGTCCGCGACTGGCGGTGCGGGCACGCGGCCGGCTCGGCCCGGCGACGGCGCTGACGTGGCGCCGCCCGTTTGGCCTCCCGTTTGGCTCCCCGTTTGGCCTACAGCCGGTCCGGCCTGGTCTGCCGGGTCCTTGAGGAAGAACGCCCAGTTCGGGTTGAGCCCGGCCAGCCAGCGGCCCGGCTCGCCCAACAGCACGGTCAGCTGTGCCTTGATCTGCGGGTTGTTGCGGGCCAGCTCGAACAGTTCGGGGAAGAAGACCGGCGGGACCCGGCAGCCGACGGAACGGGCCACGCTCAGCCACTCCGGCAGGTACTTCTGGTAGCCGTCGAGGATGGAGCGCAGCCGCTGGGCCGCCGCCGGCGAGATCAGCGGCCGCGGGTCCGTCGGCATCGGGCCGGGGCGGGACAGCCTCGCCCGAGCCGCCGCGGAGACGAAACGGCGCGGACGGGCGCCGGCCCGGCGGGCCACGGCCTGAGCCGCAGCCGTGTCGAGCAGTTCCCCAGGGTCGGACGGCACGGACTGGGGTCCGCTCCTGAGCCCGCGCTCCGAGCCCAGCAGCGTCGCCGAGACGAGTTCGTCCCAGATGGCACTGGTCGCAGCGGTAGCCACGGCGCCGACTGACAGTTGCGCCATCAGACGCTCACCGCCTGACCGTCGGCGAACACGGTGATCGGGACGAAGCCGGTCGGCCGGTACTCGCCGAAGAGCGCGGCCGGACGTCCGCCGCAGGCCGCGAGCAGCCGGTACCGCAGCCGGTCGACCTTCTCGCCGGTCACCAGCAGCGGGACCATGCTGGGCCCGGCCCGGTCGACCACCCACCAGTCCTCGCCGTCGGCGTCGAAGCCGAGTTCGGCGCGGGCCACGACGCCGGGCACGGAGGTGGTCCAGGGGTCGGCGGCCAGGGTGGCGGCGAAGTACTCGGCGAGCGCGTCCAGCGTCTGGGCCGGGGACTGCGTCGTCGGCTCCTGCGGCGGCAGCGGCGGGCTCGTTTCTTCCTGCTCGCGCGGCTCGCCCTGGTACACGATCACCGCTCGCAGGGGCACGGCCTCCGGAACGAACACCAGTTCTATCTCCAGGCGTGCGCCGACCGGCAGCGCGGGCCCGAAGGGCTGTCCCGTGGGCGCGTAGGAGAGTAGCAGCGCGGTGCGTCCGCTCCTCTCGCCGTGCAGCCAGATCCGGCGCTCGAACAGCTTGTCCCGCAGGCTGTCGCGCACGCCGAGCACCAGCCACTCGTCGGTGACGTGCTCGCCGATCCGGGCGATCTCCGTGCTGGTCTGGGTCAGGCCGATCCGGCGCCGGACGGTGGCGGCCAGCGGTCCGGGCAGGTCGGAGCGGTGCCGCCAGCCCTGGATGAGCAGGTGCAGCAGGGCGAACTCAGTGAGGGTGCGGTCGGCCCAGTCGTCGTCCGAGAGCGCCGCGGCGAGATCGCGCACCTGGGCGGCGGCCCCTGGGGCCTGCGCGTCCACCAGCCGCCTGGCCTGCTCGTCGATCTCCCGGTAGCCGGTCCGCTTCAGGGTGGCCAGGCCGGACCGGACCTGGTCGGTCAGCCACAGTTCGAGGTCCTCCAGCCCGGCGGTGATCCGCTCGGCCCGCTGCTCGGCCCGCCGCCGGGCCGCCGCAGCCGCCTTGTCCGTCGCGAGGACGGACGCGGGCACGCGATTGTCCGCCGGCAATCGTCGTTTTCCAGCTTCCTCGGGGTTCGCCGCCATGGGTCAACTCTAGAGGTCGCCGGGGACATAATTCCCCTTTATAACCAAGGGAAATAGCTCAGGCGGTGGCAGCGGTCTTGCCCAAATTCGCCTTGACCCAGTCGACGATTGTCTGCGTCGGCGTGCCGGGCGTGAACACCGCCGCGACGCCGGCGTCGGCGAGCAGTCGGATGTCCTCCTCGGGCACGATCCCGCCGACGAAGACCTTGATGTCGGCGGCGTCGCGCGCGGCGAGCAGTTCGACCACCTTCGGGCAGAGCGTCATGTGCGCGCCGGAGAGGATGGAGAGCCCGACCCCGTCGGCGTCCTCCTGGATCGCGGTGGCCACGATCTGCTCCGGCAGTTGGTGCAGCCCGGTGTAGACGACCTCGATGCCCGCGTCCCGCAGGGCCCTCGCGACCACCTTCGCGCCCCGGTCGTGCCCGTCCAGGCCGGGTTTCGCGATCACCACGCGGATCGGTGCAGGCGTGCTCATCTACGTACTCCAAGCGTCGTTTGCCGGGTATCTGCTGTCGTGGCAGGATCGCCGCCACTCCAGTGAAGGGTAATACGCGCGGCCGCCCCGCCGCTTGGCGGACCCCCGAGGGAAGAGCTGGGGTAAGAGCCGGGGTCAGAGCTTCTGCAGCGGTGCGAACGCCAGTACCAGCTTACGTACCCCGGCCGAGCCGAAGTCCACCGTGGCGAACTCGCCCGAGCGGCCCTCGACCGAGACGACCGTGCCCAGGCCGTAGCTGTCGTGCACGACCTTCTCCCCCGCCGCCACCGAGATCGGCGGCCGGCCCGGGTTGGCCAGCACCCGCTTCTTGGCCGCCGCCGCGGTCAGCGCCGGGGTCCGGGTCCCGAAGCTGGTCGAGGAGGGGTCCGGGGCGGTGCGCTCCCAGTTGATCAGCCGGTCCGGGATCTCGCCGAGGAACCTGGAGGCCGGGTTGTAGGCCGGCGCGCCCCAGGCCGAGCGCATCACCGCGCGGGTGAGGTACAGCCGCTGCCGCGCCCGGGTGATCCCGACGTAGGCCAGCCGGCGCTCCTCTTCTTGCTCCTTGACGTTCCCCAGGGCGCGCGAGTGCGGGAAGATCCCCTCTTCCAGCCCGCTCAGGAACACCACCGGGAACTCCAGGCCCTTGGCTGTGTGCAGGGTCATCAGGGTGACGACGCCTGCGCTGGCCTCGGCCCCGGCCCCGCGGGCAAGACCTGCCTGCTCCGAGTCCGGGATCTGGTCGGCATCGGCGACCAGGGCGACCCGCTCCAGGAAGCCGGTGATCCCGCCGGGGCCTGCCGCGTCCGCGTCCGCCTGGTCGAAGGCCTCCTCCGGATCTTCTTCCTCCTCGATGCCCAGACGGGCCCGTTCCGCGGCCAGCACCTCGGCCGTGGCCTGGGCCTGCATCTGCTCCTGGGCCCGGATCACGTCGGCGACCTCGTACTCGTGGGCGACCGCGACGAGCTCCTGGAGGTTCTCCACCCGGCTCTCGTCCTGCGGGTCGGTGGAGTTCTGCAGCTCGGCCAGGTAGCCGGTGCGCTCCAGCACCGCCTCCAGCACCTCGGCCGGGCCCGCGCCCTCCTCGATCTTCTCCCGCAGCGAGGCCATCAGGGCGCTGAACCCCTTGACCGCGTTGAGCGAGCGCGCGGCCATCCCGTAGGCCTCCGCGGCCCGGTCCAGCGCCGCGCCGAAGGAGATCCGCTCCCGCTGGGCCAGCTCGTCGAGCACCGCCTCGGCCCGCTCGCCGATCCCGCGCTTGGGCACGTTGACGATCCGGCGCAGCGAGACGGAGTCGTCCGGGTTGGCCAGCGCACGCAGGTAGGCCAGCGCGTCCTTGACCTCTTTGCGCTCGTAGAAGCGCACGCCACCGACCACCCGGTAGGGCAGGCCGAGCCGGATGAACACTTCCTCGAAGACTCGGGACTGCGCGTTGGTCCGGTAGAAAATCGCCACGTCCCCCGGCTTGGCATCGCCGCCGTTCTTGAGCCGCTCGACCTCCCCGGCCACGAAGGCGGCCTCGTCGTGCTCGTTGTCGCCGACGTAGCCGACGATCTGCTCGCCGTCCCCGGCCTCGGACCACAGGTTCTTCGCGCGGCGGCTGGTGTTGCGCTCGATCACCGAGTTGGCCGCGGTCAGGATGGTCTGGGTGGACCGGTAGTTCTGCTCCAGCAGGATGGTCTTCGCGTTCGGGTAGTCCGCCTCGAACTCCAGGATGTTGCGGATGGTCGCGCCCCGGAAGGCGTAGATCGCCTGGTCCGCGTCACCGACCACGCACAGCTCGGCCGGGCCCAGCCCGGTCGGCGGGACCAGGCTGTCCGAGGTGGCCGGCTTGGCCCCGACGAGTTCGCCGTCCGCGGTGTACCGGGGCGCTTGCGCGACCGCGCCGCCGACCAGCTCGCGGACCAGGACGTACTGGGCGTGGTTGGTGTCTTGGTACTCGTCGACCAGGACATGCCGGAACCGGCGCCGGTAGGACTCGGCGATGGCCGGGAAGGCCTGCAGCAGGTTGACCGTGGTCATGATCAGGTCGTCGAAGTCCAGCGCCCGGGCCGCGATCAGCCGCTCCTGGTACCGGCCGTACGCCGCCGCGACGAGCCGCTCCATGTCGGTCTGGGCCTTGTCCCTGGCCGTCTCGTAGTCGATCAGCTCGTTCTTGAGATTGGACACGGCGGCCAGCAGCCCACGCGGCGGATGGCGCTTCACGTCCACTTCGAGATCCCGGCAGACCTGGGTCATCAGCCGGCGCGAGTCGTCCGAGTCGTAGATGGTGAACGAGGACGGCAGGCCGAGGTGCTCGTGCTCGCGGCGCAGGATCCGCACGCAGGACGAGTGGAAAGTGGACACCCACATGGTTCTGGCCCGCGGCCCGACCAGCTGCCCGACCCGGTCGCGCAGCTCCGCGGCGGCCTTGTTGGTGAAGGTGATGGCCAGGATCTCGCCGGGATAGGCGCTGCGGGTGGCCAGCAGGTGCGCGATCCGGTGGGTGAGCACCCGGGTCTTGCCGGAGCCCGCGCCGGCCACGATCAGCAGCGGCCCGCCCCGGTAGAGCACCGCCTCGCGCTGGGCCGGGTTCAGCCCCTCCAGCAGCTCGGCCGGGTCGGCCCGCTCGGCGGAGGCCCACGGATCGGGCTGCGACGCCGCGGACACCCACGGATCGGGCGAGGCCAGGACCGGCAACGCGGCGTCGACCCGCGCGCCGGACTTCCGGGTCGGCGGAACTTTGGGCAGGTCGAAGAGGGGTGCCTCATACGAGGCCGAGGAGCTGCTCATGGTGCCAGCCAGTCTAGTGCGGACCGCCGACAGCTTTGGGGCTGAGCCGAAAATCTGATCGGTGCTCCTCTATTCGGTGCTCCTCTATATAGTCACGGAACCGACTTGCGCTGCCCCTGGCGCCACGCCTGGCGCGGCCGCACCATGAACGCCAGGTTCCCGACAGTATGACGGGAAAATCGGGCTGTCTGTCGGATTGCCGCCGCCGGTCTCGGGATCTTGGACTTTATGTCCGTTTATAGTGAGCTTTTCCAGTCGTCAAATCGGATTATTCCGCGCATAGTGACAGGGTCCTTGATCCCCTGGTTTGCCCGATTTCTACCCCGGAACGATCACCTGCCGAGTAAAGCCCACGCTAATTTCCGTTCTCAAACCTCGGTTCCCCCGTCCATGTCTCGGTAGTGTTACAACCCAGGAGCCCGCTTTCCGTGCCCGGTCGCCCCGACCGGACCAGTTGGCTTCGCGCCGAATCCACAGGCGCCGCAAGCGGATCGACGATCCGGGCGCAGCGCCGCCGGAACCGGGGACCCAGAAGTCCCTCGGGGTGAATCGCCGCGCCGGGTCGTCCGCAAGACGGCCGCAGGCAAGGCGTAGGACGACTTCTTCCGTCCGAACCCGTCAGCTAACTCGGTAGGCGCCGACGGAAGAAGGAGCCATGGCGTCACACCGCGCCCCTAAAGTGTCCAACAAAGCTGCCGCGTACACCGTGGTGGGACTGACCGCCGGCACTGTTGCTCTGGTCCCCAACCTGAGCCAGGCCTCCCCGGCGCCCACCTACGACCAGGTGAAGACCGAGGTGCACAACCTCGACGCGCAGTCGGACACCGCCTCGCAGCAGTACGACGCGGCGCAGGTGCAGTACACCCAGCTCCAGCAGAAGATCGACGGCCTGCAAGAACAGATCACCACCGAGAGCGGCGATCTACGAGTACTGCAGACGTCCATGGGACTGCAGGCCAGCGCCCAGTACGAGAACGGCGACGTCTCCCCCACCCTGCAGCTGGCGCTCGACGCCAGCCCGGACGCCTTCCTCACCCAGGCCTCGGCCGCGGGCGAGACCGCGTCGCAGGATGTGGTGAAGCTCAAGGAGATCAACCAGGCCGAAGTCTCGCTGAAGCAGGACCAGGCCAACGCCACGGCCCTGCTGGCCCAGCAGCAGACCGCCGTGAAGCACGCGGCTGCGATCAAGGCGACGATTCAGAGCGAGCTCCAGAAGGCTCAGGCCCTGCTCAACACCCTCACCCCGGCGGAGAAGGCCCAGGTCGAGGGTCCCGGCGGAAGCGGCACGTACAACACCGTCGTACCACCGGTGTCCGGGCGCGCGGGCGCCGCGATCGCCTACGCCGAGTCCAAGGTCGGGAAGGCGTACTACGAAGTCGGTGCCACCGGCCCCGACGCCTACGACTGCTCCGGACTGGTCATGGCCGCCTGGGCCTCTGCCGGGGTCCAGATCGAACGCGACTCCATGGAGCAGTGGGCCAGCCTGCCGCACATCTCGGAGAGTCAGCTGGAGCCGGGCGACCTGGTCTTCTACTACCCGGGTTCCGATGGCCCCGGACACGTCGCGATGTACATCGGCAACGGCGAAATAGTTCAGGCCCTGCACCAAGGTACCGACGTCATGAACTCCCCGATGCTCGGCCAGATGCCCCTCGTCGGTTTCGCCCGGGTCGTCTAGGCAGCTCGACGCACGACCGCTCCCGGCCCCGGACCGACGCTCTCGGGGTTCACGGGCCGGGCGGGAGAACGCGATTTTTCCTGAATCGGGCACACCGCCGTCTCTCTCCCCCACCGGCGCCCGTGCCCAGCACCGCCCATCCGGACCGCTGAACCGCCGCAAACACCCACCACCTCCTGCGGCTGTTCACCCGGCGATCCGGATGGGCGGTTTCCCGTTCAGGAAACCAGACTCCCCTCCGCGCCGGCAGCCACGACGTCACCGATGGTCATGACCTCGCCCGCAGTCGCGACGGTGAACGAGGACCAGAGCCGGGCATAGGTCCCGCCCATGGCTACCAGTTCGTCGTGCGTGCCATCCTCGACCACTAAGCCGTCGGCAAGCACCAGGATCCGATCCGCCCGCGCCGCTGTGGTCAACCGGTGCGCCACCACCAGGGTGGTGCGGGCCCGGACGAGTTCGTCGATGGCGCGGGTGACCGCAGCTTCGGTGCCCAGGTCCAGGGAGGCGGTCGCTTCGTCCAGCAACAGGATGTCCGGGTCGACCAGATAGGCCCGGGCGATGGCCAGCAACTGGCGCTGGCCGGCCGACAGGCTCCGGCCGCGCTCGCCGACCTGGTGCAGGTAGCCGCCGGCCAGCTGGGAGATCATGTCGTGCGCGCCCACCGCGCGGGCGGCCGCCTCCACCTCGGCGTCGGAGGAATCCGGGCGGCCGTAGGCGATGGCGTCGCGCACGGTGCCGGGGAACAGGAATGCCTCCTGCGGTACCACGCCGAGCCGGGAGCGGTACCCGGACAGGTCGTATTCGCGTAGGTCCACTCCGTCGACCAGCACCGCGCCTTCGTCCGGGTCGTAGTACCGGGCGACCATTTTCACGAGCGTGGACTTGCCCGCGCCGGTCTCGCCGACCACCGCGACCGTGGTGCCCGGCTCGATGGTCGTGTTGACCCCGCGCAGGGCCTGCGGGGCCTTGGGGTCGTAGGAGAAACGCAGGTCCCGGAACTCGATCCGGCCGGAGAGTACCCCGCCGGTGTCCGCACCCACCGGCTTGGGGTTCGCCGCCTCGGGGGTCGAGGTGGGCGTCCGCATCAGCTCCTTGATCCGCTGCAGGCCCACCACGGCCTGCTGGTAGCCGTCGAACACCTGGGACAGCGACTGGACCGGGGAGAAGAACATGTCCACGTAGAGCAGGTAGGCGATCAGTGCGCCGGTGGTGAGCGCGCCCGTCCCGATCAGGTGCGCTCCGTACACGATCGCCATCGCGGCGGTCAGGTCGGCCAGCAGCTGGATGAACGGGAAGTAGGTGGCGATGTACTTCTGCGACCTGATCCGGGCCAGCCGGTAGGCGTCGGTCTTCCCGGCGTAGCGCTCACGGTTGACCCCCTCCCGGCGGAAGGCCTGGGTCACCCGCATGCCGGCGACGTTCTCCTGCAGGTCCGCGTTGACCGCGCTGATCCGGTCCCGGGCGTCGTTGTACGCCTTGGCCGACTTCTTCCGGAAGACCAGGGTGGCGGCGATGAAGAACGGCAGGATCGCGAAGACCACCAGGGACATCTGGAAGTTCACCACGATCAGCGCGCCGGCGATGCCGAAGAAGGTGAGCACGGAGACCACCGCGGTGGACACGCCGCTCTGCAGGAACGAGGTCAGGGCGTCGATGTCCGAGGTCATCCTCGTCATCAGCCGGCCGGCCATCTCGTTCTCGTAGTAGTCCAGGCCCAGCCGTTGCAGGTGGGCGAAGGACTTGATCCGCAGGGTGTAGAGCAGCCGCTCGCCGGTCCGCCCGGTGACCATGGTCTGGATCGACTCGACTATCCAGTCCCCCACCACCAGGACGAAGCCGATTCCGGCCAGGACGACGATGACGTGGTAGGAGGCGCCCAGAATGCCCTTGTCCACACCGGTTCTGATCAGCCAGGGCACGACCAGAGAGGCGAACGCGTCCGCCACCTCCAGCAGCAGGCCGAAGAGCAGCAAGAGCACGAACGGGCGCATCAGTCGGCCGAGGCTGAACTCGCTGTCCTCCGAGCGGGTGAAGCTGCGGGGCACCCTCGGCTTCTCCGTGGCCGGCGGCAGCGCCGCCACCCGGGCGAGCAGTTCGGGCGTGGCCGGCAGCGAGCTGACCCAGTTGCGGCCTCCACCGGCCCCGCCGCCTGCGCCACCGCCGCCGCCCTTGGGCACGTGGTTGGCCGCCGCGGCGCTCGTGACGAATTCCGGATCGGACTCGGACGAGCGGTCCCAGAGCGCGGGGGTGATCCCGTCGACCTGCTCCAGTTCCGCCTGCTTCCTGGCCCGCAGGGTCTGGTTGCTGAGCAGTTGGCCCGCGTCCACGCCCTCGACGTCGTCGCCGGGCCCGGAGAGCAGGAGCCGGTAGAGCTCGCACCGCTCCTCAAGCTCGGCCGCGGTGCCGACGTCCACCAGCCGGCCCTTGTCGAGCACGCCGATCCGGTCGGCCAGCTGCAGGGTCGAGCGGCGGTGCGCGATCAGCACCGTGGTGCGCCCCTGCATGACGTGGTGCAGGGTGGCGTGGATCTCGGCCTCGGTGGCCGCGTCGATCGCGGAGGTCGCGTCGTCGAGCAGCAGGAGTTGGGGGTCGGTGATGATGGCGCGGGCCAGGGCGATGCGCTGGCGCTGCCCGCCGGAGAGGGTCAGCCCCTGCTCGCCGACGACCGTGTCGTAGCCCTGCGGCAGGTCCAGGATGAACTTCTCCGCCTCGGCCGCGCGGGCGGCGGCGGCGATCTGCTCCTGGCTCGCCTCCGGGTGGCCGTAGGCGATGTTCGCCTTGATGCTGTCGGAGAAGAGGAAGGCCTCCTCCAGGACCAGGCCGATGGACCGGCGCACGGACTGGGTGGTCACCTCGCGCAGGTCGTGCCCGCCGATCCGGATCGACCCGGACTGCGGGTCGTAGAACCGCGGCAGCAGCATGGCGATGGTGGACTTGCCCGAACCGGAGGAGCCGACCAGGGCCACCGTCTCGCCGGGTTCGACCGTCAGGTCCAGGCCTTTGAGTACCGGCACGGAGGGCACATAGCCGAAGCAGACGTTCTCGAAGGTGATCCCGTTGGCCTCGACCGGCAGGTCAGGCGCACCGGGCAGATCCTCGATCTGCGGCTTGGAGTCGATCACTTCGAACACCCGGACCGCGCTGGCCCGCACCTGCTGGCCGAAGGTGAGCAGGGTGGTGAGCATCCGGACCGGACCGGCGAGCTGCGCCAGGTAGGTGGAGAAGGCCAGGAAGGTGCCGATGGTGATCTCGCCGCGCAGGGCCAGCCAGCCGCCGAGCACCAGCACGCCGAGCTGGCCGATGGTCGGGATCGCGGAGAGGGTGGGGTTGTAGCGGGCGGTCAGCCGGACGCCGCGGATCTGCGAGGCGAACAGTTCCTGGGCCGCCTGGTCGAGCTTGTCGACCTCCTGCTTCTCCTGGCCGAAGCCCTTGACCACGCGCACGCCGGTGACCGCGGACTCGATCACTCCGGCCAGCACGCCGACCTTCTGCTGCGCGTCCCAGGTGGCCGGGAAGAGTTTGCGCCGGGCCAGCGCGCTGATCACGACGAGCCCGGGGCCGACGGCGAGGCCGATCAGGGTCAGCAGCGGGGACAGGATCATCATGACCACCAGCGAGCTGACGAACAGCAGAAGCGAGCCGGCCATCATCGGCGTCATGCCGAGGAGCTGGGAGACCATGTTGATGTCGGAGGACGAGCGCGCGACGATCTGACCGGTCTCCAGGTTGTCCTGGCCCTGGCCGTCGAGCTGGGTGAGCGCGTCGAAGACGTCCGTGCGCAGGTCGTTCTGGACCTCGATGCCGATGCTGCCGCCGATGTAGCGGCGGGTGCGCGAGACGAAGAAGTTCAGCACCGCGATCACTACCAGGGTGATCGCCCAAGGCAGGATCTTCTGGGATTTGGTGAGGATGACGCTGTCGACGATGGTCCGCTGGACCAGCGGGACGACCACGCCGATGGCTGCGATGGCTATAGAGGCACCCGAGGCGACGATGACCTTGCGTTTGTGCCGCCAGGTGTAGCCGAGAATCCGCTTGAGCCAGCGGTCCTTCTCGGCTTGCTGCTCCTGTTCGGCTCTGTTCTTCTGCGTAGGCCCGTCGGCCGGTGGCTGCCCCATATGTACTCCATCCAACGTTCAGACCTGCTCTCGACCACAAGTATAAGTGAGTAACACTCACTATTGTCGAATCTATTCCACCTTCCGCCTCACTTTGCCTGATCTTGGCTGGTCGTGGGATCGCCGGAATGCTCAGAGCAGCCGGCGGTCCGTGGCCCAGCGGGAGAGTTCGTAGCGGTTCGACAGCTGCAGCTTGCGCAGTACCGACGACACATGGCTCTCCACTGTCTTGATCGAAATGACCAGTTCGCGTGCTATCTCTTTATACGCATACCCCCGCGCAATCAGTCGTAGTACCTCGCGTTCGCGGCTGGTGAGTCGGTCCAGCTCAGGGTCGTCGGCCGGGACGGCTCCCACGCCACGGGTGCGGTCCGGCCCCTCGGCCACAGTGCCGGTGCCGGAGAAGGCGTCCAGGACGAAGCCGGCCAGCCTGGGCGAGAAGACCGCGTCCCCGCCGGCCACCCGGCGGATCGCGTCGACCAACTCCGGTCCGCTGATCGACTTGGTGACATAGCCGCGGGCCCCGCCGCGGACCACCCCGATGACGTCCTCGGCCGCGTCGGAGACCGACAGCGCCAAGAATCTGATGCCCGCGACGCCGCTGGACTGCTTGAGCACCTCTATCCCGCCGCCGCCGGGCAGGTGCACGTCCAGGAGCACGACATCGGGCTTGGTCTCGGCGATGACGGCGCTAGCCGACGGCGCGTCGCCGGCCTCGCCGACGATCTCGATCAGTCCCCCGGCCGCCTCGTCGAGCTCGGCCCGCACCCCGGCCCGGAACAGCCGGTGGTCGTCGACCAGCACCAGGCGGATCACCGCCGCGAGCGCCGGATCCGGCCTGGCGTCCGTTCCCCCGATCGTGTCCGGCCCAGTTGGGACCGGCCCCGTTGTGTCCACCTCAGTCATCGTCCGCCCGCTTTCCACCCGGTATCTCCAATTTGACCTCGGTGCCCTCACCCGGCGCGGTTCTGATGGTCGCACGTCCGCCGACCCGTTCCATCCGTCCCACGATGGATTCCCGGATGCCCATCCGGTCCGCGGGCACCGCGTCGAGGTCGAAACCGGGTCCGCGGTCCCGGATGAAGACCTCCACCGAGTTCGCACCCGCTACCTCCACGAAGACCGAGATGGGCCGGTCCCGGGCGTACTTCGCGGCGTTGATCAGCGCCTCCCGGGCGGCCGCGACCAGGGCCCGCAGCCGCTCGTCGAGCTGCGCGTCGCCGACCGCGACCACCTCGACCGCCGCCCCGTACCGGTCCTCCACCTCCGCCGTGGCCGCCCGGACGGCCGCCAGCAGCTGGTCGACCCCCGTCGACCGGTCCCCGTAGAGCCAGGCGCGCAGCTCCCGTTCCTGAGCCCGGGCCAGTCGGCCGACCAGCGGCGCGTCCGTGCTGCCGCGCTGGATCAGGGCCAGGGTGTGCAGGACGGAGTCGTGCATCATCGCGGCCACCTCGGCGCGCTCCTGCGAGCGGACCCGCTCCGAGCGCTCCGCCGACAGGTCGCGGAAGACCCGCATCGCGTACGGCAGGGCGATCAGCAGCGCGCCGGCCAGCAGGGCGAAGGCGGCCAGCACGGTGCGGCCGGTCTGGCTCCAGGTGGTGCCCGCGGACACCAGCACCGCGATCCCGCCCAGCACCATCGCCCCGCCCAGTGCCGCCCGCGCCAGATCCAGCGCGCGCGGCTGCCCGCCGGCGCTGAAGAACCTGGCCCGCTGCCCGTCGTCGGCCTGGCGCCAGACCACGGCGATGCCGCCGCCGACCACGATCGCGGGCAGGACCAGGCTCCACCGGTCCAGTCTGGCCGAGCTGACCACGCCGAGGGACAGGAAGACCCCGACCCCGGTGACCACCGCGATCAGGCTGCGCAGGTTCGGACGCGGCGCCGACCACTCCTCCCGCGGCGGCGCGCCCAGTGGGACCAGCAGCCAGAAGGCCGCGTAGCCCAGCACCCCGACCCCGCCGATCAGCGCGTAGGCCGCGAACAGTCCCCGTAAAAGCCACACTTCTACCCCCAGATGCAATGCCAGACCCCGGCATACCCCGCCCAGCAGCCGCTTGTCGGCCACTCGGTAAAGACGGCGTGTCGAACCACGTGTCGAGGTAAGAGTCAGGAAGGGGAGCTGAGGCACACCACCAATGCTCACATGTCGGCGCGGCCGGCGGTATCGGGGATGCCCCCGAGAAATCTCAGGGTCGGAAGTTCAGGGTTCTCTCCTGGCAACTCCGGATAGGCAAAGCCCGGCAAAACAGAAATGCTTATGCCATGAGTGATAACGCATCCCGGCACCGGCCTCCGTTGCTGCGCGACCAGGACCAGAAGATGATCGCCGGTGTCTGCACCGGCCTCGGCCGCCATTTCGACATCGACCCGGTGGTCTTCCGGGTCTTGTTCGCCCTGCTGACCTTCTTCGGCGGGCTCGGCATCCTCGCCTACGCGGTGGCCTGGCTGCTGATACCCGAGACCGGCGAGCGCAGCTCCGAGGCGCAGCGTTTGCTGACCGGCACCAATGCCTACGTCGCCGCGGGTGCGGCGGCGCTCATGGTGCTCGGCCTGTGGGCCTTCGCCGGCTTCGTCGCCGACAGCATCGACCGGTCGGTGCCGCTGGTCCTGGCCGGCGCGGCCGTCATCGGCGTGCTGATCTGGCACAAGGAGAACTCCGGCCGGACCCCCGGCCGACAGTCTGGAGGTGGAACCTATGGCGGGGGCAGTGACATGGGCGGCGACCCGGCCGATCCCTCGGCGCAGCCGCAGGCCTGGTGGCAGCGGCCGGTCCCGTTCTTCTCGGAGCAGGGGCAGCCGCACGAAAAGGGTGGGCCGGGCCAGGCAGTTTCGGACGAGATACAACCGGACCACGCACATCCTGATCCCATACAGTCCGAAGAGGAATAGAGATTCAGTCGTCTGCGGCGGAGATGTCCAGCGGGTAGTCACCGGTCTCGATGCCGGAGGCGGTGACGATCCGCACGCTCCAGGGGCCGGGTTCGACCTCGTAGGGGATCGGGATGGTGACCGAGGTGTCGGTCGGGTTGGCGAAGCCGCCGTCGACGTCGGGGACCAGGGGGACATGGATGTGGATCGGGCCGAGTTTGACCACTATCCGGGCCAGCTGGTCCGGCGCGGCGGCGCTGACCGGGACGAAGCCCAGGCCCCGGATCTCGATCTCGTCACCCTGCCGGATCGGGCCGTCGAGCTCGCCCGGGGTACGCACCCTGACGACGGACACCAGCACCGGCTTGCGGACCTCGGTCAGTTTCACCGCGGTGAACAGGACGCCGCCGCCCAGGGCCAGCCAGACCACCGCGGCGGGCAGGTCCGGCAGGGTGTAGGGGTTCTTGGCCAGACCGACGATCAGGAACAGCACCGCGGCGAGGTTCGACGGCAGCCAGACCGCCGCGGCCAGCGAACCGAGGCCGCTCTCATCGATCAGCAGGTCGCGCAGTTGGGAGCGCTGGCCAGGCAGGTAGGGGGTGGAGCGGCGGCGCATCCGGGCCGCGCCCACGGCGCTGGTGAGCACCGAGACCAGGACCGGGACGGCCAGCAGGGCCAGATACACCCACTGCGGATGGCTGATCGCGGCGGCCACCGTCTGCCGCTGCACCGCATTGGTGGTGGAGACGTCCTCGATGCCGAAGTAGATGAACGCGGTGAAAAAGGTCGCGGCCCATAACAATCCGAGGGCTCTGGGGAGGGACATCCGTCCGTCGACGCCGACCAGGAAGCACAGCGCGCCGCCGAGGTCGAAATGCACCGCGCTCAGCAGGCTGAAAAGCCCGGCGAAGGCCAGGAAGGCGAGCGGGGTGGCGGTCCGCGGCAGGGTCCAACCGCCGGACAGGGCCAGCGTGGCCAGGTCGATCACCAGCACGGCGGCCAGCAGCCACCAGGCCCCGTACAGCGCCTGCCGGCCGACGAAGGTGAGCCAGGCGGTGTTCTCCTTGCGGGAGATCGCGGCCAGCCGGCCGGCCCGTCGGGCCAGCTCGTCGGAAACCCACTGTCTGGCCCCGGCCTCGGAATGCGCCAGGGCGGCCGGCACGCCCTCGCTGTGCGCGAATTCGCGGCAGCGTTCGGCGAAGTCGCCCAGCTCTCGTTCGTATTCCTGCCGTATTGAGCAGTGGCATTCCGGACCGTGCGCCACCGGGTGTCCTTCCCGATTGGATTCCTCGCCCCGCACTGCCGCCCACCGGACAGCCCGACTCGAATGGGCCTACTGATACGACTGTCGTACTGGGATTTCCAATTCGGGAGCGTACACCCCGTCCGGCCCGCGGCACCTGCCATTCCACGCGTGTTGGCGGATCCGTTACCCGATGAAGATATTTCGGGATATCGGGCCAGGATGCCGGATATAGCTGGATGAATGTTCTGCCACGAGGGGCTATTCCCACTCGATGGTGCCCGGGGGCTTGGAGGTGACGTCCAACACCACCCGGTTGACGTCCGCGACCTCGTTGGTGATCCGGGTGGAGATCTTCGCCAGGACCTCGTAGGGCAGCCGGGTCCAGTCGGCGGTCATCGCGTCCTCGGAGGAGACCGGGCGCAGCACGATCGGGTGGCCGTAGGTGCGTCCGTCGCCCTGGACGCCCACCGAGCGCACGTCGGCCAGCAGCACGACCGGGCACTGCCAGATGTCCCGGTCGAGTCCGGCCGCGGACAGCTCCGCGCGGGCGATGGCGTCAGCCTCGCGGAGCAGGTCGAGGCGGGCCTCGGTCACCTCGCCGACGATCCGGATGCCCAGGCCGGGGCCGGGGAAGGGCTGGCGCCAGACCAGTGCGGAGGGCAGGCCGAGCTCCTCGCCCACCTTGCGCACCTCGTCCTTGAAGAGCTTGCGCAGCGGCTCGATCAGGGCGAATTCGAGGTCCTCGGGCAGGCCGCCGACGTTGTGGTGGGACTTGATGTTCGCGGTGCCCGCGCCGCCGCCGGATTCGACCACGTCCGGGTAGAGCGTGCCCTGGACCAGGAAGTCCACGGACTCCCCGGCGTCTTCGGCGATGATCTCGCGTTGGGCCTGCTCAAAGACCCGGATGAACTCCCGGCCGATGATCTTGCGCTTCTGCTCCGGGTCGGTGATCCCGGCCAGCGCGTCCAGGAAGCGCTTCCTCGCGTCGACCACCTTCAGCGCGACCCCGGTGGCCGCGACGAAGTCCTTCTCCACCTGCTCGGCCTCACCCTGCCGCAGCAGTCCGTGGTCGACGAACACGCAGGTCAGCTGGGAGCCGATGGCGCGCTGCACCATCGCCGCGGCGACGGCGGAGTCCACCCCGCCGGACAGACCGCAGATCGCGCGCTTCGTGCCGACCTGGGCCTTGATCAGCGCCACCTGCTCCTCGACGATGTTGACCATCGTCCAGTTCGGGATGATCCCGGCGCCGCGGTACAGGAAGTTCTCCAGCACCTGCTGGCCCTGCGCGGAGTGCAGCACTTCGGGGTGGTACTGCACTCCGTATAGCTTGAGCTCGTCGTTCTCGAACGCGGCCACCGGCGTGCCGGAGGTGGCGGCGGTCACCGTGAAGCCCTCGGGGGCGGCGACCACCGAGTCGCCGTGCGACATCCACACCGACTGAGCCGCGTCGGTGCCGTTGAACAGCGTCGATCCGGTGTCGCTGACGGCCAGGCCGGTACGTCCGTACTCCCGGGTGTTGGTCTTGTCGACCACGCCGCCCAGCGCCCGGGCCATGACCTGGTAGCCGTAGCAGATGCCGAAGGTGGGCACCCCGGCGCGGAAGAGCTCCGCGGCCAGCTGCGGGGCCCCCTCGGCGTACACCGAGGAGGGTCCGCCGGACAGGATGATCGCCGAGGGCCTCTTGGCGAGGATCTCGGCGACCGACAGGCTGTGCGGCACGATTTCGCTGTACACCCGTGCTTCGCGCACGCGGCGGGCGATGAGCTGGGCGTACTGGGCACCGAAATCGACGACGAGTACCAACGATGAAGTGGAGTCCATAGTGGTACCAGTCTAAAGGGTCAGCGCACAGGCTCGGATCGGCGCTCAGGCCCGGCCGCGGCCGAGCTCCAGCAGGGCCATCGCGATGGTGGTGCCGGGCCGGCCGAGCCCGGCGGTGTACCGGCTGATGATCTCGGTCTCCCGGCGCAGGTCCACCCGCCGTCCGCCGTCGAGCAGCCGGGCCGCCTGGATCTGCCGGGACACCTCGATCCGGCGCTGGATCAGCTCGACGATCTGCGCGTCGACCTCGTCGATCCGCTCCCTGCCGCCGAGGACGCCGCCCGGTGCGGGGGCGGGGAGCACGGTGGTCTGGGCGGGCAGGGCGGGCTGGGCTGTCGCGGGTACCTCGACGCTGGTTTCCGACGTCATGATCTCTGGCCTTTCGGGTTGAGGTGGGAGCTGCTCGTCTCCGGCCTGCCGTCCGCCCGGGGGTGTGTGGCGCACGCGAAAACGCCCCGGACCTGGGTCGGTCCGGGGCGCCTGGCGGGTCTGGTGCTGAGGTCAGCTCCCACCGTGGCTTGCCGGATCGACCGGGAAGCCATAGCTAAATCGCTGGGTGTCGTGCTGCCTCATGGGTTTCACCCTAGCAGTAGGCGCCGCGTTACTGCCAGGTAGCGCTGTTCGCCTTCTCGGTCTGCTGGTAGGCGTCGTGCGCCGCTTCCAGCACCTGGGCGATCTGCTGCAGGACCTGGCCGAGCTGCTGCTGGGCGGAGACCCACTGCGCCTGCTTCTGCTGGTAGTAGTCGGCGGCCTGGCCGGTCCACTCCGAGACGATCGGCTGGAGCTGCGTGTGCAGGTCGTCGAGCTTGGTGTTGAGCGTGTTGTACGTGGTGTTCACGTTCTGGGAGGCTTCCGCGATGGCCGCGAAGGTGACCAGAATCGGAGCGCCGCCGCCTGTTCCGTACGACATAACTACTCCCCTCAATTCTTAGCGTCCCCGCTCAACGCGCGGGGCTGACTGGACGGAAAATGGGCTTCTCGCCCGTCGTTGCCTAGGAGAACCCGCCGAGGATCTTGCCGATCGCGGAGTTGTTGGCCTCTTCCGCGGCGTTGTAGTTCTTCGTCGATCCGCTCAGCGCCTGGGAGATGTCCTGCAGGGCCTGGGTCAACTTGGTCGCGTCGTCGTTCCACTGCAGCATCAGGGTGTTGAAGGCGCTCGCGGCCGAGCCCTTCCAGGAGCCGGCCAGCGGTTCGAGCTGGTTCTTCAGCGAGTTCAGCGCCTGATTGATCTCCTGGCTGGTCTGCTCGACGTTGTTGGCAGCACTCTGCATCACGTCGATAGACGTCCCGAATGAACCGCTAGCCATTTTTCACCATCCCCGTCATAGGAAGTCTTGTGATCGTTGGATCGTATTCAGATCGACCCGTTCCCCTAACCGCCCCCAACTTCAGTACAGAGCTGACGGAGTAGGTGTCATCTGCACCCCCTACCGTACTGGCAGCTACCCGACAATCGGTAGCCAGATAGGGGATATTACCAAGACTTTACCTTCTCCGGGCGTGGTAATGACGGCTCGGGGCGCCGGATCCGCTTAGGGAAAACGGCGCCCAGCAGCGCATTCGTCAGCGTGCTACTTCATCCCGAGGCGCTTGAGCAGTCGCAGTGAGGCAGACAACTGCTTGGTGTACTTCTCCGAGGAGACCCCGAGCCAGGGGGCGATCGGAAGACCGGTCTGGCGGGCGATCGCCTGGGACTCGGTGTAGCGCAGGATGCCCTCGGCCCCGCTGCGCCGGCCCAGCCCCGAGTCGCCCATCCCGCCGATCGGGACGGCCACCGAGCCGAAGGTCGCGGCGTAGGCCTCGTTGATGTTCACCATGCCCGAGCGGATCCGCAGCGCCGCCTCCCGGCCGCGCTTGGCGTCCCTGGTCCAGACCGAGCCGCCGAGGCCGAAGGGGGTGTCGTTGACCGCGTCGATGACCTCGGCCTCGTTCTTGAACGGGTAGACGGCGACCACCGGGCCGAAGGTCTCGTCCGAGTACGAGGTCATCGTCGGTATCACGTCGGAGAGGATGGTCGGCTCGTAGAACAACGGGCCTATGTCCGGGCGGCGGCGCCCGCCGGAGAGCACCTTGGCCCCCTTGGCCCGGGCGTCCTCGACGTGCTTGGTGACCGTCTCCAGCTGCCGGGTCGAGGCGAGCGAGCCCATGTCGGCGCTGTAGTCCAGGTTCGAGCCGAGCCGCATCGCCTTGGTCTCGGTGACGAACCGCTCGACGAACTGGTCGTAGACCGCGTAGTGGATGTACAGCCGCTCGTAGGAGACGCACAGCTGGCCGGCCGAGGAGAAGCAGCCGCGCAGCGCCCCGGCCACCGCCTTGTCCACGTCGGCGTCGTCGAACACGATCATCGAGTTCTTGCCGCCGAGCTCCAGCGAGCAGCCGATCAGCCGTCCGGCGGCCTGCTGCGCGACCTGGCGGCCGGTCCGGGTGGACCCGGTGAAGGCCACGTAGTCGGCGTGGTCCACCACGGCGGGCCCGGTCACCGGGCCGTCCCCGGTGACGATCTGCCACAGGTCGGCCGGCAGCCCGGCGGTCAGCGCGAGCTGGCGCAGGTAGAGCGCGGAGAGGGTGGTGGCGTTGTCCGGCTTGTGCACGACCGCGTTGCCGGCCGCGAAGGCCGGGGCGATGTCCATCACGACCAGCGCCACGGGGTAGTTCCACGGGGTGATCAGCCCGACCACGCCCTTGGGGTGGTGCACCTCGACGACCTTGGTCAGTCCGGGCAGGGCGCCGCGGTGCCGGCGCGGCTTGAGGTACCCGGCCGAGGCCGCGCCGTAGTGCCGCAGGGCGGCCGCCGAGACGGCCACCTCCTCGTAGGCGTGCAGCCGCGCCTTGCCGGTCTCGATCTGCACCAGGTTGAGGATGTGCGGCTCGTTGGCCAGCACCTGGTCGTGGAAGCGCTTGAGCACCGCGCAGCGCTCGCGCACGGGCCTGGCGGCCCAGGCGGCCTGCACCGCGCGCGCCTTCTCGAAGGCCAGGCTCACGTCGCCCGGGTTGGACTGCGGCAGGTCCACGATCTGCTCGCCGGTCAGCGGGGAGTTGATCGGGATGGTCGCCTTGGCCGAGCCGACCACGATGTTCTCCACCAGCCGGGCGACGAACTCGCGCGGCAGGTGCGGCCGGATGGAGTCGATCCGCAGCGAGGAACCGCCGGAATTCGGGCCACCCGCGTCCTGCCCCGCAGGTGGCACCGGGGCTGTGGCTGTCGAGGTGGCGGCACGGGTCTCTGGGGAGCTGAAGTCTCCTGCGGTCATAACAGAAAGATTAGAACGCAAGTGCTGCCTCGCGGAACCGGTCGGCTACCCCCAAGTAACCGAGGTAGCTCACAATCCGGCCACGGGCGGGGGTGCGACGGTCGGCCCGATACCGAATTGGGATGGTTCTGAGGTCTTGTGATCATTTGAGAGGATCAATATGGTACCTGTGTAGCGACGTTGGGGATTGCGAGGGAGAACGTGGCGTCATCAGGTGGTTTCTCTGTACAGGTCGAGGATTTCGCAGCCGTGGCCCCCACGTTCACGGCGGCCGGGGACGAATTGTCCGATTCGGCGACGACCGAGGGTGCGACGATCGACGGGGCCGGCTCCTTCTGGGGCACCACGGCCCACGGGCCCGATTTCGGCGAGAAGTACCAGCCGCTCGTGGCGAAGGTCCTTGCGCTCGCCTCCATGGCCGGGATCGCGGTCGAGGGCGTCGGCGAGGGGTTGACCCAGATGGGCAAGCAGTACGGCGTGACCGAGGCACAGATCACCGCGGCGCTGAAGGCCGGCATATGACCTCCGTCGCCTCCATCCTCAACGACTTCGGCATACCGTGGCCGGACGCCGACACCGGCAAGGCCCGGGACGCGGCGGCCGCCTGGAAGGCGCTCGGCAGCGCGGCCGAGGACGCGCTCGGCCGGACCAGCAGCGCGGCCGCGTCGCTCAGCGCGCACAACACGGGTCCGGCGATGGACTCCTTCAACGAGTACTGGGGCGGCATCGGCGGCCCGTCCGACGCGTGCACCGTGGGGCCGCCGACCGCGATGCTCCCGCTGCTGATCGAGGCTTGCGACGCCCTGTCCACGGCGTGCACCAACTTCGCGAACGCGGTCGACGAGACCAAGTCGAAGCTTGAGGAGACCGCCGCGGAGCTCGGCACCGCGGTCACCGCGGGGGTCTTGGCCACGGTGTTCACCCTCGGCATATCCGATGCGGTCAGCGCCAGCGTCTCCACCGCGCTGATCGGCACCGCGCTCGGCAGCATCGAACTCCTGGGCACGACCATCGCCGACATAGTCGGCACGATGGCGGTGGGCGCGGTCTTCGGCGCTGTCGACAACCTCCTGGACACCGGGCTGAGCAATGGAGTGAGGGTCCAGCTCGGCGAAACACCGTCGACGCTGCCGCAGGAAGGGGTCAGCCTCCTGGACTCCGTCCTGATCGGCGGCCTGTCGGGCGGCGTCGGCACGGTCGTCGCGGACGGAGTCAAGACCGTGTCCGTGGCCGCACTGACTAATCTGCCCGACACAGTCAGCACCGTCATCCCGAATCTCCCCCTCATCCTGGCCTCGCTCCCGGACGCGACGGAATCCACGGCCGGGAAGGTGCTGATCTCGTTGTCCAGCGACTACGCGGCGGGCAGGGCGGTCAACGGAGTTCAAGGCAATCCGACCGATCTGCCGAATCTGCAGGACCTGCTGGGTGAGATACTCGACGCGAAAATCGAGGGCGCCGCCGAAGCCGGGGGCGAAGGCTGAGACCGGCGTCGGACCGGATCCGAAAGTTGGTGGCAGATGGGCCTCGGCATCCTCGCGGTCCTGTTCGGCGGCTTCATGACCTGGGTGATGGGGTTCTCCCTGGCCAAGAAGCTGGTGCCGGCGCTCCGGGCGACCCGCAAGGGCGCCGAGGCGCAGGGCCGGATCGTCCGGGTCAAGGTGGTCAAGCAGAGGTACGGCACCCGCCATCAGCCGGTGGTCAGATTCGCCACTCCGGACGGGCGGACGGTCGAGTTCCTCGACGCCATCCCCTCACAGCAGGGCTTTCATACACCCGGCGACCTGGTGACCGTCCGCTACGACCCGGTCGACCCGGAGGACTCCGCGACGCTCGGCGGGGGCACGGACGCCTTGCGAAGCGTGATGATCTCGGTCGGGGTGCTGACACTCTTCGTCTTCGTGACCGTCTTCGGATTGCTACTCGTCATCGGCGTGGTCAAGACCCAGTGACGGTTCCCGACCAGCCGACGCGGCGTCAGACCTCAGACTTCAGAAATCAGACCACGGAGAGCGGGAGCAGCTTCCGTCCGGTCGGGCCGACCTGGATCTCGGTGCCCAGCTGCGGGCACACGCCGCAGTCGAAGCACGGCGTCCAGCGGCAGTCGTCGACCTCGGTCTCGCGCAGCGCGTCCTGCCAGTCCTCCCACAGCCACTCGCGGTCCAGGCCGGAGTCCAGGTGGTCCCACGGCAGCACCTCGACCTGGTCCCGGTCCCGGGTGGTGTACCAGGCGACGTCCACCGGCTGGCCGGCCAGCCCGATCTCGGCCGCCTTCATCCAGCGGTCGTAGGAGAAGTACTCCGACCAGCCGTCGAACCGGCCGCCGTCCTCGTAGACCGCGCGGATGACCTTTCCGATCCGCCGGTCGCCGCGGGAGAGCAGGCCCTCGACGATGCCGGGCTTGCCGTCGTGGTAGCGGAAGCCGATCGCCTTGCCGAACTCCCGGTCCCCGCGGATCGCGTCGCGCAGCTTGCGCAGCCGCTCGTCGGTCTCGGCCGCGCCGAGCTGGCCGACCCACTGGAACGGGGTGTGCGGCTTGGGCACGAACCCGCCGATGGACACGGTGCAGCGGATGTCGCGGGACCCGGTGGCGTTACGGCCGGCCTTGATCACGTTGCGGGCCATCTGGGCGATCTGCAGCACGTCGTCGTCGGTCTCGGTCGGCAGGCCGCACATGAAGTACAGCTTCACCTGCCGCCATCCGGCCGAATAGGCGGCGGTGACCGTGCGGATCAAGTCTTCTTCGCTGACCATCTTGTTGATGACCTTGCGAATCCGCTCCGACCCGCCCTCCGGCGCGAAGGTGAGGCCACTGCGGCGACCGTTGCGGGAAAGCTCGTTGGCCAGGTCGATGTTGAAGGCGTCCACCCGGGTGGAGGGCAGGGACAGCGAGGTGTTGGTGCCCTCGTACCGGTCGGCCAGCCCCTTGGCGACCTCGGCGATCTCGCTATGGTCGGCAGAGGAGAGGGAGAGCAGCCCGACCTCCTCGTAGCCGGTGGCCTCCAGCCCGGCCTTGACCATCTCGCCGATACCGGTGATCGACCGCTCCCGAACCGGCCGGGTGATCATGCCCGCCTGGCAGAACCGGCAGCCACGGGTGCAGCCGCGGAAGATCTCCACGGACATCCGCTCGTGCACCGTCTCGGCCAACGGGACCAGCGGCTGCTTGGGGTAGGGCCACTCGTCGAGGTCCATCACGGTGTGCTTGGACACCCGCCACGGCACGCCCGGACGGTTCGGCACGACCCGGTTGATCCGGCCGTCGGCCATGTACTCCACGTCGTAAAAGCGCGGGATGTAGACGCCGCCGGTCTTGGCCAGGCGCAGCAGCAGCTCGTCCCGGCCGCCCGGACGACCCTCACGCTTCCACACGCGGACGATCTCGGTGATCGCGAGGACCGCCTGCTCGCCGTCCCCGAGCACGGCCGCGTCGATGAAGTCGGCGATCGGCTCCGGGTTGAACGCGGCGTGGCCTCCGGCGATGACGACGGGGTGGGACTCGTCCCGGTCCGCGGCCAGGAGCGGGATGCCGGCCAGGTCGAGCGCGGTGAGCATGTTGGTGTAGCCGAGCTCGGTGGAGAAGGACAACCCGAACAGGTCGAACGCGCCGACCGGGCGGTGCGAGTCGACGGTGAACTGCGGGAGCTTGTGCAGCCGCATCTCGGCTTCGAGGTCCGGCCAGACCGAGTAGGTACGCTCGGCCAGCACGCCCTGCTGCTCGTTGAGGACTTCGTAAAGGATCATGACGCCCTGGTTGGGCAGGCCGACCTCGTAGGCGTCCGGGTACATGAGCGCCCAGCGCACGTCGCACTCGGTCCAGGGCTTGATGGTCGAGTTCAACTCGCCGCCAACGTACTGGATCGGCTTCTTCACACCCGGCAGCAGCGCCTCCAGCCGAGGCCAGACTGATTCGACGGTGTCGTGGTCGGCAACGGCTGTCATGATCGCGTCCTTGCGGGTTCGGGGAGTCGGGTCCCTCGCGGGGGCTGGGCCTTCAAGAATAGTCGCTCTTGGTGGGCGGGCGGTTTCACTTGCAGGCGCTCAGGCGATGAACCTGTGCACCCACTCGAGAATCTCGTCCAGAGACGCCGAATCCAACTGTCCGAGCTGGCGCCCGATACGTAGGTGGGAGATCGCTCTGACCTGCTCGGTCATGGCATGGCTCGCGCGTGACAGACCGTTGCCGGGGTCCGGGTCGATCTGAATATGGTGCCGCTGGCGCCGGTCAGTGGTGGTCAGCGGTACGACGATGGTCAAGTCCTGGATCGCGGCATACCGTTCGTGCGCGACGACCACTGCAGGCCTGACCCCATACTGCTCGCGGCCGACCGTCGGCGAAAGATCCACCAGCAGGACAGCGCCCGGCTTCATGCCTGGCCGCCTTGATACTCCGGATATTCAGCTGCTGCGCTCTCGGCCAAACCATCACCGAGATCGGCATTCAACCACTGCGCACTCTCGGCTAGATAGCCTGCATACAGCTCCGGCGTCGCACGAAGCTCCGCGGTGTCCTGCTCGAACTCCTGCCAGCGCAGGTCCTCCAGTATCGCGGCGAGTTCGTCGCCGATACTGCGGCCATGGGAGTCAGCGCGCCGAGCAAGGCGGTCCCGAGTCTTCTCGTCCACCCGGATTGTTGTCGTCATGATTGAAGTATATGCCATAGACGTATACGCGAGCCTGGCTAGAGGTATCCGGCATCCGCACATAGCACTATTAAGCTCCGCACAGTGGAGGATCGTCATCGAATCATCAGAAATAGTGAATTCCATACCCTAGCCCCCTGTATACGGTTGGGTGGACTGGCACTATGGCAACCGTGATGATCAGATTGGAAGAGCGAGCTCAAGAGACTGCCGCAAGGCTGGCTCGCGAGCAGAACACGACAATTGCAAAATAGTAGACGAAGCCATAGAGCGCGCTCGACGGGATCATTTCTGGAAACAAGTACACGCGAGTTATGCAGCATTGACTCCCGAAGAGCTTGCTGCTGATGCAGCTGAGCGTGAATTGTGGCAAACAGCGTTCGCCGGTGATCTGGAGGCGGACTCAACCCAATGTGTGGTCGTCGTTCCATTGACTACCCGCGATCGCGGAATCCGCCATCATATTCAAGTCGACCACAGACGGGCCGGGCTCGACCGACCAAGCCTGGCCAGCTGCGAGGATCTGCGGTCCATACCTCAGAGGCAGCTGACACGGTTTCTCGGCCGCATCACTCAGGATGACCTATATGAGATTCGGGAGACCGTGCGGGCTCTACTCGGCTATTGAGCTCAGACCTTGCTAGAACCGGGACTGAGTGGACCGCAAGCGGACGTTCTCCAGCAATCCGATGGCGATGAAGTTGGCGAACATCGATGACCCGCCGTACGACACGAACGGGAGCGGGATGCCCGCGACCGGCATGATGCCCAGCGTCATCCCGATGTTCTCGAAGCTCTGGAAGCCGAACCAGCAGATCACTCCGGCGGAAATCAGCAGCGGGAACGGCTGAGTCGCCGTGCGGGCGATGAGGCAGGCCCGCCACAACAGCACTGCGAACAGGCCGATGACCAGCAATCCGCCCGCCAGGCCGGTCTCCTCACCGATCACCGTGAACACGAAGTCCGTCTGCTGCTCCGGAACGAACTGGCCGTTGGTCTGCGCCCCGTGAAACAATCCCTGGCCGAAAATCCCGCCGGAACCGATCGCCAACCTTGCCTGGTGCGTGTTGTATCCGACTCCCTGCGGGTCCAGGTTCGGGTCGGCGAACGCGGCGAAGCGGTTGATCTGGTGCTGGGCCAGCAGGTGGAACTTGACCACGGCTACCGTCAGCGGGGCGCCGATTCCGCAGATCAGGCCGAGGGTGCGCAGCCTCAGGCCGGAGACGACGATCATTCCCGCCAGCGTGGCGACCAGGACCATCGTGGTGCCGAGGTCGGGCAGCAGGGCGATGACGCCCATCGGGATGGCCGCCGCGCCGAGCGCCGTGAGCAACTGCTTGGTGCTCGGCGCCTCTCCTGCGCGGGCGCTGGCGCGGGTGGTGCGGCCCATGGTGACCCGGCTGCCGCCGACGCGCACCGTCGGCCGCTGGGACAGGATCAGCGCCACCGCCATCACCACGCCGACCTTGGCGAACTCGGCCGGCTGGATCGAGAAGCCGGCGCCGAGCTCGATCCAGGACCGGGCGCCGTTGACCACCGAGCCCAACGGGGAGAGCACCGCGACCAGGCCTACCAGCGAGAACACGTAGATGATCGGGGTGAAGGCGCGCAGCCTTCGGTGGTCGAGCATGGAGACGACGAAGGCCAGGACCACGCCGATGGACAGGTTCAGCAGGTGCCGTTTGAGGAAGTACTGCGGGTCGCCGCCGTCCAGCGCGCTGCGGTTCTTGGTCGCGGACCAGACGAAGACCGAGCCGAGCAGGCCGAGCGCCAGCGCCGAGCCGAACAGCGGCCAGTCGTAGCGGCGCAGCACGCCGCCGCGGCTCACCGAGGCTCTGGCCCGGGCCGCGGTGCCCTCGGGTTCGCCCAGTCCGATCGCGGGCACACCCGCCGTCTCGCCGATGATCATGCGGAGGCTCCGATCAGGCCGGACACCTGGATGTCGCGTTCCGGGCGGAACGGGATCGTGTGGGAGTCCGCGAGGACGGGGCCGTGCCCGTTTCCGCCTCCGTCGCCGCCTGGTCCGCCCGGGGCGGGGGCGCCAGGGAGCGGCACTTCGTAGGAGAACGACGCGGGGGCGACCGAGGCGGTCGACGGGGCGGTGCCGAAGATGGCCGGCAGCGCGGTGGGCGGGTGCGGCAGCAGCGCCGCGGTCGGCACGATCGCTCCGCCCTGGATGCCGTACATCGCCGCCTCGATCTTCTCGACCGCGGGACCCGAGGTGATCGCGCCCTGGCCGGCCTGCGAGACCTCCATCGCGACCACGTACTCGGGGTGGTTGGCCGGCAGGAACGAGGCGAAGACGGAAGTCGCCTGCTTGCCGTAGACGTCGGCGGTACCGGTCTTGGCGCCGACCGGGATCTGGTTCAGCGGCCAGCCGCCGTAGACCCCGGAGGCGGTACCTGCCTGGGCCACGCCCTCGAAGGCGTTGATCAGGAACGCCTTGGTGGCGTCGGAGAGCGGCACGTGCGCGGTGATCTTCGGCTTGAAGGTCGAGACGACTTTCCCGTCCGGGGCGACGAGGGCCTGTTCCAGGTGCGGTTGGTAGACGGTGCCGCCGTTGGCGACGGCCGCGTAGACCTGGGCCAGTTGCAGCGGGGTCACCAGGATGCCGCCCTGGCCGATCGCCTCGATCACCGCGTCGCCGCCGCGGAAGCGGAAGCCGTCCAGGCAGTTCTCGTACGCGATCTGCTTGAGGTAGGCGGCCCGGTCCGGGTCGGTCGCGGCCACGTCCGGGTAGCCGGTCTGGGCCCGCGAGCACCAGATGCCCTTCATCTTCTGCCAGGTGGCCAGCTTCTCCTGGCGGGTCTGGATGTCACCGGGCGCCTCGCCGGGCAGGTCGATCCCGGTGGGTTTGCCCAGGCCGTAGTCCAGGGCCATGGTCTGGATCGGGTCGAGCGGGTGCGCGACCGGGTTGTTGCCGCCGTCGTGCAGCCACATGTCGTAGGCCACTTTGTAGAACACCGTGTCGCAGGAGACCTCGATGGTCTGCTTGAGGGTGATCGGCCCGTAGGCCTCGCCCTCGAAGTTGTGGAACAGCGGGCCGCCGGCGGAGAAGGACGGCGAGCAGTCGTAGATGCCGTTGGAGGGGAAGCCGTCCTGCAGCATGGCCGAGGTGGTCACCGCCTTGAACGTGGAGCCCGGGGCGAACTGGCCCTGGTAGGCCCGGTCGAGCAGGGGGGTTCCCGCGCTGGGGTCGGTCAGGTGGGCGTAGTTCTGGGCGCTGATCCCGCCGTTCCACACGTTCGGGCTATAGCTGGGGTAGGTGGCCATGGCGATGACCGCGCCGGTGTTGACGTCCATCACTACTGCGGCGCCGGAATCCGCGACGTAGGCGTGCCCGGTCTCGTCGGAGCTGTGCCGGGCGTTGGTGATCGCGGTGGCAAGCTGCTGTTCGGCGACCGCCTGGACCCTGGCGTCGAGGGTGGTGACGAGGTCGTCGCCGGGGACGGCTGCAGTGTCGGCGACGGTGCCGACTGCGCGGCCGAGGTTGTCGACCGAGACCTTCTGCACGCCCTCCGTGCCGCGCAGCTGCGCGTCGTAGCTCGACTCCAGGCCGGCCCGGCCGACCAGGTCGGTGGGCTGGAAGTTCGAATTCGGCGCGTCGAGTTCGTCTGGGGTGACGGGCGAGAGGTAGCCGAGGATCTGGGCCGCGGTGATCCCGTCCGGCGAGGGGTAGGTCAGGTCACCGACCGGGGTGACCTGAATGCCGGGGTACTGGTCCCGCTCCTCCATGATCTTCACGGCGGTGTCCGTCGGGATATCCCGGGCCAACGGCACCGGCTGATACGGGGAACCGGCCCAGCAGGGCTTGCCCACGGTGGACGAGCACAGTCGCGCGTTGGCGGACAGCTGCGCCGGGGGTTCGCCGAGCACTTTGGCCAGCTTGGCCAGCACAGCCTTGCCGCCGTCCGCCTGGCCCAGCAGGGTGCTGAGGTCGGCGGTGACCTGGAGCGCGGTGATGTTGTCCACCAGCGGCTGGCCCTGGTCGTCGAGAATGGCGCCGCGCACCGCCGGGGTGTCGACGATGCGCAGGTCGTTCGCGGCGGCGGCGGCCTGGAACTGGCTGCCGCTGTGCACCTGGAGGTACCACAGCCGCGCGCCGAGGGTCAGCAGCAGCGCCAGGACGAGCACTTGGACCAGGGCGAGCCGGGTCCGGGAGACGTCCAGCATCCGGCCGTTCATCACGCCATCAGCCTGCTTCCGGGTGTTGGAAGGTGCGGCGGGTGCCGCGCGGGGACAGGTCGACGAGCTCCGGATCGCCGGAGGCCGAGTCGCCGGAGGCCAGGTCGCCGGAGTCCGGGCGGACCGGGGCTCCGTAGACGGCCACCAGGCCCTCGGAGCCGCTCCGGTAGGCGACCGAGCCGAGCGCGTTGCCCGCCGGGGCCAGCACCCTGGCGCCGGGGCTCGCGGTCCTGCGGCCCAGGGCGACGATTCCGGGCACGATCAGCGGAGTGGCGACGGCGGTGTACAGGGCCGCCGCGCCGACCGCGATGATCAGCCCCGGCCGGCCCAGCCCGGTGCCGTCGCCGAGCAGGGTGCCCAGGACCGCGTTGCCGAGCACGGCCGCGCCCGCATAGAGCCCGGCGAGGAAGCAGGTGCGCAGCGCGGAGTTGCGTACTTCGCGGCCGGCCCGCCCGGCCAGGGCGCCGACGAGGGCCAGGATGAACGCGTGCCGGCCGATCGCGCCGACCGAGGGCGGGGCCAGGTCCAGGGCCAGGCCGGCCGCGAAGCCGACGAGGGCGCCGCCCTCCGCTCCCCAGACCGCGGCGAAGCCGAGCACGACCAGCAGGACCAGGTCGGGCCCGGCGGCCGGCAGGTGCAGGTGCGGGATCACCGAGACCTCGACCGCGAGCGCCAGGGTGATCGTCGCGGCGGGCAGGGCCAGCCGGAGCAGGGCGCGCACGGCCGGGTTGGACCCGGCCGGATAGTGACTCATCGATTTGATACCCATGTCATTGAGGTCTGGCGGTGATCTGGGCGGCTACCCGGGCGGTCACTGGGACTGTCACCCAGACGGGGGCACGAGCGTGTCGCGGGGGTCGGTGCGCGGGGGCTGGACCACCACGCCGACGGTGTCCACACTGGTGCTGTCCACGTACGGGGTGACCAGAACGGTCCTGGTCAGCGCGCCGGGGGTGGGCACGATCGAGCGGACCGTGCCGACCGGGATGCCCGGCACGAACGGCGAGCCGTCCACCGAGCCCAGGGTGACCAGGGCCTGACCAGGCTTGACCGCGAGCTGTGGGTCGAGAAACTCAACCCGGAGCGTGTGCGGGTCCTGTCCCACGGCGGTGCCGATCTCGCCGCTGCCGGCCAGCCGGACGCCGACGGTGGACGCCGGGTCGATCTCCAGCAGCACGGTGGCCGTGTCCGGGCCGACGCTGGTGGTGCGCCCGATCAGGCCGTCGCCGTCGAGCACGGTCTGGTCCGGGGCGATCCCGTCCCGGGTGCCGGCGTCGATCGTGGCCGACCAGGTGCCGTCCTGCAGCGGGGCGAGAGCGACCAGGCGGGCCGGGACCGTGGTCAATTGGCCCAGCGTGACCAGGTGCAGCAGTTTGTCCAACTGCGCCGCCCGGTCCTGGACCGCGGCGGTGCCGGCCACCTGCCCCTTGAGCGAGGCGACCTGCGCGTTGAGGGTGGCGATCTGCTTCTTGTCGGCGCTCGAACTGCCCCAGCCGGTGAACAGCGAACTCGCCGAGCGCACGGCGCCCGACCCGGCCCGCTCCACCGGCCCGAAGACCGCGGCGCCGGCGGACCGGGCCCGGCCCAGCAGGGTGGTGGAGTCGTCCTGCGAACTGCGGGCGTCGACCGTGATCAGCCCGAAGGCGATCAGCAGCAGCCCGACCAGGAGCAGCCTGGTCCGCCTGGTGTCCCGCATATACCAGACTCCTGTTGTGCTTGTGCGCGGTCGCTCGTCCGGGTCATCGTCATCGCCTGCTGCTCTGGGTGCCCAGCACCGGCTGGAGCGCCTCGAACTCGTCCACACAGCGGCCGGAGCCGAGCACGACCGAGTTGAGCGGATTCTCCGCGATCAGCACCGGCATCCCGGTCTCCTTGCGGATCCGCGCGTCGAGCCCGCGCAGCAGCGCGCCGCCGCCGGTGAGCACGATGCCCCGATCCATGATGTCGCCGGACAACTCCGGCGGGCACTTGTCGAGGGTGTCCTTGACGGCGTCAAGGATCGAAGTGACCGGTTCCTCAAGCGCCCGGCGGATCTCGGTGGAGGTCAGCACGATCACCTTGGGCAGCCCGGAGACCAGGTCCCGGCCGCGCACCTCGGCGTGCAGCTCGGAGTCCTCGTCGTCGGCCGAGCCGATGGTGATCTTCAACTCCTCCGCGGTGCGCTCGCCGAGCAGCAGCGAGTACTCCTTCTTGGCGTACTGGATGATCGCGTTGTCGAGCTCGTCGCCCGCGGTGCGGATCGAGGAGGCGGTGACGATCCCGGCGTAGGAGATGACCGCGACCTCGGTGGTGCCGCCGCCGATATCCACCACCATGTTGCCGGTGGCCTCCTGGATCGGCAGCCCGGCCCCGATCGCGGCGGCCATCGGCTCCTCGATCAGGTGCACCTGGCGCGCCCCGGCCGCGTCCGCGGCGTCCTCCACCGCGCGCCGCTCCACGCCGGTGATCCCGCTCGGCACGCAGATGACCACGCGCGGCTGGGCCAGCAGCCGCCGGTGGTGCACCTTGCGGATGAAGTAGCGCAGCATCCGCTCGGCGATCTCGAAGTCCGCGATCACCCCGTCCTTGAGCGGACGGATCGCGACGATGTTGCCGGGCGTGCGGCCCATCATCTTCTTCGCCTCGGTGCCCACGGCCAGCACCGCACCGTTGTTGGTGTTGACCGCCACCACCGAGGGCTCGTTCAGGACGATCCCCTTGCCACGCACGTAAACCAGCGTGTTCGCCGTCCCGAGATCCACTGCGATGTCTCGACCGACCACCGACATGCCCATAGGTGTTAGCACCTTCCGCGACTAGCCCACCACGACAACCGACAGGTGGCCCGGTCGCGCTTGACAGTTGAGAGCTTACGCACCGTCGAGACCGCGGTTACGGTCCGTGATGTGCTCAGCCGATCCTAACCGCCCCGTCGCCCGCGATCCATGACCTAGGCCAGTACTTCCCGGCGAGTTGCCCTCGGGAAACGATTGTTACCCCACCCGTGTGACAAAAAGCCCGGAGCGTGGGGGTTGGGGGCGCGATCCGCTCACTCCGGGCAGCGCGGCACGGCGGGGCACAGGTGGGGCACGGCGTGGCGGGAGCCCGGCCTGGACGCCGGCTGGATCCTCGCCCAGCCGACGGGCCGCAAACGAGTCACCGCTTAATTATTGAAGGCCTGCATTGACTCGCTATACCAATAGACGACGTCCACGGTTGCCGACTCCTGGTAGACCGTGGTTTCGTCCTGCTCTTCAGAGGTGCCATCAATACAGTTGAGGAGCTGCTGAGCGGATTGAACCGTCGCATAGTACTTATTGAATGGCCACCCTACCTGCTCCGCGACATCTGGCGAGATGCTGGCGACTCCGCGTTCCTGCACCGGAGTGCAGTGATGGCTTCGAGTTGAGAACTCAGCCAACCCCGACGGGGAGTCGGTGAACGTCAGCCACATCTGGTCACCTGGCGCGACCTTGAAGTGGACGTCCGTCGCCGTCGCCGGTAGAACGAGCTGGTGAAGCGCCAGAGCGGAGGACAGTGAGTAGCATTCACTGCCCGCATACGCATGGGGATCGGGCGTCGCACACGAGGAGGCCGTGGATCCGGAAGCCTCGTAGATCACCACTCCGCCGACAACACCAGCACAAACTGCCAGAACGATGACAGGCCGAGCCTTGAGTCTCAACTCAAAGTCCCCTCTATTGCCATGGAGTATCAGATTGATTGTTACTGGGTGCGGTGCCGCCTTCGATGCCACCCTGCCACACATTGTTCTGCAAAGCGAGAGTGGCTGCGTCCGGCGGTGGCATGTAGGGGGAGAGTTGTCCACCCGGGCTCAGCAGGAAATCGTCGGTCTCGAATACCTGGTATTTGAAGGGAGTCGCCAAACCAACCTGACTGAGCTGGGACATCGGACCCAAAGTGACACTCTTGCTACTGGCCCTGTATTGATAGAACGAGTCTATTTGAACGTTCGCGGTGATGAGCTTGTCGCCATTCGGCATCGCCATTGGGTCCACCGTGCCGCTGACCTTCAAATTCACCTGACCGAAGGCGAAAGCTTGATCTCGCCCGTCGCCAATCAGGCCCGCCCCTCCGCCAGACGGGTCGAAATTGAATCGAGACCAGGTGCTCGTGAATGACGTGCCGGTCCCGATACTGTCGAAGACGACAGTATTTATATAGCGGGCGTAAAGCGGATTCGTCGAGTAAAGATTCGCGTCATTTATAGTAAGCTCCTTGCCCGTGTTGGACAGGTAATGGCTGAGCATTTCCCCCCCGTAGCCCTGCCCCAGCGTCGAGCTCCACAGGAACGCGGTCAGATATGCTATGGCCTGGTAACCGTAGTCGATCGGACCGGCCTTCTTGGTATCGTGGTTATCCGCCTCGTTCTGGAATGCATCTTGATTAGTGCAGGTTGCGCCTTTGTCCACAGCCGCGGTACACAGGTTCGTATTGCTCCCGCCGCCGGAGTAATCCATGCCGGCGCCGTCGGAGAAAAATATTTTGCCGGTCGGATCGGATCCGGTGACCGGGTCGTTGCCGGCGTAGTCGTAGCCGCCGGTCTGGGTGGGGTCATTGCCTTCGAATATGGGGTCAGGGGAGATGAAGCGTCCATCCACGGTGTCGTACTCGCGGACGCCGAGGGTTTCCAATGCCGTCGTCGGATCGGCGTTGCCGCCGATGTAGCCCTTGTCGCCGCCGACCCAGGTGCTGGCGGTGCCGCGGACGCCGCCGAAGGGCAGGTACTGGCGGCGGGTGACGGTCTGGGCGGCGTCGGTGTTGACGGCGAGCTGGTCGGTGCCCTGACGGTCGGGGATCAGATCGCTCACCACGCCTGCGCTGGTGCGCTCGGCGATGGTCACCCCTCCGATGGAGTAGTAACGCACACCGGTCACGGTGCTGCCGGTGAGCGTGAGCTGTGCGTCCCCGACTGTGAGGGTGGTGGAGCCGGGGTCACGCATGATGATCTGGTTGCCGGAAGCATCGTAGGCGTAGTTCGTGGTACCGGCACTGCTCACAGTGGATTGGAGCTGGTCCTGGTCGTTCCAGGTGTAACTCTCCGTGCCGAGAGCCCCGCCGGTGGACGTGAGCTGGTTGCCCGCGGCGTCGTAGGTGTAGGACGCGGTCTCGCTGGCGGCGTTGGGGCCGGTCGCCGAGGTCGAGGTCAAGGTGGTGGGCCGGTCGGTGCTCGATCCCGCAGGCGGGTAAGCGTAGGTGGTGGTGGTGTCGTCGGCGGTGATGCCGGCGGTGTTGTGGTCGTCCTCGGTCAGGCGGTCGCCGGCGGCGTCATACGTCCAGGACTGCCAGTACGGCGCGTCCGTGCCTCCAACTGTGGCGGAGTCGCCCGGACTGGGCGTGGCGGCGCAGGCGTCCGTGGCGGTCCACGCCTGGGACAGACGCTGGGCGTAGTCATAAGTGAAGCACTGCGTGTCCACGGTCGACCCGCCGCTTTGGGAATCGGTCACCGAGGTGAGCAGGCCGGCCCCCGGGGAGACAGGGCCGGAGGCCGTGCCATAGGTGTAGGTCAGGTCATCGACCGGGTTGGTATTGGTCGAGTCGGTTGTCTCGACGGTGTCGACCGCCTCTGTCTGCGGGTCGTAGGTTTCGTTCGTGTATACATCACCGCTGCCAGCAGTCGGCATCGTGTACTGCAGCACCTGCCCGTACTCGCTGTAGCCCACGGCCGAGACGTAGGTTGTGCCGCCCGACGCCGCCACCGACACGGGCTGCCCGAACTCGTCGTATGTGTCGGCGAGCACCTCTGAGGGCAGGCCGCCCATCGCCGGATCGGTCTGGTCCTGCACGTTACCGGTGTAGGTGTAGCTGAACTTGGTGGTGTACCCGCCCGCGGGCACCAACGCCGCGTCGGTACCGGTCAGCGTGACCTTTGTGCCTTCCGACTGGCCCAGGGTGGTGTACCCGGTGGACGACGTGGTGAATGTGTCGCCATCCGAATAGGACGTCGACGAGGTCGGGTATCCCTTCTTGAGCGAGTCGTAAGCCCAGGAATCGAGTTCGTTGCTCGACGATTCGACCGATGTCGTGGTGGTGTCGTACTCGGCGGTCTTGCGCCCGTCCTTGTCATAGACGTACGAGGTCTGCTTGC
>Ga0302314_10001962_pt1 | contig 38422 bp, 43 predicted proteins | sample III_Palsa_N2_3_FD_200533 | JGI IMG/M metagenome (GOLD analysis project Ga0302314, IMG submission 200533) | Peat permafrost microbial communities from Stordalen Mire near Abisko, Sweden - III_Palsa_N2_3 | ecosystem: Environmental > Terrestrial > Soil > Palsa > Peat permafrost | place: Sweden...
CTCCGGGAAGCAGCCAGGCAAGCCGTTGCCCCAGTACAGATACATCTTCGTGTTAGCGAGGTTCTCGGCGAGTGTCGCTGGATCGGCCGCCGCCCAGCCGAGCTGGTCGGTCAGCTCGTTGCCGAAGAACGTGTCGGGCGGCAGCTCGTCGTCGTAGACCTCGGTGAAGTGGATGATCGCGCTGGCACCGACGTATGCGGGCTTGTCCCACCAGATGTCCGGTGCCCCGGAGTAGGCCAGCGCAACGCTGAACAGGTCGGGGAAGCGCGCCGCATAGCTGATCGAGCAGAACCCGCCCTGCGAGAGCCCGGCGATCGCCCGCCCGCCACGATCCGCGATCGTCGGCAGGTTCGCGTCGACCCAGGGGATCAGCTGATCGATGTGGTAGGTGGTCCAGTTTTCGGTCACGCCTGTCGAGCTGGTCCAGTTGTTGCACCAGCCGCCGCCGTCTCCGGCGATGTCAATGTTCGGCATCACGACGATCAACGGCAGGCCGGCCGTCAGCGCTTCGGCGTCGCCGTCCTGCGTCCAGTTGCTGGCGAGGCCCTCGGTCCCGTCGTACAGATAGAGCACGGGGTAGTGCGTGGCGGGGTTGTAGTTCGTCGGCAGCAGGATGTCCAAGTCCTCCTCGTCCGCCGGCTGCGAGGTTGCGGGAATCGCAGTGGTGGTCAGCATCAGCTGGTACAGGCGCGGGTCACTCGGATTGACCAGCCGCTGGGAGTCGACGGTAATCCCGTCGCCGTTGGCGAAGCTCACACCCTGGGCGTGAGCCACGCCCGTGACCAACAAGAACCCAGCCGCCACAGCGGCCACAACCAGTCCGCGCACGCGATGCATTGATACCCCTCTCTCCTGAACAACCCTCGCTGCGTACGCTGGCGTACTTTTGTCCAGTTGTCAAGTGGCGCCACTTCCTGGGACTGGTCCGGCCGTATTCGTGTGGGCCGAGTCCAGTCTTGCTGGCAAAGCCGGTGAGGCTGATCACCGTCGCCGCGTAGGCACCGCCGCTCAGCGCGACGAACAGCGCGATCACGGCAACCAGTCACGGGGGTAAGCCCCACAGGCTATGCGCGCGACGCGATGTGGCAAGACACTATCCGTAACCGCCGGTACTGGGACTGGTCCGGCTAGACCAGTCCCAGGACAAACCCGGTCTTAACTCGGGGATTCACTAGCGCCCCATTACAATTCCGCTGCTATGCGCCGGCGACTCAGCTCGGCGGCCCTCCCGGTTCACCGCTACTCGTTGGTCCAAGCGGTGGCAGACGGATTACTGGTCGCCCTTGCCTATCTACTTGCGTTCGGAGTGCAGTTCGGCGGGCTGCCGCACGGCGATACGGCTCGCTACGGGCCGCTGCTAGATGACACGATCTACTGGGTCGTTCCGCTGGCCGTGATCGTGCTCGCCGGGTTCGGCGCCTACAGCCGACTGTGGACCTACATCGGCCAGCGTGACTACGTCGCGGTGATCAAGAGCTGCGTGGTGGTGACGGTGCTGATCACCGGTGCGATCGCCGTGCTGCATCCGGTCATCTACCAGCCGCACATCGGTCGCGCGACCGCCATTACGTTGCCCTCGCGGGTTGTCGCACTGTTCCTGCTGACCTCCGGGGCGCTGCTTGTCGGCGCTCGCTTCGCCGTGCAGAGCGTCCGCGAGGGCAGGATCCGTGGCTTCAGCTCGGCCAAGGGCGCACGCGAGGTTTTGATCGTCGGCGCCGGTGAGGGCGGCCGCCTGGTCGTTCGCGAGTTGGTCCGCAACGCCGATCTGCGGCTGCACCCGGTTGGTTACGTCGACGACGATCCGCTGAAGCAGCGGATGAAGGATGAGCACGGACTGCGGGTGCTCGGCACGACCAAACCTGAGGACCTGGCTCGAGTGCTTGACGAGACCGAGCCGGACGAGATCGTGATTGCGATTCCCTCGGCTCCCGGCACGCTGCGCGCCGCGGTCGTGACCGAGGCCCGCAAGCGGGGGATTCCGGTGCGGACGATGCCGACCGTGTTCGAGCTGTTGCAGGACAGCGGCGGGCGTCTACAGGTCACGCGTCAACTGCGTCAGGTTCAGCTCGAAGACATGCTCGGCCGTGACTCGGTGACGATGGACCTTGAACGGGTCGGGCGTTATCTCGCCGGACGCGTGGTGATGGTGACCGGTGCCGGCGGCTCGATCGGCGGCGAGCTGTGCCGGCAGATCGCGCGCGTCGCGCCGGCGAAGCTCGTGCTTGTCGACCACGCTGAGGACAACCTGTTTGAGATCACCCGTGAGTTGCAGGACGAGCGCCACGTGCAGGTGGCCGTTCCGGTGCTTGGGGATTGCAGGGAGGAGGAGCGAATGCGCGACGTGCTGGCCGAGCATCGGCCGGCAATCGTCTTTCATGCCGCCGCTTACAAGCATGTCGCGATGATGGAGCTGAACCCGATTGAGGCGATTCGCAACAACTCGGTGACGACGCGGCTGATGGCACGGATCGCGGGTGAACTCGGGGTCGAGACGTTTGTGCTCGTCTCGACCGACAAGGCGGTACGCCCGGCGACCGTGATGGGCGCGTCGAAGGCGCTGGCCGAATGGGCGATCGAGGCCGCCGCGAACCGCTATCCGGCGACTCGCTACGCCACCGTTCGCTTCGGCAACGTGCTCGGGTCCTCCGGCTCGGTTGTTCCGATCTTCCGACGGCAGATCGCAGCCGGCGGGCCGGTGACGGTCACCGATCCGCGGATGAAGCGCTACTTCATGACGATCCCGGAGGCGGTTCAGTTGGTGATCCGCTCGGGCTCGCTGGTCCAGCGCGCGGGAGAAGATCCGGCTCAGCCGAGCGGCTCGACCGGTACCAGCGGCGATGTGTTCGTGCTCGAGATGGGCGAGCCGGTCAAGATCGTCGATCTTGCCGAGACGATGATCCGGTTGTCCGGATTTGAGCCCGGCAAGGACATCGCGATCGAGTTCATCGGGCACCGCGGTGGTGAAAAGTTCGACGAGGAACTGTTCAACGTCTATGAGCGACCGCAGCCGACTGTTGCCCAGCGGATTCTGCGGGCCGACCGTGAGCCGCTCGACCCAACGGCGGTCGAGGCAATTTTTGATCAGATCAACCTGTTGGTGCAGGATGGCGACGCCGCGGCGCTGGCGGCGCACGTCGCCAAGATCGACTCAGCCCGAGCCGTTGGCGACGCCTCGGGCGCTGCGGTCGCCCCGTAGACTGCGCCGCTCATGACAGCCGTCCCGTTCGCTCTTTCAATCCACAAGTTCATCGATTCGATCGGTGCGGATGCGGGATTTGCGGCGATCATCGGCCTGGCGTTGATGGCGCTTCTGTACTTCGCGCAGGCGCGAGAGAGCGCGTCGCTGCGGGACGAGCTTGATGATGCCGCCAACCGGATCGCCTCGGTCGAGGGACGGTTGACACAGGTGGTCCGAACCCAGGTCGCACGGCAGGACGCCGACGCAAACGTGCCGCCGGCGATCGTGCCGGCGCCGGCGATCGCAGGCGGCGTGCCACGACCGGGCGCAATGCCGGCAACTGCCGGAGTCGCTTCGCGCTTGGTCCCGGCGATCGCATTCGTCGGTGCACCGGCCGGCATGGGGGCGCCGGCGTTGGCTTCGGCGACCCGCGCGATCCCACCCGGCGTGCTGGGTCCCGTTGCGCCGGTGCCTGCCGGCACCCTCACCGCTGCCGCGCTGACGGTCCCGGAGGCGCTGGTCCCGGTTGGCGTCGCAGAGACGCAGCGCGCCGCTGAAGACACGATCTTGGCCGCCTCGGCAACGGCCGCCGGAGCCGCCTCGGCAACCGCCGCCGGAGCAGCGGGCGGTTCGGGCGGCACGGCGGTGGCGCCACCGCCGGTTGGCCCACGGCGCGTGGACTTCCTCGACGAGGAACCTGGCGGGCCGCCACCGCGCCGGACTGTTCCGCCACCGGCGCGCGATCGTGATCAGCCGAGGTTCCGCGGTGTGCGGATCATCCAGGCCGTGATCGCCGTGGTTGTTGTCGCCGCGCTGGTGATCGTCCTGCTGAGCGCGAGCGGCGGCAATCCGAAGGCACCGAAGGTCGCGGTGAGACCTCGGCACCACCATCACGGCGTCGTGTTCAACCCGGCTCGCGTCAACGTTGCGGTGCTGAACGGGACGGCGGTGAACGGATTGGCTGCCGAGATCGGCGCCAAGCTGGCGACCGACAAGTACAACGTGCCGCAGGCGACGATCACCAATGCCGCGACCCAGTCACAGACGACGACGCTGGTCGGGTACCAGGCGGGCGATCGAACCGACGCGGTGGCCGTCGCCAAGGCGCTCGGACTGTCGGCCGCAGACGCCCAGCCCGCCAGCGCAAGCGCGATTCAGTCCTGCGCTGCGGCTGGCTCCTCGACCAACGGCGCGACCGGCGTGACGACAACCGGCGTCTGTTCGGCTCAGGTGATCATCACCGTCGGCACCGATATTGCCGCAGCCTACGGCGCCGGTAATTCGGCCGGCTGACGCCGGCGCCGGACGCGACGATGCTCGATCTGCTGAACCTCCCAGCCCGCAGCGATAAACCGCGTGAGCGCGGCATCACTCACGTGCTTGACAAGGGCCTGTCGCTGACCGGGATCGACGAACTTGTCGAGACAGCAGGCCCTTACGTCGACATCGTCAAGCTCGGCTGGGGCACCGCTGTTGTCGCGCCGAACCTCGAGGCCAAGCTTGACCGCTATCGCTCCCACGGGATTCCGGTGGTGCTCGGCGGCACGCTGACCGAGATCGCGATCGCAAACCGCGCGATTGAGCCGCTGATGGGCTGGATCGACAAACTCGGGCTTGAGTACGTGGAGGTGTCCGACGGCACGATCACGCTCGACCACAGCGAGAAGCTGGCCCTGATCGAGCGGCTGTCAAAACACTTCCGTGTGCTGTCCGAGGTCGGCTCAAAGGACGAGGCCGAGATCATGGCTCCGTACCGCTGGATCGAGCTGATCGAGACTGAGCTGGCTGCCGGTGCCTGGAAGGTGATCACCGAGGCGCGTGAGAGTGGCACGGTCGGGATCTTTCGCCACGACGGCGAGGTTCGACAGGGGCTCGTTGACGAGGTCGTCCACGCGGTGCCGTACGACAACCTGCTGTTTGAAGCCCCGCGTAAGGAGCAGCAGGTGTGGTTCGTGAAGCGGCTGGGGCCGAACGTGAACATCGGCAACGTGCCGCCGGAGGACGCGCTCTCGCTGGAGACGATCCGCGTCGGCCTGCGGGCCGATACAGCCTTCAGCGTGGGACCCGATCGTGCGGGAGCAAGCGACGAGTGACGGCGCCCCGGCGCGCCCGCGGGCTGCTGCTCGCTCGCCACGGCCAGACCAACGACAACCTCGAGCCGATCCGCGCTCAGGGGTTCACCGACACGCCACTGAACGAGGTCGGTCGCGGTCAGGCTCGGGCGCTGGCTGAGCTTGTCGCCGCCGAGTATCAGGTCGCGTCGCTATGGGCTTCCGATCTCAGCCGCGCGCGGGAGACGGCGGCGACCGTCGGCGCGGCGATCGGACTTGAGCCGCGGCTTGATCCGCGCCTGCGTGAAGGGTTCCGCGGCGACTGGGAGGGCCAGCTGTTCATCGACATCGAGCGCGATGACCCGGCTGGCTACGCCGCATGGCGGGCGGCTGGCCCGGACTTTCGCTTCCCGGGCGGCGAATCGCTACAGGAGCACCACGACCGTGTCGCCGCGGCGCTTTTGGAGATCGAGGCGAGCGGGGAGCTGCCTGCGCTGGTGGTCTGTCACCGCGGGTCGATCAGAACGGTGCTCTGCGATGACGACCCGCGTGGCCTCAGCGCATTTCATTCCTACGACGTGCCGAATACTGGGATCGTGGAGCGATGAGGCGGCTACCGGCGATCGTCTTTGCGGTGCTGGCGCTGGCGACCGTTGGCGCGTTCTATCTGACCCAGCACCTGAAGGTCTCAAATCCGTTGATCAACGGACTGCCGCGCGCTGACCCACCGGTAATCAACCCGCTGGCGGCTGGCTTTTGCCTCGACCTTGAGAAGAACTACGTCAGCTTCCGCTCGACCAAGGTCGGGTTCTTTCTCCAGCGCAACAACAGCCGTGTCGTTGTCCACGTTCTAAACAGCTCCGGCCAGCGGGTCGCCGATATGGACGGTTCCGGGCGGATGCTGATCGCCGGCTTCAAGCGTTACTACTACTTCACTTGGAACGGGCGTGAGTACCACGGCCAGCTGGCCCCGGACGGAACCTACGCGCTGCAGGCGGTATTGGAGTTCGACGGCCGAGCGTTCCCGGTTGGCAAGGTGACCGTGCTGACCGCCGCGCAGCGTCCGACCGTGACCCTGTCGGTGCTTGATCACCGCGTGACTCTGAGCTTCACCGCGGCTGGCTACCTCAGCGCTGGGCTGGTCGTCTACCAGCGCGGCAGTCCGGTGGCAGGGGTCCCTGTGCCGCTCTCGGCGCGCCGCGCTTCTTGGGATGAGCGGATCGCTGGGAAGCGTGCGGCGCCTGGCGTCTACCAAGTCGGTCTGATCGTGCGAAACGAGTCCTGCACGGTGGAGCGCTCGCGGCTCGCGCGCGTCGTGATCGGCCGCCCGCGCCGCCATCATCGCCACTGACCGTGGCCGGCTACCTCAAACGCCTCGTCTCATCGCTCGGCGCCTACCAGCTCGCCGACGTCGTCTCGAAGGTCCTCGCGATCGCGCTGTTGCCGGTCTACACCGGCTACATCCAGCCCGCCGGCTACGGGATTGTGGAGACGCTCGCGACCTTCGTGATCTTCGTCTCGATCGTCGTTCGCTTCGGGATCATCGAGGCGTTTCTGCGTTACCACTTCGCTGACAAGGACAAGGAGCGCCAGAACGCGCTGGCACGCCGGGCGACCCTGTTCCTGCTGATCACGAGCTCGGTTGCCTGCGCCGCACTGCTGATTCCGGCCGGAGCGCTTTCCAACCTGGTCACCTCAGAGCGGATCCCCGGCACATTCCGGATCGCCGTGCTCGGCGTCTGGGCGTTCACCAACCTCGAGTTGGCGATGGCGCTGCTGCGCGTCGATGAGCGCCTGCGCGCCTACGCGACGGTCTCGCTGATCAACGTCGGTCTGACGGTGGCAACCTCAGTCGTCCTCGTGGTCGGCTTCAAAGACGGCTATCAGGGCTTGCTGATCGGCAACTACGGCGCCTCGACGGTGGTGCTGATCGGTCTTTGGTGGTTCGAGCGCGCACGCTTCGTCTCATCCAGCAAGACGCTGAGCGACAGTTTCAACACGCTGCTGCAGTTCGGGCTGCCAACCGTGCCGGCGGAGGCTTCGGTCTACGCGCTGAGCGTGATCGACCGCCAGTACATCATCCACCAGCAGGGCCCCGCGGCTGCCGGCCGCTACGCGATCGCGATCAAGCTCGCCGGGGCGATCGCGTTCATCGTGCGCGCCTTCCAATACGCATGGCCCCCGCTCGCCTACTCGGTCAGCGACGACGCCGAAGCGGCGCGGCTATATGGCCTCGTCGCCACCTACTACCTGCTGGTGACCGGCTGGGTTGTGGCGGCGCTGACGCTTGAGGCGCGCTACATCATCCGTGTGCTGACGCCACACGCCGGCTACTTCTTCTCCTATCGCGCCGTCCCCTGGGTCTCGTTGGGTTGGGCGCTGTACGGCTTGTGGGTCGTGCTGCTGGTGATCGCCGGCCGCGCCAAGGTGACGCGGCGCAACTTCCCGGCGGCGATCGTTGGCTTGGTAATCAACATCGTGCTACTGATCGCGCTCGTGCCTCACTACGGCATCGCCGGTGCCGGCGTTGCGCTGTGCGGCGCGTATGTGGCGATGCTGGGTGTGATGCATCTGCTAACCCGCCGAGCGTTCGCGGCGACCTTCGAGTGGGGTCGGCTCGCTCACCTGGTGATCGTCGTCGGCGGGATGGCCGTGGCCGGTGACCTGCTGCTCCCGACTTCCGGGTTCGCTGGGCTGGCGCTGCGCGCGGTTGTCGCTGCAGCGATTCCGCTGGTCCTGTGGCTGACCGGATTCCTCAGCCGCGGCGAGATAACTGCCGGGCGTGAGTTAATCGCGAAGGTGAAGCGATGAGACCGTCTATCTCGGTCGTGATGCCGTTTGCCGGAACTGCCGGCGAGGCTGCCGGTGCGCTGCGAGCGCTGGCGTCGATCGAGATCGGACGAAGTGATCAGCTGATCCTGTCGGACAACAGTGGAACCGCGCCCCAAGCCGACGGCGTCACGCTGATCCGTGCAGATGGCGAGCGCTCTCCCTCGCACGCGCGTAACGTCGGCGCCGCCGCGGCAAGCGGCGAGTGGATCCTGTTTCTCGATGCCGATACCAAGCCGCCGCCGGACATCCTCGATCGCTACTTCGATCAGATGCCGGCGCAGCACGCCGGTGCGCTGGCGGGTGAACTGATCGGCCCACCGAACCCGGTCACGCTGGCGGCGCGGTATGGCGCGGCGAAGAACTTCCTCTCGCAGGCAGCCCACCTCGCTCACCCCTACCGGCCGCGCGCGTCGACCGCCAACCTGCTCGTCCGCCGGGCCGCGTTTGAGCAGGCGCAAGGTTTCACCGAGGGGATCCGCGCGGCGGAGGACACCGACTTCTGCTGGCGGCTACAGGACCTCGGGTGGACGCTTGAGCTGCGCGCCGCCGCCGCCGCCGAGCACGACTATCGCGACTCACTGCGCGCGCTGCGAACGCAGTGGCGCGCCTACGCCGCCGGGCGCGCCTGGCTTGCGGCCCGCTACCCCGACTTCCACCCTGAGCTGGCAGTGGTCCGCCGTACGCTGCGCCGGAGCCGGCGTGGGTGGGTGGGGTTGGGTGCTCCGGCGAGAACCGTTAAGCAGGTCTCGGGATACGAGCGCGTTCAGTTCGCCACGATCGACATTCTGCTCGGCGTCGAGGAACTGATTGGCTTTCATCAGTCCAATGAGCTGTGATGCGCGTAGACCTGGTTGACCCGACGGCGTACACGCCGCCGTATGACCACTCGCTGGCGGCGGCGCTCGCCCGAGCCGGTGCGGAGGTGCGGCTCGTGACCAGCCGCTTCGGCTACGGCGAGGTGCCTGTGCCGGTTGGCTACGAGCGGATCGAGTCGTTCTATCGGCTTGCGTTCGGACGGGCCGGGTCGCGCTCGCGGCGACTTACGAAGCTTGCCGAGCACGTGCCTGACATGGCGCGCTACCGACGCGCAGCAAGTGAGCAGGCCGACGTGGTCCACTTCCAATGGCTGCCGATCCCGATGCTCGATCGTCTGTTGCTGCCGGATCGCCCGACCGTGCTGACCGCGCACGACCTGCTGCCGCGCGACCCCTATCCCGGGCAGCTCCGTGCACAGCGGGCGCTGCTGCGCAAGGTCGACGCGGTTGTTGTCCACTCCGAGTACGGCCGTAACACGCTTGTCGACGCGCTGAAGCTTGATCCCGCCCGCGTGCACGTGATCCATCACGGCGCGTTCGAGCATCTGACCGAGCTTCCGAACCCGCGGCGTCTTCAGCCCGACCTCGCGGCGGTTGAGGGGCCGGTTGTTCTGTGCTTCGGGCTGATCCGTCCGTACAAGGGGATCGAAGGGTTGCTCGACGCCTGGACGCTGATCGAACCCGAGACGCCGGCTGAGCTGTGGATCGTCGGGCGGCCGATGATGGAGCTGGGGCCGCTACGGGCGCAGGCAGGTCCATCGGTGCGGTTCGTGCCGCGGTTCGTCGCCGATGCGGAGATGCCGGCGCTGTTTCGCCGCGCCGACGTGGTCGTGCTGCCCTATGTCGCGAGCGAGCGCTACGACTTCTCCGGGGTGCTCGCCGCCGCAATCGGGTTCGGCAAGCCGGTCGTAGTCTCAAACGTCGGTGGTTTCAGCGAGCTGGCGGCCGTCGGCGCCGCGCGCCTGGTCCCGCCCGATGACCCCCAGGCGCTGGCGGCGGCGCTGAGCGAGCTGCTCCACGACCCAGCCGCGCGTGAGCAGCTCGCGGCAGGGGCCCGAGCCGCCGCCGACGGACCGTATTCATGGGACCGCGCGGCGCAGCAGACGCTCGAGCTGTATTCGGACATCGCCCGATGACAGTCGTAGCGATCCTGTTCTGGGCCTCCGTCGCGCTGCTGCTCTACACGCAGGTCGCGTATGGCTTCGTGCTCGAGTTGCTGGCGCGGGTGCTCCACCCTGCGCGTCGCTCGGAGCTGCCGGCGCAACTGCCGCGAGTGTCCGTGATCGTTCCCGCATACGCCGAGGAGGCGGTGATCGGAGCGCGGATCGAGAACCTACGTGCGCTCGACTACCCGGCGCGGGCGTTGGAACTGATCGTCGTCTGCGATGGTTCGCCGGACGCGACCGCGCAGCGGGCGCGCGCCGCCGCCGCCGACCTCGTGCTCGAGCTTCCGCGTAGCGGCAAGGTCAACGCCCAGAACGCGGGGGTCACCGCCGCCGGCGGTGAGCTGCTGGCGTTCTCCGATGCCAACAGCCAGTGGGAGCCGGCCGCGCTGCGTGAGCTGGTGGCGCCGTTCGCCGAGGCCAAGGTCGGCTATGTCTGTGGGACGGTTTCATTGGTCAACGACGCCGGGACCAATCAGGAGGGGATCTATTGGCGCTACGAGATGCGGCTGCGTGAGCTCGAGTCGCGGCTGCGCTCGGTCACCGCCGGCAACGGCGCGATCTATGCGGTACGGCCGGAGGCTTACCTGAACGGCGACGGGATCATCGGCCACGACCTCGGGTTTCCGTTTCAACTGGTCAAGCGTGGCTGGCTGGCGCTGTATGCGCCGGACGCCCGCGCCGTTGAGAAGATGGCGCCCTCGATCGAGGGCGAGTTCAAGCGCAAACGGCGGATGAGTTCACAGGCTTGGCGAACGACCGTTCGCTGCGGGATGTTGAGCCCGGCCGGGTACGGTCCGCTGTACGCGCTGATGATCTTCTCCCACCGCCTGCTGCGATACCTGACACCGTTCATGCACGTGATCGCACTGGTTACCAGCGTGCTGCTGCTTGGCCACGGTTGGGTCTACGCCGTTGCGCTCGGGGCGCAGATGGCGCTGATCGCCGCCGCGGTGCTGGCGCCGCTGCTGCGGGCGCGCGTGCTGTTGATCGCGCGGTACTACGTGGCGACGACGATGTCGATCGCATTTGGCCTGTTCGACTGGCTGATCCACGGCGCGCCGGCAACCTGGGATGCGGTCGGCGGCACGCGATGAGGTATCGCGCCCTTGACCTGACACTCGGCCTGCCTGCGGCTTTGCTGAGCGCGCCGCTACTGGCGCTGCTGTGCCTGGCGATCCGTCTCGAGTCCCGTGGCAGCGCGCTGTACACGCAGGTGCGCTCAGGTCTCGGCGGCGCGCCGTTCCGGATCTACAAGCTGCGCACGATGGTGGCCGGGGCAGAGCACGTCGGCGCTGGTCTGGCGGTCAACGCCGGCGACGAGCGGATCACACGGATCGGCAAATGGCTGCGGCGCTACTCACTTGACGAGCTGCCGAACCTGTGGAACGTGGTCCGCGGCGAGATGTCGATCGTCGGCCCGCGCCCGACCTTGCCGGCGCAGGTTGAGCGCTACAGCGAGCGTGAGCGCGGCAGGTTGTCGGTCAAGCCGGGGATCACCGGCTGGGCCCAGGTCAACGGCCGTGCGTCGCTGCCGTGGCCGGAGCGGATCGAGCTAGACCTCTGGTACGTCGAGCACCGCTCGCTGCGCCTTGACCTGAAGATCATCGCCGCAACCTTTCGCATGGTGCTGGGCGGCGATGGGCTGTACAAGGGGGCGACGGGTGGTTTGGTGGGGGAGCCGAGCCAGCTAGCTGGCTCCCCCAGTGAAAGCGAGGGTGAATGAAGCGAGACATCGGGATCCTGCTGACCGGGGTCGGCAAGCGCTACGACATCGTCTCGGCGTTCGCCCAGCACGCCTTCGTCGTGGCGGCGGACCCCAACCCGCTGGCGCCGGCGCAGTACGCGGCCGATGCGCGGGTCGCGGTGCCGCGGATCGACGACCCCGGCTACGTGCCGGCGCTGGCTGAGCTGTGCGAGAAGTACAACGTCGGCGCGGTCGTGCCGTTGACCGATCTGGACCTGGAGGTGCTCGCGGTTGCACGGGTGGCTGGGCAGTTGCCGGCGCTGGTGCCGGCGCCGGAGATCGCGCGGGCGACGTTCGACAAGTACGAGGCGCACCTGTTGCTGGGCAAGCTCGGTCTGCCCTCGCCGCCGACCGTGTTGCCGGGTGAGCCGGTCGCGCACTACCCGGTGATCGTCAAGCCGCGGCAGGGCAGTGGCGCCCGCTCGATCATGTTCGCGCGCGACGCGCGCGACGCCGAGTTCTTTGTCGGCTATGTCGATGAACCGGTGATGGTGCAGAAGGCGATGGACGGGCCGGAGTTCTCGATCGACTGCTTGTCTGACCTTGAGGGCCGCTGCCTGAACGCGATCCCGCGGACGATGATCGAGTCGCGGGGCGGCGAGTCGATCAAGGGCACGGTGATCGCTGACCCTGAGCTGGTCGCGCTCGGCTGCCGGGTCGTTGAGGCGCTTGAGGTGCGCGGCCCGTGCACGGTGCAGGTGTTCCGTGATTCGGTCGTCGGTCTCGGGATCACCGACGTCAACACGCGCTTCGGGGGCGCCTTCCCGGCGCCGGTCTTGGCCGCGCTGCCTGGACGCAGCTACCCGGAGTTGATCACGCGGATGGCGAGCGGCGAGCGGATCGAGCCGCACGTCGGTGAATTCAAGGCCGGCGTCACCTTCACGCGCTACTTCTGGCAGCTCGAGCTGGACGAGTCGATGACCCCGACGGGGCGTGACATCGTCGCGCCACCGGGGCCGCCAGCACCACGGTAAGCTCCGCTAACTATGGCGAAATCACTTTCAGGCAAGGTCGTTGCGATCACGGGCGGCGCCCGTGGAATCGGTAAGGCAACCGCAGAGGCGCTGGTGGCCAAAGGCGCGCGGGTAGCGCTCGGCGACATCGATGAGGCGGTCGTCACCCAGACCGCCGCGGAGATCGGCGGCGACACCGTCGGACTGAAGCTCGACGTCACCGATGCCGACTCGTTTGAGTCATTTCTGGTCGCGACCGAGGACCTGCTCGGTCCGCTCGACGTGCTGATCAACAACGCTGGGATCATGCCGCTGGGCGACTTCGTTGAGGAGAAGGACTCGACCGCCCACCGGATGATTGCGATCAACCTGAACGGTGTGATCTTCGGCTCGCGGCTGGCGCTGCAGCGGTTCATTCCGCGCGGCTCGGGCCATCTGGTCAACGTCGCGTCGACGGCCGGCAAGTTCGGTGCGCCCGGTGGCGCCACCTACTCGGCGACCAAGCACGCCGTTGTCGGGTTGAGCGAGGCGTTGCGGCGCGAGGTCAAGGACCAGGGAATCGACGTCTCGATCGTGATGCCGCTGGCCGTCAACACCGACCTCGGGTCCGGCCTCGCCGACACCCGCGGGCTGAAGATCCTGCAGCCGGAGGACGTCGCGAAGAAGATCGTGCGGGCGCTCGAGACCGGCAAGGTCGACGTCTACGTGCCGTCGTGGATCGGTGGGTTCCTGCGCTCGCAGGGCGTCGTGCCGCGGCGCGTCGCCGATTTCCTCACCCACGCGCTGGGTGGCGATCAGGTTCTGATGCATCCTGATCCGGCGCTGCGTGGCGCGTATGAGGCGAAGGTCACCGGGGCTGCGCCGGAGTCCGTGGGTGACGCTGCTGTTGCCGCGGAGCCAAGCGAGCAGCCGGCTTCCCCTGTCGGCTAGCCGCGGGTACCGGCGCTGCGACCTCTGCGGTCGCACTGACCCGCAGCTGTTCCTCCGTTCGCCGCGGCTTGATGGTCCGCTTGTTCGCTGCCGCGGTTGCGGTCTGATCTACGTCGGCGCGCGCTCGCACGACTTCACTTTCGTGTCGAGTGACGCCGCGCGCACGGCCGCCCTGGGGGAGATGGTTGACCGTTTGGGGATCGTCGATCGTGATCTCGAGGACAGCGACCTGGGGCGCCAAGGCGATCGCGAGAGCGACAGGCTGGCACTGCTGCTTCGGCACGTTGACCAGGGACGGCTGCTTGACGTGGGAGCGTCGACCGGGGAGTTCCTCGCGGTCGCCGCGGCTGCCGGGTTTACCCCCATTGGGGTAGAGCCGGATCCGGGAACGAGCGCTGCCGCACAGGCCGGCGGGCTTGACGTGACTACCGGGACGCTTGATTCGGTCGGTGCAGTTGCCGGCGGGTACGACGCGGTCACGATGTTCCACGTGATCGAGCATCTCGACTCGCCGCGCGCCGCCCTGGGCCAGATCCGGGCGCTCCTGCGTCCTGGCGGGGTCGTTCTGATCGAAACACCGCGCGTCGACTGCGCCTGGTTCGCGCTGGCGCCGGGGCGCTGGCGGCAGTTGATCCCCGATCACTACTGGTTCTTCTCGCTGGCAACGCTTAGCGCACTGATGCGTGACACCGGCTTTGAGGTGCTCGAGCACCAGCAGGCGAGCAGGGAAGTTTCGCTGCAGCTGCTTGCCGACCGCCTACGTCGCGGCGGCCTCCCGGGGGCCGTTGGGCTCGGGCGCGCCGTCAGTCGCAGTGGCCTGGGACAGCGGCGGGTCCGCGTCAATCCCGGCGACATCATGCAGGTTGTCGGCCGGGCAAACTGAGGCGGTTGGGCGCGGCGGGGGCGACTCGCGGCTCCGCTCAGCTATCCTGACGGCGCCGACGACGGGCTTTCCGTCGTTGCCAACCGATGTCATAATTTAAATCTAAGCTCACAGAGGTTGCTGGCAACCTGGCGGCCGGTTGGCTATCCTCGCCCGCTCCCAGGTTTGCAAGGCAGTTTTAGGAACTACTCCCGCGATCGGAGTGCTAGCCCGGGCTAGCGCCGTGGGTCCCACTCGACTGGAAGGTATTGGAGCGTCTGTATGCGAATCCTTGTTCTTGGCGCCGATGGCTATCTAGGCTGGCCCACCGCACTGCATCTGTCAGCACTCGGCCACGAGGTCGGAGTCAACGACAACTTCGCGCGTCGTGGTTACGACGTTGAGATGGGGGTCGACACGCTGGTGCCGATCGCCGAGTGGGAGGACCGCCTTGCCGCTTGGACCGAGGTGTCCGGCAAGACGTTGAAGAGTTACGTCGGCGATCTTTGCGACCCCGAGTTCACACACTCGATGGTTCGTGACTTCAACCCTGAGGCGATCGTGCACTTTGCCGAGCAGCGCGCGGCACCGTACTCGATGATCTCGCAGAAGCACGCGGTCTACACGCACAACAACAACGTCATCGGCAACTTGAATGTGATGTACGCGATTGGCGACATCAACCGTGACATCCATCTCGTCAAGCTCGGCACGATGGGCGAGTACGGGCAGCCGAACATCGACATCGAAGAGGGCTGGATCAACGTCGAGCACAAGGGCCGCAGCGACAAGATGCTGTTCCCGAAGAAGCCCGGATCGTTCTACCACTGCACGAAGGTTCACGACTCGACGAACCTCGAGTTCGCCTGCCGCGTCTGGGGCATCCGGGTGACCGACCTGAACCAGGGCGTCGTCTACGGCACCGACACCAAGCAGACGAAGCTGGATGACCGTCTGGCGACTCGCTTCGACTACGACGGCGTGTTCGGCACCGTGCTCAATCGCTTCATCATCCAGGCGACGCTCGGCCACCCGCTGACGGTGTACGGCAACGGCACCCAGACGCGCGGCTACCTGAACATCAACGACACCGTCGAGTGTGTCCGGCTGGCGTGTGAGAACCCTGCCGAGCGCGGCGAGTTCCGGGTCTTCAACCAGATGACCGAGACGTTCGCGCTGAACCAGCTGGCCGAGACGGTTGAACGGGAATTCCCGGGTGAGGTCACGATCAACCATGTCGATAACCCGCGTGTTGAGATCTACGACCACTACTACAAGGTGGTTCACACGGCGTTGCCGAGCCTCGGCCTGAAGCCGACGTTGCTGGCCGATTCGCTGGTCACTGACATGTTCAAGGTGGTTGAGCGTTACAAGGACCGGGTAATCCCCGTTGCGCTGGACCCCTCGACCGTGAAGTGGGCGGAGACAACCAGCACGCTGCCGACGGCCCCTGCGCTGGCCGAAGCGTGAGCGACAGCACTCCCGCGCCCCCGCTCGCCGGGCGACGAGTTCTCGTCACCGGCGGGTCGGGCTTCATCGGCCGTCAGGTCGTGAAGACATTGGGCGCGGCGGGTGCGCATGTCCGCGTCGTCGATCTGCTGCCGCACCCCGACCCCAGTGTTGAGATCGTGCTCGGCAACATTGCCGATGTCGACGTGATTGACCGCGCCTACGAGGGCGGCTTTGACGGCGTCGTCCACCTCGCCGCCGTGACCTCGGTGCTGAAGTCGATGGAGCAGCCCGAGCTGACGTATCAGACCAACGTGGCCGGCACCTACCGCCTGCTTGAGGGTGCTCGTCATGCGGGGGTCAAGTCGCTCGTCTTCGCCTCCACCGGCGGCGCAATCACCGGTCCGATGGAGGAGCCGAAGATCACCGAGCGCGCGCTGCTGCGCCCGATGACCCCGTACGGCGCCACCAAGGCCGCGGCGGAGATGTTGATGTACGCCTACACGTACTCCTACGACGTCCGCTGCACCTACCTGCGGTTCGCGAACGTCTACGGCCCGGGGATGCAGCTGAAGGACAGCATCGTCGCCCGGCTGATGCGCTGCGTGCGGCTCGGCACGGCGTTTGAGATCTACGGCGAGGGCAACCAGGTCCGTGACTACGTCAACGTCCTTGACGTGCTCGAGGCGATCAAGCTGGCGCTGACGGACGAGCGCTGGTCAGGTCCGGTGCTGTTGGCCTCGGGAACCTCGCTTTCGGTGCACGAGGTTGTCGCCGAGGTCAAGCAGGTGACGGGTGCTGACTTCCCGGTTACGAACATCGCCGCGAAGAAGGGTGAGATGCCGGCCGTGATCATCGACAACAGCCGCGCCCGGTCGCTCGGCTGGGAGCCGAAGATCGACTTCCACGATGGCGTCGTCGGTGTCTGGGATGAGTGGAAGGACATCGACATCGAGGGTGCCTTGGCAGTGCCCGGCGGTGCCGGCATGGCCTCAGGCGGCGCGACGTAATGAGCGCGACGGCTGGCGTGGTGTCCGAGCACGAGCTGTCGCTCCTGGCGCCGGAAGAGCGCGATGCTGCCCTGGCGTTCGTGGCGCAATACGGAGCTGGCAGCGGAGCCCCGCTGGCGGTAGTGATTCCCGCCTACGACGAGCAGGCGACAGTTGCGGAAGTGATCCGTGAGATCCCCACGAGCGCTGCCGGGCTGGCGCTTGAGGTGATCGTCGTGGTCGACGGCGCCAGGGACGCCACCGCCGCCGAGGCACTGACGACTGACGCACTGGTCTGTGACGTACCGGTCAACCGCGGCCAGGGAGCCGCGCTGAAGCTTGGGTACTGGCTGGCGCGCGCCCGCGGTGCCGAGATCATCTGCACGATCGACGCCGACGGCCAGTACGAGGCTGCCGAGATCGCCTCGGTCGTCCAGCCGATCCTCAGCGGTACGGCCGACTTCGTGTCGGGTTCACGCCGGCTGGGCAGCGAGCTGACGACCGACCGCACCCGGCACGCCGGCGTAATCGTGTTCGGCGCGATCCTGACCGTCTTTACCAAGCACCGGATCACCGATCCGGCTTGCGGGCTGCGGGCGATGAAGGCCGAGGTGACCGCGGCAGTCACGCTCGAGCAGCGCCAGTATCAGGCCTCAGAGCTGCAGATCTCCGCCGCACTGAACGGCTACCGCCTCGGCGAAGTGGCGACGACAATGCGCGACCGTGACGTGCACGCCGGAAAGACAAAGAAGGGCGGGAACCTCGGTTACGGGATCAGCTTCGCCCGCGCCGCGTTCCACACTTACCGTCGCGACCGGAAGGCCGCGCGGAAGCGGCTCTGACCGGCGAACACCCAGCGGTCATAGATCACAAACTTGACGGCGAATAGCAGTGCTTGCACTCCGACGTAGGCGCCGGTGATCAACAGCGCGCGCAGGCCTGAGTTCGCGGTCACATGGTGGCGCACATAGGTCTGCGTCAGTCCCGTGCCATAGGAGGAGGCGGCCAGCGCCACCAGCGAGACGAGTGAGTAGCCGATGATCTCACGGGCCACGTCGGTCTTGCCGTTCTGTTCCCACGCCCAGCGGCGGTTCAGGATCCAGTTGGGAATTGCGCCGGCGGCGAACGCCGCGACCGAGTCAACGGTGGTGTTATTGGCGCCGAGCAGCACCATTCCGCCGAACACGACCGTGCTGGTCGCCAGCGCGATCCCCGAGCCAATCGCATAGCGTGCGATCTTGATGAAGAACTTTGAGCTGGTGAGCCGGCCGACGAACGACGTCGATGGGGCTACGCCGTGGATCTCTTCGGGGTCGTCAGCTGGGTCCGGATCGGGGCGTTCCCGGTCCCTTTCAAGTTGGCTCGCCACGGCCGCAAGCTTAGCCGTGTCTTAATGCAGGCGACCTGCTCAAGCGGAGGCCGATGAGCCCCGATCTGCAGTTTCTTGATGCCACTGGACCGTTCGTTCTGGGCGCCGCCGATCTGGCCGTGCTAGCTGACAATTTGGCCGTGTTGGAGGCGCTTCCGCGCGGCACCTTCGACCTGATTTATTTGGATCCGCCGTTCAACACCGGCCGCGCCCAGGCGCGGAAGACGCTCGAGGTGACGCGGGTGTCGGATTCGGGGGGCGCGCCCGCTGCTGGTGACCGGACCGGCTTCGGCGGACGCCGATACAGCTCAACGGTGCTGCAGAGCCTCAGCTACGACGACCAGTTCGCCGACTACCTGGCGTTCCTCGAACCGCGGCTACGGGCGATGCGGGAGCTCCTGGCAGACCACGGCACGCTGTATTTCCATATCGACTACCGCGAGGCGCACTACTGCAAGCTGCTGCTCGATCGGATCTTCGGGCGCGAGGCGTTTCTCAACGAGCTGATCTGGACCTACGACTACGGCGCCAAGCCGCGTCGCCGCTGGCCCGCCAAACACGACACCATCCTGGTCTACGTGCGAACGCCGGGTGCCCACCACTTCGACGCCGATGCGGTGGAGCGGGAGCCGTACATGGCACCCGGGCTGGTTGGCCCGGAGAAGGCCGCCCGTGGCAAGCGGCCGACCGATGTCTGGTTTCACACCATCGTGCCGACGAATGGCCGCGAGAAGACCGGCTACCCGACGCAGAAGCCGGAAGGCATCCTGCGGCGGATGGTGGCGGCCTCTTCCCGGCCGGGCGGCTGGTGTCTCGATCCGTTCGCCGGCTCTGGCACGCTCGGCGCTGTCTGCCGTCAACTGGACCGCCGGTTTGTTCTGATCGATTCGAGCCCGGATGCGCTTGCCGTGATCAAGAAGCGCCTCGACTAATCCTGCCGAGCCCTCCCGCACAACATGTACATCACACCTTGGCGCGGTGTACACTATTCGGATGGAGACGATCACCGTGAGCGAAGCGCGTAAAAACCTGCCTGCGTTGTTGAAAACGGCGCAGACCGAGCCGATCTCCGTCGGCCGGCGAGGGCAGGCCGAGGCAGTCATCGTAAGTACGGAGCGTTACGACGAGCTACTCGCCGCCTGGGAAGATGCCGAGGACGTGACGGCCAGTGACGCCGCACTTGCCGAGGAAGGACCGAACATTCCGTGGGAGCAAGTCAAGCGAGATCTCGGCTGGACGCAGTAACAGGTGCCGGAATACCGCGTCGAGTTGCGTCCCGCAGCAGTACGCGCGCTGCGCAAGCTCGACCCGCCAGTCGCTCGACGGCTCCAGGGAGCGATCACGCTACTAGCTCAGGACCCGCGGCCACCGGCATCAAAGCCACTGACTGGACGCCCCGGGCGCTGGCGCGTCCGAGTCGGCGACTACCGCGTGATCTACACGATCGACGACAACGTCCTGATCGTTTTGGTGCTCTCACTCGGCCACCGCCGCGACATCTACCGCTAACCCAAGCCGGTGAGGTAGCCGCTTAGCGTCCTCCGGACGGCGGTCGAGGCAAACCCGAGGATGACATATAGGCCAAGCGGTCATGTCGGCGGCCGCGAACCGGGCAGTCCGTGCGCGTTGCCGGTACTCGTTGTCGTCGACCCACAAAACGGGGTCTGACCCGGCCCTGGTCGTGAGCCCGTCGCGCTGTCGCCACCCGCGGGCTAGATCAGCGCATGGTTAGTCGGCTTGAGCGAGCCGCGCTCGGATTGCGGTGCGTGCCCGGTCGATCGCGGTTTGGTCGTCGTGTAGGACGCTGAGGATGTTCGCGCCCGCGAGGATCGCTCCCAGCTCGAACGCGAGCTGGCCGGGGTCGGTGCCCGCGGGCAGCGCTCCGTGCTCGTAGACGGCGGTTGCCTGCGTGACGAGCAGCGTGCGCCACTCGTTCTGGTAGGCGGCGATCCGGTCGTGCAGTCTGCCGGGGCGCGCGCCGAGCTCCGCGGAGGCCGCCACGAAGAAGCAGCCGCCGGGGAACACCCGCCGCTCGACGTGATCCAGGTACCCCTCGCACAGTGCCAGCAGCAGCTCGCGGCCGGGCTGCGCGGCGGACAGCGCCGGAATCACGACCTCGGCGGCGAATAGCTCGCGGGCGGCGTCGACGGTCGCGAGCTGCAACTCCTCTTTGGAGCCGAACAGAACGTACACGCTGCTCTTTGGCATGCCGGTCGCCTCCGCGAGTCGGCCGATCGAGAGGCCCTCGAGCCCTTCGATAGTCGAGAGCCGCACTGCCTGCTCGAGGATCCGAGCGCGGGACCGGTCACCGGGCGCGCGCGTAACACGGCCGGTGGCGGACCCTCGTTCGGAAGCCTGCTGGGGTTGTGTGCTCACGCTTGACATTGTAAACGCTCGTACGTACAGTCTCGATGCACGATCGTACGTGCAACACTGAGACAGGAGGACAGCGAATGCAGCTCTACATAGGGTCGAGACGACGTGTTTCGCGCTCACCGAAGGAGAACGAGACCGCCGCCGCGCGCTCCCGCGTCGAGGGGGTCTCGGGATCATGAGCGCGAGAGCCACGAGCGGGTCCACCGTGCGGCGGCTGCAGGAGCGGCTGCGCGCCAGCTACATCGAGGACCCGCAGGAGGCGATCACCTTGAAACGGGTCCTTGCCGTGAACACACCCGGCTCGGATGTCATGCACGGAAGCGTCGTCGCGACCTCACCCGAATATGACGACGTTGTCTGGCATTACGGAACCGACCGCAAGGTCGGCGGCCCGCACGACGCCCCCAACGCCGGCGAGATCCTCTGCGCCGCCCTCGCCGCCTGTATGGACAACATCATTCGGATGCTGGCCGACCACCTCGCGATCGACCTCGCCGATCTCCAGGTCGAGGTCACCGGCGACGTCGACGTTCGTGGCTGCATGGGGATCGACCCTGCAGTGCGCCCCGGCTTCCGTTGGCTCGCAGTCGACACGCGCCTGAGGCCCGCAGCCGGCACCGACGAGCGGCGGCTCGCAGCGCTCACAGCAAGCGCCCAGCGCCTCTGCGTGACGCTCGACACGCTGCGCCACGGCACCCCAGTCGAGGTTCGCTGGCAGACAGACACGCGCAACCAGTAGGGAGGCGAAGAGCTCCTCGACGCTCGTCATCCAGAACCTCACGCAGCTACACGCGGGCCTTGTCCCGGCCAGCTTCCGACGCTCATCTGCAATCCAACCCCAAGGAGGTCCCATGCCACTAATCAACGTCAAAGTCATCGAGGGCGTGTTCACGCCGGCACAGAAGACGCAAATCGCCGAGCGGCTCACCGATGCGATGGTCAGCATCGAGGGCGAGAACATGCGCCAAGTCACCTGGTGCGTGATCGAGGAGGTCAACAGCGGCGACTGGGCGATCGGCGGTCAATGCCTGACAACGGAGGCCGTGCACGCACTCGCGGCCGGAGTCCCCGCTACGGCATAAGACCAATCACCACGAGCAGACCCGGCGGCGTGCTGTCGCCGGGACTGCACTTGAAGGGGATCGCGAACCCGTGACCCAACGCAATCAACCGGTGGTCCGATGCCAGGTCAGGACTTCTACCTGCGGTCCCGTACGTGGTGCCCTGGGTCCGCCGGACGGGCCATCTGTACGAGATGGCCGATCCCAACGATGCAGGTGTCTCGCCCGCGCTTGGCCAGCACCTCCTTGTCGCCAAATGCCAGGCCGCCGGTTTGCCTCGCGGCAAAGGGGCCACCGATATCAGGAGGCGTGAGCTTCGCATTCCGCGCAAGGCGAGGTAGCAGCCGCGGTAAGGCTCCGGGGGTCGGATCATTCAGCCAGGAGTCGCTTCCACAGCGCCATGAGAGTGGCGGTAGCTTCGGTGCGGCGCCCCGGGGAGTCGGCACCGCCGCCGAATGTGTCGAGCAGGTAAGCGCGGTGGGTGGCCATTAGTAACAGCGCGAACTCGCGTGGGTTGGCCGGCGGGTGTGGCGAGCAGGCCGATCTGCTCGACGCCCGGTACGTCCGAGACCAGATGGTGGATCATCTTCGGCGTCTTGGTTTTGGCGTTTCTCTGGCTCAACGCCATCAGCGGGAGCGGCACGCCGTTCGTGGTCCCAGAGATATTCCCCGGACTGTTTGTCGCGGCGCTGCTTGACGAATAGCGTAAGGGCCGGTTCTCGAAAGCACGCTGACTGGCCCTAGGAAACCGGGGCAACGCGACGAACGCAACCGCAGGCGGCCGCTTCGCCGGTGCACCAGCCGCCCTGCGACACGGCTGCTTTGGTCGCCGGCCGACCCTCAAGCAGTCGTCAGTGGTTGGTCGCGGCTAGGGCTCGCGGCGGATGATCGTATCGACGCGGTCGATCGTCTTGTCAAAGGACAGCACCTCGCCAATGCCGGTCGCCTCGGCTTGGGCGACGAGGTAAGCCTCAGCGAAATCGAGGCTATCGGACTCATAGACCTCAAGCGCACGAAGCAAAGATGGCGCGTCGACGGTCTTGATCGACGGGAGCGCGATCGCGGCACGCATCAACTCCGCGACATTCTCGCGTGGGACTTCGTAGAACGACTCAAGCACGTACACACACTCGGCAAGAACGAGATCGGCCAGCAGCAACTCCTGGCCACTCGCGAGCGCGGCGGTTGCGCGAGCCGCCATCTCGGGCGGATCGCCGGTGAGGTGGCGGATCAGGACGTTGGTGTCAACGAAAGCGGTCAGTGCCGGTTCTCCGCCCGGCTCTGGCGCGTGTGGTGCAACACCACGTCCCACGCAGTGCCCCGCTTCGCTGCCGGGACGGGAACGCTCCCGGCCAGATCGAGCAGACTCGGAGTCTTGGCGATCACCGCTCGGGAACGCTCAACCCGGAACAGCACATGGTCGCCCTCATGCAGCTCAAGCGCATCACGAACCGTCTTCGGAATCGTGACCTGCCCTTTTGACGTCACTCTCGCTGTCGAATCCATAGCGCTCCTTACTCTCGGCAAGAAGTAAGGATAGTAGAGAACCTACGCGTGAAACCGGGCCTGCGGCAAGCGGCGACCGTCACCAACGACGAAATAGCTGTCGTACGGACGTTGACACTAGGCGCGAGTCGCGAACACGACGCATCGCGGACCGATCTGGGCCGCAATTACCCGTAGCTTGACGGCTTCAGTAATAGCGTCCCAAGGGAGATACGTCATGGACTGGAAGTTGGAGCTGGTGGCGATTCCGGTGAGCGATGTCGATCGCGCCAAGGCCTTCTACACAGAGCAGGCAGGCTTTCACGTAGACCACGATCACACGGTCAGCGAGGACATTCGCTTCGTGCAGCTGACTCCGCCCGGATCGGGGTGCTCGATCGCGCTCGGCAACGGGCTGACCGATGCCGCGCCCGGAAGCGTGCGCGGCATGCAGCTGACCGTCGCCAATGTCGATGAGGCGCGCGCGCAGCTCGTCGCCTGCGGCGTCGATACCTCAGAGATCGAGACCTTCCCGTGGGGGAGGTTCGTGTTCTTCAGCGACCCGGATGGCAACCGCTGGGCAGTGCAGGAAATTGCAGACTAGCTGCGCTGCGCTGATCGTCGGTCAAGCTAAAACAAGCACCGTCAGAGGGTCCGCAATCTGTCAGTCGGGCACAACCACGAGGTGTCGACGGTTGCTGAGCTGGTAGGACCGGAAGTGCTCATCGAGCGTGAAGACTGTCCGCAGGTCACGGGCTTCGGCGACGGCGACAAGGCTGGCGTCGGCGAAGTCCATCGGATGATCGCGATAGCGCTCCATCAGGTCAGCGCAGCGGAGCGAGAGGCTCGCATCGAGTTCAGCGAAGGTCAGCGTGTCGCGTTTAGTCATGGTCCAGAGTGCGGCCTTCCCCGGCCAGCCCGCAGCCTGACCCAGCAGGTAGATCGCCTCGGTGAACGCCGGCCAGGTCGTGAGGAGCGGGAGCTCGAGCTGTTCAAGCGTGCGGCGACAAATCTCGTGATCCGGCTCACCGGAGTCGATCAGCGCGATCAGCGGGCCGGCGTCGGTGAGCGTCAAGACTTGCGGCGGGTTGAGCTAAGCATCTCGGTGAATGCCGCTCCGGATCGTCTCGCTACGCCGCCGGTGGTGTGGACCGCGCCGATCACGTCTTCGAGCTGATCACGAGTCTTGAGCGTGTGATGGGCGCGTTCGGCGGCTGCAAGCCGCAGAAACTCAGACACTGACGAGCCTTCCTGCGCCGCAGCGCGTTTGACCAACTCGTCGAGTTCGGGATCTAAACGAACACTGCGCATGCGATGAACGTATCACAACCAGGTGACATCGTATTACGCCGATATGTTCATGCTAGCGCCCGCCGTAGCGAAGCACGAACGGCGTGATCTGCAGCCGCAGCTGCTCCCCAGTCATTGAGGGGATGTCGAACAGCGCGTCGCCGCCCTCGGTATGCACGACCAGTCGGGATCGGTTGCGCCAACGCCGGCCCTCAGGGACGTCAAGCGTCTCGATTGATTCCCACTCGAGACGGCCGATCATCTCCTCATCGGCCGGCTCATGCAGGAGGTCGAAGCCGTCAGGTGACAGGCGCAGATAGACCGGCGTCTTGGTCTCGATTCCGGCCACGCCGCCCATATGCAGGGCGTCGACCTCAAACATGTCGGCCGCCCGCAGCGAGCCGCCCCGGTCGGTCCGCTCGACCCCGTCGAACTCGGACGTCCGCGGGTCGACCGCAGCCGCCGGGCCGTCCCAGTCGAACTCATCCTCCGCCCACGGCTCTTCATCGTCCTTGCCGATTGGGTCCGTCGCAACGACCGCATCGGACTTCGATAGCGGGTCATCTGCGAATTCAAAGTCTTCCTCGCGCACCTCGCCGAGCACAGACTCCGGCGCGGTTCCGGGCGCCGGAGCGGCGAACTCAGGCTGCTCCCATTCAGCCGCAAATGCATCGGCGCGAGCCATCGACCTCGCTGGGGGCTCTGGCTCGGGTTCCGGTTCCGGCTCTGGCTCGGGTTCCGGTTCCGGTTCTGGTTCTGGCTCGGGTTCCGGCTCTGGCTCGGGTTCCGGTTCCGGTTCTGGTTCTGGCTCGGGCTCCGGCTCTGGCTCGGGTTCCGGTTCCGGTTCCGGCTCTGGCTCGGGTTCCGGTTCCGGCAAGGTTTCCAGCAAGGCTTCCGGCTCCGCCTCTGCTTCCGTCTCGGCGTCCACGTAGGCCGCCATCTCGAGTGCCGGATCCGGCGCGGGGTCGAGAACGAACTCGTCGTCTTCCTCTGGCTCGGCCGCTTCGACGACCGGCGCCGCTTCGACGACCGGCGCCGCTTCGACGACCGGCGCCGCGTCGACGACCGGCTCCGGCGTCGGGGCAGCAGGTCGTGAGCCGAGCGTCGCCAGTGCCGCGCCGTACGACGGCGCCTTCAGCAACTCCTGGGCGCGCGCCACGGCAGGGTGCGCGAGCGCATCCTGTACGGCGATATCAAGCCGGGACGCGGCCAGTTCGGCGAGGGCCCGTCGCCACTGCAGCCCGTCGGCGTTCTCAGCGGCGCGTTGGACCATGTCCTCGAGCCGCACCTCGTCAAGCGCGATCAGATCGGACTGAGCCGCGGCCGCCTCACGGTAAGACCGCCGTAGTCGCCCCAGCAACGCGTCGCGCCCTTCGGCGGCGAAGCTGGCTGCCAGCGTCTCGAGATCTTCCTCAGGGGTCATCACACGCTCTCCAACTGGCGCTTGAACGCCTCAAGGAAGGCGGCGCCGTGTACTGCGAACAGGATTCGGTGGTCGCAAGATAGTGCCACGGCGATCGTCTGCCCGGCGACAACGGTCCCATCACGAACAACCGGAGCCGACTGAACGCCGCCCACCGCCAGCGCGGCTGCCTGCGGCGCCATGATCAGTGGTGCGACTGTGGTGACGGCGTCGCCGGGAGGCAGCGACAGCGTGAAGGTGGCGCCGGTCTGCTCAGCCGACGCCAATTCACCAGCGCGGACACGTTCGCTGTAGTCGGCCAGCTCCGCCTCGAGCTCCGCGGCGGACTTGCTGTCGGCGTCGAACACCGTAGGGATCGCGTAGGTTCCTTCCTCGTCGGCGACGACGATCCCGATGTTCACCCGGCTGTAGGTCTCGTACTTCCCATCCCGGTAGGAGCCGTTTGCTCGCGGGACCGCGCGCAAAGCCACGGCAGCGGCTTGCACCACCAGCGCGTCAAGCGAGACTCCGCTCGCCAGCGCGCCGTCGACTGCGACAACAGCGGTCAGCTCAATGCTCGGCACGGTGGCACGGATCTCCGCGCTACGGCGCGCAACGGTCCGCTCGAACCGTTCGAGCTCACGTGTTATGACCTCTCCTTTGAGGCCGCTAGCAGCCACCCCGAGCTCGCTCATCCGCTCAATTTATCCGGAATGCGCCGAGGCGGACCGACCCCGCGCGCGCAACGCTACCCGTGGATCAGCCAGCCGTCCGCCGCGCGGGCGGCTTCCATCAGCGCCTCCGACATCGTCGGGTGGCCGTGGATGATCCGCGCGACCTCGGGATAACCACCCTCGAGCGTCTTCGCGTTGACCAGCTCCTGGATCAGGTCGGTCGCCTTTGCACCGACGATGTGACCGCCGAGCAGCTCGCCGTATTTCTTGTCGCCGATCAGCTTGACCATGCCGGTGCGATCGCCGTACACGGTGCCGGCGCCGACGGCGCCGTAGGGCACCTTGCCGACGACGACGTCATAGCCCTGCTCCTTCGCTTGCGCCTCTGTCAGCCCGAAGCTGGCCACGTTCGGCGAGCAGAAGGTCGCGCGGGGGATGTCGATATAGGAGATCGGGTGGGTGTGCAAGCCGGCTGCATCCTCAACTGCGATCACGCCCTCATCGCTGGCTTTGTGTGCGAGCGCCGGTCCCGGAACCAGGTCGCCGATCGCGTAGACGCCGGCGACGCTGGTACGCAGCGCCCCGTCGACTTCGATTAGTCCGCTGTCGGTCATCTTGATCCCGGCCTCCTCAAGGCCCAGACCCTCGATGTCCGGTCCGCGGCCGGCTGCGATCACAACCCACTCCGCCTCGCCCTTCGCATCGCCATAGCTGAAGGTCACGGACTTATCACCGCTGACGACATCGGAAACCGGAGTCGAGGTGAACACCTCAATCCCCTGCTTCTTAAACCCACGCTCGGCGATTTTCGAGATGTCGGCATCCTCGGACGGCAGCACCCGGTCAAGCATTTCGAACAGCTGCACCTGCACGCCAAGCCGGGCGTACGCGGAGGCGATCTCCGACCCGGACGCGCCGGAGCCGATCACCGCGAGCGTCTTCGGCAGCGTTTCAAGCGCCCACGCCTCCTCGGTGCCGATCACGCGGCCGGCGAACTCGGTGCCGGGGATCGGGCGCTTGACCGAGCCGGTGGCCAGCACGATTGTCTTCGCGGTGTAGGTCGTGCCGCCGACCTCGACGCCACCGGACACGAGCTTGCCGAACCCCTCGATGTACTCGATCTTGTTCTTCTTGAACAGGCCCGAGACACCGCCGGTAAGAGTTGACACGACCTTGTTGCGGCGCTCCATCACGGCCTTGAAGTCGATCTTCGGCGCCGCCACCGTGATCCCAAATTCGCCGGCCTCACGGATCTCCTGCGCGATGTCCGCGGTCCGCAAGACGGCCTTGGCGGGAATGCAGGCGACGTTCAGGCAGCGGCCGCCGACCGCGCCCTTCTCAACGACAAGGGTCTTGAAACCGAGCTGCGCAGCCCTGATCGCGGTCACGTAACCGCCGGGGCCGGAGCCGATCACGACGCAGTCATAGGTGGTATCTGGCACGGGGATAGACCTTACTCAAGCCCGGGGCTGTGGACGTTCCGGCATCTGCAACCGACTCAGCACCCGTACCAGCTTCCAGAACAGGTAGCCACCGCCGATGATGAAGATCGGAGGCACCAGGAACCCGAGCAGGTTGGAGGCTTCAAGGATTAGCAACGAGAAGAAGCAGATCACGATCGCCAGCAGGACCATGAAAGCGAGCACCGCCTGGTACCAGAGCCGCCAGATGCCGAGCGCGCAGAACCCCATCACGACCGAAAACAGCAGAACGCTGGGGTGAGGATGCTGGCCGAAGATCTTGGCCCCCGCCAGGTACAGCACGAGGTTGGCGACGCCCGAGCCCGCCGTGATGATGATCGCCACCCACAGCACCAGCGGATGCTCACCCGGTTGCAGTGGCTCGAGCGCGGCACGCGCGGCGGCGTTGCGCTCTTCACCACGCGCCTGGTAGCGCCGCAGGAACTCGTCGTTGGAGGGTCGCTCGCGCTGGCCGCGCTTACGGTTACGTTGCCCCAACGGTGACCTCCGACTTGAGCGCACGGGCGGCCTGTTCAGGATCATCGGCGTCGGCGATCGCACGCACAACGGCAAGGCGGGTCGCGCCGGCCGCGATCACGCCCGCGACGCTGTGCCGATCGATCCCACCGATTGCAAAGAACGGCACGCTCGCGTGTGTCGCCGCGTAGCTGACGAGCTCGCAGCCGACCGCCGGACGACCGGGCTTCGTCGGCGTTGCGTACACAGGCCCAACCCCTATGTAGTCGATGGTGTCTGACCGGACACCATCGACATCTTGCGGCGTGTGAGTGGACAGACCGAGGATCCGATGCGGACCGATCTTCCCGCGCGCGTGCTCGACCTCACCATCCTCCTGGCCGATGTGCACACCGTCGGCATCAGCTTGCAGCGCCAGGTCGGGGCGGTCGTTGATCAGGAATAGGGCGTCGTGCTCGGCGGTCAGCGACTTGAAGCGATCGGCGGCTTCAAGGACCTGGGCGTCTTCAGCGTCCTTCATCCGCAGTTGGACGATGTCGACGCCGCCGCGCAGTGCCGACTCGAGCCGCTCATCCTCGATCGCGTCGCACACCAGGTAGAGCCTGGCGTCGAGCAGGCGGGCGTGGCGAGAAGAGGGCATCGCCCCTCAGTCTGCCACTAGCTACCGTTTCAAGGGCCTGTGCGCTCTTCTACGGATGTGGTGATCATCGGAGCCGGTGTGATCGGGCTCGCAGTTGGCTGGCGAGCACTTGACCACGGACTCAGCGTGGTGATCGTCGACCGCGGTGCGCCCGGGCAGGAGACCTCGCGCGTTGCCGCCGGAATGATCGCGCCGGTTAGTGAGGCGTCGCCGAGCGAGCCGGAGTTGCTCGCACTCGGGCAGGCCAGTGCCGCGCTCTACCCACGGTTCGTCGACCGGCTTCAGTACACCGCCGGTTTTGACGTCGGCTACCGCGCGTACGGGACGCTGTTCGTCGCGCGTGACGATGACGAGCGCGGCGTGTTGGAGCGCGAGCTGGCATTCCGCAGGCAGTTGGGATTGCCGGTTAGGCGGCTCCTGGCGAGTGAGGCCCGTGCGATCGAACCGGCGCTGGCGCCGACCCTGCGTCTGGCGCTGTCGATCGAGGACGACCATGCGATCGATCCACGTGCGCTGACTGGTGCGCTGCTGGCAGCGTTTGAGCGGGCGGGTGGCGAGGTGTTGACGGGGGCCGCTGCGGCATCGGTCAGCATCGCCGGCGATCGGGTCGCCGGTGTTGAGCTTGCCGGCGGCACTGCCCTGCGTACCGAGCAGGTGGTGATCGCGGCCGGTCCGTGGTCCGGCGACGGCTTTGGCCTACCGGAGGAGGCGCAGGTACCGCTGCGGCCGGTCAAGGGCCAGATCCTTGCTTTGCGTGACCCGGCCGGCCCGGGGATGCTCGAGCACGTACTCCGGATGCAGCCGGGGTATTTGGTGCCGCGCGGCGATGGCCGCTACGTGCTCGGCGCGACGCTCGAGGAGCGCGGGTTCGATCAGAGCGCTACTGCCGGCGCCGTCTTTGAGCTGCTGCGTGACGCCACTGAGCTCGTGCCCGGCGTCAGCGAATGGGTGATCGACGAACTGATGGTCGGCACGCGACCGGGTACCCCGGACAACCTGCCGATCCTTGGACCTTCGCCGATGCTGGGTGGGCTGCACTGGGCGACCGGCCACCACCGTCACGGAATCATGCTCACCCCGCTAACCGCCGACCTAATCGTCGCCGGCCTCACCAACCAAGCTCTCCCCGAGCTCGCCGCCCCCGTCGCACCGGGGCGCTTCAATCGGGAAACGGTGTCAGTGTGATCATTTACTTGAACGGCGAGGAACGAACCCTCGACCCTGCCACCAGCGTCTCCTCTTTGCTGGCGGAACTCGCGCCAGCCCGCCAGCAAAGAGGGGTCGCGGTGGCGATCAACGCGGCGGTCGTTCCGAAGTCCGAATGGGAAACCACCACGCTCCAACCCAGCGACCGGGTCGAAGTGCTCGTTGCGGTGCAGGGCGGATGAGCGAGCTCGTCATTGCTGGCCGCCCCTTTGGCTCACGACTGATCCTTGGCACCGGCGGTTTCGACAACCACGAACTGCTCGGCGCCGCGCTGCGCGCGGCGGAGACCGAGCTGTGCACCGTCGCGCTGCGCCGGCTTGATCCAGAGTCGTCCGGCTCGATTCTCGAGGTGCTTGACGCTGCCGGCGTTCAAGTGCTGCCGAACACGGCAGGCTGCTTCACCGCCCGTGATGCGGTCGCCACGGCACGGCTCGCCCGCGAGGCGTTCTCGACCGACTGGATCAAACTCGAGGTGATCGGCGACGACCACACGCTGCTGCCCGACGCTGTTGAGCTGCTGGCGGCGGCCGAGATGTTGGTCGATGACGGTTTCGTTGTCCTCCCCTACACGACCGATGACCCGGTGCTGGCGCGCCGTTTGGAACAAGTGGGATGCGCGGCGGTGATGCCGCTCGGCTCGCCGATCGGCAGCGGAATGGGGATCTGCAACCCGTACAACATCTCGCTGATCGTCGAGCAGTCCGGGGTGCCGGTTGTGCTTGACGCCGGGGTCGGTACAGCGTCGGACGCGGCGTTGGCGCTTGAGCTCGGCTGCGACGCGGTGCTGTGCGCCTCCGCGATCTCCCGGGCTCACGACCCTGTGGCGATGGCGACCGCAATCAAGCTCGCGGTCCAGGCCGGTCGGCTGGCCGCCGGCGCCGGGCGGATTCCGCAGCGGCGCTATGCGCGAGCATCGACGTCGGAGGCGGGGATGCCGGAGTTGACCCCGTGAGTGCGAGTGAAGTCGAACCGCGGGAGCGCACAGCGGATCAGTTGATCGACGCCTGGGAGAGCGCCTGGTCGACGAAGGACGGTGAGGCGTTCCGCGAGATCTGCAGCCAGCGCCTGCACTACGAGGATCCGGTTGTCAGCGAGCCGCTCGAGGGTCCGGAGGCGCTGATCGCCCACGCCGAGCGGCTGTGGTCCGCCTTCCCCGATGCTCGGCTGCAGAGACTCGGCAGGCGGCTTGCCGACGGCCACTTCATCGCCGCCCCCAGCAAGCTGCTTGCGACGCACCGGGAGCCGCTGCCAAACCTGCCCGCCACCGGCAAGTTCATCGTCCTCCCGTGCATCTTCTACTGCGAGGTTGAGCATGGCAAGCTGCTGCGCGTCCGCACCTTCTTCGACCTCTACGACGCTGGGCTGCAGCTCGGCATCTTGCCGCCGCGTGGTTCGCTGTCGGAGAAGGCGCTGCTGATGTTGCGGGGCTTCGGGATCCGCCCAACCCGCTAGCCGTCCTGTGCAACGTTTGCCGCATATGGCGGCAAACGTTGCACAGCATGCGCGATCATCCTCACGGCATGGACATCGCGATTCTGATCTTCGACAAGATCACCGCGCTTGACGCCGTTGGGCCCTATGAGGTGCTCTCACGTCTACCCGGCGCGACGGTGACATTTGTCGCCGCCGAGCCGGGCCAGTACCGCACCGAGAACGGGATGCTTGCGCTGACGGCCGATCGCGCGTTCGCTGAGATGCCCCGCCAGGACGTGATCGTGGTCCCGGGTGGCTTTGGTACGCGCGCGCTGCTGCGCGACGAACCGACGCTCAATTGGATCCGTGAGGCGAACCATCGCACGATGGTCACGGCGTCGGTCTGCACGGGGTCGTTGTTGCTCGGCGCCGCCGGTCTGCTGCACGGTCGCAAGGCAACCACGCACTGGCTGCTGCTTGACAAGCTGCGGGAGTTCGGCGCTGAGCCCGTCTCTGAGCGGATCGTCGAGGACGGGAAGCTGCTGATGGCCGCCGGCGTCTCCGCCGGGATAGATATGGCGCTGGCGCTTGCCGCTCGCCTGGCCGGCCAACAGGTGGCGGAGGCGATCCAGCTGGGGATCGAATACGACCCGCAGCCACCGTTCAAGTGTGGTTCGACGAAGACGGCGCGCCCGGAGATCGTCGAGCTCGTGCGTGCTCGCTCGGATCAGTTCGCCTAGGTTCCGGCGTTGCTCCTCGTTGCGCTGATCGTGGTTGCGGCCACGACCGTCGGGATCGTCGCCGACCACAGGACCGCCGCCGCGCCCGTCGCGGCGCGGCGGGCGCTGGCGTTGATGTTGTGGGTACTGATCCCGTTCGTCTCCTACGTCAACTTCGCGCATCTGCAGCTGTCGCTCGGCGCCGGGGTCGGGCTGCTGCTTGGCTACATCGGCCTGGGGATCGCCGGATCGCTCGCGTGGTCACTTGGCAAACGGATCGGGATGGCGCGCTCGGCGCTCGGCGGGCTGATCTGCACGGTGATCCTCGCCAACACCGGCTACCTCGGTCTGCCGATGGCGATCGCCTTGCTCGGCACCCACGCACTGCCGCACGCGGTCGCTTGGGATCAGGTGATCTCCGGACCGATGGTGTTCACCGCCGGGTTTGCGGTCGGCGCGGCGTTCGGTACCGGTGAGCGCGCCGGCGCGGGGATTGGCGAGCGGCTGAAGTTGTTCCTGACCCGCAACCCGCCGCTGTGGGGCGCGGTTGCGGGCCTGCTCGTCCCCGCCGGCTGGGCTCCGAACCCACTGCCCTACGTCTCGCGACAGGTGATCGAGGCGATGCTGGTACTGGGGTTCTTCGCGGTAGGGGTCTACCTCTCATCGGAACGGCGGGAGGAGCACGCACCGCTGTTCCAGCGCCCTGACCGCGTGGTCGCGATCTCGCTCGTCTGCCGCTTCCTCGTCAATCCGGCGCTGCTGGGCGCCGTCGCCCTACTCGGCGTCGGGATCCCCAGCGCCTACTTCCTACAGGCCGCGATGCCATGCGGGATCAACGGCCTGATCGTCGGCCACGCGTTTGGGCTTGACCAGCGCCTGATCGCGACCTCGATCATGTGGAGCACGCTGCTCGTCGTCGCAGTGGGAGTGATCGTCCAGCTCGTCTGAGGGCGCTGGCGCGAGACCGGCTAGGCGCCGCGGTAGCGCAACCCGTCAAGCGTCACCGACAACAGGCGCTGGAACTGCTCGGGCTCGAGGTTCGGGATCTTCGCGATCCCCATCACCATCTGGAACGCCTCGGCGATTCCGACGTCGGTGCGCATCGCGCCGGCCTTCTGTGCTCGCTCGATCAGCAGCGAGCCGGCGTCGAAGATCGAACTGCGGCAGCAGGAGAACAGCTTCGTGTCCTTGCCGAGGTACTCGACAAGCTCGCCGGCCAGCGCCTGCTTGGTCACCATGTAGCCGGCCAACTCGCGTAGCCAGGTCGACACGGCCTCCCACTCGGGCAGCTTGACCAGCTCGTAAGCGGAGCTCGAGACCCGCTCGACCTCGCCGACATAAACGGCTTCGAGCAGTGCCTGGCGCGTCGGGAAGTGGCGGTAGAGCGTGCCGATCCCAACCCCGGCTCTGCGTGCGATGTCCTCAAGCGAGGTGGAGGCGCCGCGTTCGGCGAACGCCTCACGCGCGGCGGTCAGCACCTTGTCGTAGTTGCGCCGCGCGTCGGCCCGCATCGGGCGCTGCAGTTCAGGCAACTCGGCGTGCAATTCGGTGGTGCTCACAACTTTTCTCCAAACCCCTTGACAAAGCGGAGGGTGCCTCCGCTATAGTTCAACCGGAGGCAGCCTCCAGTTATATCGGAGGCGCCCTCCAGTTTACCACCCTTCACGTTGGGACACAGCCAATGAGCACCATCACTCAATCTCTCTCCTCATCAACCCCGACCACCGCCGCCGGTATCGAGCGACGTCGCTGGCTCGGACTGGCAGTCGTTTGCATGGCACAGCTGATGATCGTCCTCGACGTCAGCATCGTCAACGTTGCACTGCCCTCGATCCAGCGCGACCTGCACATCGCCCAGGGCGACCTGACCTGGATCGTCAACGCCTTTTTGATCACCTTCGGCAGCTTCCTGCTGCTGGCCGGACGGCTCGGCGATCTGGCCGGACGCAAGCGCGTGTTCCTGTTCGGGATCTCGCTGTTCACGTTCGCCTCGCTGCTGTGCGGGATCGCCCCAAGCGCCGGCCTGCTGATCGGCGCGCGCTTCCTCCAGGGCATCGGTGCGGCGATGCAGGCCTCGGTGATCTTGGCGATCATCGTCACCGAGTTCCCCGAGCCGGCCGATCGCGCCAAGGCGATGTCGGCCTACGTATTCACCGCCGTCGCGGGTGGGTCGATCGGCCTGCTGCTTGGTGGTGTCCTGACTCAGGCGCTCAGCTGGCACTGGATCTTCTTCGTCAACTTGCCGATCGGCGTGATCACGTTCCTGTTCGCGCGGGTGCTGCTTTCCTCCGACAGGGGCGCCGGTCTGACCGGCGGCATCGACTGGCTCGGCTCGGTCCTGATCACCGGTTCGGTCGCGACGGCCGTCTACGGAATCGTCCAGGTCACCGCCCACGGTTGGGGTTCAACCGCGGTGCTGGTGCCGCTGGCACTCGCCGCCGCGCTGCTGGCCGGCTTCATCACGCTTGAGGCACGGATCGAGAACCCGATCATGCCGCTGAGGGTGTTCGCGGTCCGCGGGCTTGCCGGATCGAGCATCGTGCGCGGGTTCATCATGACCGGGATGTACTCGACGTTCTTCCTGGGAACGCTGTACCTCGAGCATGTCCGCCACTTCGGCGCGCTTGACACAGGGCTCGCGTTCCTGCCGTGGACGCTGACGGTGGCCGTCCTCAGCCGCGGGATCACCGCCTGGATGGTCCGCACCTTCGGTCCGCTCAAGGTCCTGTTGTTCGGGATGGCGACGGTGATCGTCGGTCTCACGTTGCTGCACAGCGCGGGCACGACTACACCGTTCTTCCCGACTGTGTTCTTTGGCTTCATGCTGATGGGCCTGGGAATCGGCAGCTCGTTCCTGCCACTGCTGACGATCGCAATGGAAAACGTGCCGACGGCTGACGCCGGCCTCGCCTCAGGGATCTCCAACGTCGCCCAGCAGGTCTCGGGCGCGCTCGGGCTGGCTGTGCTCGGAACGATCGCCTCAAGCCACACCAAGTCACTGATGGCAGCGCACGTGGGGGCGGTCCCGGCGCTGGTCGGCGGCTTCCATGTGGCTTTCCTGTTTGCGATCGGCAGCGTCGCAATCGGCATCGTCGTCGCGATCGTCGTGCTCGGCCGCGTCCGCGGCGGGCAAGAAGAAGTAGAGCCTGTACTGGCCTCAATCGAAGAAGAGGAGGTGGTTGCAATTGCAGCCTGAAAGCATCACTCCAATCCGGCGTTTCTCAGTAATGGTTGGACAGGGTCACTTCGGCCTGGTCCAGCACTCGCAGCGGAGCGTCGCTATGTCAGCAGCGACCGCCGTACCGGCATGGGAACCCGCGCTACTCGTAGCGCGGGACGCCCGTAAGGCGGCACTAGACTCTCCTCCTTGTCAGCGCGCCCGACAGATTTCCTTACCGGCGAGGAGCTCTCGCCGGCGCAGCTCGCGGCCCTCATTGACCGCGCAGCTGAGCTGAAGGCGAAGCCGCTCGCCTCCCAAGTCCTTGCGGGTCGGTCGGTCGCTCTGATCTTCGAGCGGCCGTCGACCCGGACGCGGGTCTCGTTTGAGGTCGGGGTTCACGAGCTCGGCGGCCATCCGCTGATCCTGCGCCCCGAGGAGATGCAGCTCTCGCGCGGGGAGTCGGTCCGCGACACGGCTTACATCCTCTCCCGGCACGTCGCCGCGATCGGGATCCGTACCGGCTCCGATGCGCTCGTCGCCGAGCTGGCCGAGCACGCCTCTGTGCCGGTGATCAACATGCTGACCGCCGATCACCACCCGTGCCAGGCGCTGGCCGATTTGCAGACGATGAAGGAGGAGTTCGGCCACCTTGAGGGGCTTAAGCTGGCGTACGTCGGCGACGGCAACAACGTCGCCCGCTCGCTGGCGATCGTCGGCGCGCTGGCGGGTCTCGAGGTTGCGGTGGCGGCGCCCGATGGCTTTCAGCTTGAGCCCGTCGCCGGGGCGCAGTTGACCGATGACCCCTACGTTGCGGTGAAGGGCGCAAACGTTGTCTACACCGACGTCTGGGTTTCGATGAACGACGCCCCGGAGACGGCGCAGGCGCGCCGTCAGGCGCTCGCTCCCTACCGGATCGATGACGCCCTGCTGGCCGCCGCCGCCCCTGGCGCGATCGCCCTGCACTGTCTCCCCGCGCACCCCGGCGAGGAGATCACCGACGCGGTTCTGTACGGCGAGCGCCAACGGATCTGGGATCAGGGCGAGAACCGCCGGCACGCGCAGAAGGCGCTGCTCGAGCTGCTGACAGGCGGCTAACGGGGAGCTAGTGAAGCGTTAGCGAAGGGTTTACGCGGGGTAGCTGCGGTCCGCTACGCTACCCCACCGAGGAGCAGGATTTGACGGATTTGACTCAAGCAGTGGCGGCGCCGGTGGACGAGTTGGTCCCAGGCTTACCGCTCGACGATTACAAGCACTTGACCGTTGCCCGGGTGCTGCCGCGTCTGGCGCAGATGAGCCCGTCGCAACTGCGTCGCGTACTCGACTTCGAGCGTCATCACGGAAACCGCAAGCCGGTCCTTGACGCGATCGAACAGGCGCTGACGGCGTAGCGCGCTGGGCCTGTACTGGTCCGGTCAGACCAGTACAGGAACCACGTCCGTCTACCCTTGCCCGGATGGACACGACGCCCGTTGCGGCAGCCAAACCACGCCGCGGCGACGAGCTCTTGCTGGGCATCGACTCGCTTGCCCACGGCGGTGCCGGCGTCGCCCGCAGCGACGGCTTCGTCGTGTTCGTCGCGGGGGCGATTCCCGGCGACACCGTGAAGGCGATCGTCGGCAAAACGAATCGCAACTACGCGGAGGCGCGGGTCGCTGAGATCGTCACCCCGAGCCCGGAGCGGATCCCGGCGATCGCCGATCACCCGGGGGCGCCGTGGCAGGTGATCCCCTACGAGCGCCAGCTCGAGATCAAGGCGGCGCAGGTCGAGGATGCCCTGCGGCGGATTGGCCGCCTTGACGGATTTTCGATCGAGCCGATCGTGGCCGCCGAGCAGCAGTGGCGCTATCGCAACAAGCTGGAGTACTCGTTCGGGCTACAGGACGGTCAGCTTATCTGCGGCTTTCACGCGCCCGGGCACTGGGAAGAGATCGTCGGCCTGAGCGACTGCATGCTTGCCTCCGAGCGGGGCAATCAGGCGCGTGAGGAGGTGCTGGGGTTCTGTCGTGCGGCTGGGATGACCGCCTATGACCGGCGCAGCAACACCGGGTTTCTGCGCAACTTGGTTGTCCGCGAGGGGCGCCGCAGTAATCAGATTCAGGTGCGGCTCGTGACGAGTAAGGGGCACATCGAGCGGGAGCAGTTGATCGCGGCGGTGCCGAGCGCCGACACGCTGATCTGGACCCGCACAGACGCCGTCGCCGAGACCACCACCGGCGGCATCACCGAGACGATCAGCGGCCCCGAGCAGCTGTCCGAATCGTTGGGTGGGCTCGATCTGAAAATCTCGCCGGAGGCGTTCTTTCAGACGAACACGGAGATGGCCGAGCGGCTATATGCGCTGGCTATGGAGTACGCCGAGCTGACCGGTTACGAGCGGGTCTACGACCTGTTCTGCGGGATCGGCACGATTGGGATGCTGATGTCGTCGAAGGCCGCTGAGGTGTGGGGTCTGGAGATCGTCGAGGCGGCGATCGCCGACGCGATCAACGGCGCCGCCGCCAACCAGGTGACGAACGCCCACTTCTTCGCCGCTGATGTGCGCGTGGCTCTGCGGGAGTTGGTTGAGAAGGCCGGCAAACCACACGTGCTGGTCGTCGATCCCCCGCGAGCGGGCCTTTCGCAGAAGATCGTCCGTCGGATCATCGAGACCGAGCCGCGCCGGCTGGTCTACGTCTCCTGCAACCCGACGACACTCGCGCCGAATGCAGCGCAGTTGGTCGA
>Ga0302314_10001966_pt1 | contig 38411 bp, 37 predicted proteins | sample III_Palsa_N2_3_FD_200533 | JGI IMG/M metagenome (GOLD analysis project Ga0302314, IMG submission 200533) | Peat permafrost microbial communities from Stordalen Mire near Abisko, Sweden - III_Palsa_N2_3 | ecosystem: Environmental > Terrestrial > Soil > Palsa > Peat permafrost | place: Sweden...
TTGGAAGAACAAGAGCTTACGACGACATTGAAATATCCGCAGTCAATGTGGGATTTTCATGGTCGTCAGTTGTGACCTTACATCCCAGGGAAGCCGCCCTTGCCGCGCCTCTGCATCTCCTCCATCTGGCGCATCATCTTCTTCGAGCCGCCGCCCTTCATCATTTTCATCATCTTCTGCATCTGCGCGAACTGCTTCATCAGCTGGTTCACGTCGACGATCTTGACCCCGGCGCCGCTGGCGATCCGCTGCCGCCGGCTGCCGTTGATCAGCTCGGGCTTGCGGCGCTCCTGGAAGGTCATCGACTTGATGATGGCCTCGGTGCGCGCCATCTGCGCTTCGGCGCCGTCGCCCAGCTGCACGCCGCTCATTCCCGGGATCATGCCTACGATGCTTTGCATTGAGCCCATCTTCTTCACCGCCTGCAGCTGCGAGAGGAAATCCTCCAGATTGAAGTCGGCCTTCCGCATCTTCTCGGCCATCCGCTCGGCCTCCTTCTCGTCGATCGACTCCTGGGCCTTCTCGACCAGGGAGACGACGTCGCCCATCCCGAGGATGCGGGAGGCGAGCCGGTCGGGGTAGAAGGTGTCGAAGTCCTCGGTCTTCTCGCCGGTGCCGACGAACTTGATCGGGACGCCGGTGATCGACTTGATCGAGAGGGCGGCGCCGCCCCGGGCGTCGCCGTCCATCTTCGTGAGCACGAGGCCGGTGAGCTGGAGGGCCTCATGGAACGCCTTGGCGACGTTCACGGCCTCCTGGCCGAGGGCGCCGTCGGCCACCAGGAGCACCTCGTCCGGGCGCACGGCGGCGCCGAGGCGCTTGGCCTCGTCGATGAGCCCCGTGTCGATCTGGAGGCGTCCGGCGGTGTCAAAGATGATCGCGTCGGCGCCCTGCGCCACCGCGGCCGCCAGCCCGGCCCTGCCGATGGCGGGCACGTCCGGCGAGGCGCGGTCGCTGTAGAAGCCCAGCTCCTCCTGCCGGGCCAGGATCTCCAGCTGGTCGATGGCCGCCGGCCGGTAGATGTCGCCCGCGACCAGGAACGGCTTGTAGCCCTTCTTCTTCAGCAGCCGGCCAAGCTTCGCAGCCGAGGTCGTCTTGCCGGAGCCGTGGAGGCCGACCATCATGACCTTGAGCGGGCGGGCTGAGCTCAGCTCGGTCGAGCCCTCGCCGAGCAGGCGGACCAGCTCGTCGTGGATGATCTTCACGATCTGCTGGCCGGGCGTGACGCCCTTCAGGACCTCCTGCCCGGCGCACTGGGCCTGGACCCGCTCCGTGAATTCGCGGGCGACCTTGAAGTGGACATCGGCGGCCAGGAGCGCGGTCCGGACCTCGGCCAGCGCGGTGGCCATGTTTTCCTCGGACAGCCGGCCGACGCCGCGCAGGCTGCGCAGCGCGGAGGACAGTTTCTCGGTCAGGGATTCGAACATGCGAACCCATCCGATGCCCCATCCCGCCCGGGGACGCAACTCCGGGAATCGCTTTTGGGATGGCTTATCCGGCGTCATCCATGCGACAGTCGGGGCCCTCATGAACCCGGTCCTAAAGCTCCTTACCGAAGGCGGATACCTCACCACGGCGCAGATGGCGCAGGTGGCCGGCGTGTCCGAAGCCGAGGTAACGGCCCACCTGGACCAGTTGAAGCGGGACGGAGTCTTCCTCGGGTGGCGGCCGGTCCTGGACCTTTCCCGGGAATCGGCCGGCGCCGTCCGGGCCGTGATCGAGGTCAAGATGACCCCGGAGCGGGGCGGCGGCTTCAACCGCCTGGCCGAGCGCCTGAGCAAGTTTGACGAGGTGGAGTCCTGCTACCTCATGTCCGGTTCCTACGACCTCCTGATCTTCGTGAACGGCCCGAGCCTCCAGAAGGTGGCCGCGTTCGTGTCGGAAAAGCTGTCCACCCTGGAAGGCGTCCTGTCCACCAGCACCCACTTCATGCTCCGCTCCTACAAGGAGGGTTCGTTCCTGATCGGCGCGCCCGCCTCCGAGGCGGACCGGCTCAAGGTCTCGCCATGAAGCGCTTCATCGCCCGGCACGTCGCGACGTTGCCCAAGTCCGGCATCCGCGACTTCTTCGAGATTGTCTCGAAGATGAAGGACGTGATCTCGCTCGGCATCGGCGAGCCGGACTTCGACACCCCCTGGCACATCCGCGAGGCCGCGATCTACGCCCTCGAGAAGGGCAAGACCCACTACACCTCGAACCTGGGCCTCCTCGAACTGCGCCGGGCGATCTCGACCTACGTCGAGGCCCACTACGGCGCGGGCTACCGGCCCGAGGACGAGATCCTGGTGACGGTCGGGGTGTCCGAGGCGATCGACCTGGCGCTCCGCGCCCTCATCAACCCGGGCGACAAGGTCCTCTACCACGAGCCCTGCTACGTCTCGTACCACCCGAGCGTGGCGCTGGCCCACGGCATTGCCATCCCGGTGCCAACACGCGCCGCCGACGGCTTCGCGCTCAACGCCGAGGACCTGGAGAAGGCCTGGCAGCCCGGCTGCAAGGTCCTGATGGTCAATTTGCCCTGCAACCCCACCGGGGGCACCTGCGACCGGGCGCGCCTCGAGAAGATCGCCCGCTTCGCGGTCGAGAAGGACCTCATTGTCCTCAGCGACGAGATCTATTCCGAACTGGTCTATGAAGGCGCGCATACGAGCATCACGGCCTTCCCGGGGATGAAGGAGCGCACCATCTTCCTCCACGGCTTCTCCAAGGCCTTTGCCATGACGGGATTCCGGATCGGCTATGCCTGCGGGCCCGTCGAGCTCATCGACGCGATGATGAGGGTCCACCAGTACTCGATGCTCTGCGCCCCGATCCTTTCCCAGGAAGCGGCCCTGGAAGCCCTGAACCACGGCGAGGACGGCGTGAAGGCGATGCGCGAGCAGTACCACCGCCGCCGCGACCTGGTGGTCGGCCGCCTGAACGCCGCCGGCCTCACCTGCCATTCGCCGGCCGGCGCCTTCTACGTTTTCCCGAGCGTCGCCGCCACCGGGCTCAGCGACCGCGACTTCGCCTACGGGCTCCTCGACGCCCAGAAGGTGGCGGTCGTCCCCGGCGGCGCCTTCGGCCCCAGCGGCGGCGGCTTCGTGCGGGCGAGCTACGCCACCGGCTACGACCAATTGGTGGAGGCCTGCGACCGGATCGAACGGTTCGTGAACACCGCGAACCCATGTTCCGCTCCGTCGTCATCGTAGGCCGGCCGAACGTCGGGAAGAGCCGCCTCTTCAACCGGCTGACGCGCTCCCGGATCTCCATCGTCCACGACCAGCCGGGCGTGACGCGGGACGTGATCTCGGCCGAGGTGAAGGACGGTGGCTACACCCTGATGGACACCGGCGGCCTGGGGCTCAAGGAGGGGGAGACCTCGACCGCCGCGATCATCGCGGCCTCCGAGAAGCAGGTCGGCTTCGCCATCGACACCGCCTCGGTGATCGTCTTCGTGATCGACGGGCTCGACAACGTCACCGCGCTCGACGACCGGATCGCCCAGCGGCTGCGGACGGCGAAGAAGCCCGTGATCCTGGTGGTCAACAAGGCGGACTTTGGGGACGAGAAGGCCGACCACGAGGGCGTGGCCCGGCTCGGCCTCGGCCAGCCGATCTTTGTCTCGGCCGAGCACGGCCGCGGCGAGGGCCAACTGCGCGAGGCGATCCTGGAGCACCTCGGCCCCGGCCCCGAGGCCGCCCCCGAAGAGAAGCCGCACCAGAAGCGCCCGCCCGGGCCGATCTGCATCTGCTTCATCGGCCGGCCCAACGTCGGCAAGTCCTCGCTCGCCAACCGCCTGCTGCGGAGCGACCGCCTGATCGTCAACAACGTCGCCGGCACCACCCGCGACGCGGTCGAGCTGCCCTTCGAGTTCAAGGGCCGGGACAAGAAGATGCACCCGTTCCGGCTGATCGACACGGCCGGGATCAAGCAGGCGACGAAGCTCGCCTCCTCGGTGGAGTACTTTGCCCGGCTGCGCTCGCTCGAGGCCATGCAGCGGGCCGACGTGGTCTTCCTGGTGCTGGACGCCGTTGACGGCGTCGGCTCGCTCGACAAGGCGATCGCCGGCGAGGCCGTCAAGGACCGCAAGCCGATCGCCCTGATCGTCAACAAGTGGGACCTGGTGCACGCCGCCTTCAAGCGGGACGGCGGCATCGGGGCGTCGAAGAGCGAGCGCGAGTACCGCGAGAAGTACGAGAAGGAGCTCTTCCAGCGGCTGTTCTTCACCCCGGGCGCCCCGCTGATCTTCGTCTCGGCCATGACGGGCCACGAGGTGGACCGCATGCTGAATGCCGCGGTGCAGCTGCACCGCACCCTGGACAAGAAGCTGCCGACCGCGCGGCTCAACGAGACGCTCGCCTTCCTCACCCAGCGGACCCCGCCGCCCGCGATCGGCGCCCGCCGCTTCAAGGTCTATTACGCCACGCAGACGGGCAACCGACCCTTCCGGATCAAGCTCTTCTGCAACCGCGAGGAGTCGCTCTCGGAGTCCTACCGCCGGTACCTCGAGGCCGGCCTCGTGAAGGAGTTCGAGCTGCAGGGCTGCCCGATCGAGTTCGAACTCGTCGGCAAGCCGCGCGGCGCCGAGGTGGACCGCAGCAACTGGAAGCACTAGCCCCATGGCGGGACCGCTGCGCCTCGTCTTCATGGGTTCGGACGCGGTGGCGCTCCCGCTGCTCGACTGGCTCGCCGGCGGCGGGCGCGACGTGGCGCACCTGACCGGCGTGTTCACCGGCATCGACCGGCCGTCCGGCCGCGGCCAGGCGGTGCGGCCGAACCCGGTCAAGGCCTGGACCGCGGGGCGCGAGCTGCCCGTCCTCCAGCCGGAGAAACTGGACCCGGCGGCCCAGGCCGCGATGCGCGGCCTGGAGCCCGACCTCGTCCTCGTGGTCGCCTACGGCCGGATCCTCCGCGACGACTTCATCGCCATTCCCCGGCTCGGCACCCTCAACCTGCATGCCTCGCTGCTGCCGCGGTACCGCGGGGCGTCGCCGATCCAGACCGCCGTGGCGGAGGGCGAAGCCGAGACGGCGATGACCCTCATGCGGATCGTGCGCGAGCTCGATGCGGGGCCGGTGGCCGACCTCGAGCGGGTGCCGATCGGTCCGCGGGACACGGCGGCCAAGGTCGAGCTCGCCCTGGCGCAGGCGGCGATTCCGCTCCTCGCCCGCGCGCTGCCCCGGCTCGCCGCCGGCGAACTGGTTTTTCATCCCCAGGAGGCGGGGCGGGCGACTTTCTGCCGCCGGCTGGAGAAGGCCGACGGAGTCCTCGACTTCGCGGCCCCGGCCCGGCGCCTGGCGGCGCGGGTCAACGGCCTTCATCCGTGGCCGTCGGTGACCCTGGAACTCGCCGGCGTGGCGGTGAAACTGGGCCAGGCGGACACGGTTTCGTCCCCGGTTCCTGGCGCCCCCGGGACCGTGGCCGGCGCCGATGCCGAGGGCGTCCTGGTCGCAACCGGGGAGGGGACCCTGCGGCTGCGGCGGCTCCAGCGCCCGGGCGGCCGGATGCTGCCGGCGCCCGAATTCCTGCGGGGGTTCCCCCTGCCGGCGGGTACCCGGCTGCCTTCGCTGCCGATGCCGCTGCTGGCGGCGACGGCCCCCTTCGGCCGGTAGTCCCGCGGCACATGCCGCTTGTTTTCGGGGGGCCTTTGGCCCAGCGTCTCCACCGATGCCTTGCTGGTCCGCCCTCCACCGCTTCTGGCCCGGCTGCGCCGTGCTCGCGCTCGCCGCGGCGACTCCGGCGCCGCTGGCCGCCCAGAACGATGCGGCGGACATGCGGGAGGACCTCCGTGGCCTTACCCAGCACGTCAACGACCTTTCGCTCCGGCTGGAGCAGCTGGAGCACGACAACGCCGTCCTCCGGTCCAAGGTGGCCGCCGCCGAGGGCGGCCATGATGTCGTCTCGACCGCGCAGCTGAACGGCGCCGTGGCGGAGCTCAATGCCGCGATCAAGTCCGCCGTCGCCGAATCGCGCACGGAAATCCTGGCGCAGGTGGGGACCCAGATGGAGAACCTGGCCAAGCAGACCAACGCTGCGCTCGACTCGATCGCCAAGCCCGTGGCTGGTCCGCATTTCGCGTCGGGTCCGACTTCCGCCTCCGCGCCGGCCGCTGGGCCGGCCGGCAGCCTCCCCAAGGCGGGCGCCTTCGGGGACAGCTATCCGAAGCAGGGCATCAGCTACTCGGTCGTGAAGGGCGACTCGGTCGGGCTCATCGCCCACAAGACCGGAGCCAAGACCCAGGACATCATCGATGCCAACCGCCTCTCCGACCCCTCGCGCATTCAGCTGGGCCAGGTCCTCTTCATCCCCGGCGGCAAGGCCCCCCCCAACCCCTAATCCAATCCATGGCTTCACCCCAAAAATCCCGGCTGGGCCGCGGCCTCGGCGGACTGATCGCCGCTTCCAAGCCCCCGGCGCCCCCGGCGGCGGCGCCCGCGGCCGCTCCCGGCTACGTCGAGGTCCAGGTGCACCTGATCGAGCCCAGCCCCTATCAGGCCCGCCGCGATTTTCCGGCGGAGCAGCTGGCCGAGCTGGCCGAGAGTATCCGCAGCGAGGGACTGCTGCAGCCGATCGTCGTCCGGCGCCTGGGCGACAAGTTCCAGCTGGTCGCCGGCGAGCGCCGCTGGCGGGCCTTCCAACACCTGAAGATCAAGTCCATCCCGGCCCGGGTGGTGGAGGCGAGCAACGCTTCGGCCGCCTCGCTCGGCCTGATCGAGAACTTGCAGCGCGAGGGCCTGAACGCCATCGAGGAGGCCCAGGGCTTCGCGAGCCTTGTGCGGGACTTTGACCTGACCCAGGAGACGGCGGCCGAGCGCGTCGGCAAGAGCCGCGCCGCGGTGGCCAACGCGCTCCGCCTCCTGGCGCTGGACGCGGAGATCCAGGGCTACATCGCCAAGAACCTGCTCTCGGTGGGCCACGCCAAGGTGCTCCTCAGTGTGGAGGACCCGGCGGCGCGCGCCGTGCTGGCCCGCCGCGCGATCGAGGAGGGCCTGAGCGTCCGGGCGGTGGAGAAGCTCGGCAAGGCCGCGAAACCCGCGGGCGCAACCGCCGGGCGGGGCGCCAAGGCGGTCCCGCCCCGCGACACCGCGGCGGTCGAGAGCATCCAGAAGCGCCTGACCTCCCACCTGGGGGCCCGCGTGGCCGTGCTCCACACCCCGAAGAAGGGCCGGATCGTGATCGAGTACCGCGGCAACGAGGACCTGCAGCGCCTCCTCGAGCGCCTCGGGCTCGAGTAGCCGTTCGGCGCCGAGGGTCGGCCCGTGCAGATCTCCACCCGCTGCTACGCCGTCACCGGCCTGGGTTATTCCACGCCCTGGTGCGTGAACGCCGGGTTCGTGGTGGGCGACGGCACCACCCTGGTCGTGGACGCCGGGGCCAACCGGCTTGCCGCCCAGACAATCCACGGCTACGCGACCGCGGCGCGGCCGGGCAATCAGTTGATGCTCATTAACACCGAGCGGCATTTCGACCACATGGGCGGAGACGGGTACTTCCACGGGCTGGGCGTGCCGATTTTTGGGCATGCCGGCATCGCGCGAACCGCGGCCAGCTTCGATAGGGAGATCGCCGAGTTCACCGCCGAGATTTCCGACCCGGCCCGCCGCGCGTTCGACGAGGGGCGCGCCTTCTATGCGGGCACCACCCTGGCGAACCCCGACCACCCCATCAGCGCGGATACGGAGTTTAAGCTCGGCGACTGCACCGCCCGAATCCTGCTAACCCCGGGGCATACGCCGACCAACCTGTCGGTCTGGATTCCGGAGGACGGGGTGCTTTACACGGGCGACTGCCTGATCCGCGGCTACGTCCCGAATCTCGAATCGGGGGGACCGGCCGAATGGACCCAGTGGCTCCAGTCGCTGGTCCGGCTGGAGCAGCTCCGGGCCCGGATCCTCGTGACCGGGCATGGCCTGGTGTCCCGCGACGGCGAGGTTCAGGATTGCGTCGATCGGGTCCGCCGGGTGGTGCAGGCCGCGCTCGCCAGCGGGAGACCGCCCACCGGACCGACGGCTCCCTGAGGGGTCTTTGCCGGCCGCGAGGGCTGGATTCCCCGGGCGTTGACAAGGCCCGCGGGGCTATGCTTGGTTAACCCCTCCCCGACATGAGCATTATCCTTGGCATTGGCACCGCGGCGTTGATCCTGACCTCGCTCCTCCTTATCCTCTTGGTACTCGCCCAGAAGGCGAAGTCCGACGGCGGGATGGGCGCGGCGATGGGCGGCGGGATGGCCGAGGCCACCTTCGGAGCGGACACCGGCAACGTGCTCAGCAAGGCGACCATCAACGCCTCGATCGTTTTCTTCGTCCTCAGCATCGGCCTCTACCTGGGCCGCATCTACGAGATCAAGCACACGGCCGGCTCGTCCGGCATGCTGCCGACGATCGCGGTCCCCGTCGCGCCCAAGCCGTCGACGCTGCCCGCCGGCCTGACTCTTCCCGTCACCAAGGTCGCCCCGACGCCGGCCCCGGCGACAAAGCCCTAACCGGCGCTTGAAGGCCCGGGCCGAACGGCGGTTTTGCCCGGGCGGCCTCGGCCGCCGGTCCCCGGCGCTCCGCGCCGTCCTCCTCGGCCTCGTGGTCCTCGGCCGCCTCGCGGCCGATCCCCCGCCCAGTGCCGCCCAGGCCGGCGCGATCCTCGAGCAGTTCCGCGGCACGATCTGGTCCCAGCCGATCTACGCGGAGTTCGACCTCCACCAGATGCCCCGGCGCGGTCCCGAGAAGGTCTTCCATGGGCGGTTCTGGGGCACCCGCAACGCGGCGGGACCGGTCACCCGGGTCGAGCTCGCCGTCGGCCCGGGCGGCTTCACCCACCATCTCCTGCTCCAGGGCGGCCCGGACGCCGGCCTCTGGGTGGCCGACGGCCCCGGGGCCGGCGCGCCCGCGCCGCAGGCCCTCCTCGCCCCCCTGGTCCCCGGCGTCGAGATGACCCCGTTCGACCTCCTGCCCTCGCCCTACCTCTACTGGCTCGACGCCAACCTCGTGGCGGTGCAGCGCATCCGGGGCCGGCCCGCCTACACCTACGACTTCACCCCCTCGGCCGACTTCGCCGCGCAGTATCCGGCGGTCCGGATGGTGCGCGCGTATCTAGATATTCAATACAATGCCCTGATGCAGTCGGAGCAGGTCGGCCCGGCCGGCCACATCGCCAAGACCCTCTCGCTGCTCGAGCTCCGCAAGGTAGGAGACCGGTGGATACCGAAGGACCTCGACGTCCGCAGCGAGGCGACCCGGAACAAGACCCGCCTCTCGCTGACGGCGGTGGCGATCGGCCCGGAGGCGGTCCCCGGGGACCTCACGCCGGGCGCCCTGGGCGACCCGCTGGCCCCCCCAGCGCCGGCCCGGGTGCAGCGGGTGGACCCCTAGCGACTTCGCTGAAGAATTTCGTTGCGGCAGGGCCGTCTCACGTACCTTCTGAAACCCCTTCCGGTTCCACTATAGTCATGGCCACTCGTGCAGCATCGGCTCCGCTTACCTTCGATCTCCCTACCTCCCTGATCGCGAAGATTGAAGGCCACCGGCGCAAGTACGGCCTGAAGACCGCCAGCGACGTGGTCCGGATGGCGATCGACAAGTTCGACTTCGACGGCTGCGAGCCGGACCGCGACCCGCACCGCCAGGTCTCCGTCCGCCTGGCCACCCAGCAGCGGGCGATGCTCAAGCGCTTCGCCAAGAAGAAGGGCGCGAGCGTCGGCGAACTGCTCCGGTTTGCCCTGGAGGGGCTGCCGGCGAAGAAGACCAAGTCCCGCTGAGGGCAGGTGGGGGCCAGCCGCGAAGATTGCGGCGCTCGCCTCTTGCCTCCGCCCCCCTGGGCTTTTAGTCGATCCTTTGCACGCCATGCCAACTCCGTCCCTGCCGCCGCTCTCCACCTGGGCCCGCAACATCGCCCCGTCCCCGACCCTGGCCGTCGACGCCAAGGCGAAGGCGCTGCTCGCGGCCGGCGAGGACGTCTGCAGTTTCGCCGCGGGTGAGCCGGACTTCGACACCCCGCAGCATATCAAGGACGCGTGCATCGCGGCCCTGCAGGCCGGCAAGACCAAGTATGTGGCCACCAACGGGATCGAGGACCTGCGCAAGGCGCTGGCCGAGTCCTACCAAGCCGGCCACGGCCTGAAGGTCGCCCCCACCCAGGTGGTGGTGAGCCCCGGCGGCAAGTTCTCGTGCTACCTGGCGATCATGGCGACCTGCTCGCCGGGCGACGAGGTGGTGATCCCCGCGCCCTACTGGGTGAGCTATCCGGAGATGGTGAAGCTGGCGGGCGCGGTGCCGAAGCCGCTCCTGACGACGGACGCCACCGGCTTCAAGCTGACCCCCATCCAGCTCGACGCGGCCGTGACGCCGAAGACCCGGCTGCTCGTCCTCAACTCCCCCTCCAACCCGACCGGCGTGGTCTACTCCCGGGCCGAGCTGGCGGCGCTGATGGCCGTGGCGGTCCGCCGCAACCTCTACGTCCTTTCCGACGAGATCTACGAGAAGCTGGTCTATGACGGGCAGACCACCACCTGCCTCGCCACCCTCGGGCCGGAGGCCGAGGCCCGGACGCTGATCGCGTCGGGGTTCTCGAAGACCTTTTCCATGACCGGCTGGCGCCTGGGCACGCTGGTCGCGCCGCCGCCGCTTGCCAAGGCCGTGGCCGAGCTGCAGAGCCAGATGACGTCGAACGCCAACACCTTTGCCCAGTATGGCGCCCTGGCGGCGCTCCGGGAGACGGCGAAGACCCAGGCGGCCCTGGCCCAGATGCTGGTGGCCTTCGACCGCCGGCGGCGGCTGCTCCACCGCGGCCTGACCGCCATCCCGGGCGTCACCTGCATCCTGTCGCAGGGGGCCTTCTACCTCTTCCCCAACATCGCCTCATTCGGCCTCAGCTCGGTGGCCTTCTGCGAGAAGCTCCTTGAGCAGGAGAAGGTCGCGGCTGTGCCCGGCTCGGCCTTCGGCGCCGAGGGCTACCTGCGGCTCAGCTACGCCACCAGCGACGAAATCATCGGCAAGGGCATCCTCAGGCTGGCGAAATTCTGCCAGGGCCTTAAGGGTTGAATTCCCACCCTCTCCCCCAACCTGAATCGAATTCCATGGCCTACAAAGACATTACCCCCCCGGCAGGCGGCAAGATCTCCATCTCGGCCGGCCGGCTGAACGTCCCGGACAACCCCGTCATCCCCTTCATCCGCGGCGACGGCACCGGCCCGGACATCTGGGCCTCGTCGGTCCGGGTCCTGGACGCGGCGGTGGCGAAGTCCTCCGGCGGGAAGAAGAAGATCTCGTGGTTCGAGGTCTTCGCCGGGGAGGAGAGCTTCAAGAGGTTCAACAACTGGCTGCCGGACGACACGGTCGAGGCCTTCCGCGAGTACATCGTCGGGATCAAGGGGCCGCTCACGACCCCGGTCGGCGGCGGCATCCGCTCGCTCAATGTCGCGCTCCGGCAGATGCTGGACCTCTACGTGTGCCTGCGCCCGGTGCAGTGGTTCACCGGCGTGCCCTCGCCGGTCAAGCGCCCGGACCTGGTCAACATGGTCATCTTCCGCGAGAACACCGAGGACATCTACGCCGGGATCGAGTTTGCCGGCGGCAGCCCCGCCGCCCAGAAGGTCCTCGACTTCATCGCCAAGGAATTCCCCAAGGACTTCGAGAAGATCCGCTTCGGCACCAAGCCCAAGGCCGAGGCCTTCTGGAACGAGGTCGGCGCGAAGGACTTCCCCAGCGACGTGCAGGTCGGCATCGGCATCAAGCCCGTCAGCTACTCCGGCACCGTCCGCCTGGTCCACAGCGCCATCAGCTACGCGATCAAGAACCAGCGCAAGAGCATCACCCTGGTCCACAAGGGCAACATCATGAAGTTCACGGAGGGCGCCTTCCGCGACTGGGGCTACAAGGTGGCGAAGGAATTCTACGGCGCGGTCGAGATCGACGGCGGCCCGTGGTGCAAGATCCCCGAGGGCAAGCCGGGCGCCGGCATCGTGATCAAGGACTCGATCGCCGACATCACGCTCCAGCAGGTGCTCACCCGCCCGACCGACTTTGACGTCATCGCCACGCTGAACCTGAACGGCGACTACCTTTCCGACGCGCTGGCCGCCCAGGTGGGCGGCATCGGCATCGCCCCGGGCGGGAACATCAACTACATCTCGGGCCACGCGATCTTCGAGGCCACCCACGGCACCGCCCCCAAGTACGCCAACAAGGACGTGGTGAACCCCGGCTCGGTCGTCCTCTCGGGCGAGATGATGCTCCGCTACCTGGGCTGGAACGACGCCGCCGACCTGGTCCTGAAGGGCCTGAACGGCGCCATCGGCGCCAAGCACGTCACCTACGACTTCGCCCGGCAGATGGAGGGAGCCACCGAGATCAAGTGCTCGGCCTTCGGCGACGCCATCATTGCCAAGATGTAGGCCGCCCTCTGCTTAGCGGGTGCCGCAGCCCCCGGTGGCTGCGACGCGAACCACGCAGGCATAAACGCCGGCTGATCCGCCCTTCACGGCGGTGCGAGGGACGAGGTCCTTAATCGTCTGCTTGTGGAGGGTTAGCTTCTTCGAGGTGGCGGCTGCTGGTTTTGCGGGCTTTTTTGTCATGGTGGATGGGGAGATGGTCGCCGGCGGGCAGAGTGTCAAAGGGCCGTGAGGCAGGGCGGAGGACCAGGAATTCGGCCGGCTCGAAATTCCGCCTCGCTAGTCGCGGATGAAGGTCAGGAGCCAGAGGAAAAGGAGCGCCCCGAGGACCGCGAAGATCAGCTGGCCGAGGAGGCCGAAGGCGACGATGCCGAGCAGCCGGAAGAGGAAGCCGCCGAGGAAGGCGCCCACGATCCCGACCAGGATATTGCCGACCGGCCCGAAGCCGCTGCCCTTCATGATCAGGCCGGCGATGTAGCCGGCCAGGGCGCCGATGAGGAGAAAAAGGACGAGACCGGTGAGCGTCATGGGGCGGATTTGGGCGGGGCGGCCTTGATGTAGGACATCTTCTTCACCACGTCGACCAGGCGCGCCCGCAGGATCTGGTCCTCCTGTTCCGTGGTCTTGTGGTAGTGCGAGCCCTCGGTGACGCGCTCCGACAGCTCGGTGCTGATGACGAAGGTGAAGCCGTTGTGGACGAAGAGGGCGTTGCCGCGCTTGGCCACCGGCGGCGCGCCGAGGTCGCCGAACACCCGCTCCTGCTGCACCACCGAGCCGCCCGGCATGAGAATGTAGGTGAACAGGGTGCCGTCCACGAATTCGGGGGCGAAGCGGGCGCTCTCGATGGTGGTGCCGGCGCAGAACTGCTTGAAGTCGGGCAGCACGTAGGTGCTGAAGAAGTAGACGAGGTAGTCCTTGGTGCCGCGGGTCGAAAATTCCCACTTGAGCGTGGCGTCCTGCGGGAAGGCCCCGACCGTGATCTGCAGGCCGAAGCTGTCCTGGAAGGTGACGACGCTCGCGGTGTCATGGACGCTGCCGCCCAGGGCGGCGAGGACCGGGATCTCGATCTGGAAGGCCCCGGTCGGCGAGACATAGACGCCATTGTTGATCGTGCCGTTCAGCACCACGTGGCTCGGCTGCGCCCGGAGCGGGGTCGCGAGCGCCGCGAACATCAGAAGGGGTACGACTCTTAACATATCCTAAAAGCTGGAGGATGAGGCAGTACCGGGCCCCTTTCAAGCCGGGCTTGGCGGGAGGGAGAGGAGCCGGATCCACACCGGGACGGGCACGGCCTCGGCCCGCACCGTGGCGGGGTAGCCCTCCGACCGGAGAAGGTCGCGCCAGGCGGGCTCCGCCGCCGGCGCCTGTTCCCGGAGGATGGCGAGGAGCTGCTTGCGCCGCTGCTGGAAGCAGCGGCGCACCAGGGCCTTCCCGGCGGGCCGGAAGACCTGCGGCTCCGTCCGGCGGACGAGGTGCAGGAGGGCGGAGTCCACCTCGGGCCGGGGATGGAAGCAGCCCGGGCTCACCCGGTGTCCCGGGGCGATTTCGTAGGCGGCCTGGAGGAAGATGGAGATTGCGCCAAAGGTCCGGCCGCCCGGGGCGGCGGCGTACCGCTCGGCGGCCTCCTTCTGGAGCATGAGCACCATCCGGGCGGGGAGGGGACCGGCGAGCACGCCGTCCATCCACGGCGTCGAGATCGCGTAGGGCAGGTTGGCCACCACCTTGGCCGCCGACGCTCGCCCGGCCGGCAGGCCGGCCAGGGGCAGCTCGACCGCGTCGCCCTCGACCAGGTGCAGCATCGCGGGAAAACGGACCGCGAGGGTTTCCTCGAGGTAGGCGTGCAGCGTCCGGTCGCGCTCGACCGCCCAGACCTCGGCGCCGGCCGCGAGGAGCGCGCCCGTCAGGGTCCCGAGGCCCGGGCCGACCTCCGCGACCGCGTCCCCCGCGGCGACCTGCGCCAGCTCAAGTGACTTGCGGACGATGTTGCCGTCGACCAGGAAGTTCTGGCCGAGGAAGCGCTTGGGCAGGTGGCCGAGCTTCGCGAGGAGCTCGCGGGTCTCGGTCGGGGTGAGGGCCATGGCCTCCCGCTCAGGCGGACCGGAAGGACGCGATAAGGTCGCCGGGGGCGGGCGCGCGCATGAGCGCCTCGCCGACCAGGACCGCGTGGGCGCCGGCCCGGCGCGCCCGCGCCGCGTCGGCGGCCGTGCTGATCCCGCTCTCGCTGACGGCCACGGCCCCGGCCGGGAACTTCGCGATCAGGCGCTCGCTGAGCGCCAGGTCGGTCCGGAACACGGCCAGGTCGCGGTTGTTGACCCCGATCGCCGCGGCGCCGTGCCGCTCGGCCCGCGCGATCTCCTCCTCGGTGTGGACCTCGAAGAGCACGTCGAGGCCGGCGGCGCGCGCGGCGTCGTGGAGGCGCCGGATCTCGCCGTCGTCGAGGGCTCGGACAATGATCAGGATCGCGCTGGCGCCGGATTCCCGGGCCTCCAGCACCTGGAGCGGGTGGACCATGAAGTCCTTCCGCAGGCAGGGGAGCGCCGCGCCGGCGGCCCGGAGCCGGGCGGTCACGCCCTGCAGGTCCTCGAGCGATCCCCCGAAATACTTGAGGTCGGTGAGGACGGAGAGGGCGTCGGCGCCCGCCGCGTGGTAGGCCTCGGCTTGGGCCACCGCGGAGGCGCCGGCGGCGATCTCGCCGGCCGAGGGGGAGCGCCGCTTGATCTCGGCGATCACGGCCAGGGTTCCGTCCGCTCGGCGCAGGGCGGGGATGAACGGGGGCGGCCGGGGCCGGTCGGCGTCCGCCCGCGCCAGTTCCGCCGTGGAAACGTCGCGGAGCCGCGGGGCGATCTCCCGCCGCTTCCACTCCATGATCTCGCGGAGCTTGTCGTGCACTCCGCCCACGAAACAGGACCCGGCGGGCGAAAACCAGACCAGAATCCTTGCCGCCGCCGGGCAAACGGGCGAACCTGCGCGCCATGAGCGCCATGGAGGACCTGCGTCGGACCATCGCCCGCCTGCGCGGTCCGGGCGGCTGCCCCTGGGACCAGGAGCAGTCCCACGCCTCGCTCACCCGCTGACTGATCGACGAGTGCAGCGAGCTCCTGGACACGATCGACCGGCTGGACCTGCCGCACATGCGCGAGGAACTGGGGGACGTGCTGATCCAGGTGATCTTCCACGCCCAGCTGGCCGAGGAGGCGGGGCACTTCGACCTGGAGGACGTCGCCCGCGAGGTGAACGAGAAGCTGGTGCGGCGCCACCCGCATGTCTTCGGCCCGGGCCGTCTCGAGACCTCCGACCAGGTGCTGGTGCAGTGGGAGCAGATCAAGGCCACGGAGAAGAAGGCCGGCCCGCCGGCCTCCGCGCTCTTCAAGGACCTGCCGCCCCGCCTGCCGGCCCTCATGTATGCGGAGGCGGTCTGGAAGCAGATGGGGAAGAAGGGCCTGCGGGCGGCCGCCGGTGTGCCCGAGGCGCCGATCGCGGCACTGGCCGCCGGGCTCACCCCGGAGGACCTCGGGCGCCGGCTCTTCGAGCTGGCCGCCGCGGCGCAGGCGCGCGGTCTCGACCCCGAGGGTGCGCTCCGCCAGCACACCGACCTCCTCAAGCGCCATGCCGAAGCCCGCCCGCCCGCCGCCGCCCCTGCCCCCTGAGGTGGTGGCCACGTGGTGGACGCCGTTCGGCGACCACCTGGCGCTGGAGCGGCGGTGCTCGCCCTACACCGTCCGCAACTACCGGACCGCGTTCGAGGACCTCTACCGCTGGCTGGCGACCTCCGGCCTCTGGGCGAAGGGCATCGCCGCCCTCGAGTCCCGCGAGGTCCGCGACTTCGTGATCGAGGCCCAGCGCCGCTACGGCCGGCGCACCCTGCACAACCACGTCTCGGCCCTGCGCACGTTCTGCCGGTACTGGCGGACCCAGGGCCGGCTGGCCCGCAACCCGTTCGCCGGCGCGCCGCTGCCGAAGCGGGAGAAGCGGCTGCCCCAGTTCCTGACCGAGGAGCAGGCCGCCGCGCTCCTCGCGAGCCCGCTGCGGCTCCTCGCGAGCGGCGGCTGCGACGCCTTCACGGCCTGGCGCGACCGCCTGGCCATGGAGATCCTCTACGGCGGCGGCCTCCGCGTCTCGGAACTCGTCGGCCTCACCTTCGGCGACATCGACGCGGACCATGGCACCGCGCGCGTCCTCGGCAAGGGCCGCAAGGTGCGGGTCTGCCCGCTGGGCGCCGTGGCGGTCGCCGTCCTCGGCAAGTTCCGCTCCGGCCTGGCGCCGGCGGCCGGCCCCCAGGACCCGGTCATTTGCACCGCGCGGGGCTCTCCGCTCACGCCGCGCTTCGTCCAGCTGATGCTGAAGCGCCACCTCGCCCTGGCCGGCCTGCCGCTCGACCTGACGCCCCACAAGCTGCGCCACTCCTTCGCCACCCATCTCCTGAACGCCGGCGCGGACCTGCGGATTGTCCAGGAGCTCCTCGGCCACGCCCAGCTGACCACGACGCAGGTCTACACCCACGTTGGGATCGCACGACTGAAGGAGGTCTACGACAAGGCCCACCCCCGCGCCTGAAGGGGGAGGCGGGTCAGAGCGACAGGCGCCGGGTCGACCCGTTGCCGGCCGCGTCGTACAGCGTGACCTCGACCGAGGTCGCGCCCGCGACCTTGGCGGCCGGCAGCTCCAGGATGAAGGTCTCCTCCTTGCCGTCCAGGATCCCGTCGGCCGGCTGCTCCACCACGTGGTGCTCGCCGTTGTTGAAGGTGAATTCCGCGCTGTCGAGGAGCGACAGGGCGTCCTTGCCGCGGACCGTGACCAGCAGCCGGGCGCCGTCGCGCCGCACGCTGGCCTCCTCGATGACGGGCGGCGTGTGGTCCACCACCATGTCGTCGGTTTCGAAGGTGACGGACAGGCGCTCCTTCTCGGGCCGGGGGGCCGCCTCCCGGGCCACCAAGCGCGTGAACCAGGTGCCCTCCGCCAGGTGCAGGGTGTCGAACTGCACGTAGGACTCGGCGCTGTCGACCGCCAGGTCGGTCCACTGCGGGTCGCCCTCGTGGCGGATCGAGAAGGTGTAGGTCAGGTTGTCGTTGTCGATATCGGTCACGGTCCAAAAGCAGACCCGGGTGCCGGGCGATGAGACAATCTGGCTGCCGAGAAAGCTGCGGTGGTGCTCGCCATCGCGGTCGCTGGACGAGATCAGCTGACCGACGGTCGTGATGACCGGCGGCGGCATCTCCGGCGGGACCACGATCGCGAAGTTGGGGGAGAGCATCCGGAAGTCCTGCAGCTGCGGGCGGTGGTCCTGGGTCAGGAAGTAGAGCGAGGCCCGGTCGAGCTCGAGGGTCGGGGCGGCGGTAGGCGCCACCGTGACCCGGAACTGCGCGTACCGGCCCGTCGGGGCGTCGGCCCGCCAGCCGTCGCGGTCGGCCATCGGGATCCAGGCGCTCCAGCCGTCGGCCTCCGATTGGCTGTTGGTCATCCGGACTGAGACGGAAAGCTGGGCCGGGTCGGCGTCGCGCACCCGGTCGAACCGGAAGGCGCCGAGGCGGGCCGGGGCCCCGAGGTCGACCCGCTTCGTCTCCGCCGTTCGCGGCGCCGCGCCGCCGAAGTCCACCAGGGCGAAGCCCGGTGCGTTGTTGCGGAGCGCGAGGAACCGGTCGGGGGCGCCCGGGATGGGCGCGAGGGCACTCACCTGGACCGACGCGCTCCCGGCGAAGGTGAGGGAGAGGCGGGTGGTGACGTTGAATCCGGTCATCTCGCCCAGCTCGCCGCCGGAGATGACGAGCAGGTCGCCCCGCCGGGCCATCCGGTAGAAGGCCACGCCGCTGCGGGTCGTCAGCACCTCGGGGAAGCCCTCGGGACCGAACCACTTGAGGGTGCTTCGGCCCGGGAAGCGCTCGGCCGGGGTGGCGGCGTTCAGGATATCGACCGTGGTCTCGCGCGGCTTGGCGCCCAGGTTGCCCGGCAGCGGATTGGGCCCGGGGCTCGGGGTCGGGGGCGAGCCCACGGTCGGCAGCCCGGTTTCACCGGCGTTGCCGAGTTGGATCGAGGTGGCGATCGGGTGGATCTCGCCGCCCGAATACACGATCGTCGCATAGTAGCCGCCGCTCGGGTCCGGCAGGATGTCGGTCACCTCGGCGTCCCGGTTCTCTTCGGCGATGTACGGCGCGCCGCCCTCCGGCGGGTAGAGGTAGATGTCGCCCTTGGGCGCCGACCCGGCGGCGATCCGCCCGTCGGACAGCTGCACGAGGCGGCGCAGGTTGCGGTCGCCCGCCTCGCCGAAGAGCGTCACGCCGCGACCGGAGAGGGTCTTCGGGTCGGAGACGCGGTCGGGGGATATCCCGGCCTTGGCGAACGCCGCCAGGTCGACCCGGTAGACCCGGCCGGGATTGCCGGTCGCAACCAGGGCCGCCTTGCCGCCGTCCACGAGCAGGAGGTCGAAGATCGAGTCGGCGGGGAGGCCGGTTCGTGCGACGACCTTGCCGCCGCGCAGGAGGTACAGGCCGCCGCTCGGCGAGGTGCCGGCGAGGATGGAGCCGTCCGGCAGCGCCTTGAGCGCGTAGACCTGGACGTCGGGGATCCGCGCCAGCTCCCGGGAGGTGAACGTGGCCGCGCCCGGGTCGATGGTGGCCTCGAGGATCCGGCCGCCGGGACCCGCGCCGACCAGCCACCGGCCGCCGGCGGCCGGCTCCAGGCACCAGAGAAGCTCGCTCGGGGCCTTGCCCTTCAGGTCCGTGAGCACCGGGCCCCAGACCAGCCGGCCGTCCGAGCGGGAGGCCAGGCCATGCAGGTCGCGGCTGAGGACGTCGCGGTAGAAGTCGACGTCCGTGCGCTTGGAGAGCGGGTCGGCCGACGCGCCGGCGGCGGTCGCCAGCGCGAGGACGAGGGCCAGGAGGCGGCGGGTGGGCGGAGTCGGAAGCATCGCGGTCGGGACGGGGAGTTTATTCGACCACCCGGACGGTGCGGTGGAACTCGGTGAAGGTGACCTTGCCGTCCAGGATGTGCGTCTCCCAGAGGGGGATGAGCGCGTCCCGCCGCTGGTAGCGGGCGGAGTCGGCGTCGCCCGCGATCCGCTCGATCGAGGCCGGCACGTCGGGCGTGGCGACCGCCTGGTCGAAGAAGAGGGCGGATTTCTCGACCACGGCGATGTTGAGGCCCTCCTCGGGCCGGGTGCTGCGCATGGCCTCGACATAGGCTTCGAAGCTGCGGAGCTGGCCGGCGCGGAAGGTGTGGTTGTGGCCGGTCAGTTCATCGAGGAGCCGCCCCGGCGCGACGATGACCTCGACGGACTTGCCGGCCCAGGAGGGGTCGACCGGGATGTCGACCGTCGTCGTCTCCTCGGCGCCCTGGAAGCTGCGCCAGCCGAGCGTCACCTGGAGGGTCTCGCCCGGGCGGACCAGCGTGCGCGAGAGCTGAAACTGCTCCACCGTCACGGCCGGGTTGTCCTCCAGCGGCTCGATCCGGAACTGCACCGACTGCGGGACCTCCTTCTCGAAGGGGTTCTGGAGTTCGGCCGAGAGCATGCCGAGGAATTCGAAGAGCCCGGCCTGGAAGCCCTGCGGGCCGGCGTAGACCGCCTCGCGGGTGACCTGCTGTCCGGGCGAGAAGCTGACCGTGCTCGTGATCTTGAACCCCTCGCTCGCCTGGTTCGCATTGGAGCCGAACACGCCCTCGACCACGCCGGTGAGCATCGTCAGCGGCGCGATCCGGCGGTCGCGCACCACCTGGAAATGGATCGTGTGCTCCGTCGGCCCGCGGCCCGCGACCACGGTCACGTCGGTCATCTCCGGCCCGGGACCGAGGAGACCGGACACGGCCGACAGCCGGTCCTGGCTGATCGTCCCGATGACGCCGCCCACGTTGGCCACCTTGTAGGAGTCGGAGGTCGAGGGCAGGATGGCCACCACGTCAGCCGCGCACATCGGCATCTGCACGTCGCCGAGGCCCATCATCGGGTGGCCGAACGCCAGGACCCGGTTGCCCTCGACCCGCGAGACCGTGCCGGTGCCGGCCATCGAGATGTCGCCGGTGGTGAGCGCGACCGAGACGGCGTCGCCGGGGATGAGCGGCCCGGCGAACGCCGCGCCGTCGCCCTGGGAGCTGCCGCCCAGCGGGGCCAGGGCGATGCCGAGGGCCGCGAACTGCGGGGCCATGATCTCGGCCGTCCGCGGCGAGACGCCGCCGAGCGCGAAGACCGGCTTCATCGGCTGGAAGGCCTCGCCGCCGCCGCCGAGGGCGGTGGGGGCCGATGCCTCGCCGGCGGCGGGAAGGGCCGGCGCGCCGACGCGCTCGGCGACCTCGGCCATGTCCGCCGCCGGCGTGAAGCCGGCGTAGCGGATGGTCTCAAAATGCTGGAGCTGGTAACTCAGCGCGCCCACGAACTTGCCGTCGATGTAGAGCGGGCTCCCGCTCATGCCGGCGACCGCGCCCATGTCCTGCACCCGCGGGTCCGTGAGCTTGCACAGGATCACCGACTTGCCGGGCCCGAGCGCGTTCTGGATGATCCCGGTCACCTCGACCGCGAAGGGCTCGGGCTTCGTCCCCTGGAAGACCGTCCAGACCTCGCCGCGCTGGCCGGCCTTCACGTCCGCCAGGGCCATCGGCTCGGCCGCCACCGGCTGCTGGGCGGGGAGCCGGCCGGCCACTGCCGCCAGCAGGCAAAGGGTCAGGAACGTTCGGCCCATCGTGAAAGACCAGCCTATGCCGGCCCGGGCTGTTTGGCGAGGACTCAAAGGCGATGGATGACGGTTTGCATGATGGAGCAGGCCCGGTCGATGGCCGCGCCCTCGTGGGCGGTGCTCAGGAAGGCGGTCTCGTACGCGCTCGGGGGGAGATAGACACCCTGCTCCAGGCACCCGCGGAAGAACCGGGCAAAAAGCGCGGCGTCGGTCTGCAGGGCGCCGGCATAATCGCGGACCGGATCCTCGGTGAGGAACAGGGAGAACATGGAGCCGGTCTGGGGTACTTGGGCGGCCACGCCCTTGGCGCGGCACGCGGCGGCGAGGGCGTCACGGACCTGCCGCCCGAGGGCGTCCAGCCGCGCGTAGGGCCGCTCCTCGTCGAGGAGCTCGAGCGCCGCGATTCCGGCGGCCATCGCGAGGGGGTTGCCGCTCAGGGTGCCGGCCTGGTACACCGGCCCGAGCGGCGCCAGCTGGTCCATGATGTCGGCGCGGCCGCCGAAGGCGCCCACCGGCAGGCCGCCGCCGATGATCTTCCCAAGCGCAGTCAGGTCGGGCGTGATGTGCGCCAGTTCCTGGACGCCGCCGCGGGCCAGCCGGAAGCCGGTCATCACCTCGTCGAAGATGAGGAGGGCGCCCGCGGCCGTGCAGGCGCGGCGCAGGTGGTCGAGGAAGCCGGGGTCCGGGAGGATGAGCCCCACGTTGGCGGGATAGGGCTCGAGGATGACGGCCGCGACCTGGCCCGGGTTGGCGCCGAAGGCGGCGTCGACCGCCGCGGGGTCGTTGAAGGGCAAGACGACCGTCTCCCGCGCGAAGGCCGCCGGGATCCCGGCGCTGTCGGGATGGCCGTGGGTGAGCGCGCCCGAGCCCGCCTTGATCAGGAGGGAGTCGGAGTGGCCGTGGTAGCAGCCGGAGAACTTGATGATCTTGTCCCGGCCGGTGAAGCCGCGGGCGAGCCGGATCGCCGACATCGTCGCCTCGGTGCCGCTGTTGCACATCCGGACCTTCTGGACCGAGGGCACCATCGCATGGATGAGCTCGGCCATCCGGACCTCGTAGGGGTTGGGCGTCCCGAAGCTGGTGCCGGACTCGAGCGCGGCGGCGATGGCCGCGCGGATGCGGGGATGGTTGTGGCCGTGGATGGCCGGCCCCCACGTGCAGACGAAGTCGATCAGCTCCCGGCCGTCGGCGGTGGTCAGCGTGGCCCCGCGGGCGCTGGCGGTGAAGAAGGGCGTGCCCCCGACCGAGCGGAAGGCGCGCACCGGCGAGTTGACGCCGCCCGGGATCAGCCGCAGCGCGCGGGCGAAGAGGTCGGCGGAGGACTCCATCAGCTGACGTACTTCTGGACGATCGGGATCCGGCGGCCGACCCCGAAGGCCAGCGGCGTGATCTTGAGGCCCGGGGCGGCCTGCTTGCGCTTGTACTCGTTGAGGTCGACCTTGCGCGCGACGTCGTGGACGACGGCCTCGTCAAAGCCCTGGCCGACGAGGTCGCGGCGCGACAGGCCCTCCTCGACATAGCCGGTGAGGACGGCGTCGAGGATGTCGTAGGGCGGCAGGCTGTCCTGGTCGGTCTGGTTCGGGCGCAGCTCGGCGCTCGGGACCTTGTCGATCGTCGACTGCGGGATCGGGGGCACCCGGCCGGTCCGGCGGGCGTCCGCGTTGATCCAGTTGGCGAGCGCGTAGACCTGGGTCTTGAAGACGTCGGAGATGACGGCCAGCCCGCCGCACATGTCGCCGTAGAGCGTGCAGTAGCCGACCGCCATCTCGCTCTTATTGCCGGTGGTCAGGAGCAGGGCGCCGAACTTGTTCGAGATCGCCATCATGACGACGCCGCGGGCGCGGGCCTGGATGTTCTCCTCGGTGACGTCGGGTGCCCGCCCCCGGAACATCGGCGCCAGCGCCGCCTCGTTCGCCTTCACGATGTCGGCAATGGCGATGGTCTCGAAGCGGATGCCGAGGTTCTTCGCCAGCTCCCGGGCGTCGTCGCGCGAGTGCTGGGAGGAGATCTCCGAGGGGAGGGAGACGCCGATCACGTGCTCGGGCCCGAGGGCCGCGACCGCCAGGGCGGCCACGATCGCCGAGTCGATGCCGCCCGAGAGCGAGATGAGCACGGTCCGGAAGCCGACCTTGCGGGCGTAGTCGCGGAGCCCGAGGGTCAGGGCGCCGTGGATGTCGGCCATGTCCGGCTGCTCGAAGCTGGCGGCGAGGGTGGGGGAGGCGGCGGGCGTCTCGGTGTCGGCCACCGCCAGCTCCTCCGCGAAGGCGGCGAGCCCGGCCAGCACGTGGCCGCCGGCGCTCGCAAGGATCGAGCGGCCGTCGAAGATCAGCTCGTCGTTGCCGCCGATCGCGTTCACGTAGACGACCGGGCAGCCGATGGCCAGGGCCGCGTCCGTCACCAGGGTGTGGCGGACGTCCGCCTTGCCGTGGTTCCAGGGGCTGGCGGAGAGGTTCACCATCAGGTCGCACTTCTCCGTGGCCAGCTGCTTCACCGGGTCGAGGCCGTTGTAGAGGCGGCGGGTGCTGATCATCGGGTGGGTCCAGATGTCCTCGCAGATCGTGATCCCGATCCGGAGGCCCTGGTGCACGATCACGGTCGGCTGCACCGCCGGCTCGAAGTACCGGTCCTCGTCGAAGACGTCGTAGGTCGGCAGCAGGCACTTGCGGGCCGAGGCGACCACCCGGCCCCGGTGGCAGAAGGCGGCGGCATTGTAATAGGGCCGGCCCGTGCCGGTCGGGTTGGTCTCGACCGTCCCGACCAGCGTCGGGACGTCGCCGATCCCGGCGGCGATCAACTGGAGCGAGGCCTCGACGTCCGGCACGAAGTGCCGCTTGAAGAGCAGGTCCCGGGGCGGGTAGCCGCACACCGCGAGCTCGGGGAACACCACCAGCTCCGCGCCGCGGGCCACCAGGGCGGCGTAGGCGTCGAGGATGATCCGCCGGTTCCCGGCCAGGTCGCCGACGGTAGTGTTGATCTGTGCTAGCCCGAGGCGCATGTAAAACGTGGTAAGGGCCCAGCATGGACCGCCCGGGCCCTTCTTTCAACATAATCGGCGTCCGCCATGACCGTTCCGCTCCCCCTTTCCCCGCGCCTCATCCTCGCCTCGGCCTCGCCGCGGCGCTGCGAGCTCCTGGGGGCCCTCGGGATTCCCTTCGAGGTCGTGGTGGCCGACGTGACCGAGCACGAGGACCCGGCGACCGATCCCCGGGTCATGGTCGCCCACAACGCCGCGCTCAAGGCCGACTGGGTGGCGGCGCGCCACCCTGCGGCGCTGGTCCTCGGCGCGGACACAACGGTCTTCCTGGACCAGGCCGCGATCAACAAGCCGCGGGACCTGGACGAGGCCCGGGCGATGCTCCGCCGGCTCGCCGGCCGCGAGCACACGGTCTTCACGGGCGTGGCGCTGCGCCGGGCGGCCACCGGGTTCCGGGCCGACCATGGGGTCTCCAGCCAGGTCCGGTTCAAGCCCTTCGGCGAGGACGTCATCGCGGCCTACCTCAAGCTCGTCAACACCTTGGACAAGGCCGGCGCGTATTCCATCCAGGAGCACACCGACCTCATCGTGGCCGGCTACACCGGCTCGTTCTCCAACATCATGGGCCTGCCGATGGAACTCACGAAACAAATTTTGACCCCGGGCGTCCTACGGGGTTGATTGTTCGACGCTTCCGGCCTCAACCGATGTCCCACGCCCTGATTGATCCCTCGCCCACCGCCTCGTTGAAGCGCGTGGGCCGGTCGTGGTCGGACCCGGATGCGCGCTCGACCTGGATCGGCATCCTCGCGGTCATCCTGGTGCACGGGCTGCTTTTCCTCCTCGGGCCCTTCCTCCTGCGCAGCGACACCCAGCACGTCGCGAAGTCCAAGCCGGCGGCCCCGCGGCAATTCAACATCGAGATCTCGCCCGAGACCTTCGCGCAGCTGCGCAAGCCCCCGCCGCCGCCCCCGACCAAGTACATCGAGGCGAACCCGAACTCGCCGGACAAGGTGCCGGTGAACACCACCAACTTCAGCTCCCAGAACCAGGTCCTCGCCCAGGAGAAGCCCCAGCCCGACCAGCACAACGACAAGCCGAAGCTGGACGGCAAGAAGGACATCGTCTCCAACCAGACGGTGAGCGGCTCGCTGGCCAAGCCGGTGGTGGCGCCGCCGCCCGAGCCCCAGAACAAGGCCGCGGCCACCAAGCAGTCGGCGGCCCGCAAGGAGCAGGACCCGCTGGCCGGCTTCGACAAGATGAAGCAGGGCGACGATGGCTTCGGGAGCAACCTGGGCCAGCACGCCAACGTCGAGAAGCCGAGTCCCCAGAAGGTCGAGGGGGCCAAGGTCGGCGAGACCGACGGCACGGTGGCGGCGATGCCCGCCATCGACCCGCACCACCCCCGCGCCCGGCCCGTGCTTGAGCAGGTGCACACCCGCCCGGCGGTCTTCAACGACAACCAGTTTGGCACGAGCAACATCGGCCCGGTCGCCTATGACGCCAAATGGAGCAACTACGGCGCGTACCTGCACAAGATGCTGGAGTCGATCCAGGTCCAGTGGGACCGGATCCTGATCGACAGCCGGACCGAGCCGCCCTCGGGCACGACGGTGACGGTCAAGTTCACGATCGACCTGCACGGCAAGATCGCGGCCATCGTCGACGTCGAGAGCACGTCCACCGAGCAGGGCAAGCAGAGCTGCATCAGCGCCATCACCCTGACCGCGCCCTATGGCGACTGGACCGACGACATGATCGCGGTCCTCGGGACGTCGCAGGATATCGCCCTCGAGTTCTATTATCAGTGATCGGTGCTGGCGAAGGTTACTGGGCCGACGTCCCCCTTGGAACCGGCGTCACCCGGGTGGGTTTGGACCCGAACGGCCTGGCGGCCCTCAACAAGCCGGAGGGCGTCCTGTCCCACCCGAACACCCCGCGCGACGAGCCCCGCTCCCTGGTCCGGGCGCCCTACGACGCGGACGAGGAATGCTTTGTCTGGGCCGGCCCGGTCGGGCGGCCGAGCCGACTCTGGCTCATCAACCGCCTGGACTCGGCGACCTCGGGCCTGATCCTCGCCGCCACGAGCGGCGAACTCGCGCGCGAGGTGCGGGCGCAGTTCCAGCGGCGGCAGGTCCGCAAGACCTACCAGGCGCTGGTCTTCGGCCGGCCGCGGCAGCCGGCGGAGACCTGGCGGGACCGGCTCGAGGTCCGCAACGAGGCGGGGCGGATCCGCACCGCGGCCGGCGCGGGCTCGCTGCCGGCCGAGAGCCGCATGGTCCTCCTGCGGGCCGATGCCGGGCCGCCCCGGACCGCGCTCATCCGCCTCGAGCCCCAGACCGGCCGGAGCCACCAGCTGCGCGTGCAGTGCGCGAAGCGCGGGCTCCCGATCGTCGGCGACCGCACCTACGGGGACTTCGCGGCCAACAAGGCCTACGCCCGGGCCGGCGGCCCAAAGCGCATGTTCCTGCACTCCCTCGGGGTGGTGTTCGAGTACGACTTCGGCGGCCGGTCCCAGGAGTTTTCGGCCGTCGCCCCCCTGCCGCCGGAGTTCGGGCCGGGGGCCTGACTTCGGAATGGACGATCGGGCCGGATTTTGGCAGGGTCAAAAACCCGCCTTCCGCGGCTTCCGCCCATGATCCTCCCGAAGTCCCACCGCCTCACCCCCGAGCAGGTCACCGAGATCACCGCCATCGTCGGGCAGTTCGGCTGCTCGATCCAGCCGATCGTCGGCGCGGTCCGGACGATCTATGCGATCGTGGGCGACGAGCGGGACGAGCTCATGATCAACCGGCTGGAGGGCCTGGACTATGTCGACCGGATCGACCGGATCCAGTCGCCCTTCAAGCTGATGGACCGGCGCTCCGACCTGGCCACCCATCGGATCAGGATCGGCGGCGTGACGCTCGGCGAGGAACTCCTCGTCATCGCCGGCCAGTGCACCATCGACCCCAAGAACCCGAATTTCTTCCTCGAGACCGCGGCGGCGGTGAAGGAGGCCGGCGCGCAGGTGCTGCGCGGGGGCGTCTGGAAGCCGCGCACCAACCCCTACACCTTCCAGGGCGACACCAAGTCGATGGAGATCCTGATGGAGGCCTCGCGCCAGACCGGCCTGCCGGTCGACACCGAGGTGATGGATGAGGAGCAGCTGCGGATCGCCCTCGAGGCCGGCGTCCCGATGCTCCAGGTCGGCGCCCGCAACGCCCTCAACTACTCGCTGCTGCGCTCCATCGGCCGGGCCGTGGCCAAGACGGGCACGATCGTGCTCCTGAAGCGCAGCCTCCACATGGGCTCGCTGGCCGAGTTCATCTCGGCGGCCGAGTACATCGCCGCCTTCGGCAACCCGAACGTCGTCCTCTGCCCGCGCGGAACCTCGCCGGCCCTGGACGGCTACCGCAACCATCCCGACGAGAGCATCACGCCGCTGCTGAAGGAGAAGACGTGGGCGCCCGTGGTCATCGATCCCTCGCACTCGGTCGGCAAGGCCTCCTACGTTCCGGCCTGCGCCCTGGCCGCGGTCGCGTACGGGGCGGACGGCCTCTGCATCGAGGCGCACGTGAGCCCCAACCAGGGCATCGGCGACGACCCGAAGCAGGCGCTGACCCCCGACGTCCTCGCGGACACCATCGCGCAGGCGAGGGAAATCTGGGCGCTGCGGCACCCGGCGGCGGTGCGTTAGGGGTTTTGGCGGCCCTTTACAGGCGGCGTCCGACGGCATAGGTTGCGGGCCGGAAGCCCGTGGCCTACCTTCAAACGCTCCTCACCTACAGCGTCCCCTCGGAAGCCGAGGTGGACCGGGCGTTTCTGGAGTCCAACGGCATCAACGTCTGCCTGCTGAACGCGAACACCTCGCGCAACGAGCTGGGCGCGCCCTTCTTCGTCCGCCTGCAGGTGAACGCGGAGGACCTGGCGGAGGCCCGCCGCCTGATCCAGGAGGTGAACCCGTCGCGATTCGGCTCGCCCGAACGGGTGGCGGAGATCGACCGGGTCGTGAAACGGGCGGCGAGCCGTTTCGTGCTCATCGCGTTGCCCCTGGCGATTCTGGCCGCCTTCGCGGTCTATGGGCTGTTTACCGCCCCGCCGGGGGCCCAGCCCATCTGGATCCGCCCGCGCCTCCTCGTCTTCCCGAACCTCGCGGCGGAGCTGGCGCTGTCGACCGGGATCCTGGTGGCGATCGTCGTCGGGACCTGGGTCAACCGGCGGCCGAAGTAGCGCCGGGGCGCCGGATCCGAAACTCTGTCACTTTTCCGGTTCTCGGGTGTTCTCATTACAACCCGCCCTCCCATGAAAATCCTCCTGGCCTTCCTCCTGTGCGGCATCCTCTTCTTCTGCTGCTGGCCGCTCGCGATCATCCTCCTGATCGCGTGGCCGTTCATCTGGCTCCTGTCGCTCCCGTTCCGGATCGTGGCCGTCGTGATCGAGGCGATCCTCGCCCTGTTCAAGGCCGTCCTTTTCCTGCCGGCCCGCTTGCTGGGAAATCCGCACCCTCGCCCTTAGGCCGACAGGGGTCGCCACGACCTGGCTGCCGGGGGCGCTAATCCATGAACCGTTCATCCGCGAATGCCCTTCGGCGAGAGGGGAAGCACGAGGAGGCGAGGACCCTGCTCCTTTCTCTCGCGGCCTTGAGTCCCAATGACGCGGAGCTTCAGTACGAGGCCGCCTGCGTCCACGACTTCCTGGGCCACGAGGCGCAGGCAATTCCATTTTATCAGGCGGCATTGGCCGGGGCGCTGTCGGGTGAAAGCCGCCGCGGCGCGTATCTGGGTCTCGGCAGCACCTACCGCGTCTTGGGCCGGTATGCCGAATCCGCCGCGACCTTGAAGGCCGGTCTGGCGGAGTTCCCAGCCGCGAACGAGCTGAAGGCCTTTCTGGCAATGGCCGACCACAATCTCGGGAACTCCCGGCGCGCCGTCGAGGCGCTCCTTGAGCTCCTGGCCGAGACCTCGGGCGACGAAGGCATTCGCAGGTATTCGAAAGCCATCGGACATTACGCCCGGAACATCGAGCAAGTCTCGCCTCCCGCCAGCGACGGCGCCGCCGACCACCGGCAGGATTAGAGGGGGCCCGCCCCCTGCCGACCTCAAAGCAGATCGATCCAACGTTTATGGCCAACGACCCCCGCCGCCCGTCCCGCCCCGCCTCCGGCCGCCTCGGCCTTTCCGTCGTCGGCACCATCTTCTTCTTCGTCGCCTCGCTCGTCCTGGCCTACAACGCCGGCCGGGCCCAGGCGGCGGGCGCCAGGATGGCGACGGGTGATCGGGGCGGCTCGATCTCACCGGCCGCGGCCTTCGCGATCGCCGCCGCCCTTTTCCTCATGGCGGTGGTCTATGCCCTGCGGACGCGCGCGCTCGTGCGGAAGCGCCGGCCCCGCTGACCCGCCCTACAGCAGGTCCAACTGCCCGGTGTCCTCCGGCGTGACCGTGATCTTCTTCCTCGGCCGCGCCGGCGGCGTCGGCAGGGTGACGCTCGCGTCGTCGCCCTCGAGCCGGCCGAGGATCACCTTGGCCCGCTCGATCACCGACGGTGGCAGGCCGGCCAGCCGGGCGACCTGGATGCCGTAGCTGCGGTCGGCCGCGCCGGGCACCACCCGGCGGACAAACACGATGTCGTCGTTCCATTCCTTCACCGCGACCGAGAAGTTGCGCAGGCGCGGCAGGTGCCGGTCGAGCTGGGTCAGCTCCTGGTAGTGGGTCGCGAAGAGCGTCCGCGGTCCGCGGGCCGGGTCGCGGTGCAGGTGCTCGACGACCGCCCAGGCGATGCTGAGGCCGTCGTAGGTCGAGGTGCCCCGGCCGATCTCGTCCAGGATGATGAGCGAGCGGTCGGAGGCGTTGTTGAGGATGTTGGCGGTCTCGTTCATCTCGACCATGAAGGTCGAGTTGCCCCGGGCGAGGTCGTCGCTGGCCCCCACCCGCGAGAAGATCCGGTCGACCAGCCCGATCCGGCAGGTGCGGGCGGGCACCCAGGAGCCGACCTGGGCCATGAGGACGAGGAGCGCCACTTGCCGGATGTAGGTCGACTTGCCGGCCATGTTGGGGCCGGTGAGGAGCGCGATCTGGGCGTCGTCGCAGGCGAGCGCCGTGTCGTTGGGGATGAAGGCCTGGGACCGGCCGCTCCCGCCCTCGCCGGTGCGGAAGCCCTGCTCCACGACGGGATGGCGGCCGTCGGCGATCACGAGGGCGTCGCCGTGGTCGAGCTCGGGGCGGCAGTAGCCCCAGTCGCGTGCGAGGCCGGCCCAGCCGGCCAGGACGTCGATCTCGGCCAGGGCGTCCGCCGTCTCGGCCAGGGCGGGGGCCTCGGCCAGGACCGCCGTGATCAACTGCTCCAGGATCTCCTTCTCCCGCTGCAGGGCGTTCTCCTCGGCGTGGAGGATCTCGCGCTCCTTCTGGCGGAGCGGGTCGGTCACGTAGCGTTCGCCGCCGACCGTCGTCTGCCGCCGGACGTAGTCGGCTGGGACCAGGTGCAGGTTGGCCTTGGTGATCTCGATGTAGTACCCGAAATTGTTCGTGAACCTGACCTTGAGGCTCCGGATCCCCGTCCGCTCCTGCTCCGCCCGCTCCAGGTCGGCGAGCCAGGTCTTGTTCCCCGACATGAGGGCCCGCATCCGGTCGAGCTCGGAGTCGTGGCCCGCGCGGACGAAGTTGCCCTCGGCGACGTCGGCCGGCGGCTCGTCGGCGAGGGCGGCGCCGAGGAGTTCCCGGAGCGTCGGGAGCTCGTGCAGGCGGCGGGCGACATCCCCGGCGTGGGGCCCCAGCGCCGACAGGATCGACGCGATGGCGGGCAGCCGGGCCAGGGTGTCGCGGACCCCGCAGAGCTCGCGGGGGTTGCGCAGGCGGTTCTGGAGGCGGCCGAGGATCCGGGGCAGGTCGCGGATGCCGCCGAGCTGGCCGGACAGCTCGGCCAGGCGGGTCGGCTGCCCCATGAATTCGCCCACGAGGGCGTGGCGCCGCCGGATTTCCGGCAGGTCGAGGACCGGGGCCGCGAGCCAGCGCTCGAGGAGGCGGCCACCCGCGGCGGTCGCGGTCCGGTCCATGGCGGCGAGGAGCGAGCCCGCGCGTCCGCCGCGGGCCGAGGCGAAGATCTCAAGGTTGCGCAGCGTCGCGGGATCGAGGAGCAGCGTCTGGGCGGTCCGGTATTCCCGCAGGCGCCGGAGGTTCTCGGGCTTGGCGCAGAGGTTCTCGGTCGCGTAGGCGACCAGGGCCCCCGCCGGGCCCAGGGCGGCGTGCCCCGGCTCGATCCCGAAGCCCTGCAAATTGAGGACTCCCAGCGCCTCGGCGACGATCCGGGCGCCGCCGGGAACCTCGAAGCGGTAGGACGCCATCTCGGTCCGGCTGCGCCCGAGCGCGAACGCATGGAGGGCGTGGACGGCGGCCTGGTCGTGCGGCGCCGCGCGCCACGTGTCCAGGTCGCCCTCCGCAACCAGGAGCTCGGACGGGTCGAGGGAGGCCAGGACCGGCAGCAGGTCCTCCACCCTGGCGGCCGTCGCCACCATGAATTCCCCCGTGGACAGCTCGATCCAGGCGGCGTGGAGGCCGTGCTTGTCGAGCGCCAGGGCCGCGAGGTAGCGGTTGCGGGCGGCCTCCAGCTGGCTCGCGGCCAGGGTCGTGCCGGAACTCAGGATCCGGGTCAGCCGGCGGCGCACCAGCTTGCCGGCCACGGCCGGCTCGTCCTGGTCGCAGACCGCGACCTTCCGGCCGGCGGCGAGGAGCTTGGCGATGTAGCCGTCGGCGGCGTGGTGGGGGAGGCCGGCCATCGGCGAGTCCTGGCGCTTCGTCAGCGTGAGCCCGAGCAGCCGCGAGGCGACGACGGCGTCCTCGTTGAACAACTCGTAGAAGTCCCCCAGCCGGAAGAGGAGGAGCGTGTCCGGGGAGAGCCCGCGCTTCACCTCGACGTACTGCTGCATCATCGGGGTGAGTTTCTGCGCTTCGGCCATCGGGGTCTGATTCGAGTCGCAAGATTTGCAGAATTCAACGTTGGACCGGCCCGGGCCGGGGCCATGATCGCGGACCGGCCATGTCCCTGCCGACCGACCACCCTCCGCTGCCCCTCTTCCACCGCGACCTCGGCGGCACGGGCGCGCCGCCGGTGGTGCTCCTCCATGGGCTCCTGGGCTCGTCGCGCAACTGGCAGACCGTCGGACGCGACCTCGCCGCCTCCCGCCGGGTGTTCGCGCTCGACCTGCGCAACCATGGCCAGTCCCCCCACGATCCCGACGTCTCCTACCCGGCGTTGGCGGCCGACGTCGCCGCCTGGCTGGATGCGCAGGGCCTGGGGCCGGCCGAGTTCGTCGGCCACAGCATGGGGGGCAAGGTGGCGATGCTCATCGCCTGCCGGGAGCCGGCGCGCGTGGCGCGCCTGGTCGTGGTCGACATCGCGCCCAAGGACTACGACTGGCCGGCCCACCGGGCGGAGTTCCAGGCCATGAACGCCCTCGACCTCGCGTCCCTCGCCTCCCGCGCCCAGGCCGAGGCGCAGTTCGAGGCCCTCGTCCCCGACTGGGCGATGCGGAAGTTCCTGACCACCAACCTGGACCGGGCGCCCGGGGGCGGCTGGCGGTGGGTCGTCAACCTGGCGACCCTGACGGCGGGCCTGGCCGCGATCGAGGGCAACGCCCTCGCGGACTCCGACCGGTTCGACGGTCCCACGCTCTTCCTCGCCGGCGGGAACTCGGGCTACATCATGCCCGCCGACCACGACCTCATCCGCGGGCATTTCCCGAACGCCCGGATCGAGACCATCGCCGGGTCCGGGCACAATCCCCACATCGAGGCGCGGGCGGCCTTCGTGGCCGCGGTCGACCGGCGCCCGTGAGGCGCCTCACCCGAAGTTCGAGCGGGGGAAGAGGGGTCCGTCCACGGGCCAGGGGGCTCGGGGCGGCCGCGGGGCCGTCGTCTCCGGCGCACCGTGCGGCACTCCGGCGCAGCCGCACCAAACAGCCGGCGCCCGCGCGGGGGCGAGCCGGGAGGCGCGTCAGACGTCGGCCTCGACCTGCTCGTCCTTTAGGTGGCGCCAGCGCTCGATGATCCGGCGGTGCATGTCGTCCGGCGACAGGCCGTAGGCCGCCCGCAGGATCTCGACCGTCGAGCCGTGCTCGACGAACTTGTCCGGCCAGCCGATCCGCTCGACCGCGGTCGTGCACTCTGCCTCCTGGAGGGCCTCGATGACCGTGCTGCCGAAGCCGCCGTTGAGGACGTGGTCCTCGAGGGTGACGATCAGCGGGACCACGGCCGCCTGGCTGAGGAGGAGGTTGCGGTCGAGGGGTCGGACGAACCGGGCGTTCACGACGCCGACCGAGAGGTTCTCCTCGGCCTGGAGGCGCTCGGCGATCTGGAGGGCGTCCCGGACCATCGGCCCGAGCGCCCAGAGGACGATGTTCGAGCCCTGGCGTAGGATCTCGGCGTGGCCGATCTCCAGCTTCTGGGGCTGCTCCTTGATCGCGATGCCGGTGCCGGGGCCGCGGGGATAGCGGATGAAGGCGGGCGCCCCCAGCTCGAGGCCGGTGTGCAGCATGTCGACGAGCTCGTCCTCGTCCTTCGGCTGCATCAGGGTGATGTTCGGGACGCAGCGGAGGTAGGCGATGTCGAAGAGCCCGTGGTGGGTCGGGCCGTCGTTGTGGGACAGGCCGGCGCGGTCCATGCAGAAGGTGACCGGCAGGCTCTGGAGCGCGACGTCGTGGATGATCTGGTCGTAGGCGCGCTGCAGGAAGGTGGAATAGATGGCGCAGACCGGGCGCATCCCCTTGGTGGCGAGGCCGGCGGCAAAGAGGACCGCATGCTCCTCGGCGATGCCGACGTCGAAGAACTGCCGCGGGACCTCGGCGGCCAGCTTGGAGAGCCCGGTGCCGCTCGGCATGGCGCCGGTGATCCCGACCACCCGGGGGTCCGCCTTGGCGAACCGGACCATGGCGTTGCCGAAGGCGTCCTGGTAGGCCTGGGGGGTGCCGGGCTTCGGCTTCACGCTGTCGCCCGTCACCGGGTCGAAGCCGCCGACCCCGTGGAACTTCTCGGGGGAGTTGAGGGCGAAATCGAGCCCTTTGCCCTTGATCGTCACCACGTGGAGGATGACCGGCACGTCGCACTGCTTGGCGAACTCCAGGTTCTTCTGCAGCTCCTCCAGGTTGTGGCCGTCGATCGGTCCGATGTAGCGGAGCCCGAACTTCTCGAACAGGCTCGAGTTGACGAAGAAGTCCTTGGTCTCGCGCTTCCACTTGACCCATAACTGGTTCATCTCGTGCCCGTGGGGCAGCCCCATGAAGAACTTCTCCAGGTCGTGGTGGATCCGGTTGTAGGTCGTGCTGGTGCTCAGGCGGTTGAGGTACTTCGCCATGGCGCCCACGTTGCGGGCGATGGACCATTGGTTGTCGTTGAGGACGACGACCAGGCGCTTGGTGGAGGTGACGACGTTGTTCAGGGCCTCGAGCGTGATGCCGCAGGTGAAGGCGGCGTCCCCGCAGACGGCGACCACGTGCTCGTCGGTCCCCCGGAGGTCGCGGGCCGTCGCCATGCCGAGGGCGGCGCTGAGGGCCGTGCCGGCGTGGCCGGCGCCAAAGGAGTCATGCTCGCTCTCCGAGCGGTAAAGGAAACCGCTGGCGCCGCCGGTGCGGCGCAGCCCCCGGAAGAACTCCCCGCCGCGGCCGGTCAGGAGCTTGTGGACGTAGCCCTGGTGGGCGACGTCGAAGACCAGGGAGTCAGTCGGGGTCTCGAACACCCGGTGGAGGGCGATCGTCAGCTCGACGACCCCCAGGTTGGGGCCGACATGGCCCCCCTGGCGGGAGGTGACGGCGATGATCTCGTCGCGGATCTCCTGGGCCAGCCGGGGCAGGTCCGTGGCGGCCAGGGCCTTGACGTCGGCCGGCCCCTTGATCGCGTCAAGGAGGCGGGTGGTGGTGGCGGTGCTCATCCGGCCTCCCGCTCGGTTTCGAACTTGGTGAAGGCGACCCCGTCGCGCTCCTTTTTCAGCTGCTCGATCTTGATCTCGGCCTCCTTGAGGCGGACCTCGCAGTGCTTCAGGAGGACGTTGCCCTCCTCGAATTTGGCGAGCAGGTCGGCAAGGGGCACGTCGCCCGACTCCATGGACTCGACGATCGTCTCCAGCTTGGTAAGCGCCGATTCAAACGACAACTTGGGTTCCTTGATTTCCACAGCTCCCACGATTGCCCCCCCAAGGCGGCATTTCAACCAATCTTTGGGGGGCGGCGGGACCACCCCCGGTGGGGGTTTATTTGCCCCCGACGGTGACCGGGATCGTCACTTCGCCGCTGCCGTAGCCCTTTAGGAAGAGGCTGCCGGAGCCCACCTTGCCACCTTCGACCGTGACGGTGACCGAGGTCTGGCCCTGCGGCACGACGACCTCGGGCATGATGACGCTCTCGGGGACGTCGGTGGTGACATCGAGCAGCATGCCGCCGGCGGGGGCGGGCTGCGTGACCGTGAAGGTGAGGGACTGCTTCTGGCCCGGGGCCAGCGTCAGCGAGGCGGGCTCGACCGTCAGGTCGGTGGCGTCGATCCGGAAGGTCCCCACGTCGGAATTGCCGGACGAGCCGGAAACCGTGACGTGGTAGGCCTTTCCGGGCGCCATGGACGGGACGAAGAAGCCGAGGGAGGTGGGCGACTCGTAGACGGTCCGCACCGGGGAGCCGTCAAAGCCGACCAGGTCCTGGGAGGTGAACCCGCGTCCAAGGATGCCGATCCGCGCGCCGACCGGGCCGCGGTTGACCTCCAGGGAGAGGACGTAGCGGCTCACGACGCTGGCATGCTCCAGCTCCGTATAGGCCTGCCGGTCCGCCACCACGCCGTTGCCCTCGACCTGGTAGTTCACGACGAAATAGTAGCCGAGGCTGCTGTTGCCCGGCGGCACCTTGAAGTCGAATTCGAAGATGCCCGGGATGGCGGGGTCCTTGACCATGTCGTGGCTCTCGCCGCCGATCACGATCCGCGGCGTAATGCTCTCGGGGACAACGTCCACCGACTTGGGCGTGGTCCGCAGCGTGAAGGTGTAGATACCGGAAGGGTTCTCGGGCAGCGAGGACGGGGTCAGGTTCGAGAGGCCCATGGTCGCGCAGCCACCCAGCAGGACGAGCGCGAGCACCGCGAGGCACGCGGGGAGGAGTTGTCTCGCGACGGAAATTCGTTTGAGGTCCATTTCGATGTTATTAATGAGGGGTGTCGCCGCGGAGGAGCAAGCCAAAGGTGAGGAACCCGAACCGCTCGGGCTCTATGTGCACGTGCCGTTCTGCGCCACCACCTGCGACTTCTGCGCTTTCTATCAAGTGCGTCCGACCGCCGAATCGGTGGAGGGTTTCATCAATTGTCTTTCCGATGAGGCCGCGCTCGTGGATTGGGACCGGCCGCTCTCGACCGTTTTCTGGGGTGGCGGGACCCCGGGCCTCCTGGCCCCCGCCGACCTCGCGCGGGTCGCCGCCCTGGTCCACCGCCGGCCCGGCGGGACCGCGGTGCCGGAGTGGACCGTCGAGCTCGCGCCGGCGTCGGTGACCCGCGAGCGCCTGGAGGTGCTCCGATCCTCCGGCGTCACCCGCGTGTCCCTGGGCGTCCAGAGCTTCCGGCCCGGCCTCCTCGACGCCCTCGGCCGGGCCCATACCCGCGAGCAGGTCTATCGAGCCTATGACTTCATCCGCGGGGCGGGCTTCCCGAGCGTCAACCTGGACCTCATGTTCGCGCTGCCCGGCCAGACCGCCGCGGAATGGGACGCCGATATCGACGAGGCCGTCCGCCTGGCGCCGGACCACCTCTCCACCTATTGCCTCACCTTCGAGGAGGACACCGCCCTCTGGGTCAAGCTGTCCGAGGGCCGGGTCCGCCTGGATCCCGAGAACGAGGCCCGGATGTACGAGCGGACCTGGGAGCGCCTGGGCGAGGCCGGCTACGCCCAATACGAGGTGTCCAACTTTGCGCGGCCTGGCCATGCCTGCCGGCACAACCTCAACACTTGGCGGATGGGGGAGTGGGCGGGCCTGGGGCCGTCGGCCGCCTCCCAGCAGGCCGGCCTTCGGGGCGCCAACATCGCCAGCCTGCCGGAATGGACCCGGCGGGTGGGCCGCGGCGAGCGGATGTCCGAGGACCGCCTCGTCCTCACCCCGGCCGTCCGGGCCGAGGATGCCGTGGTCTTCGGTCTCCGGATGAACGAGGGCGTCGACCTGGACCGGTGGGCGCGCGTGGCCCCGGAGGCTCCGTGGGCGCGGGTGGGGGAACTGGCCGACCGCCTGGTGGACGAGGGGATGGCAACCCGGGAAGGGGTGCGGATCCGGCTGACCGCCAAGGGCCGCCTGCTCGCGGACGCGGTCGGCTCGGAGATGATGGTGGCCTTCGGCCGGCCGCCGATCGCCGCGGCCTGAGCGGCGCCCGCGAATTCTTAAGGGCGGATCGGGCCCGCCGCCGCCAGGGCCTGGACCGCGTCGATGAGGCTGGGCGCATCCACGGGTTTGGCCATGTGCCGCTGGAAGCCGGCCGCCAGGGCCCGGGTGCCGTCCTCCAGCCGCGCGTAAGCGGAGAGGGCCAGGGCGGGAATCGTCCCGCCCTGGGCGGGCGGGAGGGCGCGCAGCCGGCCGATCAGGGAGTACCCGTCCTCGCCCGGCAGCCCGATGTCGCTCACGAGCAGCGCCGGGGGATCGGCCCGGATCTGCTGCCAGGCGGCGGCGGCGTCGGCGGCCGTCGCGACCACGGCGCCGGCGCGGGCGAAGATCCGGCGGAGCACCTCGCGGGTGTCCGCCTCATCCTCCACGATCAGGATCTTGAGGCCGTCCAGGGCCGGCAGCGGGGCGGACCGGGCTCCCGCGCCCGCGGGCCCCGGAACCGCCGCCGCCTCCTCCGGGGCCGGTGGCAGGCGCACCGTGAACGTGGAGCCGCACCCGACCCCTTCGCTCTCGGCCCGGATCGTGCCGCCCTGGAGCTCGACCAGTGAGCGGGAAATGGCGAGGCCGAGGCCGAGGCCCCCGTGGCGGCGGGTGGTGGATGAGTCGGCCTGCCGGAACGCGTCGAACACGTTGGGCATGAAGGCGGGCGCGATGCCCGCCCCCGTGTCCTTCACCGTGACGACGACGGCCGGACCCTCCTGGGCCAGGGTCACCGCGACGCGGCCGCCGGCGGGCGTGAACTTGATGGCGTTGCTGAGGAGGTTGGCGACCACCTGATGGAGGCGGCCGGCGTCGCCGGACACCGGCGACGGTTCGGGGCCGGCCGCCCATTCGAGGGCGACCCCTTTGGCGGCGGCGGCGGCGCGGGCGCCCTGGACCGAGGCGTCGATGATGGCGCCCAGCCGGACGGGCTTCGCCTCCATCCGGATCTTGCCCGAGGCGATGCGGCTCATGTCGAGCAGGTCCTCGATGAGGTCCGCCTGCGCGAGGGTGTTGCGCTCGATGACCTCCAACCCCTCGGCGAGCGGAGAGTCGGGACCCGGGGACTCGGGC
>Ga0302314_10001967_pt1 | contig 38403 bp, 38 predicted proteins | sample III_Palsa_N2_3_FD_200533 | JGI IMG/M metagenome (GOLD analysis project Ga0302314, IMG submission 200533) | Peat permafrost microbial communities from Stordalen Mire near Abisko, Sweden - III_Palsa_N2_3 | ecosystem: Environmental > Terrestrial > Soil > Palsa > Peat permafrost | place: Sweden...
ACCGCAAGGGTTACACACTTCGCTTCACCAACAAGGGCGTCGGCCTCGATCTGCGGCCCAAAGACAAGAACTAGCATCAGAGACGCAATGGCCGATTCCGTTTTGTCCGAAATCGCTCCTGATCCAGCCGACCTCGCGGTCAGCCTGCGCGGGGTGACCAAGCTCTATGACCGCGGCGTGATGGCGCTGGGGCCGCTGGATATCGACGTGCGACGGGGCGAGTTTGTGTCGCTGCTCGGGCCGTCGGGCTGCGGCAAGTCGACCGCGCTGCGCCTGATCGCGGGTCTCAACGCGCCGACATCCGGCACCGTCCACGTTGCAAATCGCACCTCGGAGACGTGGGCCGGGCGCTGCATCGGCTTTGTGTTTCAGGAGCCGACGCTGATGCCCTGGGCCAGTGTGCGGGACAATGTGCGGTTGCCGCTGAAATTGGCGGGCGCACCCGCCGTGGAAGCCAACGCGCGCATCGATGAGGCGCTGGCGCAGGTCGGGCTTGCCGAATTCGCTGATGCATTCCCGCGCGAATTATCCGGCGGCATGAAGATGCGGGTCTCGCTGGCGCGCGCCCTGGTCACCAATCCGGATATCCTGCTGATGGACGAGCCGTTCGCGGCCCTTGACGAGATCACGCGCTTCCGGCTCAACAACGATCTGCTCGCGCTCTGGCGCAATCTGCGCAAGACCGTCATTTTCGTCACCCATTCGGTGTTCGAGTCGGTGTATCTGTCGCAGCGGGTGATCGTGATGACCTCGCGGCCTGGGCGTATCGCCGCCGAATTTCGCATCGATGCGCCGGAGCCGCGCGCGGAGGATTTTCGCACATCGGTCGAATATGCCGGCTATTGCCGCACGGTCTCCAACGCGCTGACGCCGTCGTATCAAGGGCAATCGGCTTGACGAGCTCCCTGCCAACGCCTCCGCCATCGGTTGCTGGCCAAGCCGAGCCCGATCGCCGGACCGATCACGGCATTTTGCGCCTCGTCCGGATCCTGCTTCCGGTCGTCGTGCTGGCGGTCGGGATCGCGGCCTGGAGTCTCGTGGTGCGGATCAACAATATTCCGCCTTACGTGCTGCCGGGACCGCAGGCGGTGTTCGAAACACTCGTCAAGGATTGGCCGGTGTTGTCGCTGTCGCTGTTGACGACCTTGCGGACCACGCTCGAGGGATTCGTTGCCGCTGGGGTCGGCGGCATTGCGCTGGCACTGCTGTTCAATCAATCGAAATGGCTGGAATATTCCCTGTTTCCCTATGCGGTGATCCTGCAGGTCACGCCGGTCATTGCCGTTGCGCCGCTACTGCTGATCTATTTGCCGCAACAGACCGCGGTCATCGTCTGCGCCTGGATCGTCGGGTTTTTCCCGGTGCTGTCCAACACCACGCTCGGCCTGAATTCGGTGGACCGCAATCTGGCCGGCCTGTTCCAGCTCTACGGCGCGTCGCGGATGCAGACGCTGCGATATCTCAAATTGCCCGCGGCGTTGCCCTTCATCCTTGGCGGCCTGCGGATCGCGGGCGGCCTGTCGCTGATCGGCGCGGTGGTCGCCGAGATCGCGGCGGGCTCCGCGGGCGCGGGTTCGGGATTGGCCTTCCGAATAGCGGAATCCGGCTATCGCCTCAACATTCCCCGGATGTTCGCCGCACTGCTGTTGCTCTCCGCCGCCGGGATTGTCATTTATGGGCTGCTCGCGCTAGTTTCGCACCTGATATTGCGGCGCTGGCATGAGAGCGCGCTTCGAAAGGAAAACTGATGCCGAGTGGGAATATTTCGTCCGAAAAGATCGATCTGTTGATCTACGGGCCAAGCAAGCCGATCGTCGACAACGGCTTTTCCGATCAGTTCGTCCTGCACAAGTTCGAGACCAAGCACGACCTTGAGCGGCTCAGTCCGGCGGATACCGCGAAAATCCGCGGCGCCGCGATCACCTACAATTCGGTGCGGGGCGACAGCGCCACGCTGGCCAGGTTCCCGAAGCTCGAAATCGTCTCCAGCTTCGGCGTCGGCTACGACCACGTCGATGCCAATTATGCGCGTGACCATAATATCATGGTCACCAACACGCCGGATGTGCTGACCGAGGAGGTCGCCGACATCGCGATGGGGTTGTTGATTTCGACCTTGCGCGAGTTCGTCAAGGCCGACCGCTATCTGCGATCAGGGCTGTGGTCGACGCAGAACTTCCCGCTCAGTGTCGGCTCGCTGCGCGACCGCAAGGTCGGCATGGTCGGCATGGGCCGGATCGGGCAGGCGATCGCGCGCCGGCTCGATGCGTCGCTGGTTCCGGTGGTCTACCATACGCGCAATCCGGCAGCCGGCGTCTCCTACAAGCATTATCCCGATTTGATCGAGATGGCGAAAGCAGTCGATACGCTGGTGGTGATCGTGCCCGGCGGCGCCAGCACCAACAAGATGATCAACGCCGAGGTCATGAAGGCGCTGGGGCCGCGCGGCGTGATCATCAATGTGGCGCGCGGCACCGTCATCGATGAGCAGGCCTTGATCGCCGCGCTGAAATCGGGGGGCATTCTGGCCGCGGGTCTCGATGTATTCGAAAAAGAACCCAATGTGCCGGATGAACTGAAGGCCATGCAGAACGTCGTCCTGCTGCCGCATATCGGCTCGGCTTCGGTGGTCACCCGCAATGCCATGGATCAGCTGGTGGTCGACAATCTGAAAACCTGGTTTGCCGGCAAGCCGCCGCTGACGCCGGTTGCGGAAACCCCGGCGAAGGCCCGCTGATGAGAAGCCGTCGCGCCCGCGTCGCGGTTGCCGCCATTCTGGCGTCGATGGCCTGCGGATCGACGGCGCGGGGGCAGGATACCTCGACCCTGAAAAAGGACATGATCGGCCAGTGGGAGCTCTCGACCACCGAGCGCAGCAAGACCTGCGTCGTTACCTTGAAGAGCGATGCGATCCCGCAGGGCATGAAGCTTGAGCTTGAGCCGGGGTGCCCCAAGGCATTGCCGTTCACAGCTGACATCAACTCCTGGAGCATCAGGGGGCTGGGCGATATCGTTCGCTTGCAGGATGCCGCGGGCCAGCCGGTGATCGATTTTACCGAAGTCGAGACCGGAATTTTCGAGGGCCTGCGAACCGGCGAGGGGGTCTATATCCTGCAGAATCTTGCCGCGGCTCGCTCGCTCGCCAAATCCATGGATCAGATGATCGGCGACTGGGCGATGGTTCGCGGCAACGGTCAATCGATCTGCGGCCTCACCTTGACCAACACCGAGGCTGGCGGCGACAATTTCCAGGTCTTTCTCAAGCCCAAATGCGACCCCGCGGTTGCCGCCTTTGCGCCGACGCAGTGGCGGCTCGAGCACGGCCAGATCCTGCTGCTGTCGGCCAGCGGCGAAACCTGGCAGTTCGAGGCCGACGACAACGCCCAGTGGCGGCGGGTGCCCGACAGCGCCGATCCCCTGATCATGCTGCGGCAGTAGCTGTCATTCGGGGGCATCGCGAGACGATGAGCCCGGAAGAGGTATGATGCGGAGCGGAGTTTTTTCCACCCCACCTGTCGATTCGCCATAGGCCCATTCGTCGTTCCAGATAGCGAGACAGTTCCGCAGCCCCGGGGGGCGGCGGCTCGCCTCAGAGGGAGTTCTCAAAATGCGCTTCATGTACATCGTCACCTCGCCCCAGCCCAATCGGGGCCCGACGCCGGCTTTGATGGAAGCCATGCACAAACTGGCCGACCGGGAAATCAAGGCCGGCCGCATGCTGGACAGCGGCGGACTGCTGCCGGTCTCGCTGGGGGCGCAAGTCAAGATCAGGGACGGAAAGCTCAGCGTGGTCGACGGTCCCTTCGTCGAAACCAAAGAACTGATCGGCGGCTACGCGATCTTCGAGCTGCGGGACAAGGAAGAGGCCGTGGCGTCGGCGGTTGAGTTCATGCAGCTCCACAAGGAGCACATGCCGGGATGGGAGGGAACCTGCGAGGTTCGCTCGTTCGCCGAGCCCGGCGCGGAAATGGCGTGCCAGGTGGATGCGCAGGTCGCCTCTTGAGGCGAGCGCGCCGCGGGCGCTGTCGGCGGCGATGATGCCCGCCGACATCAATCGCACCATCCTCGCGGTCTGGCGCAACGAACAACCGCGGCTGATCACCAGTCTGTCGCGGATGCTGCGCGACGTGCCGCTGGCCGAGGACCTCACTCAGGAGGCCTTGGTCGCGGCGCTCGAACATTGGCCGGCGACGGGCGTTCCCGAAAAGCCCGGCGCGTGGCTGATGGCGACCGCCAAGCGCCGGGCGCTGGATCATCTGCGCCGCGGCAAGATGCTGGCGCACAAGCACGGCATGGTCGCGCGGGATCTGGAGCAGGAGCAACAGGCGATGCCCGATCTGGATGCCGCATTGGATGACGACATCGGCGATGAACTGCTGCGGCTGATCTTCACTGCCTGTCATCCGCTGTTGTCGCAGGAGGCCCGCGCGGCGCTGGCGCTGCGGATGATCTGCGGCCTGACCACCGAGGAGATCGCGCGCGCCTTCCTGGTACCGGAGGCGACGGTTGCCCAGCGCATCGTGCGCGCCAAGCGGACGCTGTCGGAATCGGGCCTGGCTTACGAGACGCCACGCGGCGACGCGCTTTCCGAACGCCTCGCCTCGGTGCTCGAGGTCGTCTATCTCATTTTCAACGAAGGCTATACGGCCGCGCGCGGCGAGCATTGGTTGCGCCCGCAGCTCTGCCATGATGCGCTGCGCATGGGTCGCGTCCTGACGTCGATTGCGCCGCATGAACCCGAAGCGCATGGATTGCTGGCGCTGATGGAATTGAACGCCTCGCGCATCGCGGCCCGCACCGACAAGGCCGGCGATCCCATTCTGTTGATGGACCAAAACCGCGCGCTGTGGGACCGTTTGCAAATCCGGCGTGGCATGCTGGCGCTGGCCCAAGCGGGCCAGCTTGGCGGTGCCGGCGGCTTCTACGCGCTGCAGGCCGCGATCATCGCCTGCCATGCCACGGCATCGGCCGCCGACGAAACCGACTGGCGGCGCATCTCCGGGCTTTATGCCGGGCTTGCAAAGCTCGTGAACTCACCGGTCATCGAACTCAACCGCGCGGTGGCCATCGGCATGGCCGAGGGACCGGCAGCGGGACTTGCGATCGTGGAGCGCCTGGCGGGCGAGCCCACGCTCAAGGCGTATCATCTGTTGGGAAGCGTTCGCGGCGACCTGCTGCACCGGCTTGGCCGCTACCGGGAAGCCCGCGACGCCTTCGAAGCGGCAGCACAGCTCGCAGGTAACAGCCGGGAACGTGACCTGCTGCAGCGGCGCGCCGCGCAGGCGGCCGATGCGGCGGGGCTGTCCTCATCTGCTTGATGGCGGCTCTTGCCCGTAAAAGATATCCTCAGCCGGCCGGCAGCAATTGCTTCGATCTACGGGGCTCCCGCCAAATCGCCAGCAAGGCCACCAGCGCCAGTCCCGTGACGAGCGTGCTCAGGGGCAACCCCAGCATGTGCCGGCCGGAGATGAAGTCTCCGACCGACGTGCCGGCGGCCCGGATCGCGACAACGGTCGACCAGTAAAACGGCAGCCAGCGAAGCGGGCCGTTGCGTCCCGTCAGGAAAAACGCGGCGACGATGGGGCTGAGCAGCAGCGCCGCGCCGCCGTCATCGAGATGCAGATTGTGCGAGCAGTAGTCGCCGATCACCGTGCCCAATGTCCCCGCGACAAACATGCAGATCCAATAGCCGAGGTCGGCGCGCAGCACCGCCTGGTCGGTCTTGTCCGCCGGTTGGCGCCACAGCAATTGCCAGCTGGTCCACAAGGCGAGCGCGAGAATAATCGCCAGCCCTGCCATCACCCCAAGGCGCGGCAGCTTCAGGTCGCCGCAGGCGAAATCCGCGAAGTTCGTCGCGGCGGTCCGCACGATGATGATCGCGACCCAATAGTAGATCTGATGCATGGTGCGGTCGAAGCGTTCAGTCACCATCACGATCGCAAGGGCTGCGGCGAGAAAGGGCAGGCCCGCGACATGGCCAAGTCCCATGTTGCGGGCGAAGAAATCGCCCATGTTGGCGCCGAAGACGCTGGCGATGCATAACGCAATCCAATAGCGCGGCCCGAGCGTCGGCAGATGAATTGATTGCATGGAGTCAGCTTCCGCCCGTTGCGCCTGCCGGATCCGGCTTGCCGGCGTGGGAACCGGCTCGTTGCGGAAGCAGCGCGATGCACGCGATGATGATCGCGACCAGAATCCCGGTCGCATAGAAGCGGCTAAAGGCAAGACCGCCATCGCTGAGCGGCTTGTCGAGGAGGTCGCCGAGCGTCGCGCCAAGCGGCCGCGTCAGAATGAAGGCGGCCCAAAACAGCAGGGTTCGCGAGATGTTGGTGAAAAAATACGCCGCGGCGATCGCCGCAAGCCCGACGGCGAACACCAGCGCGCCGCCCTCGTAACCGAGCCCGTTGGTATCGGCCATCCAGTCGCCGAGTGCGGTGCCGAGCGTTTGCGAGAACAGGATCGCCACCCAATAGAATGTCTCGATTTTCGGCGTGGCGACGGTATCGACCGAGATCGATCCGGCCGACCAATACCACACCGCGAGCGAGCCCATCAGCAGCACGAATAGCAGCGAGGCGCCGCCGGGATAACCGATGCCCAACGACCGGTCGGCAAAATCGGCCATTGTCGTGCCCGCTGTGGTGGTTGCGATGACCACCAGCCAGTACAGAAACGGATGAAATGCCCTGGCGGAAATCTGTGCGACCACGGCGACGATGAAGATACCGATAAAAATCAGGCTGCTGGTCGCGTATCCGAGGTTCATGGACATCGAAACGGCATCGCCGCCGGTCTCACCGAGCGTTGTGGCCAGGATCTTGATGATCCAGAAGATCAGCGTGACCTCCGGGACCTTGCTCTTCTGTTCGCTCTGATTCACCGGGTTTCCTTGCCTCAAAGTTTTTTCGCAGCCAGCCTATCGCTCGCTATTTTTCGTTTTGCTCGGAGCCTCGGTCGCCCGTCGCAGGCGGTTGAGTTTGTCGAGCGACGCCACGGCTGCGTCCGGCCTCGCAGCGGCGAGTGACAACACCATCGCTTCCAGGCCGACGAACGTGGCGCCGTGCAACGAGACTTGCCCGGGACGCCCACGAGGTATCGCGACCGCGACGTCGGCCAGCTTCGCCAGCGGCGTGTCAGCGGCTTCCGTCACCAGCACGGTGGCAAGCCCCAAGCCCTTGGCTTCGGCGAAGACCGCCCTGACTTCCTTGTAGAGGCGACCGTAAGCAAGGATGAGCAGGCCATCGCCGCCTCTCAGGTCCAAAAGCTGGTCCGCCAGCATCGAGCCCGTCGCGTTGATCGTCCGGCTGACCCGGCCGCATCGTGCCAGCGAGATCGAAACGTAGCTCGCAAGGGCCGCTGACGGTCCGATACCGAACACGACGATCCGATCCGACGCGTCCAGGATGCGGACGGCCGCGGCGATTTGCGCGCGACATTTTTCCGATTTCAGCACATCCAGCCCGTCCGCATGAGCTTGCAGCACGCACTCGACCGCGTGTCCGGTCGATTTCTTCAGGTCGGCCAGCGTGTGCCGCATGTGATCGGCGGGTGTCGTGATGTGGTCGTTGGATTTCAGGATGGCCCGCTTGAGATCGCTCAGGCTTGCGAAACCCAGGGACTGGACGGTACGCAGAACGGTCGCGTCGGACGTGCCGATGTAGCCGCCGAGGGCTGCTGCGGAACTGGCCAAGACAGTCTGGCGATTTTCGTCGATGAATTTCGCCACCCGGCGGCCGGACGCGCCAAGCGACTGATCGGCATGCCGAAGCAACTGATCGAGTTCGCGACCTGTTCGCGGGGAAACAAGAACTGCCACGGCAACTCCCGATGACGTGAAGACGATGTAGCATAAACTACTCGACATTTAAAGTATGTAGTATTTACTACGCAGAGCAACTCAAATAAGTGTGACGTCGCCATGCTCAGCGGCTGGATGCAGCTCGGTCCGCCGGCTCTCGCCGGATTTCTCGCGTCCTCGGTCGAATGCGTCGAGGCGCTGACGATTATTCTCGCCGTCGGCAGCACCCGCGGCTGGCGCGAGGCGCTCAGCGGTGCCGTGGCGGCGCTCGCCGTGCTGATCGCGGTGGTCGGCCTTTTCAGAAATGCGCTGCAACGGATTCCTCTGGAACTGTTGCAGCTCTTCGTTGGCGGCCTGCTGGTGGTCTTTGGATTGCGCTGGCTGAAAAAGGCCATCTTGCGGTCGGCCGGTGTCATCCCGCTGCACGATGAAGCGGCGGCATTCGCCGCGGAAAAACGCCGCATGGGCTCGGAAAATGTCTCGCCGGGGTGGGACGTCGTCGCGTTCGCCGCGGCGTTTCAGATCGCGATGCTCGAAGGCGCCGAAGTCGTGTTCATCGTCCTCGGCATTGGCGCCGGGGGATCCGGCCTGATCGCGGCCGCCAGCGCCGGCGCGATCGCGGCGCTGGTCGTCACCGCCGCGATTGGGATTATCGTGCATCGGCCCCTGGCCAATGTTCCCGAAAACCTGCTGAAGTTCATCGTCGGGATTTTGCTGTCGGCGTTCGGGACATTCTGGTTCGGCGAAGGCAGCGGTATTTCCTGGCCGGGTCACGAGTGGTCGCTGGCCGGACTGACGCTGGGATATTGGTTGGTCGCGCTGGCGGCCATCCGCCTGTGCCGCGTCACCCGAAGCGGGTTTGACGCAGCCTTACCGGAGACCGCGCGATGAGCTGGGCCAACGCCACCCTCAAGGTGATCTGGGCGCTCTTTGTCGATGATGCGGCGTTCGCGGCGTTGCTGGTCGGATGGCTCGCGCTGACAGGCTGGTTCGCCGCGATCGGCCTGAATTCCAGCCTGGACGGCGCGCTATTGTTTTGCGGGCTTGGTCTTATTCTCGTGCACGGCGCCCTGCGCAGAACCCGGAGCCGCTGAGCGCCATGGCGCGGTACGGTGCAAGACACCGGTGGCTAATGACGCGATCATGGAAAATGGCCGGACTATTTGTGGCGATGCTGGCGCAGCCCGCGTTGGCCGGTCCGCCCTATGTCTCCGACGATCCGGAGCCCACGGATTACAAGCATTTCGAGATCTATACATTCAACAACGGAACCAACACGCGCGATGGAACGGCCGGCGAGACCGGCATTGATTTCAACTATGGCGCCGCGCCGGACCTTCAGCTCACCGCGACCTTGCCGGGCGGCTTCGACCGGCCGGCCGGCGGCGGCACGAGTTTCGGCCCAAGCAATATCGAGCTCGCCGCGAAATACCGCTGCCTGCACCAGGACTCATTTGGCCTCGACGTCAGCATCTTTCCGCGCGTGTTTCTTCCCAGCGGCTCGAACATCATCGGTGACAACAGGGCGTCGCTGCTGCTGCCGGTCTGGGTCCAGAAAGACTGGAGCGGCGGATGGTCGGCATTTGGCGGTGGTGGATGCACCATCACCGAGGGGCGGGGCCTGGATTTCTGCCAGGCCGGCGCGGTGCTGACCTATCAGCTGCTGCCGAAGCTGCAGGTCGGCGCCGAGTTGTTTCATCAGACCGCCGACGCCATCGGCACGCCGGCGACATCCAGCGTCGGTGTCGGCGTCCGCTACGACATCAACGACACCTATCATCTGTTGGGCTACGTCAGGCGAGGCATCGAAAACGCGAACGAGACCGATCGCACCGCGTGGTACGCCTCGATCCTGTTCACGTTCTAGTCGGTCACGCGAAAAGCGCCACTACCCGCGCTGCAGCAGCGGTCGCAACTGGCGCACGTCCGTGACGGCTTCGATCGCATACACCGTCTCGATCAGGCGTTCCGACGTCTCGCGCCCCAGGACTGGCGCGGTGAGGTCGCGTGCCTTTGCTATCACTTCATTGCGCGACATCGGATTGCGCGGCGTACCGCGCACGGCTTCGACGCGCTCGGAGAGGCGGCTTCCGTCGGTCAATTCGATCTCGACGACCGCGACGCGCACCGGCAAAAGCCTGGCAAGTCCTTCGTCGCGCACAAGGTCTATTTTCGCGCGTTGGGCGAGGATTGCCGGGTCCTGCATGCGCGGCTTGTCGTGCGCGGCGTGGAAGGAGACGGTTTTGTCGAGCAGCATCACCGCTACCATGTGCTGCAGGCAGATGTCAGGGATGTCGCGATTGTCCACGACCGCGGCAACCACAGGCGCGAGGCGCACGGTCACGCGTTGTACCTGGTCGGCCTCGAAGGGGCGCTTGCCGCGAATCGCCTCGACCGCGTCGAGCGGTCCCTGGATCGGTGAGCCGACGGTCCATTTCTTGATGTCGGTCTGCGCGATCTCGTAGCGCTCGCCAAGCTTGTCGGCGAGTTGCTCGGGCTGCGCCTTCGGCGCGTAGGCGAGGAAGAAATTGTCCGCGCCCGAGAAGATATCGTCGACGCCGTTCCAGCCCGATTGCACGACCAGCGCCGAGGTGACGCCGTTGCGCGCCGTCATGCCGGCGAAAGAGAACGCCTTCTCGATGTGATCGGTATCTCGCCGCCAAACCAGGATGCCCGAGGACTGCTGCGCGGCGTAGTCGAGCGCCCAGCGCATTTGGCGCGTGTCGAGACCGGCGACGCAGGCCGCCGCGGCGGTGGCGCCGAAGGTGCCGGCGATGCTGTGCGTATCCATGACGCTCTCGTAGCTGAACTCGGAGCCGCCCATGGCCATCACCACGCGCGGCCCCACGTCGTAGCCGAGCGTCACGGCGCGGAGAAAGCCCGCGCCGTCGATACCGAGTTCCTCGCCGACCGCGAGCGCCGCGGGCACCACCGCGCAGCCGGGGTGGGAGTGCGAGGCGTTGTGCGAGTCGTCGGTCTCATCCGCATGCGCCATAACGCCATTGGCGAGTGCGGCATCGCCCGGGGTTGTCGTGAGCGTGGTGCCGACGATGGTAGCCGAGCCCGTTCCACCGTGCGCGCGGATGTAGCGCTGCGCTGCCTGGCCGGGCAGTAGTTCCGATCCGGAGATCATCGACGCCAGCGAGTCGAGCAAATGGTGCTTGGCTTGCTCCGCGACTTCGGCCGGAAGCGCACGCGTCCTGGCGGCGCTCATGTAGGCGCTGAGCGCGTTCATGGCGGGGCTGGGAGCGGAAGCCTGCGCGAAACCGCGCGCCGGCGATAAAGCAAGCCCTATGGCCGTCGTTGCGGTCAAACCAAGAAAGCTGCGGCGATCCAAATTATTCTCCTCCATGACGCCTCCCCGGGGCGAAAGTCCAGGCTGACTTCCAGACTGGCTTTTCGGCAACGATATCACGTCAAGGCGCTTTTGGATCCGGGAACGGTCCATCGGCGCGTATCTCCCCAGGAGAAAGGGTGATGCGGCCAATCTGCAAATTTGAAATCCTATTCCGCTTATGGTCCCAACTATGAAGTTTATTCTCGGACAAACCATCTATCATGGCCCCGATCCGCAATCGGATTGCGCGACGCTGCTGCTATCATTCACCCAGGGCAAACAGCCCGGATAGAGCGAGAGCGGCAATGCAGACTATTGGTTTGATCGGCGGAATGAGTTGGGAAAGTACGGCTGTGTATTACCGTCGATTGAACGAACAGGTGCGCACGCAGCTGGGCGGCCTTCATTCGGCGGATATCCTGATGCGGTCGGTTGATTTCGACGCAATCGTCAGCCTGCAAAAGCAGGGTCGATGGAACGAAGCCTGCCAGATTCTCACGGATATCGCGCGCGCGCTGGAAGGTGGCGGCGCGGGATGCCTGTTGATCTGCACCAACACGATGCACAAGCTCGCGGACGAAGTTCAACGGGCGGTATCGATACCGCTGCTGCATATCGCCGATGTCACGGCCGCCGCGGTGAAGGCCGCCGGCTTACGCCGGCCGCTGCTGCTCGCGACACGTTACACGATGGAGCAGGATTTCTATGTGACGCGATTGCGCGAAGGCTTCGGGCTCGACCCGGTGATCCCGGACGCCGCCGATCGGGCGATTATTCACGACATCATCTTCGATGAACTGTGCCAGGGCATCGTTCGGGATGAATCCCGGCGTCGTTACCTCGACGTGATCGCACGCGGAAAGGCGCAAGGCGCCGACGGCGTGATCCTTGGTTGCACCGAGATCTGCCTTTTGGTCGGCCCGGACCACATCGATCTGCCGGTATTCGATTCGACGCTGTTGCACGCCGATGCAGCCGTCGAATTTGCCATGGCGCAGGAAACCCCGCGTCCGCGCGCAGCTTGAAGACATCGTGAACAATGCCCGAAATGGCATCAATCTTGCTCAGATAAAAGTCAGGTGGCCGGCGATGAGGTTTTGTCATGAGTGATGTGATTGCTGCCCCGCGGGCGATCTCGCCCATGCTCGATCACGTCGTCATCAACGTGATGGGCAGGCTCGACGAAGCCGCCGCGCAATATGGCCGGCTCGGCTTCCAGCTCACGGCGCGCGGTCACCATACGCTGGGTTCCAGCAATAATCTCGCGATCTTCGGCACCAATTATCTCGAACTGCTGGGCTATCTGCCCGGGCGCGAAACCATGCGCGCCGATCTGTGGGCCCACCCCGCCGGGCTGACCGGCCTTGTGTTCAAGTCGATCGATGCCGATCTGGTTTATGCGACGATGAAAGGCCACGGCGTGCCGGTGCACGAGCCGATGAGCTTTGCTCGACCGGTGGAGCTACCGGGCGGCGGGCAGGATGCGCGCTTCAAGGTCATTCGCGTGAGCGGCGATGAAGTGCAGAACGGTCGCACGTTTTTCTGCCACCACGATACCCCTGAGCTGGTGTGGCGCCCGGAATGGCAGTCGCACGCCAACGGCGCCACCGAGATTGTCGAATTCGTCATCGCTTCGCAGCAGCCGGCGCGGACCGCAGCGCTTTATGAGCGGATGTTCGGCCCGGGCCTGCTGACACCGACATCCGGTGGCGTGTTGTTTCGTGCCGGCGCCGCGACGGTGCTGATCCTCGAGCCGGCCGCCGTCGCCGCGCGTTACGCCGAGGCCGCGCTGACGAGCCCGGACGGCGCGGACCGAATGGTGGCGGTGATCTTCAAGGTGAAGTCACTGGATGCTCCGCGCGATGTATTTGGCGCTGCCGGAATTGCATATCGGCCCTACGCAGGAGGCATTATCGTGTCACATCTCGATGCCGCGAACGTTGCACTCGGGTTCACCGCCTGATGCCGACGACACCGCTTCCCGCCGTAACCTGAAACAACGGAGCAAGACACACCATGCGAGCAGTGGTCCTTCACGAACATGGCGACAACGACAAACTGCAATACGTCCCGGATTATCCGACGCCGAAGGCGGGCGAGGGCGATGTTGTCGTCAGAGTACGGGCGTCATCGATCAATTATCACGACGTGTTCACCCGTCGCGGCATGCCCGGCATCAAGGTTCCGCTGCCGGTGATCATCGGACTGGATGTCGTTGGCGAAATCGCCGAACTCGGCGCCGGCGTCACGGGCTGGAAGATCGGCGACCGCGTTCTGATCGATCCGGTCAACCGGGTCGAAGGGGGCCTGATGGGAGAGACGCAGGACGGCGGCCTTGCCGAATTCTGCCGCGCCAAGGCGCACCAGCTGGTCCGCATCCCCGATGCGGTGGGCTTCGAGCAGGCCGCGGCGCTGCCGGTGGCCTATGGCACGGCGATCCGGATGATGAACTCGATCGGCAAGATCAAGCCTGGCGAGAAAGTGCTGATCCTCGGCGCCAGCGGCGGCGTTGGCGTCTGCTGCGTACAGCTGGCCAAGCTGGCCGGCGCCTATGTGATCGCCTGCGCCGGCAGCGAGGAGAAGGCAAAGCGTCTCACCGAACTCGGCGCCGACGAAATCATCCTCTACACCAAGAACGATTTCATGAAGACGGTGTTCGAGCGGCACGGCAAGCCGCATCGGCGGCGCTTCGTCGAAGGCGGCGGCGTTGACGTGGTGGTCAATTTCACCGGCGGCGATACCTGGCTGAAATCGCTGCGCTGCCTGAAACTGGGCGGCAGGCTGCTGACCTGCGGCGCGACCGCCGGCTATTCGCCGGTTGAGGATCTGCGTTTCATCTGGACGTTCGAGTTGCAGATTCTCGGCTCCAACGGCTGGGAACGCGATGACATCACCAAATTGTTCGATCTCGTCGAGGCCGGCAAGCTCAAGGTGCTGATCGACAAATCGTACCCGCTGGTGGAGGCCAAGGAGGCGGTCCGCGTGATCGAGGATCGCGCCGTGTTCGGCAAGGTCGTGGTGACGCCGTGAGCAAGCCGGACATCACGCCGCTGACGGTGGCTCAAATTCAAGAGATGCTGGATGTTTCGCCGTTCAATCTCTTCCTGGGCCTTATTGTGGTGACGGCCGATGCATCCAGGCAGGAAGTCACGATGCGGTCGCCGATGCGGCCGGAATTCGAGCGCCGGCCGGGCTCAAAGCAATGGCACGGCGGTGTCATCGCCTCGATCATCGACACCGCCGGCGACTTCGCCGTCGGCATGATGGTCGGTCGCGGCTTGCCGACCGTCAATTTTCGCGTCGATTACCTCAGGCCGGCGGTCGATACGGCGCTGGTTGCGGTATCGCGGGTGCGACGCGCCGGCAAAAGCGTCGGCATCGCCGATGTCGATGTGTTTGACGAGAAGGGTGCGCTGCTGGCGATCGGGCGCGGCACCTATTCAACGCTTGATGCAAAATAAGATCGCAGGGACGGACATCGCACGACAAGGAACCGGTTCGCATTCGCAACGAAGGAAGAACGATGAACGGGTTTTCGAGACGTGACTTTCTGGTGACGGCGGGCGCGACGGCGCTTGCGTCCGGCGTTCCCGGCTGGGCGGGCGCGGCCACGACCGCGCCGAAGCGCGGCGGCACCCTGATCAGTACGTGGGGTGGCTTTGAGCCGCAATCGCTGTTCGTACCGGCGGGCGGCGGATCAAGTCCGTATTTCACATCGACCAAAGTCCACGAGCGCCTGATCCGGCTTAACGTCGACCTTCAATTCGAGCCCGTCCTGGCGCTTGACATCAAACCGGCCGCCGACTTCCGCAGCTACACGATCAAGCTGCGCGAAAATGTCACCTGGCACGACGGCGCACCGTTCACGGCAGATGATATCGTGTTCAACGCGATGGAATACTGGAAGCCGATTGCGGCCGGTGTCACGCTTGATACGCTGGAAAGCGCCGAGGCGATCGATCCGCTCACCGTGCTGCTGAAGTTCAAGGTTCCGGTGCCCGAGTTCTTCTTCAAGTCGGTGCTGGCCGGAAAGGCCGGCCTTGTGATCCCCAAGCACATCTATGCCGGCAGCAACATCATTACCAATCCGGTCAACAACACGCCGATCGGCACCGGGCCGTTCAAGGTCAAGGAATGGGTCCGCGGCAGCCATGTCGAATATCTGCGCCATGACAAATACTGGAATCCGGAGCTGCCCTATCTTGACCGGCTGGTGATCCGCTGGTGGCGCGATCCGGCGTCGCGCTCGGCCGCGTTTGAGGCGGGCCAGCTCGACATCGGAACCTTCAACCCGATCCCGATGCCGGAAATCGCGCGCCTCACCGCAGGCGGCAAAATTGTTGCCGAAAGCAAGGGCTATTCGAACTCGGCCTGGGTTGCGACCGTCGAATTCAACCAGCGTCGCGAGATCTTCAAGCAGCGCGAGGTCCGCCAGGCCCTGATGCACGCGATCGACCGGCAGTTCATATCCGATACGATCTTCTTCGGCGGGGCTCACCCGTCGATCGGCGCCATTCATTCGTCCAACACAATATTCTTCACCAAGGACGTGCAGGACTACCCGTTCGACGTCAAGAAGGCGGCTGCGATGCTCGATGCCGCCGGCTATCCGGTGAAATCGGGTTCGCGGTTCAAGCTCAGCCTGGTTTCGGCAGGCTGGTTTGAGGAGAACGTCAAGATGGGCCAGTACGTCAAGCAGGCGTTCGAGGATCTCGACATCACGGTCGAATTGTCGGTGCCGGATCGCGCCACCTCGCTCAAGCGCATCTACACCGATTATGACTACGACGTTGCGATCTCCAACAACGCCGGCGGAATCGAGATGATTCCGCAAACAACGCAGTATTACACGACCGACGGCATCGTGAAGGGTGCCGCATTCCGCAACGCGACCGGCTATTCCAATCCGAAGATGGACGAACTCGTTGCCAGGATGGCAACGGAGACCGATGAGCCGAAACGCATCGCACTGGTGCAGGATTTCGACCGGCTCGCTTCTACCGATGCCCCGCTGCTGCCGATGGTGGATCTCGAGCCGGTCACCATTGCGCGCGCCGATGTCCGCAATCATTCGACCACGGCTGATTTCATGGGTGAAAGCTGGGCCGAGGTCTGGCTCGATCGCTAACCGCGGAGGAGAACGTGCGTCGCATCATCGTCCGCCGGCTGGCGCAGATCATTCCGCTGATTTTTGCGGTGATCGTCATGAATTTCTTGTTGATCCATCTTGCCCCGGGCAGCCTGTTCGATGTGATGACGTCCGAACAGCAGATCACGGACCCGGCGATGCTGGATCAACTGCGTCACACCTACGGCGTCGACCAGCCGACTTCGGTGCAACTTGCCAAATACATCTGGTCGGTGATGCGGCTCGATCTCGGCTATTCCTATCGGCAAAACGCGCCGGTGCTCGACGTGATCCTGCAGCAACTTCCGGCCACCATGATCCTGATGCTGGCATCGACGGCGATCGCCCTGCTGGTCGGCGTCACGGCCGGGGTGCTGGCCTCAGTCAAGGTCAATACGATCTGGGATAATTTGATCTCGCTCGGTGCGGTGTTCTTTTTTGCTGCTCCGAGCTTCTGGCTCGGCATCATGATGACGGTGCTGTTCGCGGTGAAGCTCGGCTGGTTCCCGGTGGGCGGCATGCGCACGATCGGCGTCGATCAAACCACCATCGGCGATGCGCTCGATGTGATGAATCATCTGGTTCTGCCGGCGACCGCGCTCGGCCTGTTTTACGCGGCCACCTACGCGCGCGTGATGCGGGCCTCGATGCTGGAAGTGTTCCGGCTCGACTTCGTCCGTACCGCCCGCGCCAAGGGGCTATCGCCGGCCCGCGTCGTGCTCGCGCATGTGATGCGCAACGCGCTGCTGCCGATTGTTACCCTGCTGGGGTTGCAACTCGGCACCATGCTCGGCGGCAGCGTCGTGATCGAGGCGGTATTCAGCTGGCCGGGTATAGGAAGCCTGCTGTTCGACAGCGTGATGAGCCGCAACTTTCCCATGGTGCTCGGCGTGCTGGTGCTCGGCTCGCTATTGGTCGCGGTCTGTAACGCAGTGGTCGATCTGCTTTACATGCGGCTCGACCCCCGGATCAGGGCAAGGTAGCGCATGCTGACCCTGTTGATCGATTTCGCCCGACGTTTCGCCCGCAACCGCGCGGCGCTGGTTGGGTTCGTTCTCGTTCTGGCCGTCATCGGCGTTGCCGTCGCGGCCCCCTGGATGTTCCCGCGCAATCCGCTGCGCATCGTCGGCCGGCCGGAAATCTGGCCGTTCGTGTCGTCGCGCTATCCGCTTGGCACCGACTCGCTCGGCCGCGATATCGCGGCGATGATCGCCTATGGTGCCCGTACCACGTTGCTGATCGGGCTCTGCGCCAGCCTGACGGCGACCACCATCGGCATCAGCGTCGGGGCAACGGCCGCCTATCTCGGCGGCTGGGCCGATGAACTCTTGATGCGCTTCACCGAATTGTTCCAGACCATCCCGAACCTGATCTTCGTGCTGACGATCGTCTCGATCCTCGGGCAGAAGCTCGAATACGTCACCATTGCGGTCGGCATCGTCACCTGGACGCCGATCGCGCGATTGACGCGCGCCGAATTCATGTCGCTGCGCGATCGTGAATTCGTTCAGGCCTGCCGCGCGATGGGGATGGGAAACCTGCGGATCATGTTCGGCGAGATCCTGCCGAACTCGCTTCCGCCGGTGATCGTGCTGTCCTCGCTGGTGATCGCCGGAGCGGTCTTGTTCGAGTCGGCCGTGTCGTTCCTCGGCCTCGGCGACCCCAACGTGTCGAGCTGGGGCCAGTTAATCGGCGACGGCCGCACCCTGATCCGCAGCTCCTGGTACATCTGCGCGGTACCGGGGCTTGCGATCATGCTCACCGTGCTTGCGTTGAACCTGGTCGGCGACGGCCTCAACGACGCGCTGAACCCCAAGCTGCGGGACCGCTGAGATGGGCGCTGAAATTGCCGAAGCTCGAACGCCCATTCTGTCGATCGAACAGCTCGAGGTCTCGCTGTTCACGCGTGGTGGCGTGCTGCCCGCGGTGGACGGCCTGTCGCTGACCGTTGCGGCCGGAGAGACCCTGGCGATCGTCGGAGAATCCGGCTGTGGCAAGTCGCTCACGGCGCTGGCGATCATGCGCCTGCTCCCCGAGCCGCCGGCAAGGATCGTCGGCGGCGCCGTTCGCTTCATGGGCCGCGATCTGGTCTCCCTGTCCGAGCGGCAGATGCAGCGCGTGCGCGGCAAGGACATCTCGATGATCTTTCAGGATCCGATGACCTCGCTCAATCCCGTCGTCACGGTGGGCGACCAGCTCATTGAGGCAATTCGACGCCATACCGACGTCTCCTACAAGGAGGCAAACAACCGCGCGGTCGAATTGCTGCGGCAGGTGCGCATCCCCGACGCCGAACGCCGGCTCGGCGACTTCCCCCATCAAATGTCGGGCGGCATGAGCCAGCGCGTCATGATCGCGATGGCCATCGCGTGCGGGCCGAAGCTGCTGATTGCCGATGAGCCGACCACGGCGCTCGACGTCACCATTCAGGCACAGATCATCGAATTGATGAAGGAATTGCAGGCGTCCTCCGGCATGGGCCTGATCATCATCACGCATGATCTCGGCGTCGTCGCGGAAATCGCCGATCGGGTCGCCGTGATGTATGCCGGCCGCAAGGTCGAAGATGCGCCGGTCGCGTCGCTGTTCGAGCGGCCGGTGCACCGCTACACGCGAGGCCTGCTTGGCGCAACGCCATCGGCGCATCGCCGGCGTGGCAGCCGCCTCGTTGAAATCGCCGGCAGCGTTCCGGCGCTGGCCGATCTTCCCGCCGGCTGCGCGTTCCAGAACCGCTGCGCCGACGTGTTCGATCGCTGCCGGGTCGAGCGGCCGCAGCTGAGGCCGTTGCTGCCGCACCGCACTGTCGCCTGTTTTGCCGCCGAAAAGGAGTTGTCGCGCGATGCCGCTGTTATCGGTGCTTAGCCTCTGCGTCCAATACCAGAGCGCGCAGGGCGTGGTCCGCGCGGTCAATGACGTGAGCTTCGACCTCGAGGCCGGCGAGACGCTCGGGCTTGTCGGTGAATCCGGCTGCGGCAAGTCGACGCTGGGCAAGGCGATCATGCGGCTGCTGCCGAGCTGCGACGGCCGCGTCTTTCTCGATGGCGACGATATCACGGGTATGCAACCCGGCGCGCTCAAGGCCGCGCGCAAATCGATGCAGATGATCTTTCAGGATCCTTACGGCTCGCTCAACCCGCGCCATGACGTCGGCACCATCGTCGGCCAGCCGCTGAGCGTGGCCGGCTGGTCGCGTCGTGACATCAGGGATCGCGTCACCGAGTTGCTGGAGCAGGTCGGGCTGCCGGCCGAGGCGATGCGGCGCTATCCGCACGAATTCTCCGGCGGCCAGCGCCAGCGTATCGGCATCGCCCGCGCGCTGGCGCTCAGTCCGAAGGTCATCATCTGCGACGAGCCGGTATCCGCGCTGGATGTCTCGGTCCGCGCGCAGGTCATCAACCTGCTGGAGGATCTGCAGCAGAAGACCGGGGTGGCTTATCTCTTCATCTCCCACGATCTGTCGGTCGTCGAGCACATCTCGGACCATCTGATCGTGATGTATCTCGGTCGCATCGTCGAGAGCGGCCGCAGCGAAGAGATCTGGGACCGGCCCGCGCATCCCTACACCCAGGCCTTGCTGGCCGCCGCACCTGTCGCCGATCCACGCCTGGCACGGAGCCGGGTCAGGAGCGTGCTGCAGGGGGAGTTGCCGAGCCCGCTCAATCCGCCGCCCGGCTGCAGCTTCAACACCCGTTGTCCCTATGCGCGTGAGCGCTGCCGGCAAGAACAGCCCTTGCTGCGGTCGGTGTCCGGCGGCCGCAGGGTGGCCTGTCACTACGATCTCATGGAGCAGCAGCCGGCGGCGTCCTATGCCGCGGCGGCCGCCAATTGATTTGTCAGATGGAGCATTGCACATGCGCTGGAATAATCTTGGCGATCTGATCGACCGCAGCCGCGATCTCGATCGGGAAGCCATCATCGACCTCGTCGAGCCCGGCCATCCGCGCCGCTATACGCACCGTCAAATCGATCGTCTCGCCAACGGCGTCGCCCGATATCTCGTCGACCACGGTTACGCGCGCGGCAGCCATATCGCCATCGTCTCGCTCAATCGGGCCGAATACGTCATCGCCTATTTCGGCATCATGCGCGCCGGTTGCGTCGCGGTGCCGGTCAACATCAAGCTGCCGCGCGAAACCATCGACTATGTGATGGACGACGCGGCGATTGCGCTCGCCTTTGTCGACGCCGCCAACCGGCCGCTGGTGCGCCAAGGCATTGCCGTGATCGATTTCGACGATGTCGGAGCGAACGGATTTGCCGCAAGCATCAAGCCCGGTGACTTTACCAGCATCGCGGCCGGCACGGACGAAGTCGGCCAGATGCTTTACACCTCCGGTTCGACCGGCCGGCCGAAGGGGGTGCCGCTGTCGCATGACGGGCAGCTTTGGGCGCTGTCCACCCGCACCAGCGGTGCGCTCAACGAAAGCGACCGCTACGTCATCGCGCAGCCGCTGTTTCACATGAACGGTCTGTTTGCGGTCAAGACCATCTTCGCCACCAATGCGTCCGTGGTGCTGTTGCCGTCGTTCGAGACCCGCAGCTACATTGAAGCCATCGCCGCCTACAAGGTGACCGCGGCCACAGCCGTGCCGACCATGTGGGCGCGGGTGGTGAAGGAGACGGAACTGCTCAGTCAGCGCGACATTTCGTCGGTCCGGCGGTTGATGCTGGGCTCGGCGCCGATGACCATGGGCCTGTGGGACAAGATCAAGCAGGCATTGCCGAACGTCACGATTTCGATCGGCTACGGCACCACCGAGGCCGGACCGGCGGTGTTCGGCCCACATCCCGATAAAATCCCGACGCCGCCGCTCGCATTGGGCTATCCCATCACCTTCGACGACATCAGGCTGGTGAACGGGACGGAAAATGAAGGCGTGCTGCTGATGCGCAATCCGGCGCTGATGGATCATTACCACAACCTGCCGCAGCAGACCGCCAAGGCGATTGTCGACGGCTGGTATTACAGCGGCGACGTCATGCGGCGCGACGACAACGGCTTCTACTATTTCGTCGGGCGCGCCGACGATATGTTCGTGTGCTCCGGCGAGAATATCTATCCGGGAGAGGTGGAGAAGCTGCTGGAGCGCCATCCGCAGGTTCAGCAGGCCGTGGTGGTGCCGCTGCCCGACGAAGAACGCAGCCAGGTGCCGGTTGCCTTCATCGTCACCCGCGCACAGGCCAATCCCAGTTTCGATGACATCCGCAAATTCACCATCGCCAACGGGCCGGCCTATCAACATCCGCGCCGGGTCGAGTTCGTCAGCGAGTTGCCGTGGGCCGGCACCAACAAGATCGACCGCAAGGCACTGATCGATCGCGCCCGCAGCCTCGAAGCGAGCCAAGGCTGGTCGGCATGAACGGCTGGTCGGCATGACCGCGCTGTCGGGCAAGATCGCGCTGGTCACCGGAGGGAGCAGGGGCATCGGCCACGCCATCGCGCGACGCCTGGCGGATGACGGCGCGATTGTCGCGGTCCATTACCATTCCGCGGTCGATGCGGCGAACGCCACCGTTGCGGCCATCATTGAAGCGGGCGGCACAGCCTTCGCGATCCAGTCTGACCCGTCCGAGCGCGGCGGCGCGTCGGCGCTGGCCGAACGCTTTACCGCCCAATTGACCAACCGATATGGCCGTCCGTCATTCGACATTCTCGTCAACAATGCCGGCCTCGGAAAACGGGCTGTGATCGAGGACGTTACCGAGGACGATTTCGATCTGCTGCTGCAAACCAATCTCAAGGCGCCGTTCTTCCTGATCAAGGCGCTGCTGCCGCAGCTTCGCGACGGCGGCCGCATCGTCAACATCTCGTCGATGGGAACGCGTTCTGCCTATCCGGACATGGCGGCCTACGCACCGGCGAAGGCCGGCCTCGACGCCTTGAGCCGGCTGCTCGCGGTTCACCTCGGCGCCCGACAGATCACGGTGAACTCGGTCATGCCGGGCGCGACAGCCACCGACATGAATGCCAGGGCCCGCGATCCCGTCGCCAGCCGTGCCATAGCCGAGACGATCGCGCTGGGCCGCGTCGGCCAGCCGGCGGATATCGCGCGGGTGGTCGCATTTCTGGCGTCCGCCGATGGCGGCTGGGTCACCGGCCAGCAGATCGATGCCAGCGGTGGCCAGCGGCTGTAGCAGCCAAGAACCTCAAAGATCTCAAAAGAAGCTTCAGGCCAGGTCGTGCCGCGGTCCAGGCAGTGGTCGCGGCCTGCCGTCGCGATCTGCCGCGGGATTGCGCAGCCTGACAATTGTTTATGCTCGCGAAGCCTCGGAACTCGCAATAACATTGCGTCTGGCAGTAAAAGTATGGCATAAATCTGCTGCATCAAGCTGCAATTGGAGGTCAATATGCTCGACGAGCTCGATCGCAAGATTCTGGCGGTGCTTCAGGTCGACAGCAGCCTTTCAATGCAGGATCTCGCGGAGCGCGTCGGGCTCAGCTCGACGCCCTGTTGGCGGCGAATTCAGAAGCTCGAGAGTTCGGGCTACATCAAGCGCCGGGTCGCGCTGCTCGATGCGGAGAAGCTCAATCTGGGCGTCAGCGTTTTCATTGCCGTGCGGACCAATCAGCACAATGCCGAATGGGTGCAGCGCTTCAGGAAAATCGTGGTCGGCTTTCCGGAGGTGGTGGATTTCTATCGTTTGAGCGGCGACGTCGATTATCTAATCCGGGCGGTGGTCTCGGATATTCGCGCCTATGACGATCTTTATCAGCGGCTGATCGCGAAGATTGATCTGCACGACGTTTCGTCGATGTTTACGATGGAGCAGATCAAATCGACCACCGAATTGCCGCTGGTCAATGCATCGACCAGGCAACGCCGAAGCGAAACCGGTTCAGCGCCACACCCCGTCGCGCCATAAGCGCTCGGCAGTCGAGTGGCGCCGCGCCTGGTCAAGCGTCACGACCTCAAAACCTGACTCACGAACCGCGCGTGACGGCGCCGGTCGGAGTGGCGAAGCCTTCCAGCGTTCTGATCCGCTTCTCGAGCCACCAGCCATATTCCGGCGCCCAGTCTTCGAAGCGGCGGTTGATGCCGAGGTCGTGCGCCCAATGATGGGCGATATTGGGATTGAACTGCGACTGACGCCCGATCGCGACGAGATCGGCTTGCCCGTTCTGAAGGACGGTCTCGGCCTGCTCTGCCTCGAGAATGATGCCGACGGCCATGGTGGAGATATCCGCCTCCTTGCGCACCCGCTCGGCATAAGGAACCTGAAAGCCGAGGCTGCGCGGCACTTGAGCCGCGGTGGCCGATCCGGAGATGCCGCCCGAAGAGCAGTCGACCACGTCCACGCCGCGCAGCTTCAGCTCGCGCGCGAAGGCGACCGTATCATCCATGTTCCAGCCTTCCTGGGTGCCATCGACGGACGAGACACGCACGAACAACGGCATCGTATCAGGCATTTCGCGACGCACCGCTTCGACAATCTCGAGCGGCAGCCGCATCCGCCCGGCCCGGTCGCCGCCATACTCGTCGTTGCGCGTGTTCGAGACCGGCGACAGAAAAGAGGCGAGAAGATAGCCGTGCGCGGTGTGGATTTCGATGGTGTCGAATCCGGCGCCGACCGCGTGCCTGGCCGCGTTCGCCCACGTGCCCACCATCGCCTTGCACTCGGCCGTCGTCAGTTGCCGCGGCGTTAGCCAGCCTTTGGCGACAGGCTCGGCCGTCGGTCCGACCGGCTGCCACTGTTTGGCGCCGGATTTCAGGTTCTCCTCGGTCAGCGGTCCCATGCCTTGCATGGCGGTTTGGCTGGAAGACTTGCGGCCGCCATGGGCGAGCTGGATGCCGATCGCAGTTCCCTGGCGCTTCATGAACGCGATCAGGGGCTTGAAGCTTTCCATCTGGGCTTCGTTCCAGATGCCGAGGTCGTGTTCATTGATGAGGCCAATCTCCTCGACCGCCGTGGCCTCGACGAAGACGAGCCCGAAGCCCCCCAATGCATAGCGCCCAAGATGCACGACATGGAATGTGCCGCAGGTATTTCCGGGGTCGCAGCGATAGTGAACCATCGGCGGCACGACGAGGCGATTTTTCAGCGTGAGACCTCGAATGCTCAAAGGCTCGAACAGCATCGGCCGTACCGTTTTGCCGCTATTGATCGATTGGTCATCCATTCGCGTCATCTCCGTGTATCAGCTTGATTTGCTGCGTGCGGCCGCCTGCTTCACCCGTTCCGGATCGGCCGCGATCTTGACGCCTGCGCGCTCCTGCTCGAGCAGCATCACGGAGCGCGAGTCGCGTCCTTGCCACCCGCGGTTGCACGCCTCGGTCATTTCGGCGTAAGCGAGGTTGCAGATGCGCATCGGCACGCCGAGCTCGCGTCCCAATGCGGTTGCCAGCGCGACGTCCTTGGTGGCGAGCTTGAGCGCGAAATTCGGCGGATCGTAGGTGCAGGGCAGGAACTGGTCGAGCAGGCCGTCGAACGTCAAGCGGCGGCCGACCACGCCCTGGCGCACGGCCTCCCACAGCGCCACGGGGTCCATGCCGGCTTTCACTCCCATGGTAAACGTCTCGGCAAGCGCACAGGTGATCGCATAGCCGGACATATTGTGCACGAGCTTGGCGACGGTCGCGGTGCCGATCGGCCCGATATAGGACGGGCGATCGCCCATCGCATCGAGGACGGCCTTGTGGCTGTCATAGGCGGCCTTGTCGCCGCCGACCCAGATCGCCATCTTGCGCGACGCAGCACCCGACGGGCCCCCGCTCACCGGCGCATCGAGCATATGTGCGCCTTTGGCGGCAAAGGCATCGTGAATTTTTTTCACAACGCTTTGAGAATTTGTCGACAGATCGAAATAGGCCGCGTTCTTTTTTATGCCTTCGATCAAGCCATCCGTCCCCAGCGCGACGCGCTCGACATCCGCCGGCTCGGGCAGCGAAGTGAAGATCACGTCGGACTTCTCCGCCAGCGCGCGCGGCGTATCCACCCATTCCGCGCCCGCCTGCAAATGATGGCTCGCCGATTGCCGATGCAGGTCGTGCACCACGACCTTGTATCCGGCCTTGAGAAGGTTGGTGGCCATCTTGCCACCCATGGTGCCGAGCCCGATGAATCCGACGACGACTTCATTGGCCATGCGTCTCTCCCTTGTCGTTGCGCGGCGTTTTTATTGTTGCCGTTGAAACGAAGATCGAGATTTCGTTATCATCACGAGCCGGAAGTGTCGACGGCACAGCTCAGCGCAAATCGCCGGGCTGGCCTGCCCGGATTGGCTTGCTGGCCCGGTTTCCTGCGCCGCCCCCCGGCTCGATGTCATGCTTCATGGGTCCCGGCCGCCTTGCGGACCGTCGAGCCAAGGCTGTAATGTCCGTCCACAAATCCAGAACATCTGAGAAACATCGAGAAAAAGTACCGGCAAAAAATCCGGAAAACTTCGACAAGCTTCGGGAGTGAATCAAAAAGCCGCAGGGAGGAAATCACAATGACCAAAATGGCAATGACTCGTCGTCAAGCGTTGGTATCCGCGGGTGCCGCTGCACTCGCGGGCGGAATGGCCAAACCCGCGATCGCCGCAAAGGAGCCGATCCTGATCGGCTATCTGCCGGCACTCACCGGCCCCTCGTCATCCACCGGGATAGGGATCAATCGCGGCGTTCAGTTGGCGGTGCAGGAGATCAATGCGGCCGGCGGCATCGACGGGCGCCAGATTGAGTTGATTGTCCGCGATACCCAAAGCGATCCGATGAAGGCGGTGAATGGCGCGGCGGAACTGTCGCGCGCGGAGAAGGTCAGCGCCGTGCTGGGCCCGGTCAATTCCGGTGAGTCGCTCGCGGTCGTGCCGCTGCTCGCCCGCATGAACACGCCGCAGATCCATCCTTGCTGGGTCGACAGCCTGACCGACCCGAAGAAATATCCGATGTGCTTCCGCAACGCGCCCACCAACCAGCAGATCGGCGGTGCCGCGAACCGTTATGTGGTGGACGTACTCAAGCGCAAGAAGGTAGCGGTGGTCAGCGATACCACCGGCTATGGCACCGCATCGGTCAACGCCTATGTGCCGATGCTCAAGGCGCAAGGCGCCGAAGTCGTCTATCAAGGCAATGTCGATGCGGCCAATCCAGACCTCAAGGCCGAGCTTTTGCGCATGCAATCGGCGGGAGCGGAGGCGATCATGCCCTGGAGCGTGAATGCCGGCTTCCTGTCCCGCATCATCAACACCCGCGGGCAGATGGGATGGGACGTGCCGATCGTCGGCCAGACCACGCTCGGCTCCGGCCAGACCAGGGACTTGCTGGAAAAGACCGAGTACTGGGCGAAGGTTTATCCGAACAATTTTCGTCCGGTTTGCTATGCCGCCGGCGGCAAGCTTCCGGAGCGTACGACGGCTTTCCTCGACCGCCTGAAAAGCGCCAAGGTCGAAGTCGCCGACACCCTCTGGTGGTGGATCGCGGTCGGCTATGACACGCCGCGGATGATCGCGGAGGCGATGAAGAGCGCCGGCACCGAGCCGGACCAGATCGTCGGCTACCTCAACAAGCTCAAGGGATACCCCGGTGTCTACGGCGACATCACCTTTACGTCCGAAGAGCACAACGGCTATCCGGACGACGAAGTGGTGATGGTGGAAGCCAATTCGTCCAAGAACGGCGCGTTCAATCTGGCGCCGGGCTATAACGCTTGAGCGGATGATGCAGAGCATGATCCGGAAAAGTGGGCACCGGTTTTCCGAAAAGATCATGCTCAAATAAGGAGATAGAGCGGGACGACGATTCGAAGAAACGTCATCCCGCTTTAGTCGATCGCTCGTCTGGGGCGATCGGCCGCATTCATGCGCCGATCGCATCACCCATGACGTAATGTCTCCGCCCCGGCGCCGCTCACTGCATGGCGTCGGCGATCTTTTCCGCCGCCATCAGGGTCGGCAAGTTGGTGTTGGCGCAGGGCACCACCGGGAAGATCGAGGCGTCGACCACGCGCAATCCCTGCATCCCCTTGACGCGGCCCTGGGTATCGACCACTGACATCGGATCGTCCGCCCGGCCCATGCGGCATGAGCATGAGGCGTGCCACACGCCGATCGCCGCCTTGCGCACGAAGGCTTCGAGGGCTTCGTCGTCATTCATCACGTCGTCAAAGGTGAACCCTTCGACCACAAATTTATCGATCATGTAGTGGCGCAGCGCCGCCGGCCCATCCATCAAGGCCGCGGCGATCGAGGTGAGGACCTTGTTCTTGGCGCTGACCACGCCGATCTTGCGCACGCGGTCGGTGTACGAGGCCGGGAACGGCTTATCAGTCACCGCCCGGACCGGCGCGCTCATCTGCAGTTCCGCCATTTTGCGAAAGCCGCTCATCAGGCGATCGAGGTCGCGCCGGTCGGACAACAGGTTGAACTCGACGATCGGCTCCTTCAGCGGATCGCGCGAGGCGAGCTTCACCTGTCCGGTCTCGGAGTAGGTCTTGTTGACGAACGTCAGCAGCGAGCCGATCTGCGCGCCGACCGCATGCCAGGCCGATTTGCTGAGCACGACAACGAACATGTCGCCCTGTGGTACGCCAGCCAGTCCCGACGAGTAGCGCAGCCCAAGCTGCATGTGACGCCTGGTGTGCTCGTTCATGCGTGCGCCGCGGCGGACGAATGACGACAGCGAAATAGAGGGATGATCCATCAGGCGCCGGCCGACGCCTTCAAGTCCCATCAGCACGGGAATGCCCAGGCCCCGGAGATGACCGACGGGACCGATGCCGGCGCGCAACAGATGCGCCGGCGAATGGATCGCGCCGCAAGAAAGAATGATTTCGCGGCCGCGGAACTCCTGCTCCCGGCCGTTGATCTTTGCCTTGACGCCAACGCAACGGGTGCCCTCGAACAGCAGCCCTTCGACCTGCGTGTTGGTGGAGATGGTCAGGTTGGCGCGCTTGCGGGTGTCGCGATCGAGATAGCCCATCGCGGCCGAGACGCGTTGCTCGGCCTGATTGGAGTGCGTCACCGGGAAATAGCCATCAACGAACTCGCCGTTCTGGTCTGGCACGAATTGGTGGCCAGCGTGCTGGAAGGCCTCGGCGAAAGCCAGCGAATGCCTGGTCCAGTGTTCGCGCGGAATGCGGCGGACCGGGATGCGACCGTCCTTGCCATGGAACGGCCCGTCGAAGTCGAGGTCGCGTTCGAGCTTCCGGAAAAAGGGCAGCACATCGTTCCAGCCCCAGCCCGCGGCGCCGCGTGTTTCCCATTCGTCGTAATCGGTCGGCGCGCCGCGGTTGGCCATCTGGCCGTTGATCGAGGAGCCGCCGCCCAGCACGCGCGCCTGTTCGTATTTGCGCAACGGCGGGCGTCCTTCGTCGGGATTGTTGTGGCTGACGATCTGGGTCGTGACCTTGAGTTCGGTCCAGTGGAAACGCGGATCGAAATAGGCCGTGCCCGGATAGCTATCCAGGATCTCTGCTGGTTCATTGCCGGGCGGGGTGTCTTGCCCGGCTTCGCAGAGCAGGATCTTGTTAGAGCTCTTGGCGGAGAGCCTGTGGGCCATGACCGAGCCCGCCGAGCCGCCGCCAACGATAATGGTGTCGTACACTTTGGCGCTTCCCTTTAGTTTTGCGTTTCTCTGCCTTGTCCCGGGAAGATAGCTCAGCTCCGCCCTCGGGTCACTCGGCTCGATCTTGCGATGTTCACGATCGGCTCGGTGTGCCCCGACAGCAGACGGCGCTAGATCAGCTTCATCCCCTTCAAGCTCGCATGGCCGTTCTTGCCGACGATGATGTGGTCGTGCACGGAGATCCCGAGCGGCGTCGCGATGTCGACGATCGCCCTGGTCATCTGGATGTCGGCCTGCGACGGCGTCGGGTCGCCGGAGGGGTGGTTGTGCACCAGGATGATCGCGGTTGCGGATAATTCCAGCGCCCGCTTGATCACCTCGCGCGGATAGACCGGGGTGTGATCGACGGTGCCGGTCTGCTGCACCTCGTCCGATATCAATTGGTTGCGCTTGTCGAGAAACAGGATACGGAATTGCTCCTTGTCGGCGAATGCCATGCTGGTCCGGCAATAATCGATCACGTCATTCCACGACGACAGCAGGGTGCGCTGTTTCAACCGGCCTTTGGCGATCCGGGTCGCGGCGGCTGCGAGCAGCTTGAGCTGGCTGATCGAGGCATCGCCGATGCCCTCGATTTCGCGCAAGCGGGTTTCCGGCGCGTGGATCACTTCGGCGAATGAGCCGAACGTCTTGAGCAGGGATTTTGCCAGCGGCTTGGTATCGCGCCGCGGCAACGCTGCGAACAGCGCGAGTTCCAGCAATTCATAGTCGCTCAGGGCGTCCGGCCCAGCGTTGCGAAAGCGCTCCCGCAGCCGTTCGCGATGGCCGTAATAATGCGGCGCCTCGGCGGGCTCGGATTGCGGCTGCGGTTCGCCTGGTTTGGTGGCCATCGGCGCGCAGCATGCCGCGCCGGGCGGGTTTTGCAACCGTGAAGTGCGGGTCGCTGGACGTCTCGACGATGATGCCGAAAATCCGCGCCTCGCATTCGCTAACGGATCTGTGATTTTATATAGGGAATGATCAATCCCAAAATGAGGAATGGACAAGAGCACCGCCTGCTCGCAATGTCCTGCGGGCTGATCGTCGCCAATCTCTATTATGCGCAGCCGCTGATCGGCCCGATCACTGCCGATCTGGGCTTGTCGCCGCAGTCGGCCGGGCTGATCGTCACCATGACGCAGCTCGGCTACGGGGCAGGGCTACTGCTGATCGTGCCGCTCGGCGATCCCTTCGAGAGCCGCGACTGGTCGTGCGGGTGACGAGCCTCGGCGCATTGGCGCTGCTCGCGGCGGCGTTCGCGACCCATCCGCTGCCGTTTCTCGTGGCGGGACTGTTCATCGGGTTTGGCTCGGTCGCGGTGCAGATCCTGATCCCTTACGCCGGCCATCTGGCGCCTGCGGCGACGCGGGGCCGTGTCGTCGGCAACGTCACCACCGGGCTGATGATTGGCGTAATGCTGTCGCGCCCGGCGTCGAGCTTCATCCCCGCGGTCTCGTCCTGGCACGCGGTGTACAAGGTGTCGGCCGGCGGCATGATCCTGCTCGCGCTGGTGTTGCACCGGATGCTGCCGCCGCGCATGCCGACCGCGCGCCTCGGCTATGGCCGGCTATTGGCCTCGATGCTGCACATGGCGCGGACCAACGTTGTTCTGCGGCTCCGTGCGCTGTATCAGGCCAGCCTGTTCGGGTGTTCAGCATGTTCGTGACCACGGCGCCCTTGCTGCTGGCCGGACCCGCCTTTCGCCTGCCGCTCATGCTCCGGGGCGCTTGCGTCCGATTGTAAGCGCGGTGATGAGGTCGATCGCGAGCGAAGCGGTGACGGCGACGGCGCCGATCACGAACAGGATGACGTAGTCGCCGCCGGTGCGTTCAAAGAGATAAGAAAGACCGTAGGCGCCGGCCGCCTGAAACAGCGCGAACACCGTGGTGGCCTGTGCCCATGCGGCGCGCTGACCGGCATTGGAGTGTGGAACAAGCTCGTGAATGCGGCCAAGCACCAGCGGAACGATCCCGGGCGTAAAGCCGCCGACGATGAGCGCCGAGATGATCATCACGACGGGCTCCGAGCTGAGCGCAGGCAACAGGATGGCGATCGCCTCGATCAGGAACGAGACGCGAAGCGCGGGACCAAATCCCGCGCGGTCCGCGAGGTGCCCCGTCAGCAGCGGACCAAGCGTGGCGCCGATACCATAGATTACCCAATAATGCGATCCGGCCGCGATTCCCTGGCCAAGCCCGCGGGCGACGAAGTCGACCAGGAAGACCATGTGCGGCACCAGCGCCAGGGCATTGAGACCATACTCAGCGCTCAGGATACGAATGACAGCCGACTTCCGGCCGTGCGATGGAGCGCGGCTATCGGGCGTGTGTTCCGTCGCCGTCGCGTCGGCAGGCCAGGCCTTCCAGCTCAGCAAGGTCAGCAGCGCGGACAGGAGGCCCAGGCCGTACCAGCTCTCCTTGAGGCCTTGTTGCAGCAGCAGCGGAACGAATGTGCCGGATGCAGCGACACCGAGGCCGACGCCGGCAAAGATCACGCCCCCAACGACGCCGCGCTTGCCAGGTGCAATATGCGGCAGGATGGTCGAGGCGGCGAGAACCATGATCACGCCGCCGGTCACGCCCGCGAGGAATCGCCAGGCAAAGAACCACACAAACGAGATCGGTGCCGAGCAGGCAAAGCAACACAGCGACGCGACCACCATCATGAGGCGCAGCGTGCGCACCGATCCCGCCCGGGCGCCGAGTTCGCGCGCGATCAGCGCGCCGGCGAGATAGCCAGCCAGATTGGCGGCGCCGAGATAAACCGCCTCCGCCGGGCTGAACCATTTTGCGGCAATCAAGGCTGGGATCAGCGGCGTGTAGGCAAAGCGTGCCAGCCCGAGCCCGACCAGCGATGCGCATAAGCCCGCCAGAGCGAAAAGCCAGGCAGGCCCGCCCTCGCTGGTGCGATGGGGTGCGGCGGGGTGCCGATGATGACCGGCATGGGTGCTCGACATCGACACGGCTTAGGCCCGTTGCTGTCTGAAGAAAAATGATGAGTTCTGATCGCAGCCATCGCTGCCAGCGATGGCGTGCGTTCTTCAAATCCACGCGGCCGTGGCCGGTGCAGGCGCGTCGTCAGTGGCCGGCGCTCTGGCCGCCATCGACATGCAGGATCTCGCCGGTGACGAAGCCCGCGCTCTCCAGGAACAAAACCGCGTCGACGATGTCCTTGGTTTCTCCCATGCGTCCGACCGGATGCAGCTTCGCCAGGAAGTCGTGGGTTTCCGCGCCATGCATCGGCGTCTTGATGACGCCGGGCGCAACGGCGTTGACCCGAATGCCCTTGGTTGCATATTCGATCGCCAGCGACTTGGTGGCAGCGTTCAAGCCGCCCTTGGTCAGCGACGCCAGCACCGAGGGAACGCTGCTGTTGGCATGGTCGACCAGGCTGGTCGTGATCTGCACGATGTGGCCGGAGCCTTGCTTCAACATCTCGGCTGCGACGCGCCTCGTAACATGGAAGAAGCTGCCGAGGTTGATCGCGACGATCGACGCGTAATCTTCGTCGGTATAGCTCGTGAAAGGTTTGGCGACGAAGATCCCCGCATTGTTGACCAGGGTGTCGATGCGGCCGAAGCGCTCGAGTGCCTGAGCGACGATGCGCTCCGCGGTCCTGGGATCGGCGATATCGCCGGCGACGGCCACAACGTCCGGGTCGGAGGATGGCTTGATCGAGCGCGAGTTTGCCACCACCCGGTAATTGCGATCGCGATATCCCTTGACCAACTCCGCCCCGATGCCTTGCGATGCGCCGGTGATAATGACGACTTTCTGTTCCGCACCCATGACGGGCCTCCATGATCTCTGCCAATGAAGCGACAGAACTGCCGCCTCGGTGGAGATCAAGTTAGGCTCGCGCGATGATCGGGCGAATGTCCGCTATTCGGCAGACAGTCTTCCTTGCGGCGATCGAATGGCGTCGGCGTTGCGGCCTGCGTCGTCAGAAAGTTGGGCGAAATACCGCTTGAGTCGCGGCACAGCGAAGTCGGCGAAGGCGCGCACTTTCGGTACCGAAAAGCGCCCCTGCGGGGCCAGCAAATGTGCGGGCAGCGGGGGGTGTTCATCCTTGCCAAGGAGAATCTGCAGCCGTCCTTCCCGGATCTCGTCGGCGATATGATAGGAAAACAGGCGCGTCACCCCGTGCCCTTCTGCGGCAGACGCGACCGCGGCGCGAACCGTGTTGACGACCAGCCTTGGTGTGAACTGGACGGTTCTTGCAACGGTTGAGGCTTTGGCAGGCGGAAAACTCCATGACTCCAGCCCGAAATGCGTCATCGCAATGATCTGGTGTTTCGCCAGGTCGCCTGGCTCATCGATGATCGGATGCCGCGCCAGATAGGCCGGCGACGCCGCGATCACGCGACGAACCTCGCCGAGGCGGATCGCGACGAAGCTCGAATCCGCCAGATGCGCGATGCGCAGCGCAACATCGATGCCCTCATCAATCAGGTTCACCGGCCGGTCCAGCAGATAGAGCCTTGCCGACACCGTCGGATATTCGTTCATGAAGGCGTCGAGCACCGGCCTCAAGACATCTTCGCCCGTGATGACAGGCGCGGTCAGGGTCAGCGTGCCGCGCGGTGCTGAGCGTTCGCCGCCGGCAACGATATCGGCCTCCTCGAGCTCGACCAGCACGCGGCGGCAAACGGCCGCATAGCGCTCGCCCGCCTCACTCAGTTTCAGCGACCGGGTCGTCCGATGCAGCAGCTCGGCGCCGACATGCTGATCCAGAAAGGCGATGGCGCGGCTCACCGCCGCAGGCGACCGGCCAAGCCGCCTTCCTGCCCCGGCGAGGCTGCCCTCGTCGACAACAGACACAAAGACTTTCATCGCGTCGATGCGGTCCAATTGTTCTGCCGATCAGAGGAATAATGGCCGAGGTAGCAAGCTTCAGGCGATCATGCGCTGCGGGCCGGCTTTTGCAATCGCGGGAGCGCGTCGACGGAGAAAATTACGCCACAATTGGCGGTTTCTCGCTGTTGCGCTCCGACAGCGTGAAGATCTCGACGCCGGTGGCGGTCACCCCGACCGAGTGTTCGAACTGCGCCGACAGCGAACGGTCGCGCGTCACCGCGGTCCAGCCGTCGGACAGGATCTTCACATGCGGCTTGCCGAGATTGATCATCGGCTCGATGGTGAAGAACATGCCGGGCTTCAGCGCCACGCCCTCGCCGGGCCGGCCGACATGTATGATGTTCGGCTCGTCGTGGAACATGCGGCCCAAACCGTGACCGCAGAAGTCGCGCACCACGCTCATGCCTTGCGGCTCGACGAAGCTTTGAATGGCGTGGCCGATATCACCGGTGGTGGCGCCGGGCTTGACCGCGGCGATGCCGCGCATCATCGCTTCATAGGTCACTTCGATCAACCGTTCGGCCTTGCGGGCGATCGGGCCGATCGCATACATCCGGCTGGAATCGCCGTACCAGCCCTCGACGATGAAGGTGACGTCGACATTGACGATATCGCCTTCCTTCAGAACCTTGTCGCCGGGCATGCCGTGGCAGACCACGTGATTGATCGAGGTGCAGGTCGAATAGCGATAGCCGCGATACATCAGCGTCGCGGGATAGGCGCCATGGCTGAAGGCAAAATCGCGGACGAATTCGTCGATCACGGAGGTCGGCAGGCCCGGCTTGACGATATCGGTCAATTCATCGAGGCATTTTGCGACCAGCGCGCCGGCTTTGCGCATGCCCGCGAAGCCACTTGGTCCATGCAATTTGATCTGCCCGGTTTTGCGCAAGGAGGCATCGGAGGCTTCGATATAGCTCATGGGCGGATCATGCTTTGGCAAAAAGGGCTGCGGAGGGCCGGAATGGGCAATTTGAGGCTCTAATTTAATGATCGGCGCGACCAGCGCAAGCCAAGCTTGGCGGGTAGCCGGGGTGCGGTCCGGCCAAATTGCGAGCGAATTCCGGGCGAAATAGCGGCCTAAACCGGCGTCGGACGCGCCGGCGTCAGGTCGGAACCTCCACCACGGCATTTTCGACCGGCAGCGCCCCGCCGCGGATCCGGATTTCGCGCACCGGATAGGGCACCCGGATGCCCTCGCGCTTGAACACATCCCATAGCGACAACATCACGTCGCTCTTCACATTGTCCATGCCGTCGGGATCGGCGATCCAGAAGGTCAGGGAAAACTTCATGCCGGCCTCGGCGAACTCGGTCAGGATGCAGTTCGGCGTCTTGCCCTTGGTGGCGCGCGGGGCGGCGGCCGCGACCTCGGCCGCGAGCTTGCAGACCAGCCGTGGGTCGGCGTCGTAATTGGTACCGAAAGTGACCTTCACCAGCGTGTTCTTGTCGGTATAGGTCCAGTTGGTGACTTTCTGCGTCACCAGATCCTCGTTCGGGATCAGGAATTCGCGGCCGTCGCCGGCGGCGACCGAAATATAGCGCGTCTTCATCGCGCTGATCCGTCCCGAACTGTCGCCGATGGTGACGAGGTCTCCCGGCTTCACCGATTTGTCGACCAATAGAATGATGCCGCTGATGAAATTGGCGACGATCTTCTGCAGGCCGAAGCCGATGCCGACGCCGGCCGCACCCGAGAAGATCGCCAGCGCCGATAGATCGATGCCGACCGCGCTCAACGTCATCGCGACCGCAAGCACCATCAGCGCGAGCCGAACGATCTTGACCAGCAACACCTGGATCGACGGCGTCAGGTCGCCAGAGCGCGTGATCTGGGTTTCGGCGAAGTTGCTGGCGATGTTGGTCAGCCACAGCGCCACCGACAGCAGCACGCCGAGCTTGATCAGCAACAGCGGCGTCAGCCGCATGCCGCCGAATACGACGGAGACCGAGTCGAGGGCATCGAGCGTGGGGTCAAGCTGGCCGATGATGCTGAGCGCCGCCACCAGCCACGCCGTGACCGACACCAGACGGACTATGAACTCGTTGCGGATCACCGACGTAACGAGACGGATCGCCAGCCACGCCAGGGCCAGCTTGGCGGAGATCGCCAGCAAATAGCTGCGGCTCGGCCAGGTCGACGCAAGCATGACCATGCGCGCCGCCCGCATCAGCACCGCGAACACCGCGGTCGAGGAATAGGCCACCAGCACACGGACCATCATCCGCAGCGGCGCCGGCCACTCCTTCGCCAGCGCGGACATGTCGGTGTGGGCGCGAATGGTCGTGCCGGTGGCAAAGGATATTCCGGCGCCGGCCATCACCAGACCAAGCTGCAGATAAAACCATGGCGATGTGACTTCGGCGCCGACCGAACGCGCGGCCGAGTGCAGGAAATCAATGATGTCGCTCATTTCCATCGTCGAAATCTCATCTCAAGGGAAGATCGGCGCGCGCGGACAGGCTTGATTCGAATATCCCATAGATTCCCATATCTGTAGCGCCGACGCCATCGCAACGACATGTTGGCATAGCCGGTTAGAGCCGATCTAAGGGCACATTGTCGCCGTCGGCGCAAATGGTCTCGAATGCCCTTGGCGTCGAACTGTGACGACGATAAGGATGCAATTGCAGATATTTGCAGTGATTTGCGAGAGCTCATGGCGTCCCTCGACTCGGTCAGCATAGCCATCCTTCTCGGCGCCGTTCTGGTGATGGCGGGCATTCTGTCGAGCCTGCTGGCGCTGCGCTTCGGTGCCCCCTTGCTGCTGGTGTTTTTGCTGATCGGCATGGTCGCGGGCGATTCCGGCCCCGGCCGGCTGCGTTTCGACGATGTGCGCACGACCTATCTGGTGGGCTCAGTAGCACTGGCGCTGATCCTGTTCGATGGCGGCTTGAAAACCCGGTTTCAGAGCATCCGCGCCGTGCTGGCGCCATCGATGGTGCTGGCAACGATCGGCGTTCTGCTCACGGCCTTGATCACCGCGCCGGTCGCCAAATATGCGCTCGATCTGAACTGGACCGAGGCGCTTTTGGTCGGTGCTGTCGTGGCGTCGACCGATGCGGCCGCGGTATTTCTCCTGGTACATGCGCAGGGCCTGCGGCTGCGGCCGCGTGTCGGTGCGACGCTGGAAGTCGAATCCGGCACCAACGATCCGTTCGCGGTATTTCTCACGCTGATGCTGGTGGAGCTGATTTCCAGCGGCTCCAGCTCGTTCTGGCATGTCGCCCGCGAATTTGCCCAGGAGGCCGTGCTCGGCGCCATCGTCGGCGTGATCGGCGGCCGGCTCGTCGTGCTGGCGCTCAATCGCGTGGCGCTGCCGCAGGGCCTGCACGCGCCATTCGTCGCCACCGCCGCACTGGTGATCTTCGGCGGCGCGCAGATCGCGCATGCCTCGGGATTTCTCGCGGTCTATCTCGCCGGCATCATCATCGGCAACCGGCCGACGCGGGCGCATAATTCGGTGGTGACGTTTCTCGATGCCGCGACCTGGCTGGCGCAGATCGTGATGTTCGTGCTGCTCGGCCTCTTGGTGTCGCCGCACCGGCTGTTGAGCAGCGTCGTTCCGGCCGTGGCCGTCGCACTGGTGTTGATGCTGGTGGCGCGGCCGGTCGCGGTGTTTCTGTGCCTGGCGCCGTTTCGCTTCAACTGGCGGGAAAAGATCTTCATCGCCTGGACCGGCCTGCGCGGCGCGGTCGCGATCTTCCTGGCCTCGATCCCGATGCTGGTCGGCCTGTCCAACGCTTATCAGTATTTCGACGTTGCCTTTGTCGTCGTCTTCATCTCGCTGTTGCTGCAGGGCTGGACGCTTGCCGCGGCCGCCCGGCGGTTGCACGTGGCGCTGCCGCGCGCTGAACGTGGACCGCGGCGGGTCGAGCTGGATCTGCCCGGCCAGCTCGAGCAGCAACTGGTTGGTTATCCCGTGCGTCCGAAAAGCCTGTATTTGAAACGGGGATTGATTCCGTCATGGTCGAAGCCGACGCTGGTCATTCGCGACCAGCGAATTCTGTCGCCGACGGAAGCCGATCCCGTTGCCGCCGGCGATTATATTTACCTGCTGGCGCCGCCGGAAAAGGCCGAGGCGCTCGATCGCTTCTTTGTCGACATGCTGCCGAGTGCGGCGCCCGATCCGCATCTGCTCGGCGATTTCATGGTCTCCGGCGAGCACACGCTCGGCGAATTGGCCGAGATCTACGGCGTCAAGGTCGACGAAGAGCAGGCAAAGCTGACGCTTTCGGATTATTTCGACATCCATCTCGATCATGCCCCGAAGGAAGGCGCAGAGCTTGCGCTCGACCCCATCGTTCTGGTGGCGCGCAGCCTCGGCGGCGGCCGGGTCAATGTCGTCGGTCTTCGGCTGCCGGAAGATGAGGACGCGCCTGTGCCGCTGACGCGAACCGCGTCATTCAAGCGCAAGCTGTCGGAGGTCTGGTCGTCGGTGGCCGGGATTTAGCTAGCGATACACAGCTTCCGTGGCGCCTCATTCTCCATCCCGTCCAGGATTGTTCCACGAACGTCCGTCCGGTCATAAATAGTGCCAGCCAAAATGTAGCGCCCACAGTACTAACGCAATCGTTATGAGCGTGATCGCAAAACCCCTTATGTACCTTCTGTAGTTCCGTCTGTAGTGCTCCCCCCAAAACCGAATCGCGAGCGCGTGAAAATAGACGACGCCAATCCCGATCATCATCGAGCCTAACGCCACCAATAGAAGTTTTGCCATTGCCACCCCGAAAACGGTTACTTGGCGCCACCCCGACGA
>Ga0302314_10001968_pt1 | contig 38399 bp, 35 predicted proteins | sample III_Palsa_N2_3_FD_200533 | JGI IMG/M metagenome (GOLD analysis project Ga0302314, IMG submission 200533) | Peat permafrost microbial communities from Stordalen Mire near Abisko, Sweden - III_Palsa_N2_3 | ecosystem: Environmental > Terrestrial > Soil > Palsa > Peat permafrost | place: Sweden...
CGCGCGGCTACTCAATCCATTTGCGTAGTCTGGCTGCGCTCATTCGTCGAAACGACGATTTTGGCATCAGGACGCGTGGAAAAGCCTCTCGTTTCTGCCCCTTCATACGCTGTGAGCACTTTTTACATGAATCTTGCCAGCGGGCCTCTGACAGGGGTCCGGGATGAGCCACGCGAAGGGTCGACAACGCCTCATCAGCACCGTCGCGGCAATGGCCTGCCTGGATGCCGCCGCCGCCCACCCCGTGCTTCCCCCGGCCGCGACGCTCGAGGAGCAGGCGACCGCGGAATTCGCGATGGCGGGTACAGCGGTTCGCGAACGTCTCGACCGCGAGGCTGCCGGCGATGTGATCGGCGCCCGCGTCGCCGCGCAAGGCGCGCAGGCTCACCGTTACCGCTTCCTCGATATCGAGCGCGAGATCCGCCGCCAACACGCGCTCTCCCACGTGTCCCCTTCCGTAGCAGCGGCGCGAAGTCCATTCCAGCCGGATGCGTCCTTCTGGGCATCAGCGCCGTCTTCCCCGACCCGATTCGCGCCCGTGGGCGCCGGCAGACAGGAGGTCGTCGTTCGCATCGCCGATCCCGCGTGGGACCTGTATCGGGCGCACGATGGGCGGGATCGAACGAGCCCTCAGGGGACGCAAGCGCATCCCGACTCGGGGACGGCCTCCGCCGAGATCGCCGTGAGCCGAGTCGGGGACATGTACTCAAGCGGTGTCGCGACACCGGCCTCCGGCGAGGGGCGCGCGGTCGCGGCGGACCCATCGGCCCGCGCTGCTCTGGACGATCCGCCTCGCGCGCCCTATCTGGTTTATCGCGAGCGGCTTGCCGGTAGTGACACCCGTGAGTAGCCAACAGCGGAATTCTTGCGGGAGGCGCGCGGAATGGGAGCGCCGTCCGCGAAGGGTCGAAGTCCTGGGATCAGTGGTTAGACGTCAATGGAGGCCAAGCAAATGAATCAGGGGATCAGCAGAGATGCGGGCTCGACCCGCAACGAGAACCGGCGGCAGCGCGTCGTGGGCTCCGTCATCTGGGTGATGGTGGGGTGTCTATTCACGGCCCTCGCACCGGAATGGGCATTCGCCGGGGCCAGTCCCTTCACCACCGGCGCGACCGCTGCCAGTACCAACCTCTTGGCCATTCTCACGCCGATCGCCGTGGTGGCCGTGATGGCGTTGGGTGCCGCGGCATGGTTCAACAAAATCTCCTGGGGCTGGGCAATCGCGGCCATGGTGGGTATCGCCTGCGTGTTCGGCTCGCAGCAGATCGTCACCTGGGTCCGCGGCATGTTCGGCGTCTGACGACGTGAATGGCCAACAAGTCATGGGGATCCAGGAGGATCCCCTCTTTGTCGGGGTGACACGGCCCGCCATGGCGATGGGGGTCACCTATTCGGCGCTGCTCATCAACGGCATGACCACCATCGAGCTATTTCTCCTGACCAAGAACTTGCTGTGGCTGGGGATCTGCATTCCGATTCACGGCATCTTTTGGCTGGTGTGTAAGAACGATGCCCGATTTTTCGACTTGTTGTTCCTCTGGGGCCGAACGCGCGGCCCGGGACTTATGGGAAACGTGCGGTTTTGGAAGGCAAACAGCTACAGCCCCCTGCGGTTTGACTTACCGAACGCCGCAGGCCGGCGGCGTTGGCTGTGGGGGGAGACGTTGACGCGGCAATAGGGACGATCGAGGGCCTTAACACCCATCAGTGACCAGGAGCCAAGGCATTGTTGTCGAACGAGCACTTTCAGTCTGTCCTGCTAGGGGTTGCCGCCCTCACCGTGCTCGCGGCTGCGGCATTTGCGTTGCTCGCCTTGTTAAGTTTGCGACGCATGACGGATCGTAAAGCGATGCTGCGTCGCTCCGCGATGAATCGAGAAATCTTCGGCGCGATGAACATTCCCTACACCGCCCATGTCCACGAGAACGTGGTGAAAACGAAAGCCGGCGACTATGTGCAGGCCTTTCGCTTAGGCGGCGCAAGCTTTCAAAGCGCAGACGATGCCGATATCAACAATTGGCACGAGCGGCTGAATGTCCTGCTGCGCAACATCGCGAGCGATCAGGTGTCCCTGTGGACCCACATCGTGCGTCGCCGTGAACACGTCTACCCGGATGGCGAGTGCCCGCGGGGCTTCTCGCGCGAGCTCGATGAACACTATCGTGAACGGGTGACGGGTGAGACCCTGATGGTCAATGAGTTGTACCTGTCCGTGGTGTTTCGACCGCATTCGGGCATGGTGCAGGGCGCGGCCATGAAATGGCTGTCGCGAAGCCATCAGGACAACGAGGCCCAGGAATTCCGTGATTCGCTGGATGCGTGCGCCAAACTGCGCGCGCAGCTGTCGGCCTCCCTCGATCGATATGAACCGGAGCTGCTCGGGATTTACGAGAAAGGCGTCCGACAATTCTCATCGCTGCTCGAGTACTTCGGCGTGCTCTTGAACGGCGAATGGCGTCCGGTGCCCCTGCCGCGCGCCTCGATCAGCGAGGTGCTGCTGACCACGCGGCCGTTCTTCGGCTCCGAAGCCATGGAATACCGTACGCCAACCCAGACTCGTCTCGGCGCATTCTTGGGGATCAAAGAGTACCCCACCCCCACCAGCACCGGCATGTTCAACCTCTTGCTGACGGCACCCTACTCATTCGTGCTCACGCAGAGTTTCACCTTCCTGCCGAAATCCACGGCGCAGCGGGTCTTGTCGTCCCAGTACAGTCGTATGCGCAATGCCCAGGATCTTGGCGTTTCGCAAGCGGAACAATTGAAGGACGCGCTCGACCAATTGACGAGCAACGAATTCGTGATGGGCGATCATCATTTCACGCTGCAGGTTCTAGCCGATCCCTTCGAGGGGATGACGGAAGCGCAAACTCGCGGCCGATTCAAGAATCTCCTCGATCAGCTGTCGAACGCTCGCTCGATCCTCGCCGAGACCGGCATGGTGGTCGCCCGCGAGGACTTGGCGCTCGAAGCCGGGTACTGGGCGCAGCTCCCGGGCAACTTCGCGTTTCGCGGCCGCAAAGCGCCGATCACCAGCCGCAATTTCGTCGGCATGTCACCGTTTCACAATTTCCCCATCGGTCGGGCGACCGGTAATCATTGGGGTGATGCGCTCACCATGTTGATTACCAATGCGCGCTCTCCGTTCTATTTCTCGCTGCACGCGAGCGATCCCCGGGCGGAGGACGGCGGCAGCCGCAAGGATATCGGCCATACGAGTGTGATCGGACCTACCGGGTCCGGCAAGACCGTGCTGATCGGATTTCTGGTGTGCATGCTCACCAAGGCGCACACCACCCAGGTGCTGTTCGATAAGGACCGGGGCCTGGAGATCCTCGTCAGGGCATTGGGCGGCCGCTATCTGCCGCTCAAGAATGGGGTGTCCACCGGGATGAATCCCCTGCAGCTGGAGCCCTCACCGAGCAACGTGGAGTTTTTGAAAACCTGGCTGCGGCGACTCGTGGAGCGACGCGATCGGCCCTTCACGGTGCGCGAGGAGGGCGACTTGGACTTAGCGCTCCACGGCACGTTGAAACTACCCTTAAGCGCGCGACGCCTATCGCGCCTGCTCGAATTCTTGGACCCCACGGATCCCGAAGGTATGCACGCGCGATTGCGCCTATGGTGCGCCTCGGAAAAGGGCGACTACGGCTGGGTATTCGACAACCGCGAGGACTCGGTCGCCCCGCTCCTGGAGTCAAGTGCCCTGATGGGCTTCGATGTTACGGATTTTCTCGATAACCCCGTCACCGGCGGCCCGGTGACCATGTATTTGTTTCAGATCGTCAAGCGCCTGCTGGATGGCCGGCGGCTAGTCGTCTGGATGGATGAGTTTTCGAAATTGCTCTCGGACCCCTCCTTTGAAGGCTTCGCCAAAGATGGCCTGAAGACGTGGCGCAAACTCGAAGGGGTTGCCGCGTTCGCGACCCAGAGTCCGAGCGATGTCCTCGCGAGCCCCATCGCTCGCACGCTGGTGGAGCAGACACCGACCAAAATCTTCTTTCCGAACGATAAAGCGACGGAAGAGGACTACGTCCGCGGCTTCGGCTTGAGCCTCCAAGAGTATTTGTTGCTCAAGGAAGGTCTCGAACCCGGCTCGCGCATGTTCTTGGTGAAGCAGGGTCACCACAGCGTCGTGTGTGAACTCAATCTGCGCGGATTCGAGTATGAATTGAACGTCATCTCCGGCCGTATCGCCAACATCGAGGTCATGAACCGCCTCATCGCCGAGGTCGGCCAGGATCCCGCGGTGTGGTTACCCCGGTTTCGCGATGCCACAGCCAAAGGCGCTGCGCGCACGTCCAGCGTCAAGGTCAGTGAGAAACAGGTCGCGGTGGTTTAACCCTCAAGGAGTGTGTGCCCATGGTCAGTCGAATGCGTAAATCAGTCTTTGTTGCGGTGCTGAGCCTTGCAAGTCTAGGAGCCGCAGCACCGGCGAGCGCGGGAATGCCGGTCATCGATGTGGCGAATCTCGCCCAAGCGATTCAGCAGGTACTTTCCTGGGGTCAGCAGCTGCAGGGCATGACTCAGCAATACACCCAGCTCGTTCGCAGCTACGAGCAGTTGGAAAGCACTTACAACTCGTTGACCGGCCCGCGCGGCATGCAGAATCTGCTCACCGTTTCCCTCGCCAATCGCAACTACCTGCCGGCCAACTATGCGCAAATGACCGGGGTCATCAACGGCACCAGCAGCGCGTACCCCGCGTTGTCGAGTCAGGTCCAGACGACCATTCAAACCAACGCGATCTTGAGCACGCAGGGCGTGAGCGGCCTCTCGCCCCAGGCGCAGCAGTACGTGCGGCAATCGCGCCAGGCGGCGGCCACGTTGAGCATGCTGTCGGCGCAAAACCAAGCGAACGCCAGCAACAACTTCGGCAATGTGCAGACCCTCATTGGCGCCCTCGGGGGTACCGCCGATACCAAAGCCAGTGCGGACTTGAACGGCCGCATTCAATCCGAGCAGGTCATGACGCAGACCAACCAGATCAAGACGGATGCCCTCTATCAAAGTGTCCAGGCGCAGCAATTGCAGAATGCGCAGCTCGCGCGCGAGGCGGCCGTGAAGCAGCAGGGCGCCCAGACCACCTTGACGCCGATCACCTGGTAGCGGTTGGTGATAAGGCAAGCGCTCATGACGGGGGTGTGGCTGATTGCGGCGACCGGCTGCGGCAAGAACGAGGACGTGGCGCATCCCGTCTCCTGGTACCAGCAACACGACGCCGACATGCAGGCGAAAGTGACGTGGTGTGTGGACGATGCCGAACGCCAGCGGACGCCCGATTGCTTGAACGCCGCCGAGGCAAAGCGCCGCTCGTTGATCGGGTCGCAGAAGACGTTGGCGCCTATCGATTGGGACGGGAAGAACAAACCTTAGAGGAGTCGACGGCACCGTATGTGGACTAGTTTCTTCACGTGGTTGACTGGGCAGGTGAATAACTTCATCGCCGCACAAGTCGGAACCGTGTCAACGCTGCTGGAACCTGCGGTCATCACGCTCGCCTCCGTGTACGTGATGATGTGGGGCTATCTGCAGTTGACCGGCAAAATCGAAGAGCCGGTCCTGGAAGGCGGCCGGCGAATCCTGATCTTGGGTGTCATTTTGGTGTTGACGTTCAAGATCTCTCAAAATATCGCCCCGCTGCTCGATATCTTTGTGCAAAGCCCGCAAGCGATGGCCGCCGGCATGCTCGGCGCCACGCCCATGGCGACCGTGGATACGATTTGGGCGCAAGGCTCCGAGGTGGGCGATTCGTTGCTCTCCCAAGGCAGCCTCTTCAGTGAGAGCGGCCTGTCGTTGGTCGCCTGCGGCCTCGTCTGCTATCTCGCCATCGGTCTCACCACGCTCTATGTGGCCTTCCTGATGGCCTTGGCGCTGGTCGCATTGGCCATTTTGCTGGCCCTGGCGCCCTTATTCATCGCAATGCTGCTCTTCGATAGCACCAAGCGCTTCTTCGAAGCGTGGATCGCGCAGCTCGCGAACTATGCGCTCGTCATCATCCTCGTCGCCTCCATCGCCAACCTCATGTTGCATGCCGTGAGCCAGCCCTTAGCGATTGCCTACACGGAGGGCGCCTCGGTCACCGGCGCGGATGCCTTACGCGTCTCGGTGTTCTGCGGATTCGTGTTGCTGATCATGACCCAGATCTTGCCCATGGCCTCCGGTCTCGCGAGCGGCATCGCGCTCTCGACCGGCAATATCATCAGCGGCATGCTCAGACGCGGCTTGGGTACCTCCGGCCGCTTCGGCCGCGGCGTGTTCGATGCCGCCTCCGGCGCCTACAGCCCAGCCACCGCGAGCCGTTTGGATCCGCTGTCCCGTAAAGCGGGTCAGCAGCTCGGCTATCAGAGCGGACGCGCAGTAAAAGCGGCCTGGCGAAAAATCAATCCCGATCGGATCAAACGGAGCTGACGCGTGAACCCTGCATGCCGATCGCCCGAGTCACTGCGCGTCCTGAACCCCACGTCGAAGGAGTCCTCCATGCGTATACCCGATGTCGCCCGTCATCCCCAACCGTTTCGTGGCGCGGTGTCCCGGTGGACCCTGATGCTTGCGATGGTGAGCCTCGCCGCGTGCGCGACCCATCATGGGGATCCTCCTCGCTGTAAAGGCACGTTTACTCCCATTAACCAACCCGCATCGGTGGTGGCCAATGGCTCGCAGCGCTGACATCGAGAGTTATTTGGCCGATGCCCAGCGCTGGGAGCAGGATCTTGTGGCCAAGGCAGAGGCCTCACGGCGCCGCGCCTACTGGGTCGCGAGCGCCTTTGGCGGTCTGGCGACCCTTGCGCTGCTCGCCTTCGACGTGATGTTGCCGCTGAAGTCCGTGGAACCCTTTGTCATTCGCGTCGATAACACCACCGGCGTGACGGATGTCGTGCCCGTGTATGTCGGCCAAGGCGAGGTGTCGGAGGCCGTGACCCGCTATCTGCTGCACAACTATGTCGTGACCCGCGAGCGTTACTTCTACGCCATGGCCGAGCAGGACTACAACCTGATCGGCGCTTATAACAGTCCTGTGCTCAATACCGCGTGGATGCAGCTATGGGACCGGGCCAATCCGGACAGTCCTCTGGTGAAGTATCGCGATGGCTCGACGCTGCGCTCGCAGGTGCAAGCCATCAGCTTCATCAAGCGTGCGGACGGCACCCAAGATTTGGCGCAGGTTCGTTTTCTGACGGCGCTCAAACAGGGCGGATCGGGTGCCGAGACAATTCAGCACTGGATCTCGACCATCCAATATGGCTACGGCGCACCCTCGAAGGACGAGCAGCTGCGCGCCTTGAACCCGCTAGGATTTCGCATCCTGGAATATCGGCGCGAGCCGGAAATTGTCACCGCTCCGGCGGCGCCCGCGACCGCAGCATCCATCCCGACACTGGGAGCCGGCTCATGAAGGGCACCGTGTGGGCGATGGTCGTCGCGTGCACCGTGGGCGTACTCGCATCGTCTCGCGTCAATGCGGAACTCACGCCGGCACGGGGCTTGGTCGATCCGCGCGTGCGGGTTGTGGCCTACGATCCGGAGCAGGTCATCCGGTTGCACGGATTCGTCGGCTATCAGATCCACTTTCAATTTGCCGAGGGCGAGACCTTCGTCAATTTGGCGGCGGGCGACAACAAGGCACTCGATGTCGGTTATGAGGCGAATCATTTAGTGCTAAAGCCCCTGGCCGAAAAGGTCGCGACCAACATCACGGTCATCACCACACGGCGGGTCTATCAATTCGACTACAGCGCGTCGGCGGAACGTCCCGACCCCGAGCGGTTGGATGTCATTTATTCCTTGCGGTTCATTTACCCCCAGGACGAGGCGCGCAAGGCAGCCGAGGAGCTGGAACAGCAACGCACGAATTTGCAGCTGGCGAGTGCCGATCAAGACTCCCACCGCCCTCGAAACACCAATTACTGGGGTTGCGGTGCGGCGGCGATCAGGCCCGAGACGGCCTATGACGACGGGATTCAGACGCGATTGCGGTTTGCCGCGCACTCCGAGTTTCCGACCCTCTACGTCAAGAACGACGACGAGTCGGAAAGCCTGGTGAATTTCACCGTCGATCACGACGACGTGGTGATTCACCGCGTCGCCCGCAGCTTCGTGCTGCGCCGAGGGAAGCTGGTCGCGTGCATTCAGAACCGATCGTTCGATGGCGGAGGTCAGCGGCTGGACACCCAGACGCTGGTGCCGGGCGTCGAGCGGGTCACCAAAGGGGTCAGGAATCCATGACGATCGAACCTATCGAGACCCCGCCCGGCGATGGCGCCGCGGAAGCCCTGCGCTCGGCCGGCGGCGCGTCGGTGCTCGGGGAGCGCAACATTCCCTCAGTCAATCAACAGCGATCGCTGCAGAACCGGGTCAACAACTTGCTCGCGCTCATCGTTGTGACCCTGGTGGGCGGAGGGTTCTTGTACTTCTACTATTCGAACCTCTCGCACAGGCAGGCCGACGCCAAGGCCAAAGTGGCCCAGGAGAAAACCGCGAAGAGTGCCGGTGAGATGAAGCTGCCGCCCCTGGGCGCGGTCGAGGGGCCGCAGGCCGCCGCGACGGATTCCACGGTGCCCCCTGATCGAGGCCCGACCGCCTTGGGGGATGTGATGGGCCCCGCCCCGCCGCTGGGGACCGCCGGTGCGGCCCCGGGGTCGCCAGGCGCGACCGCTGCCGGGACGGCGAACGGACTGCCGGTGAAGACGGCCTCGCAATTGGCCATGGAGCGCGAACTCACTCCCTCGGTGTTCTTGCGATCGAGTGAGGCCGCGAACGGCGCAGGCAGTGGGGTGCTACCCGTGTCGGATGGCTCCGCCGCCTCAGGCAGCGATCACGGGCAGTTAGGCAGCTATCTGACGCCGAGCGTCGCCACGGCGACTCGCGCGCAGGTACTCGCGACGCGGCGTTTTATCATCCCGAAAGGCAATTTCCTGGACTGTACGCTCGAAACCGCCATCAATTCCGAGCTACCGGGGATGACCACCTGCGTCACCGCCTTCGACATTTTCGGCGCCGACGGCAAGGTGGTACTGCTCGAGCGCGGCAGTAAGTTGGTCGGCGAGACGCGGGGTCAGGTCGCGCAGGGTATGAGCCGCCTCTTTATCCTGTGGAGCGAGGCTCGGACGCCCACGGGCGTCGTCGTCCAGCTCGATTCTCCGGGCACCGACGAACTCGGGCGTTCCGGTGTCACCGGTACCGTCAACAATCATTTCTGGGCTCGCTTCGGTGCGGCACTCCTGGTCACGGTGATTGACGGCGCCCTGCAGGGCGTCGCGCAGCATCAGGAAACCTCCGGCTCGACGGTGGTCTTGAACCCGCAGGGAGGCCAGCAAGTGATCGACGACATCCTGCGCAACACCATCAATATTCCGCCGACCATCACGGTCAATCAAGGCGCCAGAATTCAGGTGATCGTCGCGCGAGACGTCGACTTTCGGCCGGTCTATGAACTACGCACCGCCGCGACTCACTAGCGTGGAGACCGCCATCAGCGAGGACAACATCTCCTCATTGACGCACACGCTCGCGCCGCTGCGACCGATTTTGGACAACCCCCGCGTCACCGAGGTCTGCATTAATCGTCCGAAGGAAGTGTTCATTCAGACCTATGACGGGTGGTCCACCGAAACCCTGCCCTTCGCCGATTTTTATTGGTGCCGAGATTTTGCCAAGCTCGTGGGCAGCGCCACCAAACAGCGGATCGACGAAGTGACACCGATTCTCTCCGCGACCCTGCCCACCGCCGAGCGCGTGCAATTTGTCTTGCCGCCGGCGACCTTGGCGCAGCGCGTCTCCATCACGATCCGACGTCCGAGCAGCAAGGTGCGCACCTTGGACGAGCTCGCCGCGGGCGGCTTATTCGCCCAGTGTCTCGAGGCGACCGAGGAGTTGGATCCGGGCGAAAAGGAGCTGTTGTCTCTGAAAGCACGGCGCGACTATGCGGAGTTCATTCGCCTGGCGGTGCAACTGCGTAAGAACATCGTCGTGTCGGGCAGTACGGGGACCGGCAAGACGACGACCTCGAATGCCTTGATCCTCGAAGTGCCGGCCGGTGAAAGGCTCATTACCATCGAGGATGCGGAGGAGCTGATCTTGCAGCGTCACCCCAACAGCGTGCGGCTCCTCTATTCGAAAGGCGCGCAGGGGCTCGCCAAGGTCACGCCCAAGACGCTCCTCGAGTCCTGCCTACGCATGCGCCCCGATCGAGTTTTCTTAAGCGAGCTGCGCGGCGAGGAGGCCTTCGACTATCTGCGCGTGATTGCCGCACACCCCGGCTCGATCACCAGCATTCATGGGTCGACGGCGCGCCTGGCGCTGGTGCAAATCATGCTGCTCGTCAAGCAATCCGAGGCGGGGCAGTCGTTGCAAACGGAGGATGTGTGGAGTCTCTTGTACTCCCTGGTCGATGTCGTCATGCAGTTCGGCTTCGATGGCAAGAACCGATTCGTCAAAGAGGTCTGGTATGACCCCAGCGCCAAACGTCGCGCCCGCGGCTAATGCTTACAAACTGATCGCCGCCGCCGTGCTCGGGATCGTGGCAGCATCGTATCTGGGAGCGTATTTCTTTTTGCTGTTCTTGAAGCTGGCGCCCCAACAGGCGACGCCATTGACCCTGCCGCGCTATGCGTATTACTACTGGGATCACCCGCAGGTTCGCTCCCGATTGATCGGCGCCGCGGCCTTGTCTCTTCTCGTCGTCGGGGGCATGGCACTCCTCGTATTCCTACCGCAGCGACGCAGCTTACATGGCAATGCGCGCTGGGCGGGCGTACGCCATATTCGGCGCGCCGGGCTGTTCTCCGACGACGGCATCCTACTGGGGCAGCGCAAACGCCGGTATTTGATATTGCCCGGACAGACGGGCGTGATTGTCGCGGCCAAGCCTCGCTCTTGGAAGGGAGTGTCGGTAGTTATTCCCAACCTCTTAAATTTCAAGGGGTCCGTCTTAGTACTCGATATCAAGGTGGAGAACTGGACCATCACCTCGGGCTACCGATCGCTGTTTGGTGAGGTCCACTTGTTCGATCCCTTTTCGCCCGATGGGCGAACCTCACGCTGGAACCCCCTGACCTATGTGTCGGACAATCCGTTTCTTCGTATCGATGATGTTCAGCGTATTGCGACCATGCTGTGCCAGGAGGTGCCGGGGTCGGATCCTTTTTGGGTGAAGTCCGCTCGTTCGCTGTTCGTCGGTATTGCGCTGTATCTATTTGAACGGCGCGACTATGAGCGTGCGTATAACCAGGACCCTGCGCATACGGACAAGATGATCGAAGTACCCGTGACGATCGGCGAGATCCTACGCCAGGGCATGGCCTCTGATGAGGAGGGATTCGGCAAGCATTGGAAACGCATCATTGACGGGTGGGCGGCAATCGGCAAGCCCTTATCGCCGCAATGTACCTCGCTGATTATGGACGTGGTGGACTTGGCCACCCAAACGGCGTCGAGCGTGCGCAAGACATTCACGAGCCAGCTGGATCTCTGGTTGAACCCCTTGCTGGACCTCGCGACGTCGGCCAGCGACTTCGATCTACGGGATCTGCGCAAGAAAAAGATGTCAATCTATTTGGGGATCAAGCCTCGCGACTTCGAGCGACTACAAGTCGTGATGAATCTGTTCTTTCAGCAAGCGATCGGCGAGCAGACCGCCGAACTGCCGGAGCACAACCCGGCGCTTAAGCACCAATTACTTCTCGTGCTGGATGAATTCACGGCAATCGGACGAATTCCCATTTTGCTCAATTCGATCGCGTTCGTGCCGGGCTACAACGTGCGTACCTTGATGGTCATTCAAACACCGTCCCAGTTGGATGAGATTTACGGGCAGAACGGCAAAAAGATCATGTTAAAGACGCTGGCGGCACGTATCGTGTTTGCGCCCAACGACGTGGAAGACGCGCGCAATATCAGCGAAGAATTGGGCTTTACGACGGTCAAATCGCGGTCGCGGAACGTGCCGGGGATGGGTGGGGGGCGCAATCGCAGTCCGAGTACGACGGTGAGTGACCAGCGACGGGCGCTGATGTTGCCCCAAGAAATCAAAGAGATGCCGGTGACGCAAGAACTGGTGTTCGTCGAGAACGCGCCGCCGATCAAATGTCACAAGATAAAGTATTTCGAAGATAAGATTTTTATGGCGCGCTTGTTGCCGGCGGCTCGAGTCATGAAGCAAGACGTGTCTCAATATAATGGCAGTCGAACCGATGACCACTTTGCCATGTGGCAAGAACGCGTCAGCCGTGAAAGCCGAGGTCCTGCCTCGAGTGTGCCCACGACCTTAATGGCGCGGCCGATCCTGCCGGCCGCCGACATGCCAGCGAGGGAGGCCGCCGCGGAGTTTTCGCTCGATTTCAGCACGGTAAAGATTCCGCCCGGCCGATATCTGACCGGTTCCGAATTGGATGCCGCCGTGCACTCGTTTCTGGACGAACTGGAGACGGCGTGACGGCCGTCGGTGTCAATAGGGACAGCGCATGGCGAACAACTTCGATCAAACGGGCGTGATCCAAGTGGACGGTGCCTGGGCCACGAGCGTGAAATACGCCGCCAACGCCCTGGGCCCCGATACCGGTACGGTGGACCTGCGTTTCATGCAAGGACGAGCGGAAGTCGCTCGCGTAGCGGTGCCGCGCGAACACTTAAGCGAGCTGCTGGGTGAAGCCAATCGGGGCGCCATCGAGCGTCACCTGGCCAATGACGCCGACAAATATCTGGCGGTCGTCAGCGGCGAACTCCGCGGTCAACGACTGCACTACCGGGAAGTGACACTGCCGACCTCCGACGCGCGCGCCGCCGAGAATTCGATCGCACCGACGGCGACCCGTGTTCGAAGCACAGGCGCCGACACGGAGATCGGGCGTGACGCGCCCGAGGAGCCCGCACAGAAGAACGGCGACGCCTTGCGGAGCCCGGAGGGCGGCGAGGACCGTGATGATGAGGCCGCGAGGCGGCGCCGCGCCAACAATGCGCAGGCGGCGGCATCGAGCGCTGCCGCAGTGGCGCCCGTGCCGGCGCACATCGCCGCCAAGTATCTCGTGAAGGGTGATACCTACCACTTTGACGATCAAACGGTGGCGTTTATCGACAAGGGCACCGCGCTCACCGTTCAAACCCACAACAAGGCGATCATTCAAGACCTGGTCGCGATTGCCCAAGCGCGCGACTGGCACGCCGTCACGGTATCAGGCACCCAAGCGTTTCGTCGCGAGGCATGGAAGGCGGCGGCATCCGCGGGCTTGACCGTCAGTGGCTACACCCCCTCGGAGATCGAACGCGTGGCCGCCGAGCGCGAGCGCAGCCGACAGGATCAACGCGGCACGCAGGCGACCCCGCCGCGCGGGAGCGAGCCGGTCAATGCTCAACCGCCGATGGACGCTGCGCGTGGTGCACGCGACGAAACGCCAGAGAGCCGGACATCGAAAGGCGTGCGCTACGGCACCTTAGTGGCTCACGGCGAAGCGCCCTATCGGCATGACGCCACCCGATCGGCGAGCTACTTTGTCACCGTCAGAGATGCCAAAGGCCAGGAGCGCACCTCCTGGGGGGTGGGTCTTAAAGACGCCATGAATGAGTCGAAGACGGCCCCAGCCGTGAACGATCTGATCGGAATACGGCGGGCGGGGTCGACCCCGGTCACCGTGATCCAGCGTGCCGTCGACGACGGCGAGGTCAGCGCGCACGCCATCGACACGACGCGGCACACCTGGGAGGTCGAAAAGGCAGCGTATTTTGCGTCGCGCGCCGGCGAGCGGCCCCGGGATAAACGTTCAACGCCCACCTCCACGGAGAACGCCGCGATGACGACCACGAAGGAGGTACCCGCCCAAGAGTTCGGCGCCAAGACACTCAAGCGCGACCAGGAGGTGGCAGCCGCAATACGCAGCGCCGCAACCACACGAGAGGAATTGCAACTGAAGTACCCCGAGCTCAATCAGGCTGTGTTTCAGCATCTTGCCTCGCACGACCAGTTTGCCGATGCGTACGTCAAGAGTGGTCTCATCCGCGAGTCCGATCGCGCTCAGGTCATCGCCCAAATGCGTGAGCGGCTGGCGGGAAAGCTGGAGCAGGGCGCGGTCATTCGCGAACCCGACAATAAAGAGGTCAGCACCTTGATTCGTCGGTCGGTTAACCGGGTCGCGGCCGATATCGGACGACCGCCCGTTGAGATTCAACCACGCACACCAGAGCCGGGCGCCTCGCGCACGGCGGTCGCGCGGGAAGACGTCCAGGTGCGGGCGTGATACCGGGAACGCGAGGCCGATCAAGCACCCCTTGGGCCGTGATCCTCATCGCGCTGCATTCACTGCCGGCCGCGGCAGCGGAGCCTGTTCGATCGGTGGATATCGTCGAATCGAGTGCGTTCCTGGAGGAATATCGCGCCGCGAGCCAAGCGCAACGCGCGGAGTTTTACGATCTCTACAGCGACCGCGCCGTCGTTCACACACGCGTTCAAGATCATGCGCGGGGAATCGCCTTTCAAGGCCGCGCGTTCAAAGCGTGGGGACGACAGTTGCTGAATGCGGGTCGGGCTGGCCTCGATGGCTCCGTCTTTAGCGAGGTGACCGTGGAGCAGCGCGGGATCCGTCTTCTCATACGGGCGAGACGGTACGCGACGGCGCGCTGTTATTGGGATCCCGCCTATCAAGTGGGCATCGAGCGCGAAGGTCCGTCGTATCGCATCGTCGATGAACGACTGACCACCAATCCGACCGCTCGCTGCGTACCGGAGCACACGTCGGTCAATGGGCTTCACAACATAGCCTATCCACCGCCCGATTTGAGCCTAGCACTGACGAACGGTGGCGTGCGTCCGTTCGACCACTAGCGTGACGCGGACTGGCGGCCGTTGTCTCAGCAGGAACTCGCAGGCAAGGCCATGCAACTCGCGCAGCAGATGGCCGCCGCCCGCGCGGCGCTGCCCCAGTCGAACGGACTGCCTGCCGCGGCGGTGATCGACACGGCATCGTCGCGGGCTGTTTCTCCGGACGACGGCGCACCCTTCGCGTCCGCGAGACGCGTGCAAGCGTCGAGTGACCTACGAGTCACGCCACAGGAATAGACCATGACGGGTAGGGAACCAGGAGTGACATCGGATGGGACAGCGGATACGCGTGGCGGCGAATCTGATGCAGCGGCGGGAGTCCTCACGCCGAGCGCGATTCTCGCAGTGACAGCCGCCAGCGGCCACGCAATCGCCCACGCGGCAGGGCAACGCCTGCATAAGCCATGGACGATGGCGAATGGTTCGCTCGAGGCGATCAAATGGGCCGCGCTGGTCCTGATGGTGTTCGATCACGTCAACAAATATCTCTACGCGGAAAACCTACCCGTCGTTTTCCAGTTAGGTCGCATCGTGATGCCGATGTTTGGCTTCGTGTTGGCGTACAACCTCGCCCGACCCGATGCGCTCGCGAGGGGCATGCATGGGCGCATGATGGTCCGCCTGACCCTCATGGGGTTGGCGGCGACCCCGATGTGCATCATCCTCAATGGCGCATTCGTTGCCGCGAACGCGTGGTGGCCTTTGAATATCTTGTTCATGCTCCTGCTGGTCGTATCGCTCACCTACCTGATCGATCGGGGTGGCGCTACAGGCTATGCACTCGCGACGGCCTTATTCATCCTGGGCGGCGCGTTTGTGGAGTTTCTGTGGATGGGCGTTCTGTGCTGCCTCGGGGCATGGCATTTCTGTCGCAAACCAAGTCCCACTCGCCTGGGCTTATGGTTCTCAGGAACGCTGTCTCTGACGGTCGTCAATGGGAATGCGTGGGCGTTGGCGGCCATGCCGATCGTACTGATGGCGGGTCGGGTACCCTTCCGACTACCTCGGCGACAGTGGGCGTTTTACGCCTTCTATCCGGCGCATTTGCTGCTTCTTCTGGGCGTTCGAGTGGAGTGGTTTTGAGCATGCTGGTTGCAGCCAAGGGCGCCGTCTTGCCCATCGATGGAGGCGGGGAGTGAGTCCCAGGAAGCGTAAAGCGTTGCGGGCACCCTCGGCGACGCCCAACCGCACGTCCCCCAGGCCTCCTGCACACCTCGCGGAGATCCGCGCCGAATTCCGAGCGGCGATCGGCAAGCTCAAGGCGCTGGGGTGCGAAGACTCGATGATTTTGGTGGAGTTCTGGCATGCACTTGATTGCGTCAACGGCGAGGACTGAGCGATCTGTCGGTAGCCGGTTACCGCACTCGCCGTTGCCCTGAGGCGATCTGATACATGGGCAGCGCTCGCCGTGCTCGACCACAGGACTCGCAAAAATGCCGGCCCTAGTAGATCCCGCGACCCATGATCGTGCCGTCGACGGGCTCAGTCCAATTTCCACGTCCCATGACGCCCACATCGTCCATGAGTCCATGAAGGAGACAAGCGGGATTGCCACAAAAGACGTCATCCTGCTTGAGCCCGGTCTCGCGGCCATGCGCCAATAGTGCCGACACGGTGCGCGCATGTTTTGTTCGCCAGCTCACTGACAGCGCGACAAACCGCGCGTTGAGCCTGTCGCTCCTAGGTGATGGCGAGGCGGCGAAAAGTCGGGACCTTCACGAAATCGATCACCACGGCGAACACTGCGGCGCCCGCGAGTGTACCTAGCACCATGAGGAGGGGCAGAGGGCTCATCGCGATGCCCATCACGGATAAGGTAGCTGCGATCAGAATATCGACTCCCGACGACGCCAACACCCAGTTGCTGGGTCGGGATGACCAAAGACGCCGCCGCTCGCGGTTATTGTAAGTAGTCGCCTGATTGCCGAAGACGATTGTCACAAACGCGAGCGTTCTCAGTGTATTCAAGTCCATGTGCATAGCGTATTTGCCATACGCCAGGATGGCCGTACAAAAGAGGAGCTCGCCGATCCCCATCATCGCGCCGGCGACAGTGAGGCTGCGTATTTTCCACGCATTGGGGCTCGGCGAGGCCCGTACGCGATCCGTGGTCAAAGACATGCCGAGAAAGTCGCCCGTGATCATGATGATGACCATGAGCATCGGCGTAAGAATCGCGTGTCCCGTCATGATCAACGCCACGCCTAAGAACAAGACCTGAACAATCTTCTTCGTCATGGAGTTCAAGGTGTACGTGAGGATGCGCTGGAAGGTCACTCGCCCTTCGTTGACGGCTGCCACGATGCCCTCGAGGCCCGGCTTGGTGAGCACCATACCGGCGGCGGATTTGGCGACATCCGTGGCGGTCGAGACGGCGATCCCGATTTGCGCCTGTCGCAAGGCGGGCGCGTCATTCGCCCCATCGCCGCACATTCCCACGGTGTGGTTACTCTTCTGGAAAGCCTTGACTAGCTTGTACTTGTCCTCCGGCAAGACCCCGGCATAGATGGAGAATTGTTCCGGTCGCACGTCGGCACCGATTCCCGGCGGTGAGACAGGACCATGGAGTCCCACGGTGTGCGCTACGATCGCCGCGGTCGCCGGCGCATCGCCTGTCACCATGATGGTGCGCACGCCCAACGCCAGTAACGCGGTCACGAGGCCCGGAGAGTCGGCGCGCGCGGGATCGCTCAGCGCAATGAGTCCCACCATTTTCATGGCGTTGGCGGAGCCAGCAGCGACGGCGAGCACCCGATAACCCTTACCTTCGAGGTCGTTCGCGGCACTGTCAGCGCCAGCCTCAACGGGCGCCAGGCCGACGATGACCGAAAAGGCGCCCTTTGCCACACGTTGCGGGGCACCCTTCGCGTCTGTAAACAGGGCCTCGGACCGTTTGGTCGCGGGATCGAAGGGCGTAAATCGGGTCAGATGCATCGTCTCAGGGATTTTCTTCGCCGCGGCTGCCGCACGAATTGCCGCATCGACCGGATCTTGACCTCCTTCAGAACTCGCCATGGCGGCTAGTGCCAGCAAGTGCGCCTCATCGAGCCCGGAGACAGGGTGCGCGCTCATTACGGTCAGCTCGTTTTGAGTCAAGGTACCGGTCTTATCGGCGCACAACACGTCCATCGATGCCGCCTCATCGACGGCTGAGAGACGGGTCGGTAGCACCCCCAGCTTCGCCAGGGCCCGAGCGCCCAGTGCCGAGGCGAGTGTAAACGTGGCGGGCAGCGCGACGGGTATGGAAGCCAGAATGGCGGTCAGCGCCAGCGGAATGATCTCGACGACCGGCATCTTCAAAAAATAGGCGTAGCCGACCATCAAGAGAATGATGACCCCATTGCAGGCCGCCAGATTTCGAACGACGTGAAATACCGCCTTTTGCTGCGAACTCTCGACATGCGCGGTGCGCACGAGTTCGGCGGTTCGACCGAATTTCGTCCGAGCGCCAGTTGCGGTCACTTCGGCGGTCGCCTCGCCGCGTCTGACCAAGGCGCCCGCAAATGTTTGTACCCCCGCACCCGCCTCAATCGGCACCGACTCTCCGGTCAGCATCGATTGGTCGAGCAGAACCTCCCCGGTAGAGATGCGCACGTCCGCCGCGACCACGGCGCCCAATGACAGCTTCACGACGTCACCCTGAACCAAGTCAGCGGCAGGCACGGTCTTCCACACGTTGTCGCGTTGCACCGAGGCACTCAAGGCGAGGCGTGATTTCAGGGCGGCGAGAGTCGCCTGGGCCCGGCTCTCCTGGAAAAAGCCGAGGAGGGCATTGAAAATCAGCAGGAGCGCAATGATCGCCGCTTCCACGTATTTGCCGAGAATCAATTCCAGGATAATCGCCGCTTCGAGCATCCAGGGAACCGGCGCCCAAAACTTGGCGAACGCCATGCGCAGCGGGTGCATCGCGGTATCCGGCATCGAGTTCGGCCCGGAGTTCTTCAGGCGAGTTTGTGCTTCCGTGGCGGTCAGGCCGACGGCAATCTTCGGGCCAGCGCCTGCTCCCACTGTCGCGGGCGCGGCACTCAACGCCGCGATCTCAGGTAACGAGTCAGTTGCGTAGTTAAGTGCCACTCTGTCGTCATGGGTTTTCGATGCTCGACGGTGCCATCACCGTGTCGATTGATACGAGAGCAGCGCGCCGCACTACCGGCAGGGAGGAGGAATGCCTGCTCGACAATCGTCAGGTACACGCGAGCGGCGATCGGTCAGGCGCCTTCGCGGGATATGCGCTCAATCATCGACCTTGCGCGCTTATGCAGCGGGCGTCTGTGCGGCACCGCACTGATTGGGTCGCGTTGCCGGCAGTAGCCTGACTTCACCGCGGCGGTCGCCATGTAATCGGCAACGTTGGGAATATAGGTGGAGTCGTTCGACTGGACAATGGGAGTTCCCAGGTCAGCCGTGGACCTACGCGACAGCGCCAAGTCGAATATGGCATCTCTCTGCGGGTTCAGTGTGCGCGGGCGAACAGACATGACCGCTTCAGCGCGCGCATTCTGGCTCGAGCCGTGTGAATCCGCTCCGAGCGAGCCGAGCGCCGACCGCTCGCCACTTACCCCCGACGAGGACCGTATGTTGAGAAGCATGAAAGATATGGAGGACTACACCATCGGCGCGACTGACGGCGTCATTGGTCGCGTAAAGGATTATTACTTTGATGACGAAGCGTGGGTAATCCGCTACCTGGTCGTAGAGACCCAGGACGGGTCCCCGCGACGCAAAGTACTGATTTCACCGATTAGCATTGGTCAGCCGAATTGGTCGGAAAGGATTCTGCCCGCCTCACTGACTAGAGGCCAAGTTCAAAAGAGTCCCGACATTGATACGGATAAGCCAGTTTCACGTCAGCATGAGATGGGCTATCTCGGTTACTACGGCTATGGGGCGTATTGGGGTGGCGGGGGCCTGTGGGGCGCGGGAATCTATCCCGACGAGTTGCAATCGGGATTGCAGAAGGAGATGTCGAGAACGGCCGTGCCGCATCCGCACGACGATGCTCATCTGCGCAGTGGTAACGAGATCATGCGCTATTACGTGCACGCCAGCGATGGCGACATTGGTCACGTGCAAGGGCTAATCGTCGACGAAAGGTCTTGGGCGATCCGATACATTGTTGTGAATACAAGCAATTGGTGGATAGGGCACAACGTGCTCATTTCGCCGGAATGGATAGTGAATGTCGATTGGGCAGAGTCGCATCTGTCGGTCGACCTGACGCGCCAAGCGATCAAAGACTCGCCCGCTTACGATCCTCGCTTACCTATCAATCGTGAGCAAGAAGTGGGAATCCACAGTCATTATGGTCGTACCGGCTATTGGCCGCGCGAGTCGACGCATTCAGCGGTTCAGCCTCGCTTGTAGTGACATGACGGCGCCCGTCGCCACCGGCGCCGCATGGCAATGGTGCAGACTCTTGAAACCGGAAATCCTAGATCATGACAACGAATACACTAACACCCAAACTGCTTAACAAAATAAACGCCTATTGGCGCGCGGCCAACTTTGTCTCCGTCGGCCAGATTTATCTGTATGACAATCCACTCCTGAAGCGACCGCTGCAACTCTCCGACGTGAAACCGCTCGTGGTGAGCCATTGGGGTACGACGCCGGGCCAGAATTTCATTTACGTGCACTTGAATCGGGTCATCAACAAATACGACCTGAATATGTTCTACGTCGCAGGACCTGGTCATGGGGGCCCCGCCATCGTCGGCAATGTGTATCTCGAGGGCACGTGGAGTGATATTTATCCCAACGTGACCCAGGACGAAGCGGGGCTCAAGGAGCTGTTCAAGCAATTCTCGTTTCCTGGAGGGATCTCGAGTCACGTCGCGCCCACAACTCCTGGCTCGATTCACGAAGGCGGCGAACTCGGGTATTCCCTGAGCCACGCCTTCGGCGCCGCATTCGACAATCCCGGCTTGATCGTTGCCTGTGTGATTGGCGATGGGGAAGCGGAAACCGGCCCTTTGGCGACTGCCTGGCAGTCCAACAAGTTTTTGGATCCCATCACCGACGGTGCGGTGCTGCCGATCCTGCATTTGAATGGCTACAAAATCAGCAATCCGACGGTTCTCGCACGCATTGAACATGAGGAATTGGATCAGTTCTTGCGGGGTTGTGGGTGGGCGCCGCTGTATGTCGAGGGCGATGACCCGGACACGATGCATGAGCTCATGGCAACCGTGATGGAAACGGCCATTGAGGACATCCAGCGGATTCAAGCGACGGCGCGTAGCTCAACGGCGCCTGGACGCCCTCGATGGCCGATGATCGTGTTGAGGTCACCGAAAGGCTGGACCGGTCCTAAATTCGTGGATGGACTCCAGATCGAAGGTACGTTTCGCTCGCACCAAGTCCCCATGTTGGTGGATGCCGAGCACCCCGAACATATACCGCTGCTCGAAAGCTGGATGAAAAGCTATAAGCCGGAGGAGCTGTTCGATCACAATGGACGCTTGATCGCGGAACTCGCGGAGCTCGCCCCGAAGGGCGATCGGCGCATGGGTGCCAACCCACATGCCAATGGGGGCCTGCTGCTACGCGACCTGAAAATGCCGGACTTTTATGAACATGCGGTTCACGTGCCCTATCCGGGGGCCGTTGACGAGCAAGACACTCAAGTGCTGGGAAAGTTCCTACGAGACGTGGCGAAGCGCAATCAAGATGGACGCAATTTTCGCTTATTCGGTCCGGACGAGACGCTCTCGAACCTATTGGGCGCGGTGTTTGAGGTTACCAACCGGCAGTGGGACGCGGCGCGAGTCAACAACGATGAGTTCCTCGCGCCGTCTGGACAAGTTATTGATTCCATGCTGAGTGAACACCAGTGCGAGGGTTGGCTCGAAGGATATTTGTTGACCGGTCGGCACGGCCTGTTCAACAGCTACGAAGCCTTCATTCGTATCGTCGACTCCATGTTCAGTCAACACGCCAAATGGCTCAAAGTGTGTTTAGAGCTACCGTGGAGGCGACCGATCTCCTCATTGAATTATTTGCTCGCCTCCCACGTGTGGCAACAGGATCACAATGGCTTCACCCACCAGGATCCCGGCTTTCTCGATCATGTGATTAACAAGAAGGCGGATATCGTTCGCGTATACCTGCCTGCCGATGCCAATTGCCTCTTGTCCGTGTTCGATCATTGCTTGCGAAGTCGCAACTACGTCAATGTCGTGGTCGCTGGCAAACACGCCCTACCACAATGGCTCACCATGGATGCCGCGGTGATTCATTGTACGGAAGGCATCGGCATTTGGCAGTGGGCGAGTAACGATCAGGGAGGCGAGCCGGATGTCGTCATGGGTTGCTGTGGTGACACACCGACACTCGAAGTCTTGGCGGCGGTGTCGATCCTGCGCGAGCATCTGCCGGCACTTAAGGTGCGGGTAGTCAACGTGGTCGATCTCATGAAGCTGCAATCGAGCTCCGAGCATCCTCACGGCTTGAGCGACCAGGACTATGACTCGCTGTTCACCACCACTAAGCACATCATTTTCGCCTTTCACGGCTACCCGTGGCTCGTGCACCGGCTAACCTATCGTCGCACCAACCGCAACCTGCACGTTCGTGGCTATAAGGAGGAAGGGACGATCACAACGCCCTTTGATATGCGCGTGCAAAATGACCTGGACAGATTCCATTTGGTGATCGACGTTGTGGATAGGTTGGGAGGGTTAGGCGCCCGCGGCGATTACTTGAAGCAGATACTCCAAGATAAGCTCATTGAGCATAAGCATTACATCAATAGGCATGGGCAAGACCTGCCGGAGATTCGCAATTGGCGGTGGAAGCAGAGAATGGAGGGCAATGGAGTAAATGCTACCGAGGTAAAAGGGGGGAGATTACCAGCCACTCCCCTCGACCGGCCGGAGGTCACGCGGAAGGCAAGTTGAGGTCACCTACTCTTACCGCGGTCACGTTAACCCATGGTTCGAGCGTAGACTCGCTTGTCGGCCGCGTAGCAACTACAACTCGCGGCCTCGAGGGCCCTGCGATCGAGTACGGTTATCTGCCCGCGATGGTATTCGATCAAACCGCGCTTCTGTAACTCGCTCGCGGCGACGGTAATTCCGACGCGGCGCACTCCGAGCATGTAGGCCAGAAATTCTTGGGTAACGCCGAAGGTCGCCGCATACGCCCGGTCGTGCATCATCAGGAGCCAGCGGCCGAGACGGGCGTCGATTTGATGAAAGCGGGCACAGGCGGCAGCGGAGCCCAGTTGAGTCATGAGGACGTAGACATAGCGGCCCATGACCTCCTGCAACGAGTCCGATCGCTTGAATTCTTCCCCAAAGGTGTCAATCGCGATCCGCTGCGCGGATCCTGTGCCTTGGACCAACGCATGCAACGGCTGCGTCACAACTCGCAAGGCGGCTTGGGCCCCGAACATCCCTTCGCGGCCCACCATGCCGACTTCGAGCACGGGCTTGCCGTCGATCGCCGTCACCAAGGAGATGAACCCCTCGGTGGGAAAATACACATGGCGGGTGGGTTTGCCAGCCTCGCCGAGTACGTCGGACTGCGTGAGCGGGACCGCCTCGGCGATAGCCAGCAAGCGTTTCCGGTCCTTTGTCGGGAGCAGTTCGAACAAATGATTGTGGGGAGAGGCCAACCGGTTTCTCGCGAGAGAATAGAGATGCTCGCAGTGTGTGGCAGCGGACAGTCCATCACCGTCTGCCAGCGCACGTAGGCCGCCATTAGATCTCGACATTCAACTTCGGCGAGGTGGCGCCGGTCCGCTTGCCGGAGCGCGGTCGGGCCGACTATTCGCTGCTGGCGGGTTTCCGTCATGTCGCGATCCGGTCCGGAAGCAGGCGGTGATACTCCTTTCGAACGACCTCGTAGCATTCGCAGGTCCGACGTTCCAGGCCAGGACGATCCAATACGGTGATGTGCCCACGGGCATATTTGATGAGTCCCGCCAGTTGCAATTTGTTGGCACTTTCTGTGACGCCTTCTCGCCGCACGCCGAGCATATTGGCAATCAGTTCCTGCGTCATGACAAGTTCACCGCCTCGTAGCCGATCCTGACTCAGCAAGAGCCATCGACATAGCTGCTGATCCAACGAGTGATGTCGGTTGCAAACCGCGGTCTGTGCCATTTGCGTAATCAACGCCTGGGTAAACCGCAACAGGAGGTGCATCACGGGTGGCACCAGATTGAACTCGTGTTTCATGAACTGCGCCTTCATGCGAAGGGCGACACCGGCACTTTGAACGACCGCACGACTCGGCGTCGAGTCCCCGCCCATAATCAGGGCAAATCCCACCATTCCCTCATTTCCAACGACGGCGATTTCAGCAGACGATCCGCTTTCCAAAACGTATAGCAGCGAGACGATCGCCGTGAGCGGAAAGTAAACATGCGTCAGCCGACCCTGGGCTTCATACAGGACCTGTCCGAGTTCCAGATCAACCAATTCGAGGCGCGGTAGCCACAGGACGCGAACGGCCGATGGCAGGCACGCGAGCAGGTTATTTTCGCTCGCCCTATCTCCCGCGTGGCTAGGTGAAGTTGGCATTGAGGAATCGCTCCGTCGAGCACGCCAATCCCACGGGGGAGTGGACGGTAGCAGACACGAAATGCGTCTGCGAAAGCCTTGTATGACCAATGTGCGGCCGCGCACAGGGGAAGTGCAAATTCTATCTTACCAACTTGAAGGATGCGCGATTCTCCTCGCGGCACGTGCGCCTGTAGATCTATGTCACGGCAGGGCGGTGTAGTGCAGTGCAGTGTAAGTGTCATCGGTGAAAGGTCAGTCGCACGAAGGGCGCGCCACTCACAGCGCCGCTATAGAGGCCAGTCGGGCTTGGCGTACAGCCTCTTTGATCGGCCCCGTGATCCCTAGCTTAAGTTCTGCCTGCGGGGGCTGAATTGCTGACAGTTCGCTCGGAGCCACTGTAGGGGAAAACCCGTTTCGGCGCCTATGCTTCCGCTGCGATATCGTAAGACGGTATCGAACCGTGCGTTAACGAACAGACGCCCTATCCGCAGCCCGGTGTAGGCTGATTCTACGATCCTGTGCGGAAGGACCCCATGGCCGTTAACGTATTATTGATTCAGGAAGATGCTCACGGCGCCAGCGTCGTCCACGATGCGCTGTCGCGAAAGAAGTGGTATGGAATAGAATGGGTGCGAACGGGTGCTCTCGGTCTGGATCGACTGCGTGCGGTAGGCCGGCAATCAACCACTGTGTCGGATGGCATTGCAGTCATTCTCGTCGATCTCTCCGTGCCTGATGGGACGGGCATGGAATTCATTGATCGCCTTCGCGCGGCCTCGCCGGCTATCCCCATTGTCATCTTGAGTCCTGCTCAGGACGAAGCGGCGGCGGAAGCGGCCCTCCAGCGAGGAGCCCAGGATTTCATATTGAAAGAACACGTGGACGACTATGTGCTGCCGAAAACACTCGCGGCGGTTATCGATCGAGCCGATATGGCCGATGCACTATTCAATGAGAAAGAGCGCGCGCAGATAACCCTCAATTCAATCGGCGATGCGGTGATTAGCACGGATGTGGCCGGAAACGTCTTGTACTTGAATATTGTCGCCGAGCGCCTGACCGGATGGGCCGCCGCCGAGGCACTCGGCCAACCCGCCGACACGGTGCTTCGGATTATCGATTCTGCAACGGGGACGACGGTGCTGAATCCTATGAAGACCGCCGCCCTTCATGACACCACTGTTGGGCTGCCGAGCACCTGCCTATTGGTTCGACGTGATGGCGTGGAACTCCCCATCGAGGACTCTTCGGCGCCGATTCATGACCGAAGCGGCGCCATCGTGGGCGCTGTCATGGTGTTTCATGACGTCAGCGCCACGCGAGCACTCACTCATCGGTTGGCGTATTCCGCCCAACATGACAGCTTGACGGATTTGCCGAATCGGTTGCTCCTGAACGACCTGTTCACGAAGGCATTGATGATGGCACAACGGCACGATACGGTGCTCGCCGTGCTCTACCTGGATCTCGATCGTTTCAAACACATCAATGATTCGGTGGGGCATGCGGCGGGTGATCGGGTGTTGCAGGCGGTTGCCCTGCGCCTGATCGAATGCGTGCGGGCGTCTGATACGGTATGTCGGCTCGGTGGAGACGAATTTGTGATTGTCTTGTCGGAAGTAGCACATGCCGAGGATGCTGCGGTGTGCGCGGAAAAGATTTTGGCAAGCTTGCGCGTCGCTCTCGTCCTGGACGGGCAGGAACTCCATATCTCCTCAAGTATCGGTATTGCCATTTTCCCGAATGACGGCGCCGAGGTAGAAGTCTTGCTGAAGAATGCGGATTCTGCGATGTACGAAGCCAAGGGCTTGGGTCGGGACAACTATCAGTTCTACCGACGGGAATTGAACTCCGGTGCGAATGAGCGCCAGTTTCTCGAGACAGGGTTGCGGTATGGCATCGAGCGCAAGGAATTCGAGTTGCATTACCAACCGATCATGGATCTGGCGACCGGAGGTTGTTCGGGTGTGGAGGCGCTGCTGCGGTGGCAGCATGCAACCCGTGGTCTGCTGCTGCCGTCCGAGTTTATCGGCATCGCGGAGGAATCGAGATTGATCGTCCCGATCGGCCGGTGGGTGTTGCGGGAGGCATGCCGGCAAGCGAAGGCCTGGCAGCAGGCGCGCGCCACGCCGTTGAGGCTATGCGTCAATGTGTCCGCGGTTGAGTTGCGGTCGAAGGAATTTGTCGCCGGAGTGGCCGAAATCCTGGCGGAGACAGGCTTTGATCCGAGGTTTCTCGAACTGGAGCTTACCGAAACGTTCCTCATGCAGGAGTCAAAGTCAACCGATATTGTTCTGCAAGCGTTGAAGCAACTCGGGGTTACGCTTGCGCTGGACGACTTTGGGACGGGGTATTCGAGTTTGAGCTACATGCGGCGTTTCCCGGTCGATACGTTGAAAGTCGACAGATCGTTCGTTCGCGATCTCATCACGGACGCCGCCGATGCGGGTGTCGTCAGCGCAGTCATCCAAATGGGCAAGAGCTTGCAGATGCGCGTCGTCGCGGAAGGTGTCGAGACGAAAGAGCAAGTGGTGTGTCTGCGGAAAATGGCCTGCGCTGAAGCGCAGGGCTACTACTTCAGTCGGCCCATGAATGCCGCCGACTTTTCGCGCTTGATGCGCCCTCGACAGGCTGTATCGGCGGTGTAATGACGTTTCACTCGCTCGACGCCGAAACATGACCGTCCCTCCGCCGTTACCCCAGCGTTTGCTCCAGCTAATGGATCACAACCTGGATTTTATGGAGATCCTGGGGGCCGACGGCAGGGTCCAGGGGGTATCCGCTGCCATCAAGCCGCTCAGTGGCTATGATCCTCAGGATTTTGTCGGTCGCCAGTACACAAACATCGTCCACCCGGAGGATCGAGCCCGCGCGGAGGAGACATTTGCCCGTGCCTTGCACGAACAGGGGCCCGAGACCACCAAGCTTCGGTATCGCACAAAAGACGGCTCTTGGAGGACGATACTTGCGTCTACCCAGAGTTTCCTCAATGATCCCGCGGTTCGCGCCGTTGTGGTCCTGACGCGCGACGTGACCGAACAGTGTTATGACGAGGCGGCATTGGCGCTGGCGAATGCGAGGGTGGCGGATCTCACGGAACAGCTCACGGGAGCGGCGGAAAAGCAGAGAAAATACCTTGCGGCAGAACTTCACGATGATGTGCAGCAGATTCTTGTCGGCCTGCGGATGAGCATGGCGCCCTCGCGAAAGGGTCCCGGAGGGGATTTGCCAAACGATTTGGTCGAGGGATGGATTGGCCTCGTGCAGACGGCCATTGATCACCTTCACGAACTCACTGTCGTGATGCGGAAGCCCGCAATGGATAACCAGGGGTTACCTGGGGCAATGCGGTCGTACGTCGACAAATTACCGTTGGCGCCCAATCAAAAGGTCCTACTCGAGACGGATGCGAAGATCGGAAGTTTGGCCCCGAACGCCGCCCTGGCTTGCTTTCGCATCGTTCAGGAGGGACTGGCCAACGCAGTGAAACACTCAGGGGCAAGGCATCTGCTGGTGCAATTGAGGAGCGTCGCCAATCGCCTCACGGTGTCGATTCGCGATGACGGCGTGGGATTTGACGTCAACAACGTTCGCGCGTGCGCTGCGGATGCGGGGAGCATCGGCTTGAGCAGCATGGAGGAACGCGCGGCGTTGGCCGGCGGACGATTCGAAATAAAATCGTCTATTGGGCATGGAACGAGGATCCGCGCCTCGTTTCCCATCGAAGCGTTGCGCCGCCCGCCCTGAGCGATGGTCTTAGGGGTTCCTTGTCGCGTTGCCGCAGAGAGTTCTTACCGCTCGAAGAGGGAAGCGGGGTCGAAGTAGGACTTCTGTGGGATACCGAACAGTCAGTACGGTTCAAGTACCTCAGACTTCAACAAAGTTCCATCAGTGGATAAACCATGCATGCTGCTGCAAGAGTTACCTTTGAAGATCAGTCAACGTATTCTCAGGAGCGTGACTTGGACAGAGGTTGACTCAGCCGCGCCAAGGCCGGCTGCCCGGCTTCGGCAAGTACTTGCACGACTCACCCACGGTGGATGGAATGCCATGGATAGTCGGGGGGCCGTCGTCAGGCTCCGAAATCGAACTTAGCGGCATTAGAAAATACATCATGATGCATTTACCCATCGGAGCCGAACATCGTTGGGGCGAGCGAGTCCGGGTGGACCTGCGGGTCGACGTGCTCGAGGAGGGGCGGTCTGCGGTGGGCGGTTGCCTTCAGAATCTCAGTCTGAGCGGCGCACTCTTGAAATTAAGCCTTGATTTGCACCTCCGCGCGCTGATCGGAGTCCGCATCGAGCGCCCGTCGCCATCGACGGACTCGTGCGTGGCACAGGCGCGGATATCGCGGAAACCCGCGCACGGCATCGGCATTGAATGGTGTGATTTTGCACCCGCGGTCGTGAAGGACTTGCTGAGATTGCCGTGGGGAAGGTATTCCCAGTGACGCGTTGACCAGCAGCAGGTCCGCCGATTATTGCGAACGCTCATGGTGTCACGGCTGTCGCTGCGTTCGGCCGCACCTCAGGCTCAGCCTTCTTCGTGCCGCGATTGCGCCGCACGGGGTTGCTGGAGGCACGGTCATCCTCTTTGCCCATGACCCGACCGGCGGCTGTTGGGTTATTACTTGAGTCCGTACGTAGGTAGGAGCTCGAACTATCCTATGCCGTCCATACAGCATCCCCGAGGACAGTTCATGACGCCGACCCTTAAAAAAGCCTGCTGTGCACCGGCAGCAAATGACTCGGATGCGACGAATCGAGTGGCGGCGTCGATCACTGCAGGCGAAGCTCGTGATCCCGTGTGCGGCATGATCGTGGACTCGGGCACAGCGAGGCATCGAACGGAGCACGAGGGCCAGACCTACTATTTCTGTTGCGACGGTTGCAAAGCGAAGTTTCTAACGGATCCCACTCGGGTTCTGAAACCTGCCGACAACAGCGTCCCCAACGTGCCGGGAGCTCCAACGGTACCCCTCCCCGGGAGCACGACCTACACCTGTCCGATGCATCCACAGATCCGGCGCAATGCGCCCGGGAGTTGTCCACTCTGCGGCATGGCGCTCGAACCGCAAGGCATTCCGGACGCCGAAGGCACGAATCCTGAACTTAAGGATATGACTCGGCGCTTGCGTGTAGGAGCGGCACTCGCGACACCGATATTTATCTTGGAGATGGGCGGCCACGTTGGGCTGTTCAACGTGGAACACGTCGTGGGCATGGCGACGTCGCGGTGGATTCAGTTCACGCTTGCAACGCCCATCGTACTTTGGTGCGCGTGGCCCTTCTTTCAACGAGCGTGGGCGTCGGTCCTGAACCGATCGCCCAACATGTTCACGTTAATTGCTATGGGAGTGGGCGCGGCCTTTGTGTACAGTTTGGCTGCCACTTTCGCCCCCGGTCTTTTCCCGGCGGACCTTCGTCAGGACGGTGGCATGATCCCGGTTTATTACGAAGCGGCGGCTGTCGTGACGGTCCTCGTGCTGCTGGGTCAGGTACTTGAATTGCGCGCGAGGGAGAAGACCGGCGGCGCTATTCGGGCACTGCTGAAGTTGGCGCCCAAGACGGCACGGCGCCTGCGCGCGGATGGTTCCGACGAGGAGGTGTCCCTTGATCAAGTCCGCGTCGGCGATCGACTGCGGGTGCGTCCTGGTGAAGCGGTTCCGGTAGACGGGTCCGTGACGGAGGGAACGAGTTCCGTCGATGAATCCATGGTGACCGGCGAGTCGATTCCGGTCGAAAAGTCAGTGGGTGCCGCGGTCATCGGCGGTACCGTGAATGGCACCGGTGCGCTGGTGATTACGGCGCAGAGAATCGGTGCGGATAGCATGCTGTCGCGGATCGTGCAGATGGTGGCCGATGCGCAGCGCAGCCGCGCGCCGATCCAACGACTCGCCGACTCGGTGGCCGCTTGGTTCGTGCCGGCTGTCATGGCCGCGGCGGTCTTGGCGTTTGCCGCCTGGATGGTGTGGGCGCCAGCTCCGGCCCTGGGCCTCGCGGTGGTTGCCGCGGTGTCCGTGCTCATCATCGCCTGCCCGTGCGCGCTTGGCCTCGCAACCCCGATGTCCATCATGGTCGGCGTGGGCAAAGGTGCTAGTGCCGGCGTGCTCATCAAGAACGCCGAAGCCCTGGAACGGCTCGAGAAAGTCGATACCCTGGTGGTCGACAAGACCGGCACGCTCACCGAGGGAAAACCTCGTGTCACGGCAGTTGTACCGGCTGCGGGTTTCGATGAATCCACCATCCTTTCGCTCGGCGCGAGTCTAGAAAAATCGAGTGAACATCCGCTTGCTGCCGCTATCCTCAACGCAGCGGCGGACCGGCGGGTGGCCCTGCAAGAAATCACGAACTTCACGTCCGTCACCGGCAAGGGCGTGACCGGGACCATTGGAGGGCGGCAGGTGGCCGTCGGCAATGCGGCGCTGCTCAAGGACCGTGGGGTGGCGAGCGCCGAACTCGAGGCTCGCGCCGATACCTTGCGCAAGGAGGGCGCCACGGCCCTCTTCGTGGCGGTCGATGACCGGCCGGCAGGCATCATCGCGGTTGCCGATCCGATCAAGGCGACGACGATGGCCGCGCTGGACGCATTGCGCAGTGAGGGAATGCGAATCGTCATGTTGACCGGGGACAACATAACCACAGCGCAGGCGGTCGCGGGGAAGCTCGGAATCACCGAGGTCGAAGCGGACGTTCTACCCGATCAGAAGAACGCCATCGTTCGACGCCTAAAAAGCGAGGGCCGGGTGGTTGCGATGGCCGGAGACGGTGTCAATGACGCCCCCGCGCTCGCCGAGGCCGATGTCGGGTTCGCGATGGGCACGGGAACCGACGTTGCCATGCAAAGTGCCGGGTTCACCCTCGTTAAAGGCGATCTCGCCGGCATTGCGCGCGGCCGGGCCTTGAGCCGTGCCACCATGCGCAACATCCGTGAGAATCTAGTGCTGGCGTTTGTTTACAACGTCGTCGGGATACCGGTGGCAGCCGGTGTGTTGTATCCCGCTTTCGGACTTCTCTTGAGTCCCATCATCGCAGCGGCCGCCATGAGTTTGAGCTCCGTCTCGGTGATCGGCAACGCGCTTCGTCTGCGATCCGTCCGAATCTAGGCATGCGCTGCCCTCGGCACTCTCTCCTATCCGCACCGGACTGACGCAGAAGCCTGGCTCGGCGATGCCGCAAGGATAAATCAGCAACCGGAGTCAATTCATGTCGAAGATGCACGTCGCGATAGTCGAAGATTTCAAAAAGCCATTAGTGCTCAGGGAATGGGACATCCCAGCGCCGGGAGCCGGGCAGATTCTCGTGAAGACAGAAGCGTGCGGCGTCTGCCACACCGACCTGCACGCAGCGAAAGGCGACTGGCCCGTCAAGCCGACATTACCCTTCATTCCCGGGCATGAAGGCATCGGCCGGGTGAGCGCGGTGGGTGCGGGCGTAACCCTCGTCAAGGAGGGTGACCGCGTCGGTGTGCCTTGGCTGCATTCGGCCTGTGGGCATTGCGAGTACTGCCTGGCCGCCTGGGAGACCATCTGTCCGGCTGAGACGTTCACGGGCTACACCACGAATGGTGCTTTCGCGGAGTATTTGCTGGCGGACCCGAGCTACGTGGTGCACATTCCTGCGGCGCTGTCGGCTCAGCAAGCGGCGCCGATCATCTGCGCCGGCGTCACCAGCTACAAGGGCATCAAACAAACCGAGGCGAGACCGGGTGAATGGCTGGCGGTATCGGGTATCGGCGGCCTCGGGCACCTGGCCATCCAGTATGCCAAGCAGATGGGACTCAAGGTCTGTGCGGTCGACATCGATGACGGCAAGCTTGCGTTGGCGAAACGTCTGGGGGCCGATGCGACGGTCAATGCGAAGGCCGGCGATCCGGCCGCGGCGGTCAAGAAGGCGACCAGCGGAGGCGCCCACGGCGTGCTCATCACTGCGCCCTCGCTGGGTGCCTTCAGGCAAGGCGTCGGCATGACGCGCAAGCGCGGCATCTGTGTTTTAGTCGGCATACCCCCGGGTGATTTCCCGATTCCCCTGTTCGATGTAGTCGCGGACTACATCAGCATACGCGGCTCGTTCGTCGGCAACCGCGCGGACCTGGCCGAAGCATTGAGTTATGCCGCCGACGGCAAGGTCAGGGCGGACATCGAGATGACGTCCTTGTCGGCAATCAACGAAGTCTTCACGCGGCTCGAGCACGGCGACGTGCCCGCGCGCGTGGTGCTGCAGTTTCCATGATCCCAAACCCACAGCACTATTGAGGCCGACTCCATGACCACCTTGTTCGACCCTATTCGATTCGGCAATCTGAGTGCCCGGAATCGCATCGTGATGGCTCCCTTGACCCGCAATCGTGCGGGGCCGCGGCAAGTGCCCACGTCGTTGATGGCCTTGTACTACGGTCAGCGCTCCTCGGCAGGACTCATCATCTCCGAGGCGACGCAGATCTCACTCGAAGCCCAGGGCTACGTCGACACGCCGGGAATTTATTCCCCGGCCCAACTGACCGCATGGCGCGCGGTGACCTCAACCGTGCATTCGCAAGGCGGCCTCATCGTTGCGCAATTGTGGCATGTCGGGCGGATCTCGCATGTGTCCTTGCAGCCGAATGGCCAACCGCCGGTATCGAGCACGGGACGCCGCGCGGATGCCAAAACCTTCACCGCCGCCGGTTTCGAGGACGTCTCCCAGCCGCGCGCCTTGAGGCTTGACGAACTACCCAGCGTCGTTGCCCTGTATCGGCTGGCCGCGCGAAATGCGATCGACGCTGGCTTCGACGGCGTCGAAATTCATGGCGCGAACGGGTACCTCGTGGAACAGTTTTTACGGGACAGCATCAATGACCGTTCCGATGCGTATGGTGGCTCGACGGAAAATCGGATTCGATTGCCCATGGAAATCATGACGGCCGTCGTCGCTGAAATCGGCTCCGGCCGGACCGGGCTGCGACTGTCCCCGGTCACGCCGGTCAACGACGCGAAGCAGGACAGTGATGCGCAAGGCCTTTTCGAGCATCTCATGCAGCGGTTGAATCCGCTGCGGCTGGCATTCATCCACATCATTGAAGGGGCGACAGGTGGGGGGCGCGACTGGGTTCCCTTCGACTATATGGCGCTGCGCGACCGCTTCAAGCACGACCATGCCGCGGGCGCGTGGATCGTCAATAACGGCTATTCGCGATCGATGGCGCTGGCGGCAGTGGCGAATGGCGCGGCGGACATGGTGGCCTTTGGTCGAGCCTTCATCAGCAATCCCGATCTCGTCGAGCGACTGCGCCTGGATGAGCCTCTGGCCCTGCCGAATGCGGCGACCTTCTATGGCGGCGGTGCGGCGGGGTACACCGATTATCCGGTCCTGCATCCACCGGGTCTCGAGCGTGGCGCCGCCGGCCAACCGCAGGCGATCGTAGAGCCCGTCGCATGAAGAATTCCAATGTCATGACCACGGCGGCCGGAACGCCGATTGCAGACAATCAGAACTCCGAGACGGCGGGTCCGCACGGACCGGTGCTGATGCAGGACTATCAGCTGATGGAGAAGATGGCGCACTTCAATCGGGAGCGGGTACCCGAGCGGGTGGTGCACGCCAAGGGTGCCGGGGCATACGGGACATTCACCGTCACGCGTGACCTACGACGCTATACCCGCGCCGCGCTCTTTTCAACCATCGGCAACCACTGCGAGCTATTCGCGCGCTTCTCGACGGTGGTGGGAGAATCGGGGTCCGCGGACACAGCACGCGACCCGCGCGGATTTGCCCTGAAATTTTACACCTCTGAAGGCAATTGGGATTTGGTAGGCAACAATACGCCGGTCTTCTTCATCCGCGATCCCTTGAAATTTTCCGATTTCATCCATTCGCAGAAACGCTCCCCCGCCACCGGACTGCGTGACAGCACCATGCAATGGGACTTCTGGAGCCTGTCCCCGGAGTCGCTGCACCAGGTGACGATCTTGTTCTCCGACCGTGGCATTCCCGCCACGCTGCGCCACATGAACGGCTATGGCAGCCATACATACAGTTTGTGGAACGACGCCGGCGAACGCCACTGGGTCAAATGGCACTTCAAGACGATGCAAGGCATCAAGACTCTGACCAACGATGAGGCGGCTGCCATTGCCAGCCGCGACTTGGACCACCACCGGCGAGACCTGCACGACGCGATTGTGCGCGGTGAGTGCCCCCGGTGGAAAGTGCAGGTGCAATTGATGGCAGAAAGTGACGCCGACACCTGCGGCATGAGCCCCTTCGACCTGACCAAGGTGTGGCCGCACACCGATTACCCGGTGATTGAGGTCGGGGTATTTGAACTGAACCGCAACCCGAGTAACTATTTCGCGGAAGTAGAACAAGCCGCCTTTGAGCCCGGCAACATGCCACCGGGCATGGGCGCTTCTCCGGATAAGGTACTGCAGGCGCGCCTTCTGTCTTATCCCGATGCGCATCGCTACCGGATCGGGATTAACTATGCGGCCTTGCCGATCAACAAGCCGCACAGCTCCGTCCATTCCTATCATCGCGACGGCCAGACCCGCTTTGATGACAATGGAGGCGGCGGCGTCAATTATGAACCGAACAGCTTTGGGGGTCCGACCGAGCATCCGCTCGTTGCGGAGCCGCCACTCAAGCTGTCGGGCGCCGCCCGCCGCTACGATCAACGCGAGGGCAATGAGGACTACCGGCAGGCCGGCGATCTCTATCGCTTGATGGATGCGGACCAGAGATCACAGCTGATCCAAAATCTACTCGTGTCGTTAAAGGCGGTGCCGCAGTTTATCCAAATCCGTCAGATTGCTCATTTCGTCAAGGCCGATCGAGAATACGGAAGCCGCATTGCGGCGGGGCTCGCCCTCGCGATCGACGACGGTACGGGGATCGTCGGCTAGGCGACGCTCAAGCTTGGCTCCATTGCCGTTGTTTTCGGCTCCGGTACTCGGTGCGCGCTCGCTTACGTTTGCTGACGCACAGACGCGGTCGCAAGATTGCGGCCAACTGAGAGCGGTTGTCCGGCGACGCGCCGGGCCGAATCAAACAATTGGTTTCAGCCATCGAGGAGAGATTCATGAGCGTAATTCGTTGGGAACCGTTCGGTGACGTCAATACCCTGTTTCATCTGATGCCAAGTGGTCTCGCAGGTTGGCCGCGGCGCGCAGCGGAGAGCGGTGGCGCGAGGAAGAGCGAGTGGTCGCCGTTCGCCGACATCAGTGAAACAGACAAGGAATACCTGATTCGCCTGGATCTGCCAGCCGTGAAGAAGGAAGACGTCAAGGTGACTCTGGATCAGGGCGTGCTCGCGATCAGCGGCGAGCGTAAACATCAGACGGATGATAAGAACGAGAAATTCCATCGCGTCGAGAGCTTGTATGGCAGCTTTGAACGAAGCTTCTCGCTGCCGGACAACGTGAATGCGGACACCGTGCGTTGCGACAGCCGGGACGGTGTGTTGACCGGGCACATTCCTAAACTCGAAGCACCGCAGCAGAAGCCGAAGCAAATCGTCGTACAGTGAGCTGGCGATCGAGTACGGTCCTTTCGTGCAGAATGGCCGGACGGTGCGAGGCGCCGTCCGGCGGCTGGATCGGATCCATCCTATCGTGGGCCGCTTAGTCACGAACGGTCGCCGATTCCGGCTCTTGCGCCCCGTGCGAAGTGCCATTGGGATCAAAGGTCTTCAGAGCGGTGGCGATTGCCCCAGTCTTCGCTCCGGGATCCCTCTTGTAGACTGCCTGTCGGGTTGAGTTCGCGCGTCCTGCGTGCGCATCAGGCCGCCTTTCACTCGATTGCCTGGCTCCGGCTCTGTCTGGCAGCGCATGTAGTCGTGCCGCAATCGAAATCGTGCACGCATCGTCGGGAGCACTTTTGTGCGGAGAACATGTCGTATGCGCGGCAACGTACCGAGGCCGATGGACGGCTCGACTAGCATGAGCACATCGCTTGCGGATGCGGCGTCGCTGCCCTGGAGATGGTCAGAACCATGTGCCAGAAGGAGTCGATCGATGGAACAACATGATTCGCTGATCTGCATCTCCAATACTCATGCAGAGGCGGAAACGGCCATCCGGTCGCTAAATTCATCGGGGTTTGACGTCAAAACACTGTCACTGATCGGCAAGGGCTATCACAGCGAGGAACATCCGATCGGCTTTTACACGTCAGCCGACAAAATGCGGGCATGGGGCGGCGTTGGAGCATTTTGGGGAGGGATCTGGGGCCTGATTCTCGCGCCGGCTGCTTTCGTCCTTCCGGGAGTTGGAATCCTCGCTATGGGCGGCCCAGTGGTGGCCGCGCTGTTCGCAGCCCTCGAAGGCGCGGTACTCCTGGGTGGCGCATCGGCCATCGGTGCTGCGCTCACCATGATCGGAATTCCTGGGAACCTGATCGTAAAATACGAGGTCGCCCTGAAGGCCGAGAAATATGTGCTGATCCTGCACGGTGAGGCGAGCGAAGTGGCCAAGGCGCGCTCGGTCTTGGGGACCTCGCTCACCGTGGATCAAACGGCGTTGTCGGCGGCGCGTCTGCCGCTGCTGGTCGACGGCCCCTCGACCGACGCGGCCTACTTCGCCTTCGACGCACCGTCACTCGATCGGTGAACAATGATGTCGGTGCCCACACCTCAGGCTTGACGGCCTCTAAGAGGACGCCCGAGCCCTCTCTAGCCCCAACTGCAATGCGGGGCCGCTGTCAAAGTATCGGCGTCCTAGCTCGAGCAAAGCGCCGTCGGCAGGATGATCACCCATAGTCTCCACCGTCGATACCTGTGAGACCACATCTGGGTTTAACCGGTCAAGGTACGATTTCAATTCGGATTTTGCATTGCCCGGGCCTGCAATGACCGTGCTCTCAGAGTGCTCGAGGGCGCCGTGAATTCTCTTGAAGAACTCCGTATCATCCGGCGTATTTCCACCGGCTTCCCATCCTGTCGCGCGGTGATGCAACCGCTGCAACGACGTGTGAGAATGAACATCCGACTCGGACTCCTCATTCCCCTTAAACCGGCAAACCTTAGCCTCGGCGTGATTAACCCAGACAACTGCATGGTAATCATTGCTCACGGGAAAGCTCCTTTGCAAGAGTGAATAGTGCAATTCGGTGCCAGCGTCCGTACCGGACGCTGGGCGCAGAGTTTGACGTCAGGCCGCGGCGGCGGGTCGGGGTGGCTCTACTACCTTGAGCGCGCCATTGGGCTTAAGTACTTCGTTGCCCGCGATGGCGAGGGCCAGCGTATTGGCGTAGGGATTCATGCTGTCGACCATCGAGCTGGGCATCAAGATCGTTGCTCCCCGCTCCTTGGTGGTTTCATAGATAATGTTCATTGCTCGCAGCTGTAGCGCCTCGGGGTGCCCAGCGTAGATGTTGGCCGCCTCGACGAACTTACCGGCAATCGCCGCCTCGGCGGATCCGAGAATCACGCGCGCCTGCTTCTCACGCTCCGCCTGTGCTTGGCGCGACATGGCATCTTGCAGGGCCACGGGGATCGCGACATCGCGTATTTCCACCGAACTCACCGATATACCCCAGGGAGCGGTTTTCTGACCAATTTCGATCTTTAGTTGCTCATCGGCATCCCTGCGATCCGACAACAGAGACGCCAACATCGAGGAACCGATCATCTCGCGCAGCGACGTTTGCGCCACCCGATCAATAGCTTCGCGGTAGTTTGTGATCGCCAATGCGGCTTTCTCCGCGTCACTCACGTGCCAGAAAATAATGGCGTCGACGTTCACCGGGACCGTGTCCTTGGTGAGCGCCTGTTCCGCATTGAAACCCGTCGTCTGGATGCGTTCATCGATGACCGCGACGACCGCGTCGAGCACCGGAATGATGGCAAAAAGGCCAGCCCCTTTGACGCTTTGCAGCTTTCCCATCCTTAAGATCACGAATTTCTGCCACACATTGGCCATCTTCAGCGACGCGGCGATCACCACCGCAACGACGAAGAAAGCCGCGCCGAGATACAAATGGACGAAGTAGCCTGTGCCCGTGGCGGCGACCAGGAAGACAAACACCAGGAATGCGGTAATCGGATTCATATCGGGTTACCCCAACCGTAAGAGCGAATATTGCGAGGATACGCGCCGAGTGCGGCTG
>Ga0302314_10001969_pt1 | contig 38394 bp, 35 predicted proteins | sample III_Palsa_N2_3_FD_200533 | JGI IMG/M metagenome (GOLD analysis project Ga0302314, IMG submission 200533) | Peat permafrost microbial communities from Stordalen Mire near Abisko, Sweden - III_Palsa_N2_3 | ecosystem: Environmental > Terrestrial > Soil > Palsa > Peat permafrost | place: Sweden...
ACGCTCACGTGGGCCGACGTCGGCGTGATCGGCTGGCTGGTGGACGGCGCGGCCATCATGAACCAGCTGCCGCTGTGCCGCTGCTCGTACGCGCCGTACGCGCGCGCGATGGTGCGCATCTGCCGCGAGGAATCGTTCCACCAGCGCCAGGGCTACGACGCGCTGCTGCACATGATGCAGCACGGCACCGGCGCGCAGAAGGCGATGGTGCAGGACGCGACCAACCGCTGGTGGTGGCCCAGCCTGATGATGTTCGGGCCGCCGGACGACCAGTCGCCCAACACCGCGCAGTCGATGCGCTGGGGCATCAAGCGCATCAGCAACGACGACCTGCGCCAGAAGTTCGTCGACGCCACGGTCGAACAAGCCAGGATCCTCGGCGTGACGCTGCCCGACGCCGACCTGAAGTGGAACGCGGAGCGCGAGCACCACGACTTCGGCGCGATCGACTGGAGCGAGTTCTGGCAGGTCGTCAACGGCGACGGCCCGTGCAACAAGGAGCGCCTGGCCGAGCGCGTGGACGCGTGGAACGACGGCGCGTGGGTGCGCGAGGCCGCACTGGCCCACGCACGCAAGACCGCCGCCCGCGCCGAAAAGCAAGCCGCCTGAACATCGAAAGAGAACCCCATGACCGCATCCAAGACCGACATCGCCAACGCCCAGGCGCAGGCTCACGAGTGGCCTCTGTGGGAGGTGTTCGTGCGCCCCAAGGCCGGCCTCGACCACAAGCACTGCGGCAGCCTGCACGCCGCCGACTCGAAGATGGCGCTGCAGCTGGCGCGCGATGTCTACACGCGACGCCAGGAGGGCGTCAGCGTGTGGATCGTGCGCTCCGACCAGATCGTCGCGTCCGATCCGGCCGACAAGGCGATGCTGTTCGATCCGATGGAGGACAAGGTCTATCGCCATCCGACGTTCTACGAGCTGCCGCCCGAAGTCGGACACATGTGAGCGCAGCGAACATGTTCGACATTTCCTGAGGACGCGACCATGACGACCACCTTCGCCCCCCTGCCCACGACCGCGAGCGCGTCGACATCGGTCGCCTCGACGACCACCGAGTCCATCGCGTTCAAGCCGACGCCGGTGCAGTCGTACCTGATGCGCATCGGCGACACCTGCCTGATCCACGCGCAACGCCTGGCCGAATGGAGCGGCCACGCGCCGATCCTGGAAGAGGACATCGCGCTGACCAACCTGGCGCTCGATCTCGTCGGCCAGGCGCGCGCGCTGCTGACGCATGTCGGCCAGCAGATGGGCTTCGGCGAGGACCAGCTCGCGTTCCTGCGCGACGAGCGCGACTTCGCGAACTTCACGATCGCCGAATTGCCCGGCCGCCGCGCCGGCCAGGACTTCGCGAACGCGATCGTCCGCAACTTCCTGCTGGCCGCCTGGATGAACGTGGTGTGGACGAAGCTCGAAGCGTCGAGCGATGCCGAGATCGCCGCCATCGCCGGCAAGGCCGTCAAGGAATCGCGCTATCACGTGGCCCATGCGGCCGACTGGGTGGTGCGGCTGGGCGACGGCACCGACGAGTCCGCGAAACGCATGCGCCAGGCCGTGGATCGCCTGTGGCCGTACACCGCGGAGCTGTTCGAGACCGACGCCGTCGACACCGCCGCCGCCGAAGCCGGGCTGGGCCCGCTGCGGGTCTCGCTCAAGCCCGAGTGGGACGCGATCGTCGCGCCGGTGTTCGCCGAGGCCGGGCTCGCGATTCCCGCGGCCGGCGCGTTCCGTTCGACCGGTTCGCGCGGCGTCCACAGCGAGCACATGGGCTACCTGCTGGCCGAGATGCAGACGCTGCAGCGCAGCTTCCCGGGCGGCCGGTGGTGAGCACCGTGACCGCGCCCGCCGCCGCCCGCTCGAAGCGCGTCGACGACGCGTGGCGGGTGCTGCACGGCGTGCTCGATCCGGAGGTGCCGGCCATCTCGGTGACCGATCTCGGCATCGTGCGCGACGTGATCGAGCACGACGACGCGCTCGAGGTCGTCGTGACGCCGACGTACTCCGGCTGCCCCGCGACCGAGGTCATCTCGCAGTCGATCTCCGACGCGATCGTCGCCGCCGGCCTCGGGCCCGCGCGCGTGACGCAGCGGCGCGCGCCCGCATGGACGACCGGCTGGATCACGCCGCAAGGCCGCGAGAGGCTGCGTGCCTACGGCATCGCGCCGCCGGGGTCGTGCGCGAGCGAGGCGACCGGCGCGAACGTGTCGCCGATCCGCCTGATGGCGCGCAATGTCGATTGCCCGCGTTGCGGCAGCGCGCAGGCCGAGCGCCTGTCCGCCTTCGGCTCGACCGCCTGCAAGTCGCTGTACCGCTGCGTCGCGTGCCGCGAACCCTTCGAACACTTCAAGCCAATCTGAGAACCTGATGGCCGACACCCATTTCCATCCGCTGAAGGTGCGCTCCGTGCGCCCCGAGACCGACGAGGCGATGGTCGTCTCGTTCGACATCCCCGAGAGCTTGAGCGACCGCTTCCGCTTCACGCAGGGCCAGTACCTGACGCTGCGCCAGCGCATCGCCGGCGAGGAGGTGCGGCGCTCGTACTCGATCTGCGCGGGCATCGACGACGGCGAGCTGCGCGTGGGCGTGCGCCGCGTGCGCGGCGGCCGGTTCTCGAACTGGCTGGCCGAGAACCTGCGCGCCGGCGACACCATCGAGGTGATGCCGCCGCAAGGCCGGTTCTTCGTGACCATCGAGCCGACCGCGGCGCGCAACTATCTCTGCGTGGCGGGCGGCAGCGGCATCACGCCGATGATCTCCATCATGAAGACGGTGCTGGCCAACGAGCCGGGCAGCCGCGTCACGCTGGTCTACGGCAACCGCCGCGCGGCCTCGACGATGTTCAAGGAGGAGCTCGAGGACCTCAAGAACCGATACGTCACCCGGGTATCGCTGCACCACGTGTTCTCGGAAGAACGCGTCGATTCGCCGCTGAACCAGGGCGTGCTCGATCGCGCCAAGCTGGGCGAGTTCCTGCAGCACCTGATCGTCGCCGACCACATCGACCACGCGTTCATCTGCGGCCCGTTCATGATGAACGACGAGGCCGAGGCGGCGCTGTTGAACGCCGGGGTCGCGGCCGAGCGCATCCACGTCGAACGCTTCGGCGTGCCGATCCCCGCCGACTCCGGCATGGGCGTGCAGGCCGCGCCGCCGCAGGCCGTCGCTCCGGGCGATGCGCCGCATTGCCACCTGACCGTGATCCGCGACGGCGTCACGCACCAGATCGACTACCGCGAAAGCGACAACAACCTGCTCGAGGCCGCGGCCAACGCGGGCCTGGACGTGCCGTACTCGTGCAAGTCGGGCGTGTGCGGCACCTGCCGCGCGCACCTCGATTCGGGCGAGGTGAGAATGGCGCGCAACTACGCGCTGGAGAAGCGCGACCTCGACGCCGGCTTCGTGCTGACTTGCCAGGCGCATCCGACCACCGCCGAAGTCCGCATCTCCTTCGATCACCGCTGATGGCAAGAACCCGCTCCGCCACCTACGACGACCAGCGCGACACCATCCTCGCGCGGGCCGCGGAGCTGTTCGCGAACCAGGGCTACACCGCGACGTCGATGAACGACATCGCGGCGGCCTGCGGCGTGTCCAAGGCCGGCCTGTACCACTACTACCGCGACAAGCGCGAGCTGCTGTTCCAGATCACCGTGGGCCACGTCGCGCGGCTGGAGCAGTTCGTCGTCGAGGTGCTGGAAGAGACCGCCGACGACGATGCCGACACGCGGCTGCGCGCGCTGATCCTGCGCTTCGTGCGCGAATACGCCAGCGCGCAGAACGAGCACCGCGTGCTGACCGAGGACGTGCGCTTCCTCGACGAGGACGAGCGCGTCCGGGTGCAGGAGCCGCAGCGCCGCGTGGTCGCGGCCTTCGCCGACGCCATCGCCGCCGTGCGGCCGAACCTGGCGCGCAACGAGCTCGACCGCCCGCTCGCGATGCTGCTGTTCGGCATGATCAACTGGATGTTCACGTGGCTGCGCCCCGACGGCAGCCTCAACCACGAACAGATGGCGCCGATCGTGGCCGACCTGTTCTTCGGCGGCCTCGCGGCGGTGCGCAAGCCCCGCGGCGCGGCGCGGCCGAACGTGCCGATTCCCACCCTGTCCGACATTTCCGACTGATTGATGGAGACGACCCCGATGACCCCGAAGATCCGTTCCCAGATCCACGCCCTCATGGCCGCCGTGCTGACGCTCGCGGCCGGCTCCGCGCTGGCCGACATCAACGTCGGCGTGGTGGTGTCCGCCACCGGTCCGGCCGCGTCGCTGGGCATTCCGGAGAAGAACACGATCGCGCTGATGCCGCAGACCATCGGCGGCCAGAAGATCCACTACATCGTGCTGGACGACGGCTCCGACACCACCAAAGCCGTCGGCGACACGCGCAAGCTGATCACCGAAGACAAGGTCGACATCATCCTCGGCTCCACGGTGACGCCCAACTCGCTCGCGATGATCGACGTCGTCAGCGAGGCCAAGGTGCCGATGATCTCGATGGCCGCGTCGGCCAAGATCGTCGAGCCGATGGACGACAAGCGCAAGTGGGTCTTCAAGACGCCGCAGAACGACATCATGATGTCGCTGGCGATCGCGTCGCACATGAAGGACCACGGCGTGAAGACGGTGGGCTTCATCGGCTTCGCCGACGCCTACGGCGAAGGCTGGTACGGCGAGTTCTCGAAGGCCGCGGCGCTCAAGGGCATCGCGATCGTCGCCAACGAGCGCTTCGCGCGCAACGATTCGTCGGTCACCGCGCAGGTGCTCAAGATCCAGGCGGCCAAGCCCGACGCCGTGCTGATCGCCGGCTCCGGCACGCCCGCCGCGCTGCCGCAGATCACGCTCAAGGATCGCGGCTACACGGGCCTGATCTACCAGACCCACGGCGTCGCCAACGCCGACTTCCTGCGCGTCGGCGGCAAGAACGTCGAGGGCACGTTCCTGCCGGCCGGTCCGGTGCTCGTGGCGCGCCAGCTGCCGGCGACCAACCCGGTGCGCACCTCGGCGATCGAATACGTCGACGCGTACGAGAAGGCCTATGGCAAGGACTCGGTGTCGACCTTCGGCGGCCACGCCTGGGATGCCGGCAAGCTGATGGCCGCGGCCATCCCCGTGGCGCTGAAGAAGGCGCAGCCGGGCACGCCCGAATTCCGCGCCGCGTTGCGCGACGCGCTGGAGAACACGAAGAACGTCGCCGGCGCGCACGGCATCTTCAACATGACGCCCACCGACCACCTCGGCCTCGACCAGCGCGCGCGCGTGATGGTCAAGATCGACAAGGGCGCGTGGAAGGTCCAGGAGTAAAAGTGCTCTGAGTCGGAGATTCGTTGATGAATCCCGTCGAGAAACTTCCGCAGCCGTCGTTGCGGTGCTCGCCAGGCGTGAAGCCTGTCTCCGCGCCGCGCCTGGTCTGCGAAAGTTTTCGACAGGCTTCGTTACCGCTACCTCTGCGCTCGACGCTCTATCAACGAATCCCCAACTCGGAACACTTGTCATGACCCAGCCGACCCAACTGCAAAGCTACATCGGCGGCCGCTTCGTGGGCGCGCGCGCGGGCGCCGCGCTCGCGAGCGCGGTCGACGGCCGCACCGTCGCGTTCGCGCACGCCGACGAACTCGACTTCGGCGAGGCCGTCGACCACGCGCGCCGGGTCGGCGTCCCCGCGCTGCTGGCGCTCGATTTCCAGCAGCGCGCCGCACGCCTGAAGGCGCTGGCCAAGTTCCTGATGGAGCGCAAGGAGGCGCTGTACGCGATCTCGCACCACACCGGCGCGACGCGCGCGGACAGCTGGATCGACATCGAAGGCGGCGCCGGCACCCTGTTCGCCTACGCCAGCATGGGCAGCAACGAGCTGCCGTCCGGCAACCTGATCCACGAAGGCCCGGCCATGCCGCTGGGCAAGAAGGGCCAGTTCGCCGGCACGCACGTGCTGGTGCCGCGCCGCGGCGTTGCGGTGCACATCAACGCGTTCAACTTCCCCGTCTGGGGCGCGCTCGAGAAGTTCGCGCCCAGCTTCCTCGCGGGCATGCCCTGCATCGTGAAGCCGGCCACGTCCACCAGCTACCTCACCGAGGCGATGGTGCGGGTGTGCGTCGAGTCGGGCCTGCTGCCCGAGGGCGCGCTGCAACTGGTGGTGGGCTCGACCGGCGACCTGCTCGATCGCGTCGACGGCCGCGACATCGTCACCTTCACCGGCTCGGCCGATACCGCGGCCAGGCTGCGCGTGCGTCCCAACCTGATCGCCAACAGCGTGCCGTTCAACGCCGAGGCCGACTCGCTGAACTGCGCGGTGCTGGCCGACGACGTGACGCCCGACGACGTCGAGTTCGACCTGTTCGTCAAGGAAGTGGCGCGCGAGATGACGGTGAAGTCGGGCCAGAAGTGCACGGCGATCCGGCGCGCGATCGTGCCGCGCAAGCATCTCGATGCGGTCGCCGAGCGCCTGAAGGCGCGGCTGGCCAAGGTGGTGGTCGGCGATCCGTCGGTCGACGGCGTGACGATGGGCGCGCTCGCGTCGCACGACCAGCGACGCGACGTCGCCGAGCGCGTCGCGCAACTGGCGCGCGGCAACACCGTGCTGTTCGGCGGCGCGGCCGGCTTCGCGCCGCGCGGGACCGGCACCGACCAGGGCGCGTTCTTCGCGCCGACGCTGCTGCTGTGCGAGCGTCCCGACATGTCCTCGGCCGCGCACGACGTCGAAGCCTTCGGCCCGGTCAGCACGCTGATGCCTTACGACGAGTTCGACGAGGCGCTGGCGCTGGCCGAGCGCGGTCGCGGCAGCCTGGTGGGCACGCTGGTCACGCGCGACCCGCATCTGGCGGCGCATGCCGTCGGCCGGCTCGCGGCGCTGCATGGCCGCATCCTGGTGCTCGATCGCGACGCCGCGGCCGAGTCCACCGGCCACGGCTCGCCGTTGCCGTCGCTGAAGCACGGCGGCCCGGGCCGCGCCGGCGGCGGCGAGGAGCTGGGCGGCATCCGCGCCGTCAAGCACTACCTGCAGCGCGCCGCGGTGCAGGGGTCGCCGACGATGCTGGCGGCGGTCACCGGCGAGCACGTGAAGGGCGCGGCGGTCCACGAGTCGGGCATCCATCCGTTCCGCCACGCGTTCGAGGACCTGACGGTCGGCGACTCCCTGCTGACCCATCGCCGCACCGTCACCGATGCCGACATCGTCGCCTTCGGCGGCATCTCGGGCGACTTCTTCTACATGCACTTCGACGAGATTGCGGCAAAGGCGTCTCCGTTCGGCAAGCGCATCGCGCACGGCTACTTCGTGCTGTCGGCCGCGGCGGGGCTGTTCGTGTCGCCGGCCGAAGGCCCGGTGCTCGCGAACTACGGCCTCGACACGCTGCGCTTCGTCAAGCCGGTGGGCATCGGCGACACGATCCGCGCGCGCCTCACGTGCAAGCGAAAGATCGACCGCCAGAAGGTGGGCGCCGACGGCCGCGGGCAAGGCGTGGTGGCCTGGGACGTCGAGGTGACGAACCAGGACGGCGAGGTCGTGGCGAGCTACGACATCCTCACGCTGGTGGCCAAGCGCGCGGAGCCGGCGGCCGCCGCCTGAGCTGGCATTCATCCTGCTTGCTCGACCGCGGCTGGCTGCCGAGCACGGCGCGGCCGCTCGGACGGGAACCCTCGAGGGTATGACCTGGCGGGCCGGCCGGGCTGTCAGTCCATACAGTAAGTGTGATATAGTTACGCCTGCGCGAGGCGGAGCGCGTGGCTAGAGAGGCTTGAGCCGCACGTTCGCGCCCTGTTCCTACACCGGAAGGATCATCACTCGATGTCGAAGCAAGAAATCAAGACCACCCTCGGTGCCGACGGCCTGCGTTATCGCTCCAAGGCCGCAGGATCCCCTTTCGCCGCTACTGGCGCCTTTGGCGCTGCCACCATGTCGTGCTTTCTCTGCGGCAAGCATCGTCCCCGTGCTCAACTGAAGACCCGCAAGCTGCTGGGCCGCGCCCAGTCGGTCTGCGCTCCCAGCTGCAAGGAAGCGGACGCGACCCCGGCTTGATGCATGACTGCGGAGTGCCGGCCGGCTCCGCAACATGCTTCACGAACGCACGCCCTCGGGCGTGCGTTTTGTTTTTGGGGCCTGCGAAAACTGCGGACGAGCGGGCGATATGCTCTTTCGCACCGGCATCCGCCGGGCCGGAGCCCGAACACTTCATGCCAGCCCATCCGTTCTCGCCGTCGCTGTCCCACGCCGATGACACGGCGGCGCCGCTTGCGGCCGCGGCCAAGCACGTCTCCGTGCGGGCCGCCGATCGCTGCAAGCCATGAGCGCCGACGCGCCCGCCGATCTCGATCCTCGCTGCAAGCACGAGGCCGGCCGGCTGGCGCCCGTCATCGACCCCAACCGCTGCGAAGGCAAGTCCGCCTGCGTCGCCGAATGCCCGTACGACGTCTTCGTCGTGCGACGCCGCGAACGCAGCGAGCTGCCGGACCTGACGCTGCTCGGCGCGCTCAAGTGGTGGGCGCACGGCGGCCAGCAGGCCGAGGCCCTGCGCGCCGACCAGTGCCATGGCTGCGGGCTGTGCGTGAGCGCCTGCCCCGAAGGCGCGATCACGTTGAAGCGGGTCTGAAACCGATTCCTGATAGCCTGCGTGCCTGTCTGGCTTCGGCCGCCGCCGACCGGCGCCTCGCGCATTCCGGCATCGCACTGTCTTCGTTCCCGCCATGACCGGATCCACCGCCATCGATTCCGCCGCCGCGCGCGTCGCCGCCGACGCCATCCGCCGCAGCCAGCTCGCCGTCGCCTCGCTGTTCGGCGCGCTGGGCTTCAGCTACGGCACGTGGACGTCGCGGCTGCCGGCGATCAAGGCCAATCTCGGACTGAGCACCTCGCAGGTCAGCGTGGTGCTGCTGTTCGCCGCGCTGGGGTCGATCTTCTCTTTTCCGGTCACGGCCGCGGCGCTGCACAAGCTCGGCTCGCGCGGCGCGAGCCTGTTGTCGGGCGGCTTGCTGGGCGTGGGTCTCCTCTCGTTCGGCTTCGCGCCGAACTGGCCGCTGGCCTGCGCCGCGTTGTGCCTGCACGGCGTGATCGCCAGCACGATGGACGTCGCGATGAATGCGCAGGGCGTCGAGGTGGAGCGCGCGACGGCGGTGCCGGTGATGTCGCGGCTGCACGCGGTCTTCAGCCTCGGCACGATGGCCGGCGCGTTCTTCGCGTCCAGCATCACGAACTTCAGCACCTCCGTGCAGCTGCACTTCGTGATCGCGGCGCTGATCGTGCTGGCCGCGGTGCTGCTGCCGCGCGCAGGCCTCATCGCCGACGCCAGGCCGATCGACAGCGGTACGCGTTCGTTCGCGCTGCCGCGCGGGGCCGCGCTGCTGATCGGCGCGATGGCCTTCCTCGGCATGATCGTCGAAGGCTCGATGGTCGACTGGTCGACGCTGTACCTGAAGGAGCGGGCCGGCGCCTCGCAGCAGATCGCGCCGCTGGGCATCGCCAGCCTGCAGGGCGCGATGCTGGTGACGCGCTGGTTCGGCGATCGCGCGCGCGTGCGCTGGGGCGCGCGCAGGCTGCTGTTCGGCGGCTCGCTGCTGGCGGGCCTGAGCCTGGCCGCGGCGCTGCTGGTCGGCGGCATCGCGCCCGCGCTGGCGGGTTTCGCCGTGTTCGGCATCGGCGTGGCCACCGTGTCGCCCTGCGTGTACGCGGCGGGCGCGCGCGAGGGCGGCGTGGCGCTGGCGGCGGTGATGACGCTGGGCTCGCTCGGCTTCCTGGTCGGCCCGCTGGTGATCGGCGCGGTGGCGCAGGCCACCAACCTGTCGTGGGGCATGGGCGTGGTCGCCGCGTCGGCGATCGTGCTGGCGCTGCTGTCGCGGCGCGTGCGCTGGGACTAGCGTTCGAACAGCAGCACGCGCCAGCGCGTGTCGGCCGACGGCGTCGGAATGTCGTCGCAACGAAGCAGCGCGAAGCCGAAGGCGGCCAGCAAGTCCTGCACGCGATCCGGCGCGTGGTTGGCGAATGCGCGGCCGTCTGGGTCGCGGCCGTCGGCCAGCAGCGCGGGCTGCATCTCCGGCAACGCCATCAGGATGCGCGCCTGCGGGCGCGACACGGCGGCCAGCGCGGCCATCGAGGCGGGCAGGGCGTCGGCCGTCAGGTGCATCAGCACCGCGCTGCAGACGACGCCGTCGAAGCCGCCGCCGAACGGCTGTCCGAGCTCGGGCAGCGCGGCTGCCGCGACGCGCCCGGCCATGCGCGGATCGCGCGCGAGCGCGTGCGCCCGCATCGCGTCGTTCGGCTCGACGCCCCAGGCGTCGAAGCCCATGTCCAGCAACGCGACGGTGTCGCGGCCCTTGCCGCAGCCGACGTCCAGCACGCGCGCGCCGGCCGCGAAGGCGGACTCGAAATGGCGCGACATCGCGCTGCGCGGCGACTCCTCGCCGGACACCGCCCACGCGTCGTAGAACGCGGTCGTTCCGGGCGCGATGCTCACTGGCAGCGCCCCGTGCCGGTCAGCAGCTGCAAGGCGTTGCGCGGGCTCGTCGGCGTGCCCTGGGGCAGCGCGCTGCGGCCCTCGATCGGCGTGCCGCAGGTCGCCTTGGGCCGCGTCAGCTGGCGCACGAACCACACGCCGCCGATGGCCAGCGCCACCCACACGCCCAGGCCGAGCGCGACCAGCGCCCACTCCTTGCGCGTGAGTCGGGACAGCCGGAAGGCCTGCGGATCGCTGTGCATCGTGGCGCGGAGCTTACCTCGGCCCGGCGCGGCATCCGGCATGAGGACAGTGCCATCGCGACGCCTGGCAGCGCGTCGTCACCATCTCGCACAGAATACGGGCATGCATCTCCGTTCGAGCTTCCCGTTCCATCCCGTCGCCCGGCGCGCGCTTCTCGGCGCCGCGCTGGCCGCCGTCGGCCTGTCCGCGACGGCCGCCGACATCTCGCTGTACGGCGCGCCCGTCCCGTCCGCCGCATCTTCCTCGGCCGCCAGGCCCATCGACGTCGACGAGGTCGTGTACGACCGCTCGCAGGTCGAGTGGTCCGAGGCCTACCTGCAATGGATCGCGGCGTTCTCGCGCGGCAGCAGCCCGGTGTCCGACACCACGGGCGCGCTGTGCGCCGCCAAGCAGGAGGGCGACGTGTGGTTCCTCGCCACGTCGGACGGCACCGGGCCCGTCGAGCGCTCCTGCTCGATTCCGGCCGGCAAGACGCTGTTCGTGCCGCTGGCCACCACGCTGGAGCGTTCGGGCAACAAGGAGCCGGTCTGCGACACGATGGTGCACATCGCCGCGGGCAGCCTCACGCACGTGACCGGGCTCGCGATGACGATCGACGGCGTGCCCGTCGACAACATGCCCAGCCACCGCATTTCCACCAACGACTGCTTCGCGCTCGGCCTGCGCCAGGTGCCGCGCCTGACCGCGAAGACGGCCGTCGCCGACGGCTGGTACGTGATGCTCGCGCCGTTGCCGGCCGGCGCGCACACGATCGTCGTCACCGGACGCTACGACGAGACGCGGTTGTCGACGACGTACCACCTGACCGTCCAATAAGACGGATCAGCCGAGTTCGCTGCGGTTCTCGATGATGCGCGAGATCAGGCCGTACTCGATGGCCTCTTCGGGCCCCATCCAGTTGTCGCGCTCGATGTCGACCAGCACCTTTTCCAGGGGCTGACCCGTCTCGCGCGAGATGACCTTGGCGATGCGCTCGCGCGCCTTGATGATCTCGCGCGCCATGATCGCGATGTCGGTGGCCTGGCCGCCGGCGCCGCCGCTGGGCTGGTGGATCAGGAAGCGGGTCTGCGGCAGGCAGAAGCGGCGTTCCTTCGGCGCCGACAGGAACAGGTGCGTGGCGGCGCTGCCCACCCAGCCGGTGCCGATCATGCGCACCGGCGCAGAGATGAAGCGGATGACGTCGTGCACGGTGTCGCCCGACTCGAGGTGGCCGCCGGGCGAGGACACCAGCATGTCGATCGGCTCGCTGGGCGATGCGGCGTCGAGGGCGATGAGGCGGCGCACCGTATCGGCGGCCGACTGGTCGTTGATCGTGCCGAACACCAGCACCGTGCGCGACTTGAACGCTTTTTCTTCGAGGAAGGAGCTGCGGGCGTCGGTGTGGGCGGCGGCGGGCGGGGGGGATTCCATGTGCATTTGAGCGAGCTCCGTGATTTGTCTCAGGTGCCAAGCGTACCGCGGTTCCGCGGGCCCTCCGCGGCGCGGGGGCGTGGCCGGTTCGCTCGACGATCCGACGCAGGTGGAGGCGACATGCACAAGTTCAACGGCCGGGCGGCGGAGATCGACGGCCTGCAGGCCGGCGTGGTCGCCGGGCACGCCCCCAATGAAAAGCGGGACGACGGGTCGCCCCGTCGTCCCGCCCGTTCAGGCCGGGTAGCGGCTTACTTCACCAGTTGCGTGATGATCGCCCCCTTCGGGCTGCCCCAGCCGGTCACCAGGTCGAACGCGGTGCCGGCGGAGTAGCTGCCGGACTTGCCGCTGGTGATGTCGTGGAAGCCCGTCGAGTAGCTCGACGTCACGTTCTGCGCGTAGATGGTCGGGTTGAAGAAGCCCACCGCCGGCTGGCCGTTCGCCGCGGCCTGCTGGTTGGCCAGCGCGATCAGGCCGGCCCACATCGGCGCGGCGAAGCTGGTGCCGCCGTATTCGTTGGCCTGGCAGGTGGTCTGGTCGCCGCAGGTGTAGAACGTGAAGTTGGCGTTGGCCGCGACGTCCGGGCCGTTGCGCAGCGTGGTCGAGCCCTTGTTGGCCGACGTGATCACGCCCGAGATCTGTTGCCAGGACGGGATGGCGATCTTGTCCGGCGAGATGCCGCCGCCCGAGTCCGTCCACGCGGTCTCGGACTTCCACGCGCCGCCGGCGCTGGCCGTCACGAGGTCGGTGCCGCCCACCGAGATGATGTGCGCGTCGTCGCCCGGCCAGGCGGCGGCGTTGCCGGTCTTCTTCCAGGTGGAATCGTCGCCCGACGCCACGAAGAAGCTCTGGCCCTGCGTGGCCATCTTCTCGAAGTACGGATCGAGCGTGCTCGCGTCGGCCGGCGTCCAGCCCCACGAGCAGCCGATGGCCAGCGCCAGCGGGCTGTGCGTGGTCATCGCGCTGATGATGGCGGTGTCGGTGGAGCCGACGTACATCTCCAGGCCGGCCAGGCCCGGCGCCATGCCGAGCGCCTGCGTCATGTCGAGGTTCTGCTCGCCGTCGTCGCAGTTGTTCGCGGCGGTGCACGAGGTGCTGGTGCCGTCGGTGGAGATCAGCGTGACCGGCACCTTGTTGGTCTGGCCGACGTTCTTGTAGTACGTGGTCAGGTCGGCGAGGTCGGTGCCGTAGTACTCGAACAGCGCGACGTGCTGGCCGGCACCGGTCAGCGCGGTGCCGCCGTAGTAGGCGGCGCGCATGTCGCTGCCCAGGAACGAGGCCGACGGGCCGGAGCCGGTGGTGGCGTGGGTCACCACGGCTTCGGGGGCGATGCCGTGGGCAGCGGCGTAGTCGCTGCGCTTGACGTACTTGGGCTTCGGGATGGAGAAGTTGTCCATGCCCGACACGTGCCACAGCTTGACGGCCATGTCGGTCGTCGGCTCGCGGTCCGGCGAGAAGAACACGCGGTTCTCGGTCGGATGCTGGTAGTTGCGCATCGTGACGTGGAAGGCCTTCTCGACCTTGTCGATGGTGCCCTGCACCTGCACTTCCATGCCGTCGCGCGATCCGCCGGTCACCTTCAGGCCGCGCTCTTCCATGTAGCTCTTGACGGTGTCGTAGTCGGCCTGCGTGGGGCCGAAGCGCTCGGTGAACTGCGCGGGCGTGATGTACTGGCGGAACAGGGGGCTCTGCGGATCGCTGACCGCGGCGGCGAGCGCCTTCAGGCCTTCGCGGTCGCGCGGGGGCAGCACGATGTCCAGGTTCATGACCTGGCTCGGGGACGGCGTGCCGACCATCTGGGCCTGGCCGCCCTTGATCTCCGCATGCACGTGGTTCGTGGCGACGCCTTCGGCGTGGACGCCAAGCGACAGCGTGCCGAAGGCGGCCATCAGCGCGAGGCTGATCTTGCGGCGCGCACCAATATGAATTCCGATATTCCCCAATTTGGTCATCTCTGGCTCCAATATTGAACATGGTATGGGGATAAGGTGATCCCCGGGCCGGCGAAATATAGGGTGACGGGTTCGAAATGACGAACGCTCGCAAACGAGCATCTGGTTTTCCCGCAATTAGATTCGGCGTTGTTTGAGCGCCAGCAGGCCCGGGCCGGACGCGATAGCCCCGCGCCGCAAAGGCGTATATCGCGATCACGCGATTGACTTCGCCGGGCCGATGGGCTTGGCTCCGGCTCCGCCGCGCGCGGGGGCGCGAGTGTCCGGGCGGACGTGTGGACCGGTCGATCGGCCGTCCTCTTGTCTAGGCAAGAACTCGACGGGCGGCGCTCACGTTGAAAAGGAAAGCATGCCACTTGCCTTTTCGTATTCCGCAAATTCGAAACCTTTTGAATTCTGCGGTCGAGCGCAAATAGCGAACTATTATTAATTCAAGACCGGCTGCATTTGATGGCAGCATTCGCAATACCCGATTTCAGGTATCGCCGCGAATCTTTCCGGAGACTGTCGCAAGGCTGAATAAATCAAGTTAGGGGGATGCCGGGAAGATGGTGTTCCTGGCAGGCGCGGCTCAGTCTTCCAGCGCGATCAGTTCGGCCACCGTCTGCCGGCGCCGGATCACCCGCGCGATCGCGCCGTCCACCAGCACCTCGGCCGCCAGCGGCCGGGTGTTGTAGTTGGAGCTCATCGACGCGCCGTAGGCGCCGGCGTCGTGGAAGACGAGCAGGTCGCCGACCTCGGCCGGCGCGATGTCGCGCGGCTCGACGACGCCGCCGGCGTCCTGCGTGAACACGTCGCCCGACTCGCACAGCGGGCCGGCCACGACCGTCGGACGCCGCTCGGCGCCCAGGCCGATATCCGCGCGCACGGCCGCGTTGGCGCGCGCGATCACGCTGATCGCGTGGTGGCCGCCGTACATCGCGGGACGCACCAGGTCGTTGAAGCCGGCGTCGCACAGCACGAAGTGGTTGTTGCCCATCTCCTTGACGGCGCGCACCTCGGCGAGCAGCGCGCCGGCCTCGGCGACCAGGAAGCGGCCCGGCTCGATCTCCAGGTGCACCGCGTGGCCCAGTTGCGCGGCCAGGCGCCGGCGCGCGGCATCCCACAGGCTGAAGTAGTGCGCGGTGTCGACGTCGGCGTCGCCGGCGCGGTACGGGATCGACAACCCGCCGCCGGCCGAGATCGCCGTGACGTCATGCCCCCGTGCGACCACTTCACTCACGTGCTGCACCATCGCGTCGCACACGCGCTCCAGGTGCGTGTAGTCGACGCCCGAGCCGATGTGCATGTGCAGGCCGACCAGCCGCAGGCCGTGGCGCGCGATGGCTTCGAGCGCGGCGGGGATGTCGGTCGGCCAGATGCCGTGCTTGCTGTGCTCGCCGCCGGTGTTGGTCTTGCGGCTGTGCCCGTGGCCGAAGCCCGGGTTGATGCGCAGCCAGATGCGGTGGCCGCCGGCGGCGTCGCCAAGGTGTTCGCCCAACTGGTCGATCATCGCCACCGAGCCGGCGTTGACGGGAATGCCGTGCCTGGCGACCAGTTCGAGCGTCGCGCGGTCGATCTCGTCGGCGGTGAAGACGATGCCGCTGTGCTCGTCGCGCGCGTCGTAGCCCGCATGCAGCGCGCGCTGGATCTCGCCGGCCGACACCGCGTCCACCTGCACGCCGAGCGAGCGCAGCAGGCGCAGCACGTGCGTGTTGGAGCAGGCCTTCTGCGCGAAGCGCACGGTGTCGAACGAGCGCAGGCGTTCGACGCGGGCGCGGATGGTGCCGGCGTCGTAGACCCACAGCGGCGTCGCATGAGCGGCGCCCAGCGACTGCAGGCGTTCGGCGGTGAAGGCGGCGGGGGCAGGGTGCTGGAGCGTCGTCATGGCGCCATCGTGCACCGCCAATGCATATCAGTCCAATGCTTTGATTTGTCTGTTGGTTTCATATTTGATATGGTCGAGCCATGTCCGATGCCTCGCTGCTGACCCACCGCCACGTCGAGGTGTTCCGTGCCGTGATGACCGCCGGCAGCGTCACCGGCGCCGCCGAGGCGCTGTCCACGTCGCAGCCGACGATCAGCCGCGAGCTGTCGCGCATGGAGTCGCTGCTGCGCCTGTCGCTGTTCGACCGCGTGCGCGGGCGGCTGCAGCCCACCGCGCAGGCCTACGCGTTGTTCGACGAGGTGCAGCGTTCGTACGCCGGCCTGGAGCGCGTGGCCGACACCGCCCTGCGCCTGCGCCAGTTCACCGAGGGCCAGCTGTCGCTCGCCTGCCTGCCGGCGTTCTCGCACGCGCTGCTGCCGGGCGCCTGCGCGCGGTTCCAGGCGGCGCATCCGGGCGTCAGCGTGTCGGTCAATCCATACGAGTCGCCGCTGCTGGAGGAGCGCCTGGCCGCGCAGGCGCACGACCTGGGCCTGACCGAGCACGACAGCGCGCTGGCCGGCGCGCAGGCGTCGCTGCTGCTGGAGCTCGACGAGGTGGCCGTGCTCCCGGCGGCCCATCCGCTGCTGCGCAGGAAGCGGCTCGCGGCGAGCGACTTCGCAGGCCAGACCTTCGTCAGCTTCCACCCGCGCGACCGGTATCGGCAATCGGTGGACAAGGCGTTCGCCGAGGCCGGCGTCGATCGCCAGTTGGCGGTGGAGACCGACAGCGCCGTGGCCGTCTGCGCGATGGTGCGCCACGGGCTGGGCCTGGCCATCGTCAATCCGCTGACGGCGCTCGCGCTGTCGGCGCCGGGCTCGGGCGTCGTGGCGCGGCCGCTGGCGTTCTCGATTCCGTTCCGGGTGTATTCCGTGCGGCCGGCGCACCGGCCGGGCAATCCGCTGGTGGCGCGCTTCGAGGCCGCGGTGGCGGCCGAGTGCGACGCGCTGGTCGACGCGATCGGCCGCGCCTGGGGGCGCGCGGCCGGGCGACCTCGGCGCGGCTGAGTTCGCCCGCTGCGAAGCGCGCGTTGGCGAGCAGAGAACCCGCGACGGGACCATGGCCGGCCCCAGGGCCTAGAGTGGTGCATCCGCTGCCAGGGGCAGTCCCCGAAAGGCCTTGAAGCATGACCGCCAAGCACAAGCTCGACCCCGCGCTGCTGCCCGGGCTGCTGGCCCAGCTCCCGAGCTGGTCGCTGGCCCCCGACGCCGCCGCGATCTCGCGCCACCTGGAGTTCGCTGACTTCAACGAGGCGTTCGCGTTCATGGCCCGCGTCGCGCTGATGGCCGAGCGGCGCGACCACCATCCGGACTGGTCGAACGCCTACAACGTGGTCGACGTGACGTTGACCACGCACGACGCGCAGGGCCTGACGATGAAGGACATCGAGCTGGCGCGCTTCATCGACCGCGCCGCCGCGGGCATGGCCGGCTGACGCGCGCCCCGCGCGGGGAACTTACTCGGCCAGGCGGGCGGTGCCCGTCATCACGTCGACCATGTGCACCTCGGGCGCGCCGCCCAGCAGCGCCAGGCCGGTCATGCCCAGCGCGCGCGGGATCTGGCCGGTGAGGTGCGCGAAGCGGGCGCCGTTGTCGGCGAAGACCGCGAAGGTGCCGAAGTGGTTCTCGTCGTACTGGTTGGCGAACCACGCGAGCGTGCCGGCCTCCTTGTCGACCAGCGGCTGGCAGTCGCGCATCATCTGCGCCACCTCGGCCTCCTTGCCGGGCTTGGCCTTGAAGCGCAGCACCAGGCCCTTGGTGACGCCTTCGAGCACCTTGGGCATCTTGGCGCCCAGCAGCTCGATCTTCGTGGCGCGCGGCGCCCCGTTCATCAGGCGGTGCTCGGCGGCATGCAGCGTGGTGTTGGCCTGGCCGGCCAGGTGGGCCTCGCGGCCGGCGTCGTCGTCGAAGCAGGTGTAGACGCCGAATTCGCCGCGCATGTAGCGGATGCCGAACCACGCGCGGGTGGTCTTCTCCCAGGAGACTTCGGTGGCCAGGTCCTCGAGGAACGTGTCCATCGTGTCTTCGTCGGTCTGCGATTCGAAGCGGAACAGCAGGGCTTTGGTGATCATCGAAATCCTTTCTGGTGTCTCCGGGCGCCGCCCCAGGCGGGTCCCTTGCTTGAGACATATCCTACCCAGGAACGCCGACGGTCGCCCGAGTGTTGTCCCTTTGCGGCGACAGCGTGGCCGTTCATGGGGCTCAGCAGACCACGGGCACCGGCTCGATCAGCTCGTCGATCGGCGCCGGCTCGTGCAACAGATAGCCTTGTGCGAAGTCCACGTCCATCTCGTGCAGCCGCTCGAGAACCGCCGGCTTGTCGACGAACTCCGCGACGGTCGTCAGGCCCATCACCTTGGCCACGTCCGCGAAGCAGCGCACCGCCACTTCGTCCAGCGGATCGTCGACCAGGTCGCGCACGAACTGGCCGTCGATCTTGAGCATGTCCACGCGCAGCGTCTTCAGGTAGCCGAACGACGCGGCCCCCGCGCCGAAGTCGTCGAGCGCCACCTTGACGCCGCAGGCGCGCACCTGGTCGATGAAGGCCGCCGCGTCGGCGATGTTGGTGACGGCGGCGGTCTCGGTGATCTCCAGGCACAGCGCCCCGCACAGCCGCGGCCCGGCCTTCGCGAGCAGGTCGAGCGCCCAGCGGTGGAACGTGCGGTCGCCCACCGACTGGCCCGACAGGTTCACGCTGAGCAGCTCGACGCGCGACGCGTCCTCCAGCGAGGACATCCACGCGACCACGCTGCGCAGCACCCAGCGGTCGATGCGCGATGCGAGATGGAAGCGCTCGGCGGCCGGCAGGAAGGCGCCCGGCGCCACCAGCGGCCCCTCGGCCTGGCGCATGCGCAGCAGCACCTCGGCGTGCACGCCGCACGCGGGATCCTGCTCGCCCTTGAGCGGCGTCAGGCGCTGTGCGTAGAGCACGAAACCGTCCTCGTCGAGCGCGTGCTCGATGCGCGTCACCCATTGCATCTCGAACTGGCGCTCGCGCATCGCGACGTCGGTGTCGAACCACGTGTGCACGCGGTTGCGGCCGGCCTCCTTGGCCGCGTAGCAGGAGGTGTCGGCCGCCTGCTGGATGGCCGCGGTCGTCTGCCAGCGGCGGTCGACGGGCACCAGGCCGATGCTCATGCCGATGCGAAAGCGCCGGTCCTCGTGCACGAAGCGGAAGTCGTCCATGCGGTCGCACAGCTTCTGCGCGACGCGCTGCGCCTGGTCGACGGTGCAGCGCTCCATCAGGATCGCGAACTCGTCGCCGCCCAGGCGCGCCACGGTGTCGCGGGTGCGCACGCTGTCGGTGAGCATGCGCGCCATCTGCTGCAGCAGCAGGTCGCCCACCGCGTGTCCGCAGGCGTCGTTGACCAGCTTGAACTGGTCGAGGTCGATGTACATCAGCGCATGCTCGCCGCCGCTCTCCTGCGCCGCCTGCAGCAGCCGGCCCATGCGCGCCTCGAACTCGGTGCGGTTGACCAGGCCGGTGAGCGCGTCGTGCGTCGCGCGCCAGCTCATCTCGCCGCTCAGGCGCCGCTGCTCGCTGACGTCGTGGAACACCAGCACCGTGCCCAGCACCGTGCCGTCGTCGCGGCGGATCGGCGCGATCGAGTCCTGGATGCCGAACTCGTCGCCGTTGCGCGACAGCAGCAGCGTGCTGGTGGAGTCGGCGACGCGCCGGCCCTGCTCCAGGCACGCCCTGACCGGATCGGCCATCGGCTCGCGCGTCGCCTCGTCGACGATGTGGAACACCTGCGTCAGCATGCGGCCGATGGCCTCCAGCGACGTCCAGCCCGTGAGCCGCTCGGCCACCGGATTGAGCCACGTGATCTGGCCGCGCGCGTTGGTGGTGATGACGGCGTCGCCGATCGATTCGAGCGTGACGCTCAGCAGCGAGCGGTCCTCCGCGAGGTCGGCAGCCAGGTCGCGCAGCTCGGTGATGTCCCAGTTGGCGCCGATCAGGCGCGTCGGCCGGCCGTCGCCCTCGCGCGTCGCGCGCGCGGTGCCGCGCAGGTGGCGGATCTCGCCGTCCTCCAGCACGATGCGGTAGTCGCGATCGAGGAGCTGGTCGCCGTGCGCCGCCTGGCGGATGGCGTCCTGCAGGCCCGGCAGGTCGTCCGGATGCACGCGGCGCTCCCACAGCGCCACCGGCGACATGCGGCCGCCGCTGGTGTCGCCGAACAGCTGGTACATGCGGGCGTCCCAGATCAGCTCGCCGCTGGCGACGTTCAGCTCCCAGATGCCGATGCCGCCGCTCTCGGTGGCGAGCGCGACGCGGTCGTTGATCTCCTTGATCTCCAGCCGCTGCGCGACCTTGTCGCTGATGTCCTGGAACGCGCCGACCAGCCGCACCGGCACGCCGCTCGCAAATTCGGCCGAGCCGACCGCGCGCACCCAGATGCGGCGGCCGTCGGCGCGGTTGAACGGCACTTCGATGTCCCACGGCGTGCCGTCGGACATCGCAGCGTGCACCGCGGCCTCGATGGTGGCGCGCGATTCCGGCGGATAGAACTGGAACGCGGTCTGCAGGTCGGGCACGTAGTCGGCGTCGACGCCGTGGATGCGCCGCGTCTCGCGCGACCACACCACGCTGCCGGTGACGAGGTCGACCTCCCAGCCGCCGATGCCGGCCATCTTGCCGGTGCGGTCGAGGAACAGCTCGCTCTTGCGCAGTTCCTCTTCCTGCAGCTTGCGCTCGGTGATGTCGAAAGTCACCGACAGGTAGCCGACGATGCTGCCTTCGGCGTCGAGCTCGGGGATGATGTTCTGCTGCACCCATTGCAGGCGCCCGCCGACCAGCGCCGGCACCTCGAAGCGCCGCACCTCGCCCTGCAGCGCCGCCTCGACGTGCGGCCCGATGTGGGCCCATTCCTCCTCGCCGCGGAACGCGCGGTGCGACATGCCCACCAGCAGCGCCGGATCGATGCCGTACAGGCGCCTCATGTGCTCGTTGGCGTAGGTGCAGACGAGGTTGTTGTCCATGCGCACGATCGTCGCCGGCAGGTTGTCGGTGATCGTGCGCAGCCGGCGCTCGCTGTTGGCCAGGTCGGTCTCGGCCTGCTTGCGCGCGCTGATGTCGAGCGACATCACGTAGTAGCCGTCGACGCCGCCGGCGGCGTTGAAGTCGGGCACGTAGCTGACCATGTACACCGAGTCGGGGTGCACGCCCATGCCGCGGCGCTCGAAGTGCACCGCGTGGCCGGCCAGCGCCTCCCGGATGTAGGGCGCCAGCTCGTCGCGCCGCGCCTCGCCCATCATCTCGGTGAGCGTGCGGCCGATGAAGGCCTCCTGCGGCACGCCGAACAGCGTCTTGAACCCCGCGTTGGTGAAGCGGTAGGTCTCGGTCTTGTCGATGTAGGCGATGTTGGCCGGCATGTTGTCGGCGATCGCGCGCAGCCGGCGCTCGCCGAGTTCGAGCCGCGTGCGGCTCTCGACCAGCGCGGCCGTCATCGCGGCGCGCACCTTCAGCTCGCGCAGGATGTAGATCGCGCCGCCCGACATCACCGTCACCAGCAGCGTCAGCAGCACGCCGGCCCAGGTCTCGATGGCGTGGCGCACGTTGCGGCCCGCGACGACGCGCTCGTCGAAGCGGCGCTGCTCGGTGGCGATCATCGCGTTGGCGAAGGCCTGGATGTCGGCGCGCATCCTGCGGCCTTCGCCGTCGAGCAGCAGCGCGCGCGCCTGGTCGGGCTGCGCGGGCGTCAGCGCGATGGCCTTGTCGAGCCGCGCGAAGTGCGACTCGACGGCGCGGCGCAGGGCCGCCAGCTGCGTCACCTGCTCGGGGTCGTCGCCGACCTCGCGCGCCAGGATCTCGAGGTTGCGCCGGGCGGTCGCGACGGCCTCGTCGTAGCGCGCCAGTCCGGGTTGCGCGCCCAGCAGGACGCTGCGCTGCGCGGACTCCGCATCCAGCGCTGCGAGCGACACGGCCTGCACCGCGGCCACGCTGGCGCGCGTGCGGTCGGCCCAGCCGGCCGTCTCGTCGTAGCGCACGGATTGTTCATGGGTCGTCCAGGCCACTCCGCCCAGAACCGCGACCCCGATGGCGACGACGAGTGCAAACGCGCGCCGAAGTCGCGCGGACGATCGATTCATGCTCGCTGTAGCCTGGAAGCGACTCGCCCGGTCTGTGCCGTTCGGCGGACGCAAGCCCCCTCGTTGGAGTCTACGGCGGCGCGCGGCGATTGGCGCGCGAGCGGGCTCATGGCTATCCCGCAGGTGCCAAGAACTGCCCGTTTTCCGGCGGCGGCCCCGGAACGCCCGTTCTGAAAAGACGATGGGCGCAGGCAATACACTGGGAAATGCCTGTTTTCGAGATCAAGCCCGTCTTCATCGACGGCACCGACGCCGCTGCCGAGTGGGTCGACAACGAACACTCCGCGTGGAACGAGCCGTTGCTGCGCACCACGGCGCCGCTGGCCGAGCGCTGGGACGTGCCGTCGCTGGAGCTGTACCGCTCGGAGAAGATCGCCACGGCCGTGCTGTTCCACCCGACGGCGCACGTCGTGTCGCAGGGCGTGCGCGACGAGCTGTCGCATTTCCCCGAGCTCGAGTTCCTGCCGGTCGACGTCGCCGGCTACGGCCAGTTCTATGCGATGCACGTGCTCACCAGCTGCGAGCTGCCCGAGGGCAGCGTCGCCGACACGGGGCCGGGCACCGACATCGCGCTGATCCGCGCGTTCCCGAAGTCCTTCGAGGCGCCGACGCCGTTCTTCCGCATCCGCCATCCCGGCACGCTGACCGCCGACGGCATGGCCGTGTGCGTGCCCGACATCTACGCCAGCGAGGCCGCGGCGACGGCCGTGATGCGGGTGGCGGGGAAGTTCCTGCGCGCGGTGCGCGTGCCGACGGTCTAGGGCCGATCTCAGCGTCCGGGCGCCGACCGCTCCACGCACGAGCGCCAGCCGGACTGCCCCGGCATCCGGATCTGGAACTTGCCCGCCATCTCGCCATGGTCGAGCCTGTATTCGAGCCCGAAGCGCGGGCCGTCGGCGCCTGCCGGCGCCGGTTCATGGCGCGGCTTCCCGCGCGGCTATTTGGCCGCGTCGTCCGAGCGGCAGCTCGCCGGCACGTAGCGCTTCAGGTCGGTGGTGCTGCAGGTCCAGCTCAGGTGCCGGTCGTTGTCCGAGCCGGGGGCCAGCTTGAGCGTGCCGGAGACCTGCGGGCTCAGCGCGACGTGCACCTTGAGCTCGCCCGTCGCCGGCTCGATGTCGACGCCGGTCACGTACTTCGACTGGTGCGCGGCCTGCGAGAGCATGCGGTCGACGTCGCCCTGGGCGGGCAGCTGGCCGGTCTGCTGGTACTGGCTGCCGACCGCCGCCGCCACGTCGTTGGCGACCGGGATCACGTTGACCATCTTCGCCTTGAAGCCGTATTGCTGGTAGGCCGGCAAAGCGACCGCGGCGAGGATGCCGATGACCATGGTGATGCCCACCACTGCCAGGATGATCACGAGGATGTTGCTCGTGCCGCCGGCGGCTTCCAGGCGGGCCAGCATCTGGTCCTTCGAGCCGCCACGTGCGCGCACGTCGCGGATCTTGTTCATGCAGTGCTTGTAGTACCAGCCGTTGGCCATCATGCCGGGGCCGATCAGCCACGCGACGATCCACGCCAGGTACAGCAGGCCCGCCACCGTCGGCGAGCCCGCGGCGACGATGCCGAACGCGACGGCGAACAGGTAGGGCGCGAAGAAGTAGAGCAGCGCCGGCACCCACATCTTGCGATACAGCATCCAGTACCACGTGACGAGGAAGCCAGGCCAGTGCCAGCCGCCGTTCGCGCCGTGCCGCATCCTGTCGAAGCGGTCCAGGTAGTAGGGCGTGTTCGAGTCGCCGATGATCGCGGCCCAGGCGTCTTCCTCGGTGAGCACGTCCGATTCGTCGCCGGAGCGGCCGTGGGCGCCGGCGTTCGGCGGGGCGAAGCGGTTGCGCGACGACGGAGCCTCGGCGGCGCCGCCACGCGCGGGCGCCATCGCGGGCGCGGCCGCGCTCGCGGCCGCGGCGGGAACCGCGAGCGGTTCGATCCGGGTCGGCAATTTCGACGGGGCCACCAGGGGACGGCGGCAGGCGGTGCAGAACAGGGCCGTGGCGGCGTTGTCCTGCCCGCAGGGCTGGCATTTCACGTTTTCTCTCCTCCTCAGGATGGCGCGCAGGATAGTCGCTTCTCGCGACGATCGAGTCACACAAAGGAGGGAGCCCACTCTTGACTGCGCTGTCGTCGGGTTTCCCGCGACGGATGGCACACGCCGCGTGTGGCGCGCAGCCCACGGCGGCCGGCTTGTGCGGGCCGGCCGACTCGTGATAGCGCCGGTGCGGCGTCAGGTCTTGTAGCTCGGATCCATGCGGTCGAGCTTGCGCAGCAGCGCGGGCCAGACGAACGCGCCGCCCTGGCTGCCGGTCTGCCTGCGCATGGATTCGCCGACGCCGTCGATGATGCGCGGATCGACCATCGTCAGCGGGCCGCCGGCCTGCGCCGCGATCTGGATCTGGCAGGTCGTCTCGAAGATGTACATCGCCAGGAACGCGTCGGCGATCGACGGGCCCACCGTGAGCAGCCCGTGGTTGCGCAGCATCAGGTAGTTGGCGTTGCCGAGGTCGGCCTGCAGGCGCGGCTTCTCCTCGTCGCGCAGCGCCACGCCTTCGTAGTCGTGATAGGCCAGCGAGGCCAGCACGAAGGTGGACTGCTGCGAGATCGGCAGCACGCCGCCGGCCTGCGCGCTGACGGCCACGCCCGCGCGGGTGTGCGTGTGCAGCACGCACTGCGCGTCGTCGCGCACCGCGTGGATCGAGCTGTGGATCACGAAGCCGGCGCGGTTGACCGGGAACGGCGAGTCGCCGACCTTGTTGCCTTCCTGGTCGATGAGCACCAGCGACGACGCGGTGATCTCGTCGAACATCAGGCCGTACGGGTTGATCAGGAAGCTGTGGCCTTCGCCCGGCACGCGCGCGCTGATGTGCGTGAAGACGAGGTCGCTCCAGCCATAGGCGGCGACGAGCCGGTAGCAGGCGGCGAGGTCGCAGCGCAGCTGCCATTCCTCGGCGCTGACGACTTCCTTGAGGGACGGGATGTGCATGGCGGTCTCCTTCATGTCTGGCGGCCGCTGCGCTCGAGGGCCTGCGACCCGCAGCATAGTCCGATGGCGCCGCGCCTGCTGACGCCGGGGAGACAGCTTCAGAAGTCGTAGACGTGCTCGACCTGCAGCCCCGGCTGGCGGTCGACGCCGCGCAGCAGCGCGCCCAGCTGCGCGATCGGCAGCGCGACGACGCTGCGCTTTCGGTCCGTCGCCGTCAGGATGGGCTGCTCGAACAGCACGCGCTCGCCCGCCGCGGGCCGCCAGGCCGAAGGCACCAGCAGGCTCACCAGCACGTCGCCGTCGTTGCCGGCGATCTCGCGGAAGTCGACGCGGTTGGCGGCCAGCCAGCGCGAGTAGGTCGTGAAGCCCTCGTAGCGCGGGATGGTCGCCAGCACCTGCGGGCCGGCGCTCTGCAGCACGACGAAGTCGGGATGCGCCGCGTCGCGCGGCGGCATCGCGGTGAGCACCACGGCCGTGACCGGCTTGGGTGCGTCGTAGATCGACTGCGTGCCCAGCTTGATCAGCTGGCCGTAGCCGCTCTTGGCCAGCAGTTCGGTGGTCAGCAGGAAGCGGCGTTCCCAGCGGCGCGTCAGGTTCGGGCCCGACGTGGGAGCGTCCGACCACAGCGTCTTCAGCTCGGCGCCGAAGTCGAACAGGTACCACGGGTCGACGCGGATGAAGTCGACGTAGCGCTGCGCGTAGGCCGCGGCGAAGCGTTCCTCCGGCACCTGCGCGTGGCCGGACACGGTGGCCTCGGCCAGCCGCCCGATCGTGTGCTCGTAGATGCCTTTCAAGCTGTATTCGACGGTCGTGCTGGTGCCGATGACGCAGATCATCAGGTGGTAGCCGCCGTTGAACGGAAAGCGCGACACCTCGTGCGTGACCGCGGCGTAGGCCTGCCAGAACTGCGCGATGTGGGCGAACAGCGGGAACGCGCTCACGCGCTCGCCGCTGGCCAGGTAGCGCGCGTATTCGGCCGGGCTGTGCACCAGGAACCATTCCGGAAAGGTGAGGAAGGTCTGGTCGGGCGGCCGCCGATGCTCGGGCGGCGCGGTCAACGGGCCGGAGGCCGTCGACGTCGCGGCCGGCACTGAGGGCGTCGGGTCGGTGGCCATCTTGAGGTCGGCGGATCGCGCGAGCGCGCACGCGCCCAGCGCGCACGCGAGCGCCCACGCGCGCCAGCCCGCGCGCGTCACGCGGACACCGCCCTGGCCGCCGACCGGCTCGACACCACGCCCTCGGCGCGCCTGACGAAGCACAGCAGCGTGTTGCCGGTCGGATCGTTGTCCTGCAGGAGGCGCTGGCCGCTGTCGTCGAAGCCGGCGTCGTCGAGGCGCTTCGTCCAGGTGGGGATCTGCTCGAAGAAGCGCAGTTCGGCGGTGTTCGTCTCCCAGGTCTCGGCCAGGCCCGCGTTGAACACGGTGTGCGCCAGCGAGACGACGGCGCGCAGGTTCTCGTCGCGCACGTCGTGCTCGCGCACGATGAACACGCCGCCCGGGCGCAGCACGCGGCGGATCGACGCGAGGAAGGGCACTAGCTTCTCGACCGTCATGTGGTGCAGGCCGACGTAGCAGCCGACGAAGTCCAGGCTCTGGTCGGCGATCTTGTCGGACAGCGGCGCGTAGTCGTCCAGCGGCAGCTGCGTGCCGAGCTTGCCGATCTGGCCGCGCTCCATGATGTCGGGCGGCGAGAACGACTGCGCGCGCTCGTCGATGAAATACTTCGGCCCCTTGAACTTCAGCGCCGCGGCGAGCCCGCGCCAGTAGCGTCCCTTCGAGCCGATCTCCGCGTAGCCGGTGAACTGGCGCCGCTCTCCGAGCACCTGCAGCGTCTGCTGCGTCATCTCCTGCTTCTGGCGCACCAGCGCGGGCAGCGCGTAGGTGAGGTCGGCCAGCATCGGCTTGATGCTGCCGAACTCGCGCTGGATGTGGCGGTAGACGCTCTCCTCGTCGCGATGCAGCTGGCAGGCCTGGCGGATGAGATGGTGCAGCCGATCCTCGGGCACCGTGTTGAACACGGCCTGCAGGAATCGGTAGAACGCGTCGGACAGCAGCACGTCGCCGAACACCTGGTGGAACTCGCTCGTGTAGCGCGGCGCCGGCGCGGGCTGCGCGCGTTCCAGCCAGGCGCGGTAGTACTTGTCCCACAGCGAGTTGGTGAAGCGGAAGTGCGGATCCATCTCCCACTTGAACGCGAAGAAGTCGGCCGCCTGTGGATAGGCCTTGTGGAACTGCTCGAGCGTGGCGTGCGGCTGGTAGGGCAGGTAATAGGTACCGCCCACCGAGATCACCGCGTCGATCAGCTCGCGCGTCCACACGCCGACGCGGCTCTTGGCGTTCTCGCGCGTGCGCTGCTTGTGGTAAAGCACGAACGCGAAGGTCTCGGTCGGCGCCCAGGCGAGCGCGGTGTGCTCGTCGGGCATCGCGTGGCGGATCGACACGTTGAGCGCGTTGACGCGATGGCGCTTCAGGATGGCCGCCATCAGCGGCACGAAGGCCTCGAGCTTGTCGACCGGCACGAAGTATTCCTGCAGCACGTAGGTGCGGTGCTCGCGCGCCGGGGGCTCGAGCTCGGCCACGTCGTAGCCGGCCTCGTAGTTGCGCCAGTGCACGGCCTTGCGCAGGTACAGCAGCGGGTCGATCAGGCGCTCGCGGCGCTCCTTGCCGAACGGCGTCTCCGAGATCGACCACAGGAAATACTGGTGCAGCGGATAGGACTTGCGCAGCGGCTGCAGCCGCGTGGCGGTGGTGGCGGGCTCGTCGGTCTCGACCCAGGTCACCGAGCGCAGCGAGGAATAGTTCGGCGCATACAGGTCGGCGTTGTGGAACACGGCCTTCGGGTTGTTGCGCACCGTGTTCTTGAAGTGCGACCAGTATTGCGACAGCGGCATCACCGCGTGCGTCCGCTTGACGCGCTTGTTGTCCGCGAGGTCGAGCTCCACCTCGCACACCACGCCGAGTGCGCCATAGCCGCCGATCGCGCCGTAGAAGATCTCGGGATGGCGCTGGCGGTCGCAGTCGACGGCCGAGCCGTCGTGCAGCACGATGCGCAGGTTGCGGATGGACAGCACCAGCGGCCCCAGCCCCACGTAGCGGCCGTGGCAGTTCACGCTCAACGCGCCGCCGACCGTGAAGTTGGCGTAGGTCTGCATGATCTTCACCGACAGGTCGTGCGGATCGACGAACTTCTGGATGTCGCACCAGCGCGCGCCGGCCTGCACGCGGATCGTGCGGTCGCCGGGCGAGAACGACAGCACGCGGTTCATCGTGCGCATGTCGAAGTGCAGGCTGCCGGGGCTGGCCGTCTGGCCGCCCATGCTGAAGCGCCCTCCGCCGATCGACACCGGCCCGCTGGTGCGGCGCATCGCTTCCTGCACCTCCTCCACCGAGGTCGGCGCGACGATGGCCATCACGCGCACCGGGTTGAGCTGCGTGACGTCGTTGACGATGTGGTGGTTGGTCATGGTGGCTCTCGTCGTTGCGGTCGCGCGGTCAGACGGTGCGGTAGTCGAGGGCGACGCCCGTCGGCGTGCCGAAGCGCTGCGCGCTCGCACGCGGGCCGAGGAAGGCGCAGTCGACGATCAGCGCCAGCGCACCCGCGACGGGCACCGCCGCGAGCAGCAGCCACCAGGCCGAGCGGCCGCGATCGTGCAGGCGCCGGCCCCAGGTGGACACGAGGAACAGCGTGGTCAGCGCCGCGGCGGCCAGGCCGGCGGCCGGGCCGATCATCGAGTCCAAGCTGATGCACAGGAACAGGCAGATCGGCAGCGCGACCCCGTTGCGCAGCCAGAAGCCCGCGCGGCCCAGCCGGCCCGTGGTCGTCAACTCGTTCCAGGCACTCATCGGCCACTCCTCTTTGCGGTCGATTCTATGCAGAGGCGAACCGCGTGGAGCAGGTGTTACCCGGGGCGTTGGTCCGTCGACGGCTTCTGCCAGAGATTGATGCCGCCTTCGACCGCATGCTGGTCGATCGCCGCGAGTTCCTCGGGCGAGAACTGCAGCCGCCGCACCGCGCCGGCGAGATCGACGATCTGCTCGGGCTTGCTGGCGCCGATCAGCGCCGACGTGACGCGCGCGTCGCGCAGCACCCAGGCGACGGCCATCTGCGCCAGCGTCTGGCCGCGCGACCTCGCGATCTCGTCGAGCGCCCGCACGTGCGCCAGGTTCTGTGCGTTCAGATGCTCGGGCTTCAGCGACCCGCCGCCCGCGCGGTTGATGCGCGCGTCGGCGGGAACGCCGTCCAGGTACTTGTCGGTGAGCAGGCCCTGGGCCAGCGGGCTGAACGCGATGCCGCCGGCGCCGGTGTCCTCCAGCGCGTCCAGCAGGTCTTCCTCGACCCAGCGATTGAGCAGGCTGTACGACGGCTGGTGGATCAGCAGGGGCACGCCCATCGACTTCAGGAGGGCCGCGGCCTCGCGCGTCTTGCCGCCCGAATAGCTGCTGATGCCGACGTAGAGCGCCTTGCCTTGCTGCACGGCGGTCGCCAGCGCGCCCATCGTCTCCTCGAGCGGCGTGTCGGGGTCGAAGCGGTGCGAATAGAAGATGTCGACGTAGTCGAGACCCAGGCGCTTCAGGCTCTGGTCGAGGCTCGCGAGCACATACTTCCGCGAGCCGCCGCCCTGGCCGTACGGGCCGGGCCACATGTCCCAGCCGGCCTTGCTGGAGATCAGCAGCTCGTCGCGATGCGGACGGAAGTCGCGCCGCAGGTGCTCGCCGAAGTGGGTCTCGGCGCTGCCGTACGGCGGGCCGTAGTTGTTGGCGAGGTCGAAGTGCGTGATGCCGAGGTCGAACGCGGTGCGCAGCATGCGGCGCTGCGTGTCCATCGGCGTCGTGTCGCCGAAGTTGTGCCACAGGCCCAGCGAGATCGCGGGCAGCTTCAGGCCGCTGCGGCCGCAGGGGCGGTAAGGCATGCGGCCGTCATAGCGTTCGGGGTCGGCGGAGTAGGTCATCGCGCGCTGGCTGTGGTGAAGACAGCGGCGATTCTGTCGCAGCAGCCGGCACGGCAGGGCTCGGGTGTCGAACGCCTGCCATGCCGGAAAGGTCATCACTCGTCGATGCGCGTGATCTTCGTGCCTTCGAGCGTCGCGCCCGCCATCAGGCCGGCGTTGGTCAGGATGAAGGCGGCGGTGGGCGCCTGCGACGCGTTGGCGTCGATGGCGCCGTTGGCACCGACCGTCAGGATCGCGACCGAGGCGTCGACGCCGCCCGACCAGCCCTTGCTCGCCTTGAAGCGCTGCAGCGCGTCCTCGGTCTGGAACAGGATGATGATCGCGCGCGACTGCGCGCCGATCTGCCAGCCCACCGAACCGGTGGTCGTGCGGTAGAAGCCCTCGAAGCGACCGTGCTCGCGCAGCTCGCCTTCGCCGTAGGCGCCGCCGATGACGAGGCCGGCCGACAGCACGCGCGGGAACACCAGCACGCCGCGCGCCTTGCCCACCAGCTCGCGGCTGCCCGGCGTGCTGGCGTAGAGGCGATCCAGCGTTTCCTGGTAGCTGGCGTCGACGGCGTGGCGCGACTCGGCGGTGCTGGGGCCGCCGGCTTCGGACGGCGTGGTGACGCTGGCGGTGGTGGAGCAGCCGGCGAGCGCGGCGGAGGCGGCGAGCGCGACGAGGGAGATGAGGCGAGCGGTTTGCATGAGCGTGTCCTTTTTGGGAGGCCGCGGCAACCAGGCAGGAGTTGCCGGTTCGCCGCCGGAAAGTTTCGGTGACGAACCCCCATGGCAAATGCGGTGCCAGGCCCCGCTCAGGACGTCGCGGGCGGCGCCGTCTCGTCCGGCGCGGCGGCCGGCGCGGGGATGCCGTCCGACACCACCGACGCCTCCGCCGGAACCCTCTGCGGCGCCTGGCCGTCCGCCGCCGCCAGCGTCGGCACCGGGCCGCGCGCGGCGGCGGCCGGTCCGGCGGGACCGCCCGGGGGACGCGCGCGGATCAGGTAGTCGATCATCCACGCGACGGTGGTCTGGTCGCGCTCGAAGTAGTGCGTGTGCGCGCCCAGTCCCAGGCACACCTCGACCTCGCGCGCCGCGTGCAACGTGCCGTCGGCCGGCGGCATCGGGTCGAAGCCGCCGTACATGTCGACGCGTCCGAACGGATCGTGGCCGACCGCGTATTCGGTCGGATGCCTCAGCGTCGGCTCGTCCGCGGCGTTGCTCCACAGCCAGCGGCCCACGTAGTCGCCGCTGCAGAACGCGTTCATCCAGCGCTGCACGCCGATGTCGGTCGCGCGCGGCCCGAACACCTCGCCGTTCTTCGCGAGCGTCCACGCGTAGAGCCCCGGAAAGCGCGCGCCGTACAGCTGGCGCAGCGGACAGCCGAGCGTGAGCAGGCTCACCGGCGGCAGCGGCCTGCCGGCCAGCAGCGGCGCGTCGTCGGGCGTCGGCGCGCGCTGGCCGCGGCTGGCCAGGAAGCGCAGCAGCTCCGAGCTGATCACCGTGCCCTGGCTGTGCGACACGACCACGATGCGGTCGTAGTCCCTGGCCTGGATGTGTTCGAGCACCGCGGCGTAGCGCGAGAAGATGTGAGCGCGCGGGATGGCGGTGCGCGGGAACTCGCGGAAGTGGTTGTCGACGTCCATCGCCGCGTCCAGCGGCGCGCGCAGGGGCGGGATGCGCCGCGACAACAGCCCGCCCAGCGCCGACAGCGCCGCCCCGATGCCGGCGGCGCTGAACACCGCGGCCTGCAGCGGCGTGAACAGCGTCTGCGACGCGCCCGACACGCCCTGTTCGAGGCCGGTCAGCAAGGCGACGACGCCCGTCAGCCCCATCGCGTCCAGGCAGCGCGTCACCCAGTCGTGCTCGAACACCGTGCTCAGGAACAGCACGGCGATGCCCAGGCTCAGCGTCACGCCCAGCAGGCTGATGAACGCGACGACGACGTCGACCCGCCGGTAGCCCGCGGTGAGCCAGCGGCCCAGCGCGCGCGCGTGCTGCGAGCGTTCGAGCAGCGTGGCGATCGCGTGCTCGGGAAGGGCGGCATCGCGCTTGTCCAGCTCCTGCTGGTGCGCGTCGCGCTGCGAGTCGGCGATCAGCTTCAGCTCGGCGGCCACGCTCGGCGCGAACATCGTCAGCAGGTAGGCGACGAGCATCAGCAGCAGCGTGGCCAGCAGCGAGAACGCGCTGGTGCTCTTGACGTAGCGGTCGTCGAGCACGGCCTTGGCGCTGGGCATGGCCTGCGTCGCGGCGGCCTTCTGCGCGTTGCGGCTCGTCCACACGCACGCGTTCTCGCCCGCGCCCGCGGCGGGCGCCACGGCCGCCGCCGCGGGCTCCAGCGCGAAGATGCAGGGCCGGTAGCCCGCGCCCTGCACGGAGGCGTCGAGCACGTTGCCGACGAGCGCCCACGCCGTCATCGTCACCGCGAGGAACATGCCGAACGACACGGTGATGCCCAGCCGGCCGGTGGCGATGCTGGCGCGCGAGGCGTAGCCGGCCTCGGCCCGCGCGATCTCGCCGGCGACGAACCAGACGACGAGCAGCGGCCCGACGACGATCCACCACCACTTGACCGCCAGCAGCACCGCCTCGGTGGTGAACAGGGCGGCGTGCACCCACACGTCGCGCCACGCGGGCGAGGCCAGCGCCTGCGTCTCGTGCACGGCGCTGCCGAACATCAGCAACGCCGACGCGATCCACATCCAGCGGCCGACGACGTGCACCAGCGGGAAGCGATCGTCCGCGATGCGCAGCGCGGCCTCGTTGGCGAAGGTGATCGCGGCCAGCAGCGTCAGCGCGGTGATCCATTGCAGCAGCGACGGCGCGAACGCGAGCGCGTACAGGCATGCGACGATGATCGCGAGCGGCGTCGCGAACTGCCCCCACTTTCCGTCGCCGCGCCGGTAGATCATGCGCAGCACGCCCAGCACGCTCAGGGCGATCGCCACGCCGTGGTGAAGCCACGTCTGGTGCAGCGCCAGCGACGCGTCGGACGCCCCCGGCGCGATGCCCGACGTGAAGCCGAGCCCCACCAGCAGCACGCCCAGCAGCGCGAGCTGCGTGAACAGCAGCGCGAGTCCGTTGACGAACAGCCAGTCGAGGCCGATCTGCAGCCAGGCGACGACGGCCCAGGCGGCCGCGAACGTGCGGCCCCGGCGCGCGTGCGGGCTGCGCGCGCGCCCGAGCTCGCCCCACATCTCGTCGACCGTCTCGCGGCCGAGCTTGGACAGCCGGAACACCAGCGTGAACAGCTCCGAGACGATGCGCGGCATCGAGCCCGACAGCCGCGACAGGTCGGCCCAGTACATCTCGTGGACGTCGACCTGCGCGACGTCGACGTCCGCCGCGGTGCCGACCTGGCCGGGCCCGACGCCGTGGCGCTGCAGCGAGATGCAGGTCGTCTCGTAGCTCTCCGGCGTCGCGCCGTTGCGCAGGTGCTTGGCGAGCAGGTAGTTGGTGACGGCGATGCCGCGGTCGCCGGTCGTGGGCGGTGCGGCGATGCCGGCCGGGTCGACCTCGTCATGCGGCTCGGCGGCGTGCGGCCGCGGCGCCGCGGCCCAGCCTTCGTTCTGGAAGTCCGAGCGCAGGGATTGGCGCAGCGACTTCATCAGCGGCCGGTCCTCGCCCTTGGGCGTGGCGGGCCCGGCGTGCGCGGGCAGGGGTTGGGCGTCCGGCTGCGGCGGCAGCGGGGCGACGCGCAGCGTCAGGTCCTCGGTGGAGGCCGACGTGTAGCAGGTGCCGTCGGGCGCCGACGCCACGAGCAGGTCAACGACGGAGCGCGCGGTCGCGCCGGGTTGCTGGTCGGCCACGCCGTGGACGACGACGACGGCGACGCGGGGGGTGGTCAAGGCGGCTCTCCTCGGTGCGGCACGACCGCGTCACGCCGCGGGCCGCGTCACCATAGGTGAGCGGGCGCCGCAGCGTCAAGGCCAGGCCGTCCCTTGACCTGGGGGCTGCGCGAAGACCAGCTCAGCCCGCCGTGCCCGCGGCGAGCGCGCCCAGCTCGCCGGACTCGCGCGCCTTGCGGCCGTAGACCAGCTCGAACAGCGGGCCCGCCATCATCGTGGTGACGATGGCCATCAGCACCAGCATCGAGAACAGCGCCGGGCCGATGATGCCCTTCTGCAGGCCGATGTTGATGATGATCAGCTCCATCAGCCCGCGCGAGTTCATCAGCGCGCCGATGCCCAGCGCGGTGCGGTTGTCCTCGCCGGACATGCGCGCCGCCAGGTAGCAGGCGCCGCCCTTGGCCAGCACGGAGGCGACGAGCACGCCCAGCGCCACCAGCAGCAGCTGGCCGGAGTTGACCATGTCCATGCGCGTGTTCAGGCCGGAGAACGTGAAGAACATCGGCAGCAGCAGGATCACCGCCAGCGGCTCGATCTTCTTCTTGAGCTCCGCGGCGAACAGGCCGCGCGGCATCACGGCGCCCAGGATGAAGCCGCCGAAGATGGCATGGATGCCGATGGCGTCCATCAGGAAGGCCGACAGGCAGAACAGCCCCATCGTGATGCCCAGCACCGTATGGCTCATGTGGCCTTCGCGTTCGACGATGCGGCCCAGCGGCGCCAGCAGCCGGCGGCCGAACCGCATGATGAAGAGGCCGTAGACCAGCGCGCCGCCGATCGCCAGGATCGCCACGCCCGGGCCTGCGCCGAAGGTGGCCAGCACCAGCGCGAGCACGCACCAGGAGGCGGCGTCGTCGAACGCACCGGCCGTCAGCGACAGCGTGCCGAGCGCGGTATTGGCCAGTCCGCGCTCGTTGATGATGCGCGCGAGCATCGGGAAGGCCGTCAGCGCGATGCAGGCGCCCATGAACAGCGTCGCGCTGGCCTGCGAGATGCCGGCCGCGAACAGCCCGGGGATGCCCAGCAGCGTCGGCGTGATCAGGAAGGCGATGAAGAACGGCGCGGCGATGCCGGCCAGCGAGACGCCGATCGCGCTGCGCGCCTTGGACTTGAAGTGCTCCAGCTGCAGCGTGGTGCCGACCAGGAACATGTACAGCCCGACGCCCAGTTGCGCGCCCGTGTAGAGCACGTTGCGCGTCTCCTTGGGGAAGATCGCCGCCTGCAGGTCGGGCCACAGCAGGCCCAGCAGCGACGGCCCGAGGAACACGCCCGCGATCATCTCGCCCACCACCTGCGGCTGCGCCAGGAACTTGCGGCCGAGCCAGCCGCAGATCCGGCAGGCGAACAGGATGACCGCCAGTTGCAGGAAGAAATGGATGCTGAAGTCGCCCGGCGCGTAGGTCCTGGCGCCGGCGACGGTCGTCGGGCCGTGGGCGACGAGCACGTCGCGCACGATGTCCAGCAGGCTGGCGTTGTCCGTGGTCATGAATGTCGTCCTCTGGCGTCGTCTCGTCGGCCTGGTTGGCGGCAGCGCTTTCACGCCCTCGGACAAGACTTTGCCAGCCGCCGCGATCCTGTCGAGTCGGACTGACCGACTTGAGACGATGTACCTACCTCAGATTTGGTAGTATGAAGGTACGTAGGTACAAACAGGCGCCGCCATGAAGCTCCTCACCAGCCGCGAGTTCAACCGCGACGTCAGCCTCGCCAAGCGCGCGGCGCACGTCGAGCCGGTGCTGATCACCGACCGCGGCCAGCCCACCCATGTGCTGATGAGCATTGCCGACTTCCGCCGCTTCACCGGGGAAAGCGAGAACATCCTCGAGATCCTGGCCATGCCCGAGCCGGTGGAGCTCGAGTCGGACGATCTGTCCGACGGCGCCTGGGACCATCGCGAGAGGATCGAATGATGTACCTGCTCGACACGGGCGTCGTGCTCGAACTGCGCAAGGCGAAGTCGGGCCAGTCCGACCCCGGCCTGGCCGCCTGGGCGGCCGGCATCGCGCGCCAGAAGCTGTTCATCTCGGCGCTGAACCTGCTGGAGATCGAGAACGCCGCGGCGCGACTGGGCCGCAAGGATCGCGCGGCCGGGCTGGTCGTGCGCCAGTGGATCGACAATCACGTGATGCCTGCCTTCGAAGGTCGCGTCCTGCCCGTCGATGCCGCCGTCGTGCGGCGGCGCGCGCAACTGCCCTACGCCAACACGCGCGACGGCCTGCTGGCCGCCACCGCGCTGGAGCACGGGCTCACGTTCGTCACGCGCAAGGTCACGGCCTTTCGCGCGGGTCGCCTCAAGCTGCTCAATCCGTCGGGCGTCAGCGCGCAGGCCGTGGCCGACGACGACGAGGACTGGGGCCAGGCCAGCCAGGCCGGCCACCAGTGGCTGAAGAACCTGTACGTGAGGGCATGAGCGCAGTGACCCGGCAAGACTCCCCCACGCACAAGCGCCGCATCCTGATCGTCGGCGGCGGCACCGCCGGCTGGCTGACGGCGGCCTACCTCGCCAAGCACTTCGCGCTGACGGAGCGCGGCCACCTCGAGGTGACGGTGCTGGAGTCGCCCGACATCGGCGTGATCGGCGTCGGCGAAGGCACGTTCCCGACGATCCGCGGCACGCTGCAGTTCCTGGGCATCGACGAACGCCGCTTCATCCGCGAGACGTCGGCCACGTTCAAGCAGGGCATCCGCTTCGTCGACTGGGCGCACGCGCCGGCCGGCGGCGCGCGCCACCGCTTCCTGCATCCGTTCGAGGCGCCGTTCTACACCGAGGGCACCAGCCTCGTGCCCTACTGGCTGCTGCAGGACGAGGCGACGCGCGTGCCGTTCGCGCAGGCCGTCACGCTGCAGGAGCGCGTGGCCGCCGCGCAGCGCGCGCCCAAGCGCGGCAACGAAGGCGCGTTCGCGGGGCCCCTGAACTACGCGTTCCATTTCGATGCGGTCAAGCTGGCCAAGGTGCTGGCCGAGCGCGCGAAGGAACTCGGCGTGCAGCACGTCGAGGCGACCTTGTCGGGCGTCGCGCGGGACGCCGCGGGCGCGGTCACGCGGATCGACACGCTGCAGCACGGCGCGTTCAGGGCCGACCTCTACATCGACTGCACCGGCTTCCGCGCCGAGATGATCGGCCAGGCGCCGGGCGCCGCCTTCAAGTCTGCGCGCCATCAGCTGTTCGCCGACCGCGCGCTGGCCTGCAAGCTGCCGGTCGACTCCGACGCGGCGATGGAAAGCTGCACGGTCGCGACCGCCCACGAGGCCGGCTGGACGTGGGAGATCGGGCTGAACGGCTCGCGCGGCATCGGCGTCGTCTACTCCAGCGACCACATGACGGACGACCGCGCCGCCGAGGTCCTGCATGACTACGTCGGCGCCGGCCGCGGCGACCTCGTCACGCGCCACATCCCGTTCGCCGCCGGCTGGCGCGAGAAGCAGTGGGTGAAGAACTGCGTCGCCGTCGGCCTGTCGGCGGGCTTCCTCGAGCCGCTGGAGTCGACCGGCCTGGTGCTGATCGAGGCCGCCGTGGGCATGATCGCGGAGATGTTCCCGCACGGCGGCCCGATCGAGGCGCCCGCGCGCCGCTTCAACGAGCTGATGGCCGCGCGCTTCGAGAACATCGTCAACTTCCTCAAGCTGCACTACTGCGTCAGCCGCCGCGACGAGCCGTTCTGGCGCGACAACGCCGACCTCGCCTCGGTGCCCGAGCGCCTGGCCGAATTCCTCGAGCAGTGGAAGTTCCGGCCGCCCGGCCGCTACGACTTCATGCTCGACACCGAGACCTTCGCGTTCTTCAACTACCAGTACATCCTGTACGGCATGGGGTATCGAACCGACATGAGCGCCGCGCGCGCCGACTTCACGCAGGCGGACGAGGCCGACAAGCTGTTCGCCAAGATCCGGCGCTTTGGCGAGCGGGCGCTGTCGGACCTGCCGGATCACGGCGCGCTGATCCGCCAGATCAATGCCGTGACCACGCGTTGAAGGAGATCCGATGTTCGACCACGTGAAGTTCGGAGCCAGCGACTACGCCGCCAGCAAGGCGTTCTTCGCCGCGGCGCTCGCGCCGCTGGGCGTGAAGGTCGTCGCCGAGGGAACGCCGGCCTACGGCGTCGAGCTCTGCGGCAAGGGCGACACGTCGCTGTGCCTGTTCCAGACCGACGAGAAGCCGGCGCATCTGCACATCGCATTCGTGGCCGGGAGCCGCGGACAGGTCGACGCCTTCCATCGCGCGGCGCTCGAAGCGGGTGGCCGCGACAACGGCGCGCCGGGCCTGCGCCCGCGCTATCACGCGAACTACTACGCCGCGTTCGTCATCGGCCCGGACGGGCACAACATCGAAGCGGTCTGCCACGCGCCGGCGGCCTGATCAGACCACCGAATCCCACGGCGCCGACAACCTCAGCGCCCCGTGGATGATGCCCACCATCGAGTACGTCTGCGGGAAGTTGCCCCACAGTTCGCCGGTGTCCGGGTTCATGTCCTCGCTGAGGATTCCCAGCGGGTTGCGGCGCGCGAGCAGCGCCTCGAAGGCCGCGCGCGCCTCGTCGCGGCGGCCGATGCGGGCGAGCGCGTCGACGCGCCAGAACGAGCAGATGTTGAACGTGGTCTCGG
>Ga0302314_10001970_pt1 | contig 38374 bp, 41 predicted proteins | sample III_Palsa_N2_3_FD_200533 | JGI IMG/M metagenome (GOLD analysis project Ga0302314, IMG submission 200533) | Peat permafrost microbial communities from Stordalen Mire near Abisko, Sweden - III_Palsa_N2_3 | ecosystem: Environmental > Terrestrial > Soil > Palsa > Peat permafrost | place: Sweden...
GTCATCGACCGCGCCATGAGTACGCAAGTACTCGCGGATGCGCGTCCTGGCTGTCCTGTCTCTACTCATGCTGCTTCCTGTGTCCTCGGGCCTTATATTTTCAACCTCGAATATAGCATAAGTGGTGTTACCCTCCACTATGCTCGTGGCCCGCTTTCGCGGCGGCTATATTATGTTTCCGTTAGATGAACTCGCGGGCCCGCTCGCTGAGCGGAACCGGCGCGTCCAGGTCATGGGCGACGCTCAGGCACGAGTCGAAGTCGCGCCGCATGAGCTGGCGCTGGTGGGACTGGAGCGGCGGCTAGCAGCCCGCGCGGGCCGGCGACGACCGAGGACGTCGTCCGAGCCGGTCACGGTGATGAAGACGAGGTCCGCGCCGAGCTCGGCGAGCTCGGTGATCGAGCCGGTCACCGTCGCGCCGTCGGCCGCCAGGGGCTCCGCTCTGGCCCGCGTCCGGTTCCAGACGGCCACGCTTACCTGGTTCTCCAGCAGGCGCCGGCACATCGGGGCGCCCATCTCGCCGGTCCCGATCCACCCCACCCGCGGCCGCGGGCCTGTCATAAAGCGCACCCATCATAACTAAGAAGAGGCAAGCATGATAATAACACGGGAAGCCGATTTTCCGTGGGGCTGGAATAACCTCCCGATCCGCGTGAGGATCACGGAGTAGACCATGAACGGTAGATCGTGAACTGAGGAGGCGGCATGAGCCATCGGGCACTCACCGACGCATGGGCGGCGGGACGGCCGGCGTTCGGCGGCTGGATCTCCGGCGACTCGGCGATGCTCACCCGGGCGGTGGCGACGGTCGGCTTCGACTGGGTCGGTCTCGACTGCCAGCACGGGCGGCTGGACGAGGCCGGCGCCGCGCGGATCATCCGCGAGCTGCCCGACGTACCCTGCGCCCTGCTCGCCCGGGTCAGCCAGAACTCGCCGGCCGCGATCGGCCGGGTCCTCGACGCCGGCGCCGACGGGGTCATCGTCCCCCTGGTCAACGACGCGGATGAGGCCCGGGCCGCGGTCCGGGCGATCCGGTACCCGCCGGACGGCGAGCGCAGCTACGGGCCGACCCGCCCGGGCCTGCCGTCATCACCGCGGGAACTGGCGGCCCGGGCCGACTGCTTCGTGATGATCGAGACCGAGCAGGGGCTGGCCAACGCGGACGAGATCCTCGCCGTGCCCGGCGTGACCGGGGCCTTCGTCGGCCCGTCGGACCTGTCGATCGCCCTCGGCTTCCAGCCCCTGGACGCCTACACGACCGATCAGCTGCACGAGACGCTGGGCCGGATCCGGGAGACCTGCGAGCGCCGCCAGGTAGTCTTCGGCATCTTCGCCAACAGCCCGGAAAGCGCGGTGCGCTGGAAGGAGCTCGGGGCCGCCATGATCGCTGCCGGCAGCGAGCTCGGCCTGCTCAACGTCGCGCTGCGGCGGGCGCTCGACGTCGTGCACGGGCGCTTACCGTGGCACCACCGCGTCCCCGAGCTCGTCCCCGTTCTCCTTGATCGCGTTGACGATCTCGTCGCTCTGCAGCCAGTCGGGGGTGCGGAGCGGCTGGGTCGTCTCCCGGTAGCGGGTGTAGCGGTCCCGGTCGAGGGCCATGTAGGCCGCCATCCGGTCGGAGAAGGCGCTGGTCGTCGTCTCGGCCGGCTGGTCGACGCCGCGGCCCGTCCCAGCGGGCGCCCGCGTCCCCGGCTGAAGCGTCCATTCCTGCCCTCCGTACGGCCCGACACTTGTGGTAAGAGAACCATTGTGAACATCATAAGGAACCAGCTCCCTATTATGGATAGAGGTGTCCTCAGCCGGGCCGCGATGCCCGGGTTTCGATGCTGGGTTTCGATGCTGGGTGTCGGGATGGTGAGGCTGCGATGCTGGAGGTGGCGATGAAGGTACGCGTCGACGTCGAGCGGTGCGAGAGCAACGCGATGTGCCTGGGGCTGGCGCCCGCGGTCTTCGACCTGGACGACAACGGTCTAGTGGTGCTGCTGACCGACGAGGTCACCGACGCCGCGACCGCGAGCCAGGTCCGCAGCGCGGCCGCCGCCCTGCCCCCGAGCGGTGATCTCGACGGCGGAGTAACCGGCTAGATGCCTGCCCGGCCTGGTTTCGCGTGATAACGGATGGTTGTGTGCACCCCGGGCCGCGTCGCCAAATAAGCCGGCATCGGCCGCCCCGTGGCGCCGGCGTCTGGTAAACCGCCCGCTGTGCCGCCTAGGGTGCTGACCTGCATGATTGGGTGTCGTGAGCCGCGAATAGCGGTACTGCCAGCACCCAATCTTCCCGGGTCCGGGCATCGAAGCGGACATAAGCCAATAAATCGGGCAACCATGATCGCTGCGACACACCGGAGACGGCCAACGTGCAGTGATAACCGACGAGGCCCCCGGTGTATACAACGATCCGCCATCATGACCCCGCCGCCGCGCGAGCTCGCTCTTGGCCCGCTCGTCGAGGACGAGGAAGGACGAGGCCGGATGGGCCTGCGAGTCGGTGTACTCGAGGAACACCGCGGACCGGCTCACCGCCGCGACCTCGTTGAGGTTGGGCAGGTGCTCGACCGCGCAGTAGCGGACCCGCAGCCCGAGGACGTCGGGGTAGAACGTCAGTGATCGCTCCATGTCGCGGACTCCGACCGGGACGTGTGAGACCCCGATGATGGCCACCCTGTCTCCTTCAGGTCGGGCGCGGCCGCAGCGGCCGCTCGTATGAGGTGTCGGCGCGGTCGCGGGAGATGACCCCGTTGGGCTCCCGGGCGACCGGCGCGCTGTTGCCCGAGACCATGTGCGGCCACACCCCGATCGTGTGGTAGCCGCTGCGGCCGCGCGCGGCGGCCTGGTACAGGATCTCCTCGGGGGTGCTGGCCGACGGCCCCGGCTCCTCCTCCTCCTCCTCGGGGATCAGCCCGGCCAGCGGCTCGGTGCGCATGCGCTCGCGCAGCCGCGGCAGGATCCCGACAACGGCGCGGGCAAGAGGACGACCCTCAAGCTCGTCTCCGGCCTGCTCCGCCCCACCGCCGGGAAGGTCGTCATCAACGGCACCGAGGTCACCAAGACCTCCAGCTACAAGCGGGCCAAGGCCGGCGTCTGCCCCGTCCCCGAGGGCCGCGGCGTGTACCGAAACCTGACCGTCCGCGAGAACCTGGTCATGATGACCCCGCCGAGCTCGGTCGCCGAGGGCATCGAGCGGGCCACGGCGACGTTCCCGATCCTGGGCAAGCGGCTCACCCAGACCGCCGGCACTCTCAGCGGCGGCGAGCAGCAGATGCTCGCCCTGTCCGCCGCCTACCTCCGCGACCCCAGCGTCGTCCTGGTCGACGAGCCCTCCCTCGGCCTCGCCCCGATCATCGTCGACACCGTCTTCCAGTTCCTCGAGACCCTCCGGGCCGAGCGGGTCTCGCTGCTCCTGGTCGACCAGTACGCCACCCGCGCCCTGGGCATCGCCGACGACGCCGACATCCTCCGCCGCGGCTCCATCGTCTACTCGGGCCCCGCGGCCGAGCTCCGCGACGGCAACCTCTTCAACCGCTACATCGGCGAGGACACCAAGTAACAGGGACACCACGTAAGAGGACACCACGGCCTCAGCTGAACTCCAGGGCGAGCCGGCTCAGCCCGTGGATCATGTAGGTCGGCAGGTACTCGTAGCGGCGCGCGCCCGCCGGCCCGTGCACGGTCTCGTCGACCCGGATCTCCTCCGTCCGGTCAAACAGGCGCTCGATGACCACCCGGCCCTCGGCCCGGGCCAGCGGCGCGCCCGGGCACGTGTGGATGCCGGCGCCGAACGAGATGTGCTGGCGGACGTTGGGCCGGTCGACGCGCAGCTCGTGCGGGCACTCGAACTGGCGCGGGTCCCGGCCGGTCGCCCCGTGCAGCAGCATGATCTTGGTGCCCGCCGGGATCTCGACCCCGGCCAGGACGGTGGTCTTGAGGGCCAGCCGGAAGGCGCCCTTGATCGGGCTCTCGATCCGCAGCGTCTCCTCGATGAACCGCGGTATGAGCTCGCGCTGCTCGCGCAGCCGCCGCTGCAGCCCGGGCTGGTCGCAGATCAGCCGCAGGGCCGTGCTCAGCAGCCGCACGGTGGTCTCCTGCCCGGCCGAGAACAGGTTCGCCGCGATCCGGGCGACGTCCACCGGCTCGGGCAGTGAGCCGTCGGGGAACGTCGCCCGGGCCATGCCGGTCAGCACGTCGCCCCGCGGGTCTTCCCGCAGCCGCTCGATGCGCTCGCTGAAGTAGCCGTAGAGGAAGTCAAGCGGGTGGTCCGGCCGGCCCTTGCCCTCGTCCGTGTCGCCCAGGATCCGGCGCCCGACGCCGGCCTGGCGCAGCAGTGACGGGTGATCCTCCTCGGGCACGCCGAGCAGGTCGGCGATGACCAGCAGCGTGTAGGGCTGGGCGAAGTCGTCGATGAACTCGCAGCGGCCGGCGGGCAGCACCGCGTCGAGCTGGCGGTCGGCCAGCCGCCACATGAACTCCTCGTTCTCCTTGAGGCGCTTCGGCGTGATCAGCCCCATCAGCAGCCCGCGGTGCGCCGTGTGCCTGGGCGGGTCGAAGGTGATGATCTGGTCGCTCATCGGCACCGCGTCGCGATGCTCCTCCACCAGGCCGGTCACGTCGTCGCCGGTCAGCTCGACCGGAAACCGGAAGCCCGGCCCGGCCACGATGTTGCAGTTGGAGAAGGTCGCCGGGTCCCGCAGCACGGCGAGGACCTCCGCGTGCCCGGCCACCATCACCACCCCGTGGTGCGGCTCCCGCCACACCCGCCGGCCGTCCAGGAGGAAGTCGAAGTACGGGTAGGTGTCGGCCGCGACCGACTCGTCACCGAAGTAGTCGGTGCTGGTGAAGTCGGTCATGGCGGCTAGCTCCCGGGTTCGGCGGTTCAGGCGGGCACTTGCGCTTCGAGCGTAAAGAATTGTATTAGTAAACTACTAGATATGTGTTACCACGTTCCGGGGCGGGCCATCAAGGCCCGGATCCGGGCGCGCGAGGAGGCCAGTTGAGCAGGGTGGCAGTTGTGACCGGCGGCGCGTCGGGCATCGGCCTGGCGATCGTTCGCCGTCTCGCGGCCGGCGGCGCCCGCGTGGCGCTGCTCGACCTGGACGCGGGCGCCGCGGACCGGGCCGCGGGCGAGTTGCGGGCCGAGGGCGCGGACGTCATCGGCCTCAGCGCCGACGTCAGCGACCGGGCCGCGGTGGAGCGGGCCCTCGAGGCGGCGCGCGGTGCGCTCGGGCCGATCGAGATCATGGTGACCAGCGCCGGGCTGTCGCTGAACGCGCCGTTCCTCGAGATCACCGTGGCCGACTGGGAACGCACGATGGCGGTCAACCTGACCGGAACCTTCCACTGCCTGCAGCTGGCGGTACCGGACATGATCGACGGCGGGTGGGGGCGGATCGTCACGATCTCGTCGTCGAGCGCGCAGTCCGGCTCGCGGACCCAGGCGCACTACTCGGCCTCCAAGGGCGGGGTGGTCGTGCTGACCAAGACGCTGGCCCTGGAGCTCGGCCAGTACGGGATCACCGTCAACACGATCCCGCCCCGGGCCGTGATCACCCCCATGTTCATGGCCGCGCCCTTCGCGCGGGGGCCAGAGGGCGAGCGGGCCATCAAGGAACTGGCCGCCCGGAGCCCCGTCCGCCGGCTGGGCGTGCCCGACGATATCGCCGCCACGACCGCCTTCCTGTGCTCCGATGACGCCGGCTACATCACCGGTCAGGTCATCGGCGTGAACGGCGGAAACTACACCTGAGCGGAAACCGTTCCGCTGAGCGGGATCATCCGGCGACCGGTCAGTCCAAAGTCTTGATCGGCCGTCGACAGCGTGCTAGAAAAAGCAGACAACCAGCCAGTCAGTGCACGTTCGCCGGCGTTAATCACCGGCAGCCCGGCCAGGGATTGCATTCTTGGCCGCACCAGCACTGCGGCCGGTTTAAAGGTCTAGATTTCCTGGTCATGACCGTAGATAAAAGGTTTTACGTTTGGCCCTCAGCTGTCAATGTCGATCCGCGGCTGAGGGATGGCAGGAATCCCGGCGCATCCCCGATGGGGGCTATCGGCCTCTATTTTTTTACTGACCGCCCGGTATATATTTTACCTGGCTGTGCCGACACTAGCGTCGCCGGGTCCACGCTCACGGGCAATGAAGTCATGGAGGGCACAAGAGTGACAGCTAACAGCGACAGACCAGGCGGCAGACGCCGCGGACGCCCGCTCCCGGCGCGGGCGCGCCTGCTCGGGGTGATCGCGGTCCTGGCCGCCGCCCTCGTGGCGGCGGGCTGCAGTTCGGCCAGCAGCGCCGGCAGCGCCGGTTCATCGGCCGCGGCCACGTCGTCGGCCGCCTCAAGCGCGCCGGCCGCGGCGGGCTCGAGCGCGCCGGCTTCGAGCCCGGCCGCTTCGACCAGCGGGAAGACCGTCCCGGCCAGCGACGTCGGGATCACCGCCACCACCATCAAGGTCGGCATCATCGCCGACGTCAACAACCCGCTGGTGCCCGGGCTGTTCAAGGACTCGGTCAACGCGGTCAAGGCCTGGGCCACGATCGTCAACGCCAGCGGCGGGCTGGACGGGCGCAAGGTCGTGGTCGACTTCTGTGACGGCCAGCTCAACCCCAACCAGACCACCAACTGCGTCATCAAGGCCTGCCAGAACGACTTCGCCCTGGTCGGCACCTCGGCCAACGCGCTCGAGGACCTGTCCGACCTCGACGGCTGCAAGGACGCGGCCGGCAAGGCGGTCGGGCTCCCCAACCTCACCGCCTTCGCCTTCCCCCCGCTGACCTGCGACCCGGACACGTACCTGGCCTCCGGCCTCGGCCCGTACTGCGCGTCGGCCAAGGCCAACCCGCAGACCTACGAGGTCCCGGTCGGCGACACCCGCTACTTCACGTCGCAGAACCAGGGCCTGCACGGCATCTGGCTCTACGACGACGACGACCCGACCTTCAAGATCACCCAGACGCCGCTGTTCCAGGCGGAGAGCAACATCGGCATCAAGAAGGACGGCCAGGGCTTCTACGCGCTGAGCGGCGCGGCCCCGCAGAGCGCGCTGACCCCGTTCATCCAGCAGATCAAGGCATCGGGCTCGACGTTCGTCTATGACGACGTGACCACGGCCAGCATGGTGCTGGTGCGCCGCGAGGCCCAGCTGCAGGGGGTCAACTCGGTCAAGGTCTGGCTGTGCAACTCGGGCTGCTACGACCCGACCTTCTACCAGCAGGGCGGCGCGACCGTGAACGGCACCTACGCGTCGCTGGTCGAGCTCCCGTACCTGAGCGACTACACGGCCAACCCCACCCTGGACAAGCTGGTCACCACGCTCGGCGGGGTGGCCAACCTGAACAACAACGCGCTCAACTCCTACATCATGGCGCTGCTGTTCCAGGACGCGGTGCAGAAGGTGATCGCGAAGGGCGTCACCCTGGACCGGGCGTCGCTGTTCTCGGTGCTCAACACCGACGAGACCGCGTTCGACGCCGACGGCATCATCGGCCCGACCAACATCGGTGCCCGCAGCCCGTCCGACTGCTCGGTGCTCGTGCAGCTGCAGAACGGGGTGTGGAAGCGGGTGGACCCGGTCAAGCCGGGCACCTTCGACTGCAACAGCGACAACCTCGTCACGATCAAGATGAACACCGGCTCCTAACCGGGACTGGCATGCGGACGAGCGAGGAGCCGGATGGCGTCCTGCGGACGGCGTAACCGTCTCACCGGCCAGGGAGCCCTCAGTGACTGAGGGCTCCCTGGCCGGGCTGCGCGTGATCGACGCCGCTACCCTCGCGGCCGGCCCCCTGATCGCCACCTGGATGGGCGAGCACGGGGCTGAGGTATTCAAGGTCGAGCAGCCCGACGGGATCGGGCTGATGGGGAAGAGCGTGGCCCGCAACAAGAAGTGCGTCACCCTCAACCTCCACCGTGACCCCGGGGCCTACCTCGACGGGATGCTGGTCGACGCCGCCCACCTGCGGCACGCCGCCACCGTCGCCGACCGGGCCGCGCTGCTCGGCCGGTCAGGAAAGGGAGTACCCGGATGACCCGCCAGATGACCCTCGTCGGCTTCATGCAAGCCGGCAACGTGACCGTCTACTCCGGGTCCTGGCGCTACCCGTCGGCCGACCTCGGGTTTCTCACCATGGACTACTACACCCGCATCGGGAAGGTCCTGGAGGAAGGCAAGTTCGACTGCGTCTTCTTCGACGACCGGCTGGCGATGCCCGGGGTCTACGGCGGCTCGGCCGCCAAGGCCGTCCGCTACGGCGCCCGGCCGGTCAAGCTCGACCTGACCGCGGTCCTGGGCGGGATCATCGGGGCCACGTCCCGGATCGGGCTCGGGGCCACCTACTCCACCACCTACTACCCCCCGTACCACGTGGCCCGCACGTTCGCCACGCTCGACCACCTGTCCGGCGGCCGGGTCGCCTGGAACGTGGTCACCTCGGTCAACGACTCCGAGGCCCAGAACTTCGGCCTGGACACCCACATGGACCACGACGAGCGCTACGACCGAGCCGACGAGTTCGTCCAGGCCGTCACCGGGCTGTGGGACTCGTGGGACGACGACGCCCTGATCCTGGACAAGGCCAGCGGTGAGTTCGCCGACCCGGCCAAGGTCCACGAGGTCAACCACCGGGGCCGGTGGTTCTCCGTCCGCGGGCCGCTGACCGTGCCCCGGTCACCGCAGGGCCGGCCGGTGATCCTGCAGGCCGGCTCGTCCGGCCGCGGCCAGGAGTTCGCGGGCGCCTGGGCCGACATGATCTTCACCGGCGACCCCGGCCTTGAGGTGGCCCGGCAGCACTACCGGGAGCAGAAGGCGCAGATCGCCAAGGCCGGCCGCGACCCCGACGACGTCAAGGTGCTGCCGATGGCCTACGCGGTGGTGGGGGAGACCCAGGCGATCGCCGAGGAGAAGGAACGCCTGTTCCTCGAGGCCTACGTGCACCCGGTGGCCTCCCTCGCCCTGCTGTCGGAGCTGCTCAACTACGACTTCGCCCAGCACGACCTGGACGACGTGGTCACCGACGAGATGATGGCGGCCAGTTCGGGGATCCGCGGCCTGGCGCTGGGCGTGCGCAAGCACCTCGGCCGCCCGGTGACGGTCCGGGACCTGGCCGCGCACCGCGCGACCCTGCTGCAGGGACCGCGCTTCGTCGGCACCGCCACCGCGGTCGCGGACCAGATGCAGGAGTGGTTCAACTCCGGCGCCTGCGACGGGTTCGTCCTCGCGGCCACCCACCTGCCCGGCGCCTTCGAGGAATTCGTCCGCATGGTGGTGCCAGAGCTGCAGGCCAGAGGCGTGTTCCGCAAGGAGTACACGGGCTCGACCCTGCGCGATCACCTGGGCATCGCCCGACCGCCAGCCCGCTAACGCCGAACCGACAAGTCAAGGAGGACATCATGCCGGAAAGCTTCCGGGTCACCCGGATGTATCACCCCAGCTTCCACGCGCCCGACCTGGACGAGGTGGAGAGCTGGTTCGCGCGCGTCTTCGGCGCCCCGAGCACCAACATCTACGAGACGTTCAAGGGCCGGGACAACGGCGACTACCCCACCAGCTACTCGACCTTCACCCCGATGGCCGACGTGCTGATGGACACCATCGCGCCCACCCGGTACGTGCTGAACGGCGTGCAGCAGTACGCGTCGGTGGACAAGCCCCACCTGAAGACGATCGGCTGGTTCGACGACAACCCCGAGGCGGTGTACCAGGCACTGCGGACGGCCGGGATCGCGATGGTGAACCAGTTCGGCAAGCCCGCCGAGGGCGAGACCGCGCCGCGGTCGGCCGGCAGCGGGGCGATGCCGATCTACTTCACCACCCCGGAGTCGGCCGGGCTGCGGCACGAGTTCCTGCCCGACTTCCCGTTCAAGCTCGACCACCGCAACGTGCCCGGCTGGACGCCGGCCGCGGCCCCCGAGGGCCCGCTCGGCCTGGTCCGCTGCGCCTACCACACGCTGCTGACCGACAACCCGCAGCGGGCGCTGCACACGCTGGTCGACGCGCTCGGCGGCCGCGTCATCCACGAGAGCCGCGACGAGGTGATCGGGGCCACCGCCCGCTACGTGCTCCTGGCCGACACGGTCCTGCAGGTCGCGGTGCCCGACCAGGGCACGGCCGCCCACGCCGACTGGACCACCACCGCGCCCAACGACACCTACCACTCGCTCACCTTCCAGGTCGCCGACCTGGACCGCGCCGCCGATCACCTGAAGTCCCAGGGCGTGAGCCTCCGCTCGCGCACCGACGACACCCTGGTGACCGACCCGGATACCAGCATCAACGTGCCCTGGGGCTTCACCGCCGGCCTGGTGCCGGGCGACACCCGCGGCTGAGGTCACAGTCATAACCCATCAGGAGAACGAACGCGGGTTGCACGAGGGAGGCACACCATGACCGAATCCCGGGCAGGCGAGCGGGTCACCGAGTCCTTCATCGACGGGAAGTCGGTGAGCTCGGCCGCGACGTACCCGAACATCGACCCGTCGACCGGCGCCGCGATCGGCGACGTGGCCCGGTCCGGGGGCGACGAGATCGACCAGGCCGTGACGGCGGCCCGCCGCGCCCAGCGGGAATGGCGGGCCACCACCCCCGAGCAGCGGTCCGGGCTGCTGTCCCGGCTGGCCGGCCTGATCGACGGCGAGACCGAGGCCCTCGCGCGGCTGGAGAGCGAGGACAGCGGGAAGCCGCTGTCGCAGGCCCGCAACGACGCCCGGGTGTGCGCGCGCTACTTCCGCTTCTACAGCCACGTCATCGAGTCCTACTACGGCCTGAGCATCCCGCTGCGGCCGGACCTGCACGTGTACACCCGGCGCGAGCCGCTCGGGGTCACCGGGCACATCGTCGCCTGGAACTACCCCATGCAGCTGTTCGGGCGGGCGGTGGCGGCGGCCGTCGCCACCGGCAACTGCGCGGTGCTCAAGCCGGCCGACGAGACGCCGCGGACCGCGGTCCGCCTCGCCCGGCTGGCGGCCGAGGCGGGCCTGCCCCCGGGGGTGGTCAACGTGGTGACCGGGCTCGGCCCGGAGGCGGGCGCCGCCCTCGCCGCCCACCCGGGCGTCGACCACCTCAGCTTCGTCGGCTCGACCGAGGTCGGCACCCTGATCGCCGGCGCGGCCGCCCGGCGGGTGGTGCCGGCGACCCTGGAGCTCGGCGGCAAGTCGGCCCACCTGGTGTTCGGCGACGCGGACGTCGAGCGGGCGGCCACCACGGCGGCCAGCGCGATCTTGCAGAACGCCGGGCAGACCTGCTCGGCCGGGTCCCGGCTGCTGGTCGACGAGCGGGTGCACGAGGAGATGCTGCAGCGCATCGCCGACCGCTTCGCCACGGTGTCGATCGGGCCCGGCGTCACCGACCCCGACCTGGGGCCGCTGGTGTCGCGCAAGCAGCAGGACCGGGTACGCGGCTACGTCGAGTCGGCCACCGGGGCCGACATCGTCTGCGGCGGCACCGTAGCCGAGCCGGACGGCATCACCGACGGCGCCTACTTCACCCCCACGCTGATCGACGGCGTGGACCCGGCCGCGCGGATCGCCCAGGAGGAGATCTTCGGGCCGGTGATCACCGTCACGCCGTTCAGCACCGAGGAGGAGGCGGTGGCCCTGGCCAACGGCACCGACTACGCGCTGATCGGCGCGGTCTGGACGCGCGACCTGGGCCGCGCGCACCGGGTCGCCGCGCAGGTCGACGGCGGGCAGATCTTCGTGAACACCTACGGCGCGGGCGGCGGGGTGGAGCTGCCGTTCGGCGGTTTCCGCAAGTCCGGCTACGGGCGCGAGAAGGGCATCGAGGCGCTGGACGCCTACACCGCCACCAAGACGATCGTCGTACAGCTGTAGGGAGAACGACAGTGGGCTTTGACGCGGACGTCGACGTGCTGGTCATCGGGGCCGGCGTGACCGGCATCTACCAGCTCTGGCTGGCCCGCGAGGCGGGCTACTCCGTCCAGATGCTGGAGCAGGGCAGCGGCGTGGGCGGCACCTGGTACTGGAACCGCTACCCGGGCGCGCGCTACGACTCGGAGAGCTACACCTACGGGTACTTCTTCTCCCAGGAGCTGTTCGAGGAGTGGGAGTGGACCGAGCATTTCGCGGGCCAGCCGGAGAACGAGCGCTACTTCAACCACGTGGTCGACAAGTTCGACCTGCGCCGCCACATCCGGTTCCGCACCAAGGTCACCGCGGCCGTGTGGGACGAGGACTCGGCCAGCTACCTGGTGGAGGCGCCCGGGTACCGCGCCCGGGCCCGTTACCTGGTCGCCGCGACCGGGGTGCTGTCGGTGCCGTTCTACCCCGACGTTCCCGGGCGGGAGGTCTTCCGGGGCGAGTCGTACCACACCGGCCTGTGGCCGAAGACCCCGGTCGACTTCGCCGGCAAGCGGGTCGCCGTCATCGGCACCGGGTCGAGCGGGGTGCAGGTGATCCCGGTCATCGCCCCCGAGGTCGCCTCGCTCACGGTCTACCAGCGCACGCCGAACTGGGCCACCCCGCTGCAGAACAAGCCGGTCACCCCGCGGGAGCAGGCCGACCTCAAGGCCCGCTTCGCCGAGATCAAGGACACCGTGGGCAAGTCGGCGTCCGGCTTCCTGCACCAGCACTCGGACAAGTACACCTTCGACGACTCGCCCGAGGACCGGCTGGCGTTCTACGAGAAGGCCTGGCAGAGCACCGGGTTCGGCAAGATGATCACCAACTACCGGGACATGATGCTCGATCCCCGGGCCAACGCCGAGTGGTCGCGGTTCGTCGCGGACAAGGTCCGGGCCATGATCGACGACCCGGCGGTCGCGGCCAAGCTGATCCCGACCGACCACGGCTACGGCGGGAAGCGGCCGCCGTTCGTGACCGACTACTACCAGGCCTACAACCGGGACAACGTCGCGCTGGTCGACCTGAACGAGACCCCGATCACGGCGATCACCGAGACCGGCATCGGGACGGCCGAGGGGCTGCTGGAGTTCGACATCATCGTGTGGGCGACCGGATTCGACTTCGGCACCGGGGCGCTCAACCGGCTCGGGGTGCGCGGCCGCGGCGGCCTCCCGCTCAAGGAGTACTGGTCCGACGGCCCGCTCACCTACCTCGGCCTGATGTGCCACAACTTCCCCAACTTCTTCTTCCCGGGCGGACCGCACGGCGCGGCGGGCAACAACCCGCGCTACTCGGGCGACCAGTCGGAGTTCGTGGCCGGCGTGCTCGAGTACGCGCGCGAGCACCAGTACCGGGTGATCGAGGTGCCCAAGGCGCGGGAAGACGAGTGGACCGGCACGATCAACGCCCAGGCGGGCCAGATCTCCTCGTTCAACGAGAGCAGCTACTTCTACGGCACCAACATCCCCGGCAAGGCCCGCCGGTTCCTGCTCAACCCCCTCGGCCGGCCCGCGCTGCTCGAGCGGATGGAGACCGTGGTCAAGGGCGGGTACGCCGGGTTCTTCCCCGGGCACGAGAGCGAGGAGGTCACATGAGCGACATTCGTTTCGACGGGCGGGTGGCGGTGGTCACCGGCGCGGCCCGCGGGATCGGCCGGGGCTACGCGCTGCTGCTCGGCCAGCTCGGCGCCAAGGTGGTGGTCAACGACCTCGGCGGCAGCACCAAGGGGACCGGGCACGACCCGGGGCCGGCCCAGGAGGTGGCCGACGAGATCACCAAGGCCGGCGGGTCGGCGATCGCCAACTCAAGCGACGTGTCCACCGTCGAGGGCGGCCAGGCGGCGGTCGACGCGGCGGTGAACGAGTGGGGCCGGATCGACGTCGTGGTCAACAACGCGGGCAACGTCATCTACGGCGCCATGCCCGAGGTCGACATCAACGTCTTCGACGCCCTCCTCGGTGTGCACCTGCGGGGCACGTTCAACGTCACCCGGGCGGCCTGGCCGCACATGCTGGCCCAGAACTACGGCCGGGTGCTGCTGACCGGCTCCACCGGCATGTTCGGCATGTACGACAACCTCAGCTACGCCACCGCCAAGGCCGGCATGATCGGCCTGGCCCAGGCCCTGACGGTGAACGCGGGCGACCACGACATCAAGATCAACGTGATCTGCCCCAACGCCTGGACGCGGATGGCGGGCGACCCGTCCGAGGGCATGGACGAGCTGCGCGCGAACCGGCCGGCCGGCGCGCCCCCGCACATGGAACCGGAACTGGTCGCCCCGATGGTCGCGTTCCTGGCCCACGAGAGCTGCCCGGTCAGCGCCGGGATCTACACCGCCGGGGGAGGACGGTTCGCTCGCCTGTACGTCGCCGCCACCGACGGCTACGCGCTCCCGAACGACGTCACCCCCACGGTCCAAGACGTCGCCGCCCACTGGGCGGCGATCAACGACGAGGCGGACTACTACGTGCCTACCAGCACGCTCAACTGGTCCGCCCGCTACCTGTCTCACCTGTATGGAAAGGAAGCCACCACATGACCGACACCGACGTCACCGTCTGGCCGCATCACGAGCTCGGCAAGGAACTGTCCAACTGGGGCCGCTGGGGGAACGACGACCAGATCGGCACGCTCAACTTCATCACCCCGCAGAAGCGGGTCCGCTCGGCCCAGATGGTGCGCACCGGCAAGGCCATCGACTGCGGTATCCCGTTCGACAAGGACGGCCCGTTCCCGCCCGGCGGCTGGCGGCGCAACCCGCAGCACCTGTTCACGCTGCTGCCGTCGGACTCGTCCTACGCCAAGGACGGGCAGATCGCGGCGGACGACATCATCATCATGGGCCTGCAGGCCTCCACTCAGTGGGACGGCCTGGCCCACGTCGGCTACGAGGGCTACTTCTACAACGGCGTGCCCGCCGGGGCGGTGAACAACTTCCAGGGCGCGTCCAAGAACGACATCGCCCAGGTGGCCACCAAGCTCGTGTCCCGCGGCGTGCTGCTCGACATCGCCGGGCTGAAGGGCGTGGAGGTGCTGCCGGACTCCTACGAGATCACCACCGCCGACGTCGAGGCGGCCCAGGAGCGGCAGGGCGTGCGGGTCGAGTCCGGCGACATCGCCTGCATCCGCACCGGCTGGACCAAGTACTTCCGCGAGGGCGACCGGCAGAAGTACGTGGGCCCGACCCCCGGCCCCGGCCTTGACCTGTGCCGGTGGATCCACGACAGCGAGATCGCCGCGCTGGCCCTTGACCAGTCCAACGGCGAGGTCTGGCCCACCCCGGTGCCCGGCGCCACCATCCCGGTGCACCAGGTGATGATCCGCGACATCGGGCTGACCCTGGGCGAGATGTTCGACTTCGAGGCGCTGAAGGCCGACTGCGAGGCCGACGGCGTGTGGGAGTACCTCTTCGTCGCCCCCGGCCTGCTGGTCACCGGCGCGGTCGGGACGCCGCTCAGCCCCATCGCCATCAAGTGACCAGCTTCGCGGAGGTATTCGCGGGCGTCTACGCCACCGTCGCCGCGCACGCCCAGCACCAGGACGCCGGCGATGCCGACGGCATCGCCGCGCTCTACACGCCGGACGCGGTGCTCGAGGTCCCGGGGATGGGCGTCTACCAGGGCGCCGACGTGATCCGGGCCGCCTTCGCGGACTGGAAGCCCAAGGGGCTCCAGCGCCACATGCCGGTCAACATCGTGATCACCGACTGGGACGACGAGCGGGCCCGGGCGACGACCGACGTGGTGTTCCTCGCCCAGGGCGACGCCGGCTGGTCGGTCCAGATCGTCGCCCGCTACCACGACGAGTTCCGCCCGGCGGACGGCAAGTGGCTGCTGAGCCGCCGGGCGGACGAGTACATCGGCTTCGAAGTTCCAAGCGGGGCCGCCGCCGTTGACGCGCCGGAGGATGCGTCGTAGTGTCTGGAACTAGAGTGTCATATATGACACTCTAGTTCCACACTTTACCCACGGGGAAACCGAGCCTCTGGAGACCCACCATGGCCAAGGAATTCGTCGTATCCGGCGACAGCCACGTCAACGAGCCAGTCGACCTGTACAAGCAGCGGCTGCCCAAGAACATGCGCGACCAGGCGCTGTACGAGGTGGAGACGATCCTCGACGAGCCGCTCGTGCCGGGCGGCCACACCTCGTTCCGCACCGTGCACACGCCCGGCTACGACGGCTGGACCGTGTCCCGCTACCGCCAGTTCCCCGGCCCGACGCCGGACGGGCTGCCGTCGAGCATCCTGCGCGACCTGGACCGCGACGGCGTCGACGCGTCGATGCTGTTCCCCAACCTGTCGTTCTTCGCGCTGTACACCGACGTCCACGAGCGCTCGATCGCCCACGCCCGGGTCTACAACGACTGGCTGGCCGAGACCTACCTGCCCTACTCGAACCGGCTCCGGCCGGCCGCGGCCATCCCCACCACGAACGCGAAGGACGCGGTCAAGGAGATCGAGCGGGCCGTCCGGCTCGGCCTCACCACGCTGATCTTGCCGGAGATCCCGCAGCCGTACCCGTACTGGTCGCCGGAGTACGAGCCGATCTGGGAGGCGGCCGAGGCGAACGGCCTGCCGATCTTCTTCCACGTGGCCTCGGGCGGGGTCGACTCCAAGGCCGGCACCTCGGCCACCGGCAGCCAGGTCAAGGGCATCCTGACCGCGATGAGCATGGGCAAGCAGGAGCTCGACGGCCGCCTGCTCGCCGGGCGGACGATGGGCGGCGGCAGCACCGCCAACACCAGCCCGATGCGGATCATCGCCGACATCGTCAGCGCGGGCGTGTGCGAGCGGCACCCCAGCCTGATGCTCAACGTGATCGAGTTCAACGCGGGCTGGCTGGCCAACTACATGGGCTCGATGGACAAGGCCTGGCGCACCGGCATCGGGCAGGACCCGCACTGGTGGCTCGGTTTCTGGGACGACGGGGTCGACCCGCACGACCAGAAGCTCATGGGCCGGATGTTCAAGATCAACGAGCGCTGGCCGCTGCCGCTCAAGCCGAGCGAGTACGTCCGGCGCAACTTCCGGGTGCAGTTCGCCGACGACCGGGTCGCCATCATGTCCCGGCACATCACCGGGGCCGAGACCATCTACTGGGGCAGCGACTACCCGCACGCCGAGGGTACCTTCCTCGGCAGCCAGCAGGTCATCTCCGAGCAGTTCGCGGACGTCCCCGACGAGGACCGGGCCAAGATTCTCGGCGGCAACCTGGCCAAGATCGTCGGCTTCGACGACTCGAAGAAGCTGGCGCCGGTCAACCCCCCGGCCCCGCCGAAGGTGCCCGCCCCCGCCTAGCCCGAGGCGGTAGGCCCGGGCGTGCCCGGGCCTACCCGGCGGCCTCGCCGCTGAGCGCCCCGAAGCCCTCCCTGAGCAGGTCGAGCAGGTCGGCGCCGCCGTCGGAGGCGGCCCAGTACGAGACGGCGAGGCCCATGCACTCGAACGCGGCGGCGACCTTGACGGCCAGGCCGATCGGGATCGGCTCAGCGACGCCGTGCCGCTCGGCCAGCGCGCGGGTCAGCGGCGTCCGCCAGTCCCGCAGTTCCAGGCGGGCGCCGGACAGCGCCTGGGTGAACAGGGCGAGCCGGGTGAAGGCCTGAGCCCCGTCCGGGTACTTCGTGTAGATCGGCACGACGAAGGTCTCGATCGCCCGGCACAGGGCCGACCAGTCGTCCTCGTCGCGGGGGCGGGCCCGCAGCGCGTCCGCCATCCGCTCGGCGTAGGCCTCGAACGCGACCAGGACCACGTGGTCCTTGGTCCGGAAGTAACGCAGGAACGTGCTGCGGGACACGCCGGCGGCCGCGGCCATGTCGTCCAGCGTGACGTTCCCGTAGCCCTTCTCGACGACGAGGTCGTAGGCGGCCAGGCTCAGCTCGACCTGCACCGCCGCGCGGGCGATCTCCCTGGTCCCGGGACGAACCGGCGGGGCTCCGGATGGCGGCATTTCCCTATCCTACGGTCGCGCCTGCCCGCTGATGATCGGGCCGAGAACCGCGGCGTAGCGGTCGACGACGGGCCGGACGTCGCCGTCGACGGCCTGGAGATCGAGCACGACCTGGTCCGCTCCCAGCTCCTGGAAGCGGGCGAAGCTCCGGCGCAGGGTGTCGTCGTCGACGACGCCGAGCATCGGCCAGATGAGCGGGCCCGCCGCCGTGCGCCCGGCACCGTCCCAGCGCGAGCGGAGCGTGATGACCTGCTCGGCGAACAGCTCCAGGTCGTGGCCGAAGGCGACCCAGCCGTCGGCCCAGCCGGCGACCTCGTCGTAGCCGCGGGGCGTCGGGCCGCAGCCCAGCAGCACCGGCACCGACGGCTGCTGGACCGGCTTGGGCCAGGCCCAGCTGGGGGAGAGGCGGGCGTGGTCACCCTGGAACTCGGCCTCGGTGTCCTGCCACAGGGCCCGCATCAGCCCCACGTACTCGCGCACGATCGCCCGCCGCTTGGCCGCGTCGCGCCCGTGGTTCGCCAGTTCGGGAACGTTCCACCCGTAGCCCACGCCGAGCGAGAACCGGCCGCCGGACATGAAGTCGAGCGTCGCGATCGCCTTGGCCAGGGCGATGGGGTCATGCTGGGCGACCAGCGAGATGCAGGTGCCGATCCGCAGGTCGGTCTGGGCGGCGACGGCCGACAGCGCGATGTACGGGTCGAGCGTCCGCCGGTAGCGTTCCGGCAGCTCGCCGCCGCCCGGGTAGGGCGCCACGGTGCTCACCGGGATATGCGTGTGCTCCGGCAGCAGGACGGCGTCGAAGCCGCGCTCGGCCGCCGCCCGGGCGAAGTCGGCGACCGGCAGGGACCGGTCCGTCGCGAAGTAGAGCAGGGCGACAAGGGGCCGGGACTGCGTTCCGCTCATGGAGTCCTTCCTGCTGTACGGACCGGTCAGACTAATTTAGTCGAACCCAGCCCGCCAGGGAAGCCCCTGCGCACGCGTGATCACGCCACCAGGGCACCGCGCGCCTCTTGACACTGGGCACGCCTGTCGGTCACTGTGAATTCAACCGACCGGTCGAAACAAGGAATGCATGGTCATCAGCCAGAAAGCCGCGGTGAGCGTCGTCTACGCCGGGGCCATGTTCATCGCGGTGATGGACCTCACGATCGTCAACGTGGCCCTGGCGACCATCGGCCGCCAGTTTCACGTGGCCGCGGCCGGGGTCGCCGCGACGGTCATCGGCTACCAGGTCAGCGTGGCCCTGTTCATACCGGCGTCGGCCTGGCTGGGGGACCGGCTCGGCCCGCGCCAGGTCCTGCTCGGCTCCATCGCGATCTTCACCGCCGCGTCCGCCCTGTGCGGGCTGGCCGGCAGCCTGCCCGAGCTGGTGGCGTTCCGGGTTCTCCAGGGAGCCGGCGGCGGCCTGATGACCCCGGTCGGCCTCACCATGCTGTTCCGGGCGTTCCCGCAGTCCGAGCGGGTACGCGCGTCGGCCATCCTGGTCATCCCCACGGCCCTGGCCCCCGCGGTCGGCCCGATCATCGGCGGCCTGTTCGTCACCGACGTTTCCTGGCGGTGGGTCTTCTACGTGAACGTGCCCGTCGGGATCTTCGCGCTCGTCTTCGGCGCGCTGTTCCTCGCCGACCAGGACCACCCGGCGCCGGGACGCTTCGACTTCGCCGGGTTCGCGACCTCGAGCCTCGGGCTCGGCCTGCTGATGTACGGGGTATCCGAGGGGCCGGACAGGGGCTGGACGGCCGGGCCGATCGTGGCCACGATCGCGGCCGGGGCGGTGCTGCTCGCGGCCATGGTGGTCATCGAGCTGCGGGTGCGGGCGCCCCTGCTCGACCTGCGGGTCTACGCCGACCGGCTGTTCCGCTCGAGCAGCGTCGTGCTGACCCTGACGTCGGTGGCCTTCTTCGGGCTGATCTTCCTGCTGTCCCTGTTCTTCCAGGACGGCCTCCACTTCAGCGCCCTGCAGGCCGGGTCCACCATCTGCCCCGAGGCGTTCGGCGTCATCATCAGCTCGCAGTTCATCAGCAGGCGGCTCTACCCGGCCGTCGGCCCGCGCCGGATCATGACCGCCGGCCTGCTGCTGATCGCGGCCATCGCCCTGGCCCTGTCGTTCGTCGGCACCGGGACCAGCGTGTGGCTGCTGCGGGTCATCTTGTTCGTCATGGGATTCGGCGTCGCCGCCGTCTTCATGCCCAGCCAGGCGGCCGCCTTCGCCACCGTCGGCGCGGAGCGGACCAGCGTCGCCTCTACTATCTTCAACGCCCAGCGCCAGCTCGGCGGGGCCATCGGGGTCGCCCTGCTCACCGCGGTCATCTCCGCGCTGCACCCGGTTCGAACCGTCGCGGGCCACGCCGAGGCCAACCTCCACGCCTTCCACACCGGGCTGTACGTCTGCGCCGGGGTGGCCGTCACGGCGGCCCTGGCCGCGCTGACGGTACGCGACAGCGACGCGGCCTCGACGATGGTCCGCCACCGCCGCCCGTCCCCGGCGGACGCGACGGACACGGCCGCCGTGAACTGACCCGTCGGAACAATGTACGCTTTTTAGCGGCGGATCACCGGCGCCCCGCCTCCTGACTCTCGGACTGGACGGGGCTGGCTCATGCCGCAAGCGCGGGCGACAGGCAAGAACGGGAAGAGCGCCAAGTGGGAGCGGCGCCGCGATGAGATCGTCGACGTGTCAGCGAAGGTGTTCGCCGAACGGGGCTACCACGCCACCAGCACGACGGAACTGTGCGAGGCGAACGGGATCGGCAAGGGCGCCCTCTACTACTACATCGATTCCAAAGAGCAGCTGCTGGCGGCCATCCACGACCGGGTGATGGACGAGGTCATGCTGGGCGCTGACCGGGCCGGCCTGGCCGGCGGCCCTCCGCCCGAGCGGCTGGCGGCACTGGGCGAGGAACTGCTCGACGTGATCTTCCGCTTCCCGGACCACGTCTGGGTCTTCCTGCACGATTTCCCCGCGCTGACCGGCAAGAACGCCGACGTGTTCCGGCAGCGGCGGCGCGCCTACGAGCGGCGGGTGGAGGACGTGTTCCGCCTCGGGGTCGAGTCCGGTGACTTCCGGCCGCTCGACACCCGGCTCGCGGTCGCCGCCTGGCTCGGCATGCACAACTACACCTACCTCGGGCTGCGGGCGGGCGAGCAGTTCTCGGTGCGGGGCACGGCCAGGTCGTTCGCCGACATCTTCGTCCGGGGCATCGCCGCCCCGGGACTGACCCGGCCGGACAGCCCGGCCGGCGTCCGTTACCCGGTCACAGCTTGAACCGGCGCACCTTGCCCACGCTGGTCCGGGGCAGCTCCTCGATCAGGTGCCAGTCGCGCGGGCGGGCGGCCGACGGCAGGTTGAGCTCCGCCCACTCGGCGAGGTCGCTGACGGCCGGCGGGCGGTCCCGGTCGCGGGGCACCACGTAGGCGACCGGCACCATGTCGCGGACCGGGTCGGGCCGCCCGAGCACGGCGCACTCGAGGACGCCGGGCGCCTGGGCCAGGGTCGCCTCGACCTCGGTCAGGCTCACGTTCTCGCCCGATACCTTGATCACGTCATCGCGCCGGCCCACGAACCGCAGCGCCCCGTCGGCCGGGTCGCGGGCGACCATGTCGCCGGTGCGGAACCAGGTCGACCCGTCGTCGCCCGGCCCCAGTGACCGGCCGGTCGCGGCCGGGTCGTCGAGGTACTCGAGGAAGATGTCCTCTCCTGGTACCCCGCCGAGTACGAGCTCGCCCGGTTCTCCCGGCGGCGCGTCCGCCCCGGTCTCGGGGTCGCGGAGGACGACCGGCCGGCCCGCGATCGGGGGGCCGATCGTGTCGTTGCGGTACGGGTCGGAGACGTCGGCGCAGACGATCGCGACGGTCTCGGTCATCCCGTAGAGCTGGCGCGGGCGGCAGCCGGCCAGCGCCGCGAACTCGTCGTAGTGCCGCGAGCCGAGGTTCTGCGCGAACCAGACGTGCTCAAGCCGCCCGGCGGGCGCGTCGGCCGGGCGGCGGGCCAGGATCATCCGGATCGGCGCGGCGAACAGGCTGGCGTGCGTCGCGGCCAGGTCATGGGCCTGCCGTAGCCACTGGGAGGCGGAGAATGCCGAGGTCAGGGCGATGCTGGCGCCGACCGCGATCGCGGGCGCGATGCAGTAGTACTGCGCGTTGGCGTGGAACAGCGGCAAGGTGACCAGCCAGCGGTGCTCCGGCCGGAGCCCGACGATGGCCGACATCGTGTCGGCCACGTGCGCGTAGTTGTGCTGGGTGAGGACGACGCCCTTCGGCTCGGAGGTCGTCCCCGAGGTGAACATGACCGCCAGCCGGTCCGCCGGCCCGACGGCCGAAGCCAGTGCGGCCGGAACCGGCGCGGCCGGGGCGTGCCCGCCCGTGCCCGCGGCGGGCGCGACGTCGGCCGCCGTCTCGGTGAGCTCGATCACGGCCAGGCGGCCGGCCGCGGACTCCTTGACCCCGGCCGCGTAGACGTCGGCCCGGGTGGCCGCGCAGACCCCGGCGGCCGGTCCGACCCGGTCGAGCTGCCGGCTGATGTCGCGGGCGGTGGACGTCGGGTCGACGGGCACCAGCCACGCGCCCGAGCGCGCGCAGGCTAGCCAGATGGCAATGAACGCCGGGCAGTTGCGCAGCACCACGTGCACCGACGACCCGCGCGTCACCCCGGCCTCGGCCAGGGTCGCGCCCATCCGCGTGACCACCGCGTCGAACTCCCGGTAGGACCATCGCGCGACCGACCCGTCGGGTCCCTCGAAGATGAGGAACGGCCGGTCGCCGCTGGTCCGCACGGCCGTGTCCCAGCGCTGGGCGAACGTCATCGCGGAGCGGGTCACTGGTCGTAGGCCGGGCCGGTCGCCGCCCGCCCTAGCTTGCGCAGCTGGGCCGGCCACTCGAGTCCCTCGTCGAGCATGTTCTCCCACTGGCGCGCGGTCAGCTCGATGGTCTCCCGGGGCGGGATGATCAGGGGCTGCGCTGTGTTGGCCTTCGCCGCGGCCTGGGCGAGCAGCTGGCTGCGGGCCGCCTTCTCCAGGTAGAACATCTCGACGAAGGCCTGCGCGACGCCCCGGCCGACGGTCAGGCTGCCGTGGTTACGCAAGATCAGCGCGGCGCTGTCGCCGAGGTCGGCGACGAGCCGCTCCCGTTCCCCCTCGGACAGCGCGATGCCCTCGTAGTCGTGGTAGCTGATCCGGCCGTGGAACCGCATCGCGTGCTGGGTCAGCGGGAGCAGGCCGTCCGGCAGCACCGACAGGGCCATCTGGGCCTCGGTGTGCAGGTGCATGACGCAGCCGGCGTTCTCCCGGGTCGCGTGGATCGCGCCGTGGATGACGAAGCCGGCCGCGTTCGGCTCGTAGCCGCCGCTGTCGCCGATGACGTTCCCGTCCAGGTCGATCTTGATCAGGCTGGACGCGGTGATCTCGTCGAATCCCAGCCCGAGCGGGTTGACCAGGAAGTGGTGCTCCGGCCCGGGAACCCGGGCCGAGATGTGGGTGTAGACGAGGTCATCCCAGCCGAACAGCGCGCACAGCTGGTAGGCGGCGGCGAGGTCGCGCCGCACCGCGATCTCGGCCGGGCCGCGTTCCCCGGTCTCGGGCCGGCGGCTGGCGTGCAGCCGGAAATCGGTGTAGACGGTGGTCTCGCTCATGCGACGCTCCTACGTTGATATGGGCCGCTCACACCAGGGCCACTCCGCCGTCGATTTGCAGGGTGTGCCCGGTGACGAACGCCGCCTGGTCGGACGCGAGGTACACCGCGGCGGCGCCGATCTCGGGCGGCCGCGCGTGCTGGCGGGGCAGGGCGGTCTTGCGCCCGATCGCCCGCATGCGTACCGGGTCCTCGGCCAGAGCCCGCGCGAACACGCCGGTCTCCGGGTGGATCCGGCTGCCGCTGCTCATGTCGCTGAACGGGTCGTCCGACCGGGTGCCGTAGGGGGCGATGGCGTTGACGGTGATCCCGCTCTCGCCCAGCTCGAGCGCGAGCACCCGGGTGAACGCGTGCACCCCGCCCTTGGCCGCCGAGTAGACGGCCAGGAAGCGGTCCCCGATGAATCCGGCCGTCGAGCCGATGTTGATGATCCGCCCGCTGCCCCGGGCCAGCATGGACGGCAGGACCAGGTGGGTGCAGCGGAACGTGGTCATCAGGTTGATCTCGAGGTCGCCCCGCCACTGCTCGGGAGTCGACGACGCGAACGGGGTGACCGCGACGTTCCCGCCGACGTTGTTGACCAGCACGTCGATCTGCCCGAACGCGTCCAGGGTGTCGGCCACCATCCCGGCCACGTCGCCCTCGACGGTGAGGTCGGCCGGGCGCCAGAGCGCGTCGGCGGCGCCCTGCTCGCGGGCCAGCTTGGCGACGAGCTCGCCGGCGACGGCGTCGCGGCCGACGATCACCACCCGCGCGCCTTCGGCCGCGAACGCCAGCGCGATCCCCCGGCCGATGTTCGCGGTCGCGGCGGTCACGATCACGACCTTGCCTGCCAGTCCCGTCTGCACGGCCTCTCCTCGCTGAGCATCGGCCTTATCCGGCTTACGACTATATCAGTATGATAAAACAACTGAAAATACCATCCGCCGCGCCGCTGGAGGATCTCGTTATGCCGGAACAGATCGCGGGCCGGCGGGTCCTGGTGACCGGTGCGGCCACCGGCATCCGCGGGCAGGCCGGGGCGGACCGGGGCGCGGATGAGGCCGTCGCGATCATGGGCGGCCTCGACGTCCTCATCCACGCCGCCGGGAGCTGGGGCCCGGGCATACCCGGGGAGCTGTCCGAGGACAACCTGGACGCCATGTTCTCGACCAACGTCAAGGCGACGGTGTACGCCAACCAGGCGGCCTTCCGGCACATGACCGGCGCTGACCGGTTCCGGGCCTTTCTCGGGCCGGAGGCCGCGGCCGCGATGACGCGGCAGACGGCGCAGCGCCTGGCGGTCGCCAGCTCGCTCGGTCCCTTGCGGCTCGGAGATCCGGTGCGCGACCTCGGGCCGGTCCTGGTGTTCCTGGCCTCGGCGGGATCGAGGTTCATCACCGGGCAGCTGCTGTCGGTGAGCGGCGGCCTGCTGATGCTCGGGGCGTAGTCCACCGGAATTATAGAAGACCTTCTCCTAGAAAAGTTCACGTACCAGCACAGATCGTTGACTTAGGTAGATGATTGAACCTAACCTCGGATTGGCGTCGGCGTCGAGGGGAGAAGACATGCGGGCTGCGGTGTTGCGGCAGGGAAGAGTCGAGGCCCGGACAATCGAGGATCCCGTTCCCGGGCCAGGACAGGTCCTGGTCCGGTCCCTGGCCTGCGGGATCTGCGCGTCCGACCTGCACTACATGGATCACCCCGAGGTCGGCGCGGACGACGACAGCGGCTGGTCGACCTATGACCAGGACGTCGACATCGTGATGGGCCACGAGTACTGCACCGAGATCGTCGAGTACGGCCCGCGGACCGAGCGGCGGATCCCGGTCGGTACCCGGGTCAGCTCGCGGCCGGTGATGTTCGCCGGCGGCGGCATGAAGATCATCGGGCAGAACCCGGAGACGCCGGGCGCGTTCGGCGAGTACCTCCTGCTGGACGAGACGCTGATGCAGGTGGTGCGGTCGGACCTCCCGAGCGAGGTGGTGTGCATCTGCGACGCGATCGGGGTCGGCTGGTCGGCCGCCCGGCGGGCTGAGGTCGGTCCCGCCGAGATCCCGCTGGTGATCGGCTGCGGGGCCATCGCGCTGGCGGCGATCGCGACGCTCAAGCGCTTCGGGGCCGGCCCGATCCTGGCCGTCGACTTCGTCGCCTCGCGCCGGGCACTGGCGCTGGCCATGGGCGCCGACATCGTGATCGACCCGGCCGAAGTCTCGCCCTACCAGACCTGGCGTGACGTGGCCGCCGGCTCGCGCGAGGCGACCAAGAACATGATGGTGGCCGCGGGCGCGTCGGGCTGCGTCGTGATCGAGTGCGTCGGCATCCCCGGCGTCCTCGACTCGATCATCATGGGCTGCGAGCGCGGCACCCGCATCATGTCGCTCGGCGGCCCGCCGGAAGGCGACCACCTGCACACGCTGACGGCCAAGCGCAAGGCCCTCAACATCCAGTTCGGCGGCGGACCGCGGCCGGAGCACTGGCTCGAGGCGTTCGAGGCGGTCAGCTCGGGCAGCCTCGACGTCACCCCGATGCTCGGCCGGACGGTCGGCCTCGACGAGGTGCCGGGTGCGCTCGACGACGCCCGCGACGCGAACGGCCCGGCCCGGATCGTCGTGGTGCCGTGAGCGCGGGGGCACGCCGGTGAGCGACATCGACGAACTCCGGGCCACCGTCGAGTGGCTGGCGGGCCGGGTCCGCGCGCTCGAGGACCAGGTCGAGATCATGCAGCTGGTCGCGCAGTACGGGCCGTCGGTCGACAGCGGCCGCGGTGAGGCGACGGCCGCGCTGTGGACCGGGGACGGCGCCTTCGACGCGGTGCCGCACTACGAGATGCGGGGCCGCGACGACATCGCCGGCATGGTGCACGGCCCGGGCCACCAGCGCCTGATCAACGACGGCTGCGGTCACGTCCTCACGGTGCCGCACATCGTGGTCGATGGTGACCGGGCGACCGGGCGCAGCTACGCGCTCAACATCCGGTGGGACGCCGCCGCCGGGCGGTTCTGGGTGGCCCGGGTCTCGGCCAACACCTGGACGTGGGTGCGCACGCCGTCGGGGTGGCGCATCGCCGACCGGGTCAACGCGCCGCTGGACGGCACGCCCGGGCACCGCGAGATGCTGGCGCCTCCGTTTGAAACGCCGCCCGCTGAGCCGCCGCCCGCTGAGCCGCCGGCCGGCGACCGGTGACCGGCGGGCTCGGCCTCGAGCACCAGGCCGTGCTCGGGCTGCCGCCGGTGGAGTTCGTCCACCTCGCGGCCGACCTCGGGTGCCCGTCCATCGGCGAGGGATTCGTGGTCCAGCCGGACGCCGATGTCCGGCGGTACGAGGCCGACCTGGACGTCATGGCCGAGCTGGAGGCGTCGAAGGTCAACGTCGTGAGCTTCGACCCCGACCTCGGCCGCACCTTCGACGCGTTCGGCCAGCTGGCCGAGATGGCGGCCGCGCGCGGGATGCGGAGCACGGTCGAGTTCGCCCGTCCCTGTCGGTGAAGAACCTCGGATCGGCCCTGGACGCGGTCCGCCACGTCGGCCGGCCGGACTTCGGCCTGCTCATCGACACGATGCACCTGGTGCGGGCGGGGAACACCGCGGCCGACCTCGCCGCCGTCGACCCCGGCCTGATCCGGCACGTGCAGCTCAGCGACAACACGGTCGGCCAGCGGGGAGCGGTCTACCGCGACGACTCCATCGACCGCAGCGTGCCCGGCGAAGGGGAACTGCCCCTAGCGGAGATCCTGGCCGTCCTCCCGCCGGACGTCCCGATCGGCCTCGAAGTGCCCATGCTGTCCCGGTCCCAGGCGGGCGAGTCCACCGCGGACAGCGCGCGCCGGTCGGTGCGGGCCGCCCGTGCCCTCCTCGCGTCGATCGGGCGACCGTGACCACCGTCGGCTTCATCGGCGCGGGACGCATGGGGCTTCCCATGGTCCGCCGGCTCGCCGGCGCCGGGCACGACGTCGTCGCGGTGGCGCGACGGTCCGAGACGGCGGCCGCGCTGGCCGAGCTCGGGGTCACGGTGCTCGAATCGCCCGCCGCGGTCGGCGCGGCGGCGCGGGTCTTGTGCGTCATGACGTTCGACGAAGCCCAGGTCCGAGACGTTCTCCTGGGCGAGCCGGGCGCACTGCGCCCGACATCGCGGCCGGTCGGATCACCCTGCTCGTCGGGGGCGAAGAAGATCACCTGGACGCGGTCCGGGCGGTGCTGGCGGCCTACGGCGACCCGATACTGCACCTGGGCCCGCTCGGCGCGGGCCAGCGCACCAAGCTGCTGAACAACCTGCTCTTCGCGGTGAACACGCGGCTGGCGGACGACGTCGCGGTCCTGGCCGAGCGGCTCGGCCTTGACCCGGCCACCACGATCGCGGCGATCACCAGGTCAAGCGGCTCAAGCTACGCGCTCAGCGCCGTGGCCGAGTTCGGGAGCCCGGCCGCGGCCTTCGACCGGGTCCGGGAATTCCTCGGCAAGGACGTCGGCGTCGTGCGCGGGCTCGCGGCCGAGCTCGGCGTCGATCTGGGCCGCCTGGGCGAGATCGCCGACTGGTGGCTCTCGTGAACTGATCCTGAATAAGTATAATGAAACAACTTAAACGACGGCATGTCACGGAAGGCCAGTGATGTCAGCGCTCCTCAGCGAGGATGAACGCGCCCTGCGCGACGCGGTACGGTCCTTTCTCGACAAGAAGGTGGCGCCGCTGGTGGCGGCGCACGAGAAGGCCAGGACCTTCCCGTGGGAGCTGCTGCCGCGGCTCTACGACTTCGGCTACGTCCGCGGCGGCGTTCCCGAGGCCAAGGGCGGTGACGGCCTGCCGATGATGATGCAGGCGATCCTCATGGAGGAGGCCGGCCGCTGCTGGGGGTCCCTGCGGACCACGGTCAACGTGCAGGGCATGGTCGCCCGCGTCCTCGGCGCGGCCGCCGACGCCGGGCAGGCCGAGCGGTTCCTGCGGCCGCTGCTCGAGGGGCGCCGGTTCGGCTGGTTCGGGCTGACCGAGCCGGACGCGGGCTCGGACGCCGGCGCGCTGCGGACCACCGCCCGGCGGACCGGGGACGGCTTCGTGGTCAACGGCAGCAAGCTCTACATCACCAACGCCCTCGGGTGCGACTTCGGCATCCTGTTCGCGCGGGTGGTGGACTCCGGCGGCACCGACCACGGGGTGACCGGGCTGCTGGTCGACGCGGCCGAGTCGCGGTTCGGGGTGCACGACATCCCGCACATGCCGCTCCGGTCGACCACCAGCTGCGAGCTGACCTTCGACGACACGTTCGTCCCGGCCGCCAACGTGCTCGGGCCGATCGGCGGCGGCCTGTCGCTCGGCATGGCCGCGGTCAACGCCGGCCGCCTCAACATGGCGATGGGCGCGGTCGGGCTGTCCCAGGCGTGCCTGGAGGAGTCGATCAGGTTCTGCCGCCAGCGCGAGCAGTTCGGCAAGGTCATCGCCGGGTTCCAGCTGGTCCAGCAGATGGTGGTGGAGATCGCGACCCTGACCGAGACGTCCCGGCTGCTCGGCTACCACGCCGCCCGGAGCATCGACGCGGGCGAGCCCGGGCGCTACGAGTGCTCGATGGCCAAGTACTACTGCGGCGAGTCGGCCGGCCGCGCGGCCACCCTGGCGCTGCAGCTGCACGGGGGAGCCGGGCTGATGGAGGAATCCCCGGTCGAGCGGTACTTCCGTGACGCCCGCGAGGCCACGATCCCGGAGGGAACCAGCCAGATCCAGATCCTGCACCTCGGCAAGGCGCTGCTCGGCCACTCGGCCCTGCGCTGATCCGGCCCGGGGGGCTTGCTTGCCCCGGCCCTGTCATTTCACTATATTAGTTAAACAAATAGACTTCTCCTCGCCTACCGGGAGCCCGACCGCCCATGTCATCAGCCGCCCGCCCACCGGTTGCGCCCGACGACGTCCTGGTCCGCTGGGACAACGGGGTGCTGATCGTCACCATCAACCGGCCCGGGCAGCGCAACGCGGTGAACGGCGCGGTGTCGGCCGGCATCGCCCGCGCGCTTGACCTGCTGGACAGCTCGGCCGACCTCCGGGTCGGCGTGCTGCACGGCGACGGCCCGGCCTTCTGCGCGGGCATGGACCTGAAGGCGTTCGCGGCCGGGGAACCGGTCCGCGACCCCGTGCGCGGCTTCGGCGGCATCGTCGAGCGGCCGCCGGCCAAGCCGCTGATCGCCGCGGTCGAGGGGTGGGCGCTCGGCGGCGGCTTCGAGATCGTGCTCGCCTGCGACCTGGTCATCGCGGGCCAGGGCGCCCGGTTCGGGCTGCCCGAGGCGCGCCGCGGGCTGGCCGCGCGCGGCGGCGGCGTCTTCCGGGTACCGCGCCGTCTCCCGCGGGCGGTCGCGCTGGAGCTCCTGTTCACCGGGGCGCCGCTCGACGCGGCCAGGGCCGAGCACTTCGGCCTGGTCAACCGCGTGGTCGACGACGGGCAGGCGCTAGCCGCGGCGCTGGAGCTGGCCGCCCAGGTCGCCGCCAGCGCGCCGATGTCGGTGCGGGCCTCCAAGGCGGTCGCCGTCGACTCGGCCAGCTGGCCGCCGGGCGAGGAGTTCGAGCGGCAGCGGGCCTACCTGGAGCCGGTGTTCGCGTCCCGGGACGCGGCCGAGGGCGTCGCCGCCTTCCGCGAGCGCCGCGACCCGGTCTGGCAGGACCGGTGACCGGGCCCGGCGGCCGCCCGGACGCCGCCCAGGCCCTCGGTGACCTGCGCGTGGTCTGCCTGAGCGCCCTCGGGCCGGTTCCCTTCGCCCTGATGCTGCTCGGTGACCTCGGTGCCCAGGTGACCCGGGTCGACCGGCCGGGGCGGGCCGGATCGCTCACCGGGCTGCCGCTCGACGACGACCCGCGCACGCGGGGACACCGGGGGATCGGGATCGACCTGCGCCGCCCCGAGGGCCGCGCCGTCCTGCTGCGGCTGGTCGAGCGGGCCGACGTCTTCCTCGAGGGCATGCGGCCGGGCGCGGCCGAGAAGCTCGGACTCGGGCCGGACGACCTCCTCGGCCTGAACCCGGGACTGGTCTACGGCCGGGCCACCGGCTGGGGGCAGACCGGGCCGCGCGCCGCCCAGGCGGGCCACGACATCAACTACGCGGCCGTGGCGGGCGGCGTGTTCCCGCTCGGCCCGGCCGACGCCCCGCCGCTGCCGCCGCTGAATCTGCTGGCCGACTTCGGCGGGGGCGGCGCCTACCTCGCGTTCGGCGTCCTGGCCGCGCTGCACCAGCGCGGGCTGACCGGGCGGGGGCAAGTGGTCGACGCGGCCATGGTGGACGGGGTCGCGTCGCTCACCACCATGCTGCACGGCATGCTCGCGGCCGGCCTGTGGTCCGACCGGCGGGGCGACAACCTCCTCGATGGCGCGGCCCACTTCTACCGCACCTACCAGACCGCCGACGGCGGGTTCATGGCCGTGGGCGCCCTGGAACCGCAGTTCTACCGCGAGCTCCTCGACGCGCTCGGGCTCGACCCGGAGGAATGGCCGCAGCACGACCGGTCCCGCTGGCCGCAGCAGTCGCGCCGGCTGGCGGCGGTCTTCGCCGCCCAGACCCGCGCCCACTGGGAGGAGGTCTTCGCCGGCCGCGACGCGTGCGTGACCCCGGTGCTGTCCCTCGCCGAGGCGGCCGCCTCGGCCGAGCTGCGCGAGCGCGGGACCTTCGTGGACTGGGACGGGGTGCCCCAGCCGGCCCCGGCGCCGCGGCTGTCGGCGTCCGCCGTCGTCGAGCGCCCCCGGTCCCGCTGGTGCGGTCACACCGACCAGGTCCTGGCCGAGATCGGGTACCCGGCCGGCGAGATCGCCGGGCTCCGCGCGGCCGGCGCGGTCGCCTAGCGGCCCGCGGGGCGGAGGGAGATGCGATGACCGACGACACACACCGGGGCAAGGTAGCGGTGATCACCGGCGGCGGCCGCGGCTTCGGCCAGGCGTTCGGGGCCGCGCTCGCGGCCCGGGGCGCCCACGTGGTGCTGGCCGACATCGACGGCGCCGCGGCCGACGCGGCCGCGGCGCAGATCACCGCCGAGAGCGCCGCCCAGGGCGGGAGCGCGTCCGGCGCGGCCTGCGACGTGGCCGACGAGGCCGCCGTCGCGGCGGTGATGAGCGCGGTGGCCGCCACCCGCGGCGGCATCGACATCCTGGTCAACAACGCAGGACTGCACTCGGCCGCGTACAACAAGCCCTCGGCCGAGCTCGGCGTCGCCCGCCTGCGGCGGCTGTTCGACGTCAACGTCATGGGGGTCTACATCTGCTCGCTCGCCGCCCGGCCGGCGATGAGCGGCCGCGACGGCGCCGCCATCGTCAACCTCTCGTCGTCCGCCGCCTACGCCAACCGGGCCGCGTACGGGGTCTCCAAGCTCGCCGTCCGCGGGGTGACGGTCCAGCTCGCCCGCGAGTTCGCCGCCGACGGCATCCGGGTGAACGCGATCGCCCCCGGCCTGATCCTCACCGACACGATCCGGGCCGAGCTGCCCGAAGACGACGTGGCCCGGGTCATGGGGCAGCAGGTCCTCCCGCGCGCGGGAGCCGAGCGGGACATCGTCGACGCGCTCCTGTTCCTCGTCTCGCCCGCGTCGTCGTTCGTGACCGGGGAGACGCTCCGCGTGACCGGCGGCTTCGCCCTGTCGGTCTGACCAGAAATGCCCACCGGAAGGAACAGCTCGTGCGAGATGCCGTAATCGTAGACGCGGTGCGCGCCCCCATCGGCCGCCGCAAGGGGACGCTCAGGCAGGTGCACCCGGTCGACCTGTCGGCCTCGGTGCTGACCGCGCTGCTGGAACGGAACGGGCTCGACCCGGACCTGATCGAGGACGTCATCTGGGGCTGCGTCACCCAGATCGCCGAGCAGTCCACCAACGTGGGCCGGCTGGCGGTACTCGCGGCGGGCTGGCCGGAGGCGATCCCCGGGGTCACCCTGGACCGGGCCTGCGGGTCGAGCCAGCAGGCGGTGCACTTCGCCGCGGCCAGCGTCGTCGCCGGCCACTACGACATGGTCGTGGCGGGCGGGGTCGAGTCGATGAGCCGGGTTCCGCTCGGGTCGGCCCGGGCCGTCGGCGAGCCCTTCGGCCCCCTGGTCAAGGAGCGCTATCAGCGCGACAGCTTCAGCCAGGGCCTCGGGGCCGAGGAGATCGCCCGCCGCTGGGGCTTCACCCGCACCCAGCTGGACGAGTTCGCGCTGGAATCGCACCGCAAGTCGGCCGCCGCGATCGACGGCGGCGCCTTCGACGGCCAGCTCGTCCCGGTGACCGGCCCGGACGGCGAGCTGAAAGCCGACGAAGGCGTCCGCCGCGACTCCTCGCTGGAGAAGCTGGCCGCGCTCAAGCCCGCCTTCCGCGACGACGGCGTCATCCACGCGGGCAACAGCTCGCAGATCTCCGACGGCTGCGCCGCCCTGCTGATCACCACCAGCGAGCGGGCGGCCGAGCTCGGCCTGCGCCCCCTCGCGCGGTTCCACTCCGGCGCGGTCATGGGCGACGACCCGGTGACGATGCTGACCGCGCCGATCCCCGCCACCGCGAAGGTGCTCAAGCGGGCCGGGCTGACGATCGACGACATCGGCGTCTTCGAGGTCAACGAGGCGTTCGCGAGCGTCCCCCTCGCCTGGGAGGCCGAGACCGGGGCCGATCACGCCCGGCTCAACCCGCTCGGCGGCGCGATCGCCGTCGGGCACCCCCTCGGCGCGTCCGGCGCCATCCTCATGACCCGGATGGTGCACCACATGCGGGCCAACGGGATCCGCTACGGCCTGCAGACGATGTGCGAGGCCGGCGGCATGGCCAACGCCACCGTCATCGAACTGCTCACCGGCTGACCCGCACCGATTGACCGGCACAGCCTGACCCGCACCGTCTGACGAACGAGGAGACACCATGCGCCTGCCGTCCACTTCCGCCCTGGTCACCGGCGGTTCGTCCGGGCTCGGCCTGGCCACCGTCCGCCGCCTGCTGGCGGCCGGCGCCCGGGTCGGCATCGCCGACCTGAACCCGCCGGACGACGACGTCCTGGCCGAACTGGGCGAGGGCGTCGTCTTCGCCAAGACCGACATCACCGACGAGACCGCGGTGAACGACGCGCTCGACGCCTTCGAGGCCGCGCACGGCCCGCTGCGCGCGGCGGTGCACTGCGCCGGCCGGGGCGGGGACCGGGTCCGGATCCTCGACCGGGACGGCAACCCGGGCTCGCTCGACACCTTCGCCGAGGTCATCCGGGTGAACCTGGTCGGCACCTACAACATCCTGCGGCTGGCCGCCGCCCGGATCGCCCGCGCGGAACCGGTCGACGGCGAGCGCGGCGCGATCGTGCTCACCGCCTCGGTCGCGGCCTTCGACGGCCAGATCGGCCAGACGTCGTACACCGCGGCCAAGGCGGCCGTGCACGGCATCACCCTGGTGGCGGCGCGCGACCTGGCCAGCAAGCTGATCCGGGTCAACACAATCGCCCCCGGCGTCTTCGACACCCCGATGCTCGCCCGGCTCCGCCCCGACATCCGCGAAGCCCTCGAAGCCAGCGTGCCCAACCCCAGCCGCCTCGGCTCGGCCGACGACTACGCCCACATGGCCCTCAGCCTGCTGGAGAACTCCTACGTCAACGGCGAGACGATCCGCCTCGACGGCGCGATCCGCATGCCGCCCCGCTGACCGAACCGGGTTGCGCGCGATAGCGGATAGTTTTCCGCCCTCCCGCGCGGAAAATTATCCGTTATCTTGCTCCGCGCTCGGGGAACTGACCGTCGGGCCGGGCGGCTCGGTGAACACCGGGCGGGTCAGCAGGTCGACCGCGGCTTCCCGGAAGCGCTCGACCACGGCCGGGTCGGCGAGCGAGACGTTCAGCATCTGCTCGATGAGCGGGCCGAAGACGATGTGCGCGAGGTTGATCGCCCGGTAGAGCACCAGCCCGATCTCGGGGTCGGGCAGGGGGCGGGCGATCCCGGCCTCGACGAGGGTCCGCATCTCCTCGCGGACCAGGTCGAACGCCTCGGTGAACAGGGCCAGGCCCGCCGGCCCGCCCTCCAGGGTGACCTGCCTGATGTACCCGGCGATGAGCGGGTTGCCCGCGATCAGCTGGTCGAACGCCAGCCGCCTGGTGCGGGCGGCGACGTGCGGCGGCTGGTCGAGCCCGACCCCGCTGACCGCCGTGCGGATCGTGCCGACCACCGCGTGCTGGACCGCCTCGGCCAGTTCTTCCTTGGACTTGAAGTGGTGCATGACCGCGCCGGGGGACAGGCCGGCCTCCTCGGCCACCATCCGGATGGAGGTGGCCCGCAGCCCGCGCCCGGCGTACAGGCGCAGCGCGGCCTCGCGGATCCGCGCCCGGGGAGCGAGGTCCGCCGGACCGAGGGTGAGGCTTGGTTCCGTCATGGCAGCTCAACTTTAGTGGAGCATGGACAGAACAACTGTATCGGAAAAGGAACAGGCGATTGATAAACGAACGGGCGTCTTCTAGACTGCGTCGTTCCTCGCGCTTGACCCGGCGGGCGCGCCCTACCTGAAGGGGTACGGCAGCTACGACGACCTCTGGGCCCCGGCCGACGGCGGCTGGCGCCTGGCCTACCGGGAGACGGTCATGTACGGGCACGCGCCGACCCGCGCCTGATGAAACATATCTCCCATTCCGGACACGATTTCCGGCACCGTTCCGGCCGGGCCACGGGCAAGTGAGCCGCCCGGCCCGCCGTCATGCTCGTCAGCCCGGCGCGGTCGGCCCGGCTAGCTGAGCAGCCGGCGGACCGCTTCTCGGGCCTGTCGGGCGTAGACGTCGGCCGGGACGCCCCGCTCGCGCCGTCGCCGGGACGGGGCCTCGACCGCCAGGAGGACGTCGGGACCGGCCGCGTCGGCCAGGGCTCGCACCGGCAGTTCGCCGGCGCCGGGCAGTTCGCGCTGGGTGGCCGCTTCCCGGGCGTAGCCTCCGGCCGGCGCCGCGGCGGGGCCGTCGCACAGCTGGACGTAGCTGATCTGCGCGGCGTTGAGCGCGGCGACCTGGTCCGGGGTGCCACCCGAGCGGGCCAGGTGCAGCGCGTCGACCGTGATGGCGGCGTTGACCGCCCCGGACCGGGCGATCAGGGTGAGCGCGTCGCTCAGGGTCTTGACCTCGGTGGACATCATGAACTCGAGGCTGACCCCGAGACCGTGCCGCCCGCACAGCTCGCACAGCGCGGCGAAGCGGTCGGTGAGGCGGCCCGCGTCCGGGTCGCTGCCGCCGACGTCGACCCGGCGCGCCCCCAGCCAGGCCGCGCTCTCGATCATCGGCGCGAAGTCTTCGACCCGCGTGTCCGGCTCGAGCCGGCAGGTCGCGACGTCGAACAAGATGACCCCGGTGCCGTCCAGGCGCCGCTTGGTCTCCCGCCGCATCGGCGTGTCGCCGACGAGCGGGAAGCCCGGCCCGTAGGCCTTCGGAAACGCCATCATCAGGCTGACGGCGGCGAAGCCGGCCCCGGCCGCCAGGTCGACGAACGCGGGCGGCTCCACCTCCACCGCGGTGAAGTGGCAGAGCGCCACCGGGCGGTCCGCGTGGTCGGCCGGTCCTGTCTCCGCCGTTCCAGTCTCCACCGCCGGGAACCTCCCTGTCACGATCACTCTCAATGTAGTTTAATAGGTTATCTGATAAATTTCTTTGCGACGATGGTGGGCGAAGATGAGCGGACGAGTGGCGGGCAAGGTCGCGCTGATCACCGGGGCGGCCCGCGGCCAGGGCCGCAGCCACGCCGTGGCCCTGGCCCGGGAAGGCGCCGACATCATCGCCCTCGACCTCTGCGGCCCGGTCGAGTCGATCACCGGCTACCCGCCCGCGACCCCGGCCGACCTGGCCGAGACCGCCCGCCTGGTCGAGGCGGAGGACCGGCGGATCGTCACGCGCCAGGTCGACGTCCGTGATCACCGCGAACTGGCCGGCGCGGTCGGCGACGGCGTCGCCGCCCTCGGGCGCCTGGACGTCGTGGTGGCCAACGCCGGCGTCGTCGCCACCGGACCGGACGCGCCGATGATGAGCTTCATCGACATCATCGCGGTCAACTACGGCGGCGTCGTCAACTGCGTCGGCGCCGCCCTCCCGCACCTGGCGTCCGGGGCCTCGATCATCGCGATCGGCTCCCTGGCGGCCCTCGTCGGCAACGCCCGGGCCGCGAACCCGGACGCCGGCCCCGGCCTGGTCGGCTACACCCACGCCAAGCGCGCCGTCGCCCGGTTCGTGCACGATCTCGCGTTCCAGCTCGGCCCGCTCGGGATCAGGGCGAACGCGATCCATCCGGGCAACGTCGAAACCAGCATGCTGCTCTTCGACGACCTGTACAAGGTGTTCCGGCCCGATCTCGAGTCGCCCACCCGGGCGGACGCCGAGCCGGTGATCCGGGGCATGCACCGGCTGCCGGTCACCTACATCCAGCCGTCCGACATCAGCGACGCGGTGGTCTTCCTGGCCTCGGACGAATCGCGCTGGGTCACCGGCATGCAGCTGAAGGTCGAGGCCGGCGGCCTGCTCGCCTCCACCACCAGCGGGGTCCCGGCCTGATGCGGATCAGCCTCACGATCCCGAACAACCACCGGGTGGCGGCCCTGCTGCAACCGTGGCAGGACGAGGTCGGCGGCGCCCGGATCGGCGAGGTCGCGGCCCTGGCCGACCGGCTCGGCTTCAGCCGGCTGACCGTCGGCGAGCACCTCCTGGTGCCCAAGAATCACGTCGCGCTGTCCGGCGCGCACTACGTCGACGCGCCGACCGCGCTGGCCTACCTGGCCGGCCACACGTCGCGGATCCGGCTGATCTCGAACGTCAGCATCGTCGCGCTCAAGCACCCGGTCGTCTCGGCCAAGCAGTGGGCCGTCCTCGACTGGCTCAGCGACGGGCGCGCCGACCTGATGATCGGCGCGGGCTGGCTGAAGGAGGAGTTCGAGGTGCTGGGGGTGGACTTCCACACCCGCGGCCGCCGGCTCGATGAGTGCGTCGAGGCGATGCGGCGGATCTGGACCTCCGAGCTAAGTGGGGCGTCGGCTGGTCACCCCACCTGCTCTCGCCGCCGAAGATCGCCGAAGGTCTCGAGCGGATCCGCTCGCACCCGGACTACCGGGGCCAGGAGATCGGCGTCTTCTTCAACCTCGCCAGCCTGCGCCTGGCCGAGGAGCACCGGGTGAAGGCCGACGACCACGACTTCGACACCGGGAACGCGCAGCGGCTGGTCGACCAGCTCGGCTGGGTCCGGGACCTCGGGGTCACCGAGGTGACCCCGCCGCTGCCCCGGCTGGCCAGCTACCAGCACTTCCTTGAGCGGCTGCACTGGCTGGCCGAGGAGATCATGCCCCGGGTCGCGTGACCCGCGCTCCCGGGACGGGCCGGCGGCCCGGCCTACCGGTTGGTCCGGCCGAGGTCGACCGGAAGCTGGATCCCGGTGACGTGCCGGGCCTCGTTGGAGGCCAGCCAGGCGACCGCGGCGGCGATGTCCTCGGCCTCACTGACCTGGTCCGGGAGGGTACCCAGGTAGAACGGCAGGAACTCGGGGTCGCGCTCGAGCAGCTGCCGCATCCCGGGCTTCAGGTCGGTGTTCACGCCGTGCGGGTGGACCGAGTTGACCCGGATGCTGTACTTGGCCAGCTCGTTGGCCAGGGTCTTGGCCAGCCCGGTCACGCCGTGCTTGGCCGCCACGTAGTCGGCCAGCAGCGGCAGGCCGCGCAGCCCGGCGACCGAGCTGGTGAAGATGATGGCGCCCCCGGTGGCCTGCTCGATCATGATCGGGATCGCCGCCCGGGCCGTGTAGTAGGCGCCGGTGAGGTTGACGCCGATCGTCGCGTCCCAGTTCTCCAGCGGGATCTCCCACGCCGGGGCCAGCGTCGTCATGCCCGCGTTGGCCACCACGACGTCGAGCCGGCCGAGCTCGGCCACGCCCTGGCCGAGGGCCGCCTTGAGCGCGCCGAAGTCGCGCACGTCGGCGATGGCGGTGACAGCGCGCCGGTCGTAGTCCTCCACCATGCGCGCGGTCTCGTCCAGGTCCTTGGGCGTGGCCCCGGGATAGGTGGT